>Ga0157376_10000940_pt1 | contig 18933 bp, 12 predicted proteins | sample M45metaG_FD_121801 | JGI IMG/M metagenome (GOLD analysis project Ga0157376, IMG submission 121801) | Miscanthus rhizosphere microbial communities from Kellogg Biological Station, Michigan, USA - M4-5 metaG | ecosystem: Host-associated > Plants > Roots > Rhizosphere > Soil | place: USA: Michigan... | reverse complement strand
GTCAGCGATTTGAGCAGACCCGGCGGGGCCAGCGCTGCAGTCGCGGAGGCCGAACGCCGACTTGGACCCCTCGACATTCTCGTGGTCAATACCGGTGGCCCGCCGGCGGGAACATTTGCTGACTTAACGGATGATTCGTGGCGGGCAGCCTTTGAGGCGCTGTGGATGAGCAGCGTTGGCGCCATCCGCGGCGCGCTGACCGGAATGCGCAGCCGGCAGTGGGGGAGAGTGGTGGTGGTGACATCGATTGCCGCTCGCGAGCCGGTGAGCAACCTCTTCCTGTCCAATTCGCTGCGCGCCGGACTCCACGGACTTGTAAACGCCTTAAGTAAGGAAGTCGCGGCCGACGGGGTGACGGTAAACGCGCTGATGCCCGGGTACACGATGACCGAGCGACTGCAGGATCTGCGACTCGATGAGTCGGCCCTGACGGCGCAGATACCCGCACGCCGATTGGGGCGCTCCGAGGACTTCGGGGCCGCCGCGGCGTTTTTGTGCTCACAGCAGGCCAACTACATCACCGGCCAGGCGCTCGCCTGTGACGGAGGATTTCTGCAAGCCATCTGACGAGGGGAACGAATGGCGGACTTTGTCGTTCATGAGGGTGTGTGGAAGGCACTGGCGGAGTTCCGCTTGCCGGAGACCCTGGGTTTCGGGCTGATTCCCGCCCCGGTGATGTACAGCGCCACTTACGAGAAGGGCCAATGGAGCAGAGGCGAACTGCTGCCTTATGGTCCGATCGAAATACTGCCGGGCGCACGAGCTTTGCATTTTGCGGAGCAGGCGTTCGAAGGCATGAAGGCCTACCGGGTAGGGCGGCCGATTGCAAACTTGTTCCGCGCGCGCGATAACTTTGCACGCTTCAAGCGCTCGGCCGAGCGCATCGCTATGGCCGCCGTACCCGAGAGCCTGTTCATTGAAGGAATCCACGCAGTCGCTGGCGCCTGCACTGATTTTGTACCCGATCAATCAGGCCGCTCGCTGTATCTGCGGCCGTTCCTGTTTGGAACCGAACCGGGCTACGCCGTGCGCGCATCCAGCAGCGCACGCTTCATGGTGATCGCCAATCCGTCCGAGGCCTACGCCGCCGGTGCCATGAAAGTGCTGATCGAACGTGAGCAGGTGAGGGCGGCTAAGGGCGGATTGGGGTCGGCCAAAACCGGCGCCAACTATGCTGCCTCGTTGCTCGCTACCACACGGGCCATCGAGCAGGGATATACCGTGGCTCTGTGGCTTGATCCGGTAACACGCGAAAACATCGAAGAGCTTTCGGGCATGAACCTGTTCGCGGTCATTGGCGATGAATTGCACACGCCGCTTCTCAACGACTCGATATTGCCCGGCGTCACGCGCGATTCGCTGGTGCGACTGGCGCGCGACCTCGGCTGGCGCGTGATTGAGCGCGCGATGCCGGTGGGCGAGCTTTTGCAACAGCTCACCAGCGGGGAGTGCCGCGAACTTTTTGCCTGTGGCACCGCCGCCATCGTCTGTCCGATCAGTGTGATCGGCGATGCGGACGGACGGCAGTATCAACCCGTGCAACTGGATGAACGCGCCCGCATCCTGCGGGAAAATTTGCTGGCGATACAGGAGCGGCGCGTGGCGGATCCTTATGGATGGATCAGCGAAGTACCACCGTTGCGACGCCAGGCTCCGCAGGCTTCGGGCAGGCAAAGTGCAATCTTGTCGCGTTGAATTTATGATAATGGCGAGGCATCACCTCAGGGGAAAAACTATGAATGCTTCCAATCGACGTCCTGTGTCGCGGCGCGTTCCATCGGTATTGTCGGTACTGGCTCTGGCCGTGCTGACATTGGGATCCTGGCGCTTCGCCGATGCCCAGCAGTCCCCGGCGGCGACCACTAACACGGTCGGACTCGAGGAGATCATTGTTACCGCACAGAAGCGTGCGCAGAACTCGCAGGACGTCGGCATTGCGCTGTCCGCGGTGACCGGCGACGATCTTGCCAATCTCGGCGCCGTCTCCGCGAGCGACATCACCAAGGCCATGCCTGCGGTGGTGCTGACGCAACCCAACGGCCCCGCGTCTTTCAGTCTGTCCATCCGCGGCGTCACACAGAACGACTTCGCTGATCACCAGGAGAGCCCGGCGGCGATCTATGTCGATGACGTGTATGTAAGCCAGATGTCGGGACTGGCCTTCAGCATGTACGACATTGATCGAGTCGAGGTGCTGCGCGGTCCGCAGGGAACTCTTTTCGGGCGCAACGCTACCGGTGGTCTGGCCAACTTCGTCACGCGACGCCCGAGCGATGTCAGCGGGGGCTATGTCAACGTCAGTTTTGGCGAGCGCAACCTGACGCGCGTTGAAGGCGCCGTAAACGGAGCTTTGATGGACGGCATTGACGGACGCATCTCGTTCCTCAGCAATCACTATGATCCGCTGTTCAGGAACATTGCCGGCGGCGCACCCGATTCCGAGAATGGCAGCGACTGGTCGGTGCGCGGCCAGCTGCTGTTCAAGAACGTGGGGACCGGACAACTGCTGCTGAATATTCGGGCGAGCCGCGAGGACGTGCATGCGGGCGCGTGGGAGCAGTACGCAACGGTTCCCGGCGCCAACGGTTACAACCGTCTCGCCGGCCCCACCGACAACCCCTGGGGCACCTGCCCGGGCTGCAATGACAGCGGCATCCCGAGCGCCTCGCCCTTTACCACTACCGACAATAGGGCCGGCTACGCGAGGATCAAGACCAACGGCTACACGCTGAAGTTCACCGATGATTTCGGCGGAACGGTGCTTACGGCGATCGGTGACTACTCCACGCTAAACAAGCAGTACCAGGAAGATTCGGACGTCACGCCCTACACCATCTTCCAGTTTTTCAACGGCAGCGACGTCAAGCAGACCTCACTTGAGCTGCGGCTCAACGGTGGCGACGACAAACTCAACTGGACCGCCGGACTGTACGGGCTGCACATCGATGGCGATTACTACGACGGCTGGGAAGGCCCGGCATTCTTTGGCGCCGAGGAATTCAACTATCCCTCCAATCCGAATTCCGGCTACAGCGGCTATTCGGCATCGCCGGGCCCCTGGCCCTACAGTCTGACACCGTACCCGACCGGTTGCGGTTGTCCCGGCTATACCATCGGTGGCGCGCTGCCCGATCCCAACGGCGGTCTGCCCGCCACTAAGGCACCCTACAGCCTGACCACCAAGTCATACGCGATCTTTGGTCAGGTCGAATATCGAATGACCGATGTGATCGGCTTTACGCTCGGTGCGCGCTTCACCAACGACAAGAAGGACTACTCGTTCAGCTGGTACCCCTACGAGTACTATCCTCAGAGCATCACCGGGCAGACGTTGCAGCTCACGCGTCCAACGGGGCTGGCCCTGGCCCAGGATTACAGTCAAAGCCGGAGCGACAATCTGTGGGCGGGCAAGGCCCAGGTCGACTTTCACTTGACTCCCGATCAACTGCTGTATGTAAGTTATAACCGCGGCGTCAAGGGCGGTGGCTATACCGCACCGCTGTTCCCGGCCACGATCGCGAACGTCAATGACTTGGTGTTCAAGCCTGAGGAGCTCACGTCCTACGAGATCGGCTACAAGTCCGAGTTCTTTAACCACACGCTGCGTTTCAACACCGCGGCGTATTACTACGACTACCACGACTATCAGGCGCTGATTTACACGGTCACGCTCAACCAGCTGATCAAAAACGCCGACGCTACCCACAAGGGCGTCGAGGCCGAGGTTGACTGGGCGCCCAATTCCGCCTGGCGGTTCAATCTGGGCGTGGCCTACCTGAACGCAGTCGTGAAGAACGTGCCCGCCCTTTGCTGTACGGCCGCCTTCACGGCCATCGTTGGCGACTACACGCCCGCCAATGCCCCGGACTGGTCAGGCAATGCCATGGTCCGCTATACCATGCCAATGGGCGCGGCCAACCTCGCATTCCAGGTCGACGGCACCTATCTGTCAAAGTTCTGGTTCAATCTGGGTGATGCACCGGCTGTGCAACAGGACGGCTTCGGAGTCGCCAACGCGCGCATCAACTACAGTGGCCCGGGCGACAAGTATGAAATCGGCCTCGCTCTCGAGAACCTCTCCAACAAGCACTATGCGGTGATGGGCTTTGACAACACCGGGGTCAACGGGCTGGCGCAGCGCTACCCGGGTATGCCTCGTTGGTTCAAGGCGCACGTGGAGTATCGCTTCTGAGGCGCGCATCGGCGCACAACCGGAGAATTGCCGTGCACAAGCATCACGCTGTCGCGTTTGGGGCCTTGCTGGTACTGCTGGGGGAAACAGCAGCCAATGCCGCACCCGATGCGGCGCCCAGCCTGAATGCTGTCTATGCGACGCTCGCCACAAAGAGCTTCGTCGACCTGACCCACACCTTTGGCCCTACGACGCCACACTGGAAGGGGTTCGGCAACGAGACAGTGACGGAGCTGTACACCATCAAGAAGGACGGCTTCCTAGTACAGCAATTCACGCACGTGGGCCAGTGGGGCACGCACATCGACACGCCCGCGCATTTCCATGAGGGCCTGCGCACTGCCGACCAGATTGACCCGAAAGAGATGCTGCTGCCGCTCGTCGTGCTCGACGTACATGAAAAGGTCGCCAAAAACCCGGACTACGTCATCGCGCTCGATGATGTACGCGACTGGGAGGCGCGCCATGGGCGCATTCCGGCACACGCCTTTGTGGCGATGCGCACGGACTGGTCCAAGCGCTGGCCCGACGATGCGGCCATGCAGAACCGCGATGCGGCGGGAGTCGCGCATTATCCGGGCTGGAGCATGGAGGTGCTAAAGCTCCTCTATGAGGAGCGCAAGATCACCGCGTCCGGACACGAGACCACCGATACCGATCCGGGAAAGGCAACCACGAAGGACGACTACACGCTCGAGAGTTACGTGCTCGGCACCAATCACTACCAGATTGAGATGCTCACGGACCTTGATCGAGTGCCGGAGGCGGGCGCCTTGGTCATGGTGTCCTGGCCCAAGCCGGAAGGAGGGACTGGATTTCCGGCGCGCGTAGTCGCCATCCTTCCCTGAAAATCACTCGCAGCATGCCCGTAGGCTCGAAGGCGAACAGCGGGTTGCGGCGCAAGGGCCTCCTGCGACGCGCTGAATCCGGGCCTCAGCAGTGAGCGGCCATCGCTGGTCGACGGGCTTAGGCTTTACCCTGGGTGCCGTGGGCACCGCTGTCGGCCTCGGCAGCATCTGGCGCTTCCCTTACCTTGCCGGCGCCGGTGGTGGATTCGTGTTCATCACCGTATTCGTGCTGGCCTGCCTGATCTTTGGCGCCCCGGTGCTGGTCGGCGAAATCATTATTGGGCGCTGGTCACGGCAGAGCCCGCCGCTGGCGGCCGGGACGATTGCCGCCCGCTTCGGTTTTTCCACACGCTGGAACATCGTCGGCTGGGCCGGATCACTGGCCGGCTTCCTGATCATGACCTACTACACGATGATTGCCGGCTGGGTCATGGCCTACACCTGGTTTTTTCTCAGCGGCGACTACGCCACCGGCGGTGTGGCCCCCGTGGTCGATAAGTTCAAGCATTTCGTGGCCGATTCACGGGCGGTATCGCTCTGGCAGCTCGGTTTCCTAGCACTCGTCACGCTCATCTCGATCCGCGGCGTCAATCGCGGCGTGGAATGGATCAATCGCATTCGCGCACCGGCCTTGCTGACACTGCTGCTGGTACTTGCCGGCTACTCTCTCGCCACTGGTGATGTGGCGCGCGGCCTGCACTTCGCCTTCGCCCCGGACCTAAGCCGCCTGACGGCGCCCGTGGTGCTGGGCGCCGTCGGCCAGGCATTGTTTGCCCTGGGCATCAGCGCCGGCGTCATCATTGCCTACGGGGCCTACATGGCCGAGGGCGAATCCCTGCGGCGCAATGTATTTGCTGTGGTCGGATCCATTTTCGTCGTCTCGCTGCTGGCCACCGTAACCATCTTTCCCTTGGTCTTCCGCTACGGACTGAACCCGGCCGAAGGACCGGAGCTGGTGTTCCAGGTGCTGCCGGTGGCATTCGCCCAGATGCCGGCAGGACGCGTGGTGGGCACGCTGTTTTTTGCACTGCTGATCCTGGCGGCATTGACGCCCTCGGTGGGTCTGCTGGAAGTGCCGATCGCTTGGCTCTCGGAGCGCGCCGGAATGCGGCGTCTCACGGCGGCGCTGCTGACTACCAGCACCTGCTGGCTGATCGGCCAGGGCTCCGTGCAGTCATTCAACCACTGGGCCCACTGGCATCCTCTGGCTTCGGTCCCGCGCTTTGCGCATTTGGATTTCTTCGGGCTGATAGATTTCATTGCGGCCAACGTGCTGATGCCCCTATCGGCCCTGCTGGTCAGCGTGTTTGTCGGCTGGCGTATGGGATCCCGGATTCCCGCGGAGCAGCTGAGCGGGCTTTCCCCGGCGGCCTGCCGGCTGCTCATGTTTGCGCTGCGCTACCTGTGTCCGATCGGCATCTGCGTCGTGCTCATCATCGGGCTGAGGTAGGAGCTCGAACCGCTCCGCGTCTCTTCGAAATCAGTGGCCTTCGGCGCGGTATACGACCTTGCCGCCGACCATGGTCATGAGCGGCCGGGTGGCGGCAATGGTGTTGGGGGCCACCGCAAACAGATCCTGCGAGAGCACCACGAGATCGGCCTGCTTGCCCACTTCCAGCGTACCGACCTGATCGTCCATGAACGCCGCATAGGCGGAACCCTGCGTGTAGGCCTTCAGCGCCTCCATGATGCCGATGCGCTCCTCAGGAGTGTAAAACTCACCGGTGCGCACGGCACCACCCTGTCCGGCGCCGTCGAAGGGATTTCCCACGATCCATTCCGTATCTGGCGATCGCCACACCTCACGCAAAACCGCCTGCTGCATCCCCAGGAACGGATCGGGCGGCAGGGTGCACGGCCAGTCGCTGCTGAAGGCCAGCTCCGTGCCCGCGTTAAGGAAGGTGCGCCATCGGTCCGTGGCCAGCTGGTGCTCAGCGTCGTAGTTGAGCCCGGTGGACGCGCAGCAGAAACTGGGTTGCATGACCACCGTGACGCCGAGCTTCGCAAAGCGCGCGATATCGGCGGCATCGGTGACGTCCGCGTGCTCGAGGCGCATGCGCCGCTCGCGCGGGCCGTTCTTGACCTGCACGCGCTGGTAGGTGTCCAGAATCATGTGCACCGAATCATTGCGGGCTGCATGCGTCATGACCTGATAGCCGCGACGGTCAAGTTCACTGACCAGCGACTCATATTCGTGGGGCTCATACACCAGCGGGGGGATCAGACCCGAGAAGCCATCTGCGAAGAACTTGACCAGGTTGGCCGAGACCCATTCGTCGTGATAGCGCGTTCGTGCCTGCTCGAGCTCAGAGAGGAACTGTGCAGTAAGCCGATGCGGCACCGCCACGGATCCAAACGCCGTGCGGGTGCGGACGGTGAGCTGGCCGCGCTCGTGCAGTGTCGCGTACAGGCCAATCTCGCTCAAGCTCCCGGTCGCATTGACGATGCTGGTGATGCCGAAGCTATTGAGATAGCGGGTGGCCGCCGCCACCATCTCGAGTTTCGATTCCACCGGTAGCTGGGCGTCCACCGCCCGTTCCATGGCCTCCATCGCCGCCTCAATCAAGGTTCCGGTCGGCTGGCCGCTGGCGTTGCGGATCACACCGCGCTCTTCCGCCGAATCGGCAAGCGGGTAGTCCGTGATGCCGGCGAGCTTCAGCGCGGCGCTGTTGACCCACAGTGAGTGCTCGGAGGAGTTGTGGACCACCACCGGCCGGCCGGGAACGGCGCGATCTAGGAGCTCCGTGGTTGGGGTGGAGGGGGGCGCGGCACTGAAGTCGGCGCGCGCGAGCACAATCGGATCCTTAGGATGTTCTGCCGCATACGCCTTGAGACGGGCGACCAGTTCATCCGGATTTCGGACGTTGATGCTCCGCTGCGGCGTGGTTAGGTTCAGCGCATGCAGCGCATAGGCCCCGAAGAGCAGGTGAACGTGCGAATCGATGATTCCCGGGATCACGGTCCGCCCCTGCACGTCGAGGGTCTCGTCCTTGCCGCGGGAGAGTTTCTTCACCTCCTGGTCGGTGCCCACCGCAGCAATGCGGCCATCCCGGATCAGCACGGCCTGCGCCCAGGGAGCCTTGGGATTGCCCGTGAAGATGTGCCCATGCGTGAGGAGTGTGTCGCCCAGGGCGAGCGGCGCTACGGCGAACAGCATCAGGCTGAGTAGCACCTTTTGTTGGGCATGCAGGCTAGGTTTCATCCGGCCTCCGTGACGCGGAATTATCAGCGCACCACAAACATAGCCACGACTGCCGTGGCCATGACCGCGGTGGCGAACCAGCCCAGCACGCGATGCCGCAGCGTCAGGGTATATGCGCCCAACAGCTCCCGACGCGTGCCGAGCCACATCATCACGGCCATGATCGGCACGGCAATCACACCGTTGACCACCGCCGCCCACACCAGGGCCTTGATCGGATCGAGCGGCGTAAAGTCTATCAACGTACCAATCAGCGTTCCCAGGCCGATCACCAGGTAGAAGCCACGCGCCTCCAGCAGCCGATTGTCCAGACCCGAGCGCCACTGCAGTGCATCCGCCACAGCGTATCCGGAAGAAGCCGCCAGCACCGGCACGGCCAGCATGCCGGTGCCGATGATGCCGAGCGCGAACAGCGTAAAGGCCAGATCACCCGCCAGGGGACGCAAGGCCTCCGCTGCCTGGGCGGTGCTCTGGATGTCGGTTATGCCGTGCGCATGCAGCGTCAAGGTCGTGGCCAGCATTACGCAAAACGCAATGATGTTGGAATACACCATGCCGACCGTGGTATCGAGCTTGATGCGGTACAGGTGCTCGAGCACGTAGACCGATGAGGGAGCGATCGCCCGCTCAGTGCCCCCGGTGGAGTCCATGCGCTGGCGTTGTTCAGCCTCCTGAGCCGCCTGCCAGAAGAACAGGTAGGGACTGATGGTGGTGCCCAGAACCGCCACCACCATGGTCCAGTAGCCTCCGCCGTAGCGCAGGCGCGGAATAAGCGAGTGCGAGAGCACCGTCTCCCAGTTGACGTGCAGCATGAACACCACGGCTACATAGGAGAGCAAGGCCAGCGTGAGCCATTTGAGCATGCGGACCATGGCATTGAACCCGAGCCAGATGGGGAGCACCGTGCACAGCAGCCCGAACAGCAGCGCCAAACCATGCTCGGAAGGCTTGCCGTACAGCAGCCGTAGCGCACCTCCCATCGCGGCGATGTCGGCTGCGATATTGAGGGTATTGGCGACCATCAACAGCACGACAATGCTAATGGTGACCCAGCCCGGCATCACGCGCCGGATGCTCGCCGCCAGACCCTGGCCCGTCAGCCAGCCGATGCGCGCGCTCACCATCTGGATGCCGATCATTAAGGGCGTCGTGAACGCAACGGTCCAAAGCAACCCGGCACCAAACTGGGCGCCCGCCTGGGAGTAAGTGGCCAGTCCGCTCGGATCGTCGTCCGCCGCTCCGGTAATTAGGCCGGGACCTAGCTTCTCGGCGAACTGGCGGGCCTTCAGAGTATTTAGCATGCCCGTCCAATGTTAAGAGGTTGCCGGATACGCGCTCCCACTTAGGACAGCGCGCGCGAATTCTTGCACGTTATATTACACGCGTAACCGTCCCCGCCACTTGTAACGGACAGCGGCTACTGTATCGTTGCAACAAAATTAATGGCGGTTCGCATCGGGTGCGGGTGGCACCCGAGTAGCGCGAAATGACTGCAAGACGGTCTTCAATAAATGAAATCAGTACGATTGCTTGTGCGCCCGAATCGCGTTGCTCTTCACTCGCTTATTGCGGGCCAGCGACTTGCTTCTCCGGCGGCCCTGATCAATAGGTTCGTAGCGCTGGTTGCCGGCCTTTGGATCGTGAGCGGTACGGCATTGGCGTGGGTCTATCCGGAGCATCGCGATATTGCCGTGCTCAGCGTGGCCGGTATGGACCCGGAACATCGCGCGGTCTTTGATCAGCTCTGGAACACGGCGCGGGTCGGGCAGGAAAAGCGCCTTTGCAAGGATGGCGCGGACGCGGCGCAGGGCCTCGATCCGCAATGCATCGACTGGGCAGCCATGTCGGCGATCGCGGGCGATCATTCCTGCTCGAGTCAGGGCTTGCTGGACGCTGTGGAAAATGCGCCCTGGATCCTGGAAGTGGCGGACGTGGCCGCTCAGCTCAAGGTGGACCTGGCCAAAAGCGCGGCCGCCTCACCGGCGCCCACAACGCCAAGCACCGGGGCCATCAGCGATCTGCGGCGGCAGCTGGAAAGCGAATCCGCCCGCGCCCAACGCATAAACGCACTACGCGTCGCGGACACGCGCTTGCAGGGGGTCGATCCGGAGTACGCCACGCGCGCCGGATCGAACAACGCCCACTTCCTGCTGCCTCGACCCAGCACGGATTCGAGCGCCCGGGACTACTTCCTGGCGGCGCTCAAGCCCGGTTCAGAGATCAATGCCGTGGGCGTGTATGCCTGGTATCACCTCACAGCGTTGCAGAAAGCCAGCCGGCTGGCACACGAGCAGTTGTCCGCGGCCGATCGGAGCGCGTTAACGCGCGCCATGCTGGCCGATGAGGCGTTTGCGCTGCACTTCATGGAAGATGTCTTTGCCGCCGGGCACGTGGCTGGCACCTGGGGAGATGTCTCGCAGCGCAAGGGAACGCACGACTACTACAACGAAAACGGACTCGAGGTGACGACCTGGCTAGGCGAGGCGAAGACCATGGTGCTGCTGGGCGATGCGCACATGCGCCCGGAAGATGCGGCTCGTGCCGCAGCGGACGTGCGCCTCAGCCTTGAGCAGGTCCTCAACGTCGCAGCCGGTGCGGGCGGCAGCACTTTCCCCTATACGCCTAAGGCACCTTCCCAGCCGGGTGCGTTCGATGTGTGCAAGAACAACACGCTGCTGGCGCGATCAGAAGAACTGAAGGCATCTCCCGAAGCGGTCGCCCTGGGCGTTGAAGTGCTCAAGCCCATGCCGGTACCAGGCCTGGGCCAGGGGCTGGGTGCATTACCGCGCTACCGCTCGGAACTCGGCCGCTTTATCGGGGCCGCCGGCTCGCTCGATGTGCGCCATATCGACGGCGGGTTTACCGGTCTTGAGCAAGGGACCGGTTTTATCACCGGCGCGGATCTGTCGGCGCGGGTGGGCCTGGGGCTCGATGGCGTGCTGGGAGAAGCGGGCGATGGGCTGGTATTCCTGTCGCTGGGCTACCGCGGCGACTCATCTTCCACGAACAAGTTCTCCAACGGCTCCGTGGCCCAGCAGGCGGGGTCGCTTTCCAGCGCGATACCGGCACGTTCAGGGCTGTCCGCACGCCTGCGGATGCCTTTCTATCTGCTGCCCGGTGACCTATTGTTGCTGGCGCCGTTGTACTTCATCTCTCCCAAGACCTATCAAAACATGGGGGTCACCGCGGTCAACGGTGGCCTCATCCCCTGGCAACTGGGCTGGGCGACGCCGGTTGGCCGGTTCCAGTTCGTGTTGGGACGCGAGATCGGCGTGGCTTTCTATGGCTTACAGGACGACACCAGCCTGCTGGCGCCCGGCGCCACGTCCGGCGCGAGTCCACGGATCATCTCGTTCAAGTCCACTTACTTTGACTTTCCGATCGCCGAATACCGCCCGTACCGGGCCTTTGACACCAAGCAGACCTCGGAACTGCGCTTCCAGCTCTATTATGGGATCGACTATCCCTACGGAGCCAAGGTGATCTACCCGGCGGATGCTCCAGGCGTAGGCCTGCACCGCGTCCAGTCCATCGGGCTGCGGGTGGTCTTCGACTGGCGCCACTATTACTGAGCGGAAATCCGGATCCTGGGCGCGAGCTTCCAGCCCCGCCCACGTGTGGCCTAGTCGGTCAGCACCAGCTGCACTTTCGGGGCGTTTGCGCCCGCGTGCTGATTGACCCTCTGCTGAGTGAGCGCGGCCGCCGCGGTCGAGGCCGGCGTCGCTTGAGCTATGCGAAATGAGAACTCGGCGGCGTTGCCGCCGGCCTGCGGTGGGCCAACACCGGCGTTTCCGCCGGCCTGCTGCTGGAGGCAATCGTAGAGATGCTGCGCGCCCATGATGCGCGTGAAACTGTCGTCTTGGACCGCTGCACAGACCCTGATCTTCGGATTCACAGCCTTGATGGCCCGGTAATAGTCCACGAAGCCATCGTGGTGCCCCGAGGTATAGGTCAGGCTCACGCGGCTGCCCTTAGGCGGAATGGCTCCGTGTACGCCATCGCCAAAACTCACGGCGCCCGATTGATAGTCGATCGTGTACACCTTGGCGTCGGCCGCGGCGGAAGCCAGGTCTGACAGTCCCTGCCAGGCCGCTCCATCAATCATGACGATCTCGCTCCCGGCGGCCACCGGCGCGTATCGAGCGTAGAGAGATTGCTGCGGGTCGCCGTTGCTAAGCGACGCGCCATCGCGCCAGTCCGCCGGCAGCACGGCCGGCTGCTTTTCAAATCGTGTTGCCCCTCCGAACGCGTACAGGCATGAAATCTTGTCCGCTGCGCAGGCCGCATTGATACTCACCGGCACGCCTTGCATCCAGTAGCCTCGCTCGTCCGCCGGTGCGCCCAAATCCATGCCGACATCAACATAGGCGATCGGGTAGGCCGGCGGGTGGTGATTCGCCGCCCGGCGTGCCGCCCAGTCGACGCCATTGACCAATCCACCGCCAATCGGATGTGCCATGTAGGCCACGAAGTCGGCGGCTTCGGCCGCCGTGCCGGTGCCGAAGTTGACCACTAGCTCGCCCGACGTGCCGGTCTTGTCGAGCAGGTCGCCGTATTCATCCGGGCCGAACCGGCTCTCCTGCGGCGCGGGTGCGCCAGCCATGCCACCGGCCTGCAGCCCGCGACGATTCTGAGGTCCCACAGATCTCTGCCAGTGAAACGTGTTTGCGAGGTCCGAGGCAGGATATCGAATCAGCGAGATCCCGGCCTGCCTGATCTTGATGATGGCGGAGGGGCGGGCAAATCCGAATTCCGGATCGACGCCAGCCAGGAAATCAGCGCTGTGACGGAAACTGGCGCTGTATATCAACGCACTGCTCGCGGCAGCGCTGGCATTGGCGGAAGAGACGACGGGGGAGGTATCTGATGTCTGCGGGTGCACTGGCAGGGATGCGAGCGCCAATGATGTCAGGCAGCCACCGAGCCATGTTCGCAAGTTCGATCTCATGTGCAGAGTCCTCGCTGAGATACGGAGGCGAAGCGCACCATCACGCGCCTAGCGCAGCTGTCCACGGAATATTGGCTGGCGGCCTCGCCAACCAAATGCGTGCAATGGGAATCAGTTTAGCAGGCGACACCCACAAACTGAATTGCGGATAGTGTGGCAGAAAGCATCGATTTTCTAAGCCGCAGTCAGAACCAAGCGAGAAATATTAAGTTGCCGATAGGTGCAAATCGTTGCCTTGATTTTTCAGTTTAAGACCTTGAAGCCGAACGCCTCAAATCGAGCGTCGCCCACCGGCCCGCGCAAGAACTCAACGAAAGAGGCGGCCTTCGCAGCGGCGTTGGAGGTGAGGGCTATGGGATAGGTGATAGGCAAATGCGAATCTTCTGGAAATATGTCCACGATACGGACGCGTTTGTCGATGCGGGCATCAGTTTCGTAGACGATTCCGAGCGGCGATTCACCGCGAGCCACGAAGGCGAGCGCGCTGCGGACGTTGTCCGCCCGCACTAGGTGGTCCTCAACATCCTTCCATACACCCAGATTGGTCAATGCCGCGCGGGCGTATCGACCAACGGGCACGGAATCGGGATCGCCGGTGGCCAGACGTCCACCGGCCAGCGATTCAAGCAGGGGAAAGCCGGGCTTGATCTGCAGCTGTACGCCGCTTGAGGCAGGCGCGACTAGCGCCAGCCGGTTACCGAGCAGGTTACTGCGCGTTGCCTTCTGCACAAGGCTGCGCTGCTCGAGGTAATCCATCCAGTCCTGATCCGCTGAAAAGAACACGTCGGCATGAGCACCGCTTTCAATTTGGCGAGCCAGAATCGAGGTCGCTGCAAAGGAAAGCTCCACTTTAGTGCCGGTGGCCTTGGTGTACGCCGCACTCACCTCCTGCATTACGTCGGTGAGTGATGCTGCCGCAAATACCGTTATCGAGTCGGTGCCCTCGGCACCACGCACAATCCACGGCAGCAGGCACAGCGCTAACGGCAGCGCCAAGCCTACAAACTTACGTCTCAACATGTCATTCCCCACCCTGAATGCGTTATATTTCGATAAATATATCGTGGCGAATAGCTACTCAAAGCGCAAGCGGCTCACGGAGCTTGCGTGCATTGGTGGCGGCGGCACGCTAAAGTTGTTTGTGGGAGGCATTACATGACCCGCATCAACGTGCGAGTACGCATCTACTTTGATGCAGCTTTGGCCATTGGACCTGGCAGGATCGAACTACTCGAAGGCGTCCAACGGACCGGATCACTGGCGCAAGCTGCACGGGAAATGAGCATGAGCTACCGCCGCGCCTGGCTGTTGATGCAAAGCTTGAATGGCGCCCTGCGCAGTCCCGCCTCAGTGCCCGCGCGCGGCGGACGCAAGGGGGGTGGCGCTTCGGTAACGCCCCTGGGAAGGGCGCTCATCAAGGCCTACCGGCAAACCGAGGCCCAAGTGACGGGAAACATCAACCGGCGATTCGCCAGGTTTGCCCGCGGAACCTAGCGATCTGCCTAAGATCGGGCGGCGCGACGGGCACAGTCGCTAGAATCCGTAGCGCACTTCGAACCGCGCGCTCCGGGCGGGTAACCGGTAATAGCCTGCCGTCTGCGTCACAGTAACGGATTCATTCAATTCGCTAGCTGCGACCGGATCGCGGAATTTGGTGAGATTGTAGCCCGTCAATTGCAGGCGGTAGTGACCCAGCGTGTAGTTCAGGCTCGCATCCAGCGTCGTGTAGCTACCCGTGGAAAGCAGATTTTCCAAGTCCAGCTCGCGTGAGCCAATATAGTTGGCCACCAGAGAACCGCTCAGTCCCGAGGCCGGCGCGTACAGCAGACCAAGGCTCGCCAGCTGGTGCGGTGACATTTCAATGCGATTGCCCGAAACGTCAAGTCCGCCATCGTTTATGAAGTCGACAAACCGCGCATTGTGTTGGGCATAGTTCGCGGCGAGCTGCCAGTCATTGGCCATACGAAGGCGCGCTTCAACCTCAAAGCCCTCGAAGCGCGATTTGCCGCCATTGGCGGGACCGAATTCACCGCTCGCATCCTGCGTAAAGGTCAGCCCGTTGCGAAAGTCCATCCGAAAGATGCTGGCATCGAGAGACAGGTGGCCGTTGAGCAACTCGCTTTTGGCGCCCAGCTCAACACTCACTCCGGTCTCCGGCTCAAGAATGTCGACTTCAGCCTCCGGCCCGAAGTCGATCGCCAGAGGCTTGAAGCTGTTGCGGTAATCGGCGTACCAGATCAGATTGTCGTTCCCCGACGCCCATGATCGCCAGCTCGCTCCAACCATTCCGCTCAAGCGCGTGGTGGTACGCTCGTCACTGCCGTCGAAGGCCAGCACCGGTGCAGCGCCCGTGTTGTCGATCGCGACACCGTCGGCGGTCTCGCGAGTGTGATTCAGGCGAATCCCCGCTAGCACATCGACTGTGGGGCTAACCTGCCAGTCAAGTTGTGCGTAGGCACCGGCGAAGCCGCGCTGGTCATCAGAGTAAACAAGCTCGTCCGAATGGTGCGCTCCATCGCAGGCATATTCGTGGCCACCACCATCAACGCAGTAGCCGAAATTGATGGCGTTTTCGGCGCCGTAGCCATACAGATAGTCGACGCCATACATCAAGTGCATATTGGGCGCGGGCGTGCTCGCCAGGTGCGCGTCAAAATAGATGTCGGTGATCGCGGTGCTTTGGGTGTAGCCATCCGCCTGAAACCCATCCCCCACTCCGGCATCGGGCGGATCGGCAAATGCGTTGCCGCGCAGGAAACCTCGCAGCACATCGTTAAGCGTGCGGGTAGCCGACAGCGTGACTGACCAGTTTCCGAGCGAAGCCGTGCCGTCCAGCCCGAGGTTAAGCGCGTAACGCTGCTGATCAAGTTTCGCGCCCGCTGGGTTGTAATTTGCGTCAATAGGCAGTTCAGTGTGCAGCGTAGTACCGTCGAGCAACAGCATATTTCCCGAGGGGTCTTGCGGCAGAATTGAAATGTCGCCATCCACATGAAACGTGCCGAACCCCAGATCGCTTTGCCCGCGGTACAGGGCGTGGTAGCGCTGATATTCGGTCCGGTCTTCCGCGTAGCCCCGCTTTTCGAAATTCGCAGTCAGCGAGTGATGGTAGCTGCTGACATCCGGGAGGTCTGCCGCCCCGCTTGCTGCAACGCCGCCGTAAGAGGCCGCGGACAGGGCCGCAAAGCTCGGCGTGCTGCCGGCCGAATAGTGGATCACCTGAATCACACCGACAAACGAGGTAGCGCCGTATATCGTGGGAGCCGCGCCACGCAATACCTCGATGCGCTCGACGTTGGTCATGTCGATGGATGGCGTTGCCGGATTGAATGCTCCGCCCCAGGGGACGCCATCCACGACCAATAAGAACGCGTCGGCTTCGCGCAGGCCCCACAACGCCGGCACCGAACCGGCCGGGCCACTATCACCACCAGGCGTGCCCTCGACACCCGCAACCAGCGACAGCGCGGTGCGAAGATCATTCGCGCCACGCAGACGCAGTTCTTCACCCGTGACTATCGTGATCGACGCTGGAACCTTCTCGACCTCTTCCGGCACACGTGTGGCGGTGATCTCCAAGGTTTCGCGAGACGCCTCAGCTTCGTACTGTTCGGCCCCCACCGAGCGGGAGAGCGAAATTGCAACGCACAGCGCACTAACCACAAGATACTTCACGAAGACATTCCTGGTGATGCCGAAATGAATATTCGGCGGCCGCAAGAATAGTGGGAATTGCCGTCTTTGCGCAAAGTCCCGACGGCCAGTGGCAATTCAGTTTCCATCAATATGGTGATCAGATCGCGGCCAACTGACTAAAGGTCGCGCATTCTTTGTGCTACTGACGGCAGCGCGAGTTTCTTAGTGTTAGGCGATTGCTTGGGTCGCAGACGCTGCGCGCGTATCGCGAGCGCTTTAGAAGACTGTTAACATAACGACTCTATTATATTGATTTTGCGGGCCTTCTTTAGGGTTGTGTTGAGCTTAGGCGCGCGGGGGTGACTAACCCATTCACGTCGCGTCCCAAAACTGCTCCATCTTACGCCGCATGTTCTGGTCAGGAAGGTGACCCTGCGCGGCCCCTTGGTTATCTTCCAAATGCGCGACTTGCGTGGAGCCTGGAATCGTGCAGGTAACAGCCGGATGCGATACCACATACTTGAGCAGAAACTGGGCCCAGCTGCTGACATCAATCTCATCAGCCCACGGGGGCAGGGCGCGGGAGCGCAACTGCCCTAGAAGCGATCCGTACGCAAACGGCACGTTAACCAGCACCGCCGTGTTGCGTTCGATCGCCAGCGGGAGAATTGCATTGGCGGCATCGCGATTTGCGAGCGAGTAGTCGACCTGGATAAAGTCCAGCGGATACTTTCGCATGTAGGCAGCCATTTGCGCGTGCTGGCCCACACGTGATGTGGTTATTCCTAGGTAGCGTATCCGGCCGGACTGTTTCCAGCGCTGCAGTATCGGCAAGAGTTCATCGACACCGTCGAGATTATGCACCTGCAAGAGATCGATGCGCGTCGTCCGCATGCGTTCCAGCGAACGGTTGAAGCTTGCCTCCCCCGTTGCACCGCCCCTGAACGAGCCCGAGCCGGTCAGTTTAGTCGCCAGGAATAACCGATCTCGAACACCGAGCGAAGCCACCACATCGCCAATAATGGCCTCACTGCCGCCATAAGCGGCCGCCGTGTCGATAACTGTGCCTCCGAGCTCGACCATGCGACTGATCTCGGCGCGAATTGCATCGCGAGCGTCAGTACGGAATTTGTCGGTACCCAATCCCACGACCGGGAGGCGCTCGCTGGTGCCGGGAATCGCCCTTGAAATCGGCGAGGGCGGCGCTGCCGGCCAGGATGTACGTGCGCAAGCCAGGCTCGCGCCTGCCGCCAGGCCCGCACACAGTACTTGTCGACGTGAAACAGGGTTCGAAGATGTGGGTTTGTTCATGGCTTGTGCTTCCGTCGTCACATCGGCATTCCTCTTATACGCCCAGAAACCGCGAAAGTTCCCGATGATCGAGTGGGTTGGATTCACATTCGACTGGGACAGGTCTACCATTCGGCAAGGACCCAGGGATTGAGCCGGCATATCAACAATAACGCGCATCCGCCAAGCCCCTAGACCATAGCCCCGCCGCCTTCGGGTGCGGAAGACGGTGGCTTTCCGGGAATGCCGGCCCATACTGCGCAACTCGAGGGTCTTCCGACAGGGAGAAGAATTTATGAGACGACGAAACAAGGTGCTGCTCATTACTCTCGCAGTCGTGTTCGCGGCCGTTGCTGCATTGGCCCTCTGGGTCAGCCATGACACCCCGTGCAGTGCAAATACGCCGCCAAGTCCGAGCGCGGGCGGCATGAAAGCCGTGGTGTACCGATGCTACGGATCGCCGGAGGTGGTGAAATTCGAAGACGTGCCAACACCTGCTCCCGCAGACGATCGGATGATCATCAAGGTGCAGGCAGCGTCCGTTAATCCGCTGGACTGGCACTTCATGCGCGGCAAGCCCTACATCATGCGGCCCATGGCCGGAATTGGGGCCCCTAAAGACTCACGGCTCGGCGTGGATTTCGCCGGAACGGTCCAGTCGGTTGGCAAGGACGTAAGGAGTTTCAAACCCGGTGACGAGGTGTTTGGTGGCGCGGATGGCGCGTTCGCCGAGTACGTTTCGGTGCGCGGCGCCGGTTCAGTAGCCCATAAGCCCGCCAACGTGAGTTTTGAACAGGCGGCCGCTGTGCCGATTGCAGGG
>Ga0157376_10000938_pt1 | contig 18935 bp, 14 predicted proteins | sample M45metaG_FD_121801 | JGI IMG/M metagenome (GOLD analysis project Ga0157376, IMG submission 121801) | Miscanthus rhizosphere microbial communities from Kellogg Biological Station, Michigan, USA - M4-5 metaG | ecosystem: Host-associated > Plants > Roots > Rhizosphere > Soil | place: USA: Michigan... | reverse complement strand
GGCATGGAACTGCGGGTCCTCGGCAACGAACGACTGACCTTCAACCTCGGCGCGTCCGTCGCACCCAGCTATCTGCTCAACACCACGTCCTACACCCTGGACCAGGGAATGACCAAATACGCGAGGAAGCCCCAGATGTACAGCAAATGGAATCTCAACGGCAGCATCGAAGCCTTCCTATCCTACCGGATGGGCGATGTCCGCTGGCAGATCGGCCCCGAGTTCCGCTACCAGTTCTTCAATACCTACTCGTCGCAAAGCTATATTACCGAACATCTCAAGACCTACGGTCTGAAGATCGGGGTCGTAAAGACGTTGCCCTAGCCCGGCCACGGGCCGGGCGGCCAGAAACGAGCGAAGCGAAGGTTCCGACCGAGAAGGAGCGTGGCGAAGCAGCTCCGCCGAAGGTCTCCAGAAATTAGCGCTGGGCCCACAGGCCCGCGGAGCGGGCCATAAGCCTTACCTTTGCACCCATGAAGCACCTCATCGCACTGTCTCTTCTTGCCAACGTCTTTTTTGGCGCGTGCACTAATCCCAAACAACCGCCCCCTTCCCAAAGCGACTCCCTTGCCCATGCCGACTCCGCGGCAGGCATTTCCAAAAACTCTTTCTTTCCGGTCGCCGAATTCCTCGAGGCGGAGATCCTGCGCACGGACTCTTCCCTCCTCGCGCTGAAAAAGCGTACCACCCGCAACGGACATACCGATTCCGCCTTCATATCGATCCCCGAATTCAATACGCTGGCCATCCAATTCGTGCCCCGGGAATTGGCTGACAGCAGCTTTGAAAAGAACTATACCGAAACTGCTTTCCAGGACAAGACCACAAGGTCCATCACCTTTACCTACGCCCCCGTGGACGCGAGCGCCGGACTGCAACGGGTCGACGTCCTGACCGTGGCCGGACAAAAGGCGCAACAGGTGAAAAGCATCTACCTCGAAAAGACCCGCAACGCCGGCGACAGCGTCATCCTCCAGAAGCTTTACTGGAAGGCACAAAAGAGCTTTACCATTGCAACGGTGATCCACGTAAAAGGAAAACCCGCCGGCGAAGAGCAGGTGCAGGTAGTCTGGGACGACAGCCCCGAGGAGCAAGATTAAACTATGACAGCAGAACAATTCAGCCAGATAGCAGCGACGATACCCCTGAATCCGGGCATCTATAAATACTTTGATGAAAAGGATGAGTTGATCTATGTCGGAAAGGCGAAGAGCCTGCGAAAAAGGGTCAGTTCCTATTTCACCAAGACCTTTACCACCTATAAGACGCACGAACTGGTGCAGCGCATCCGCCGCATCGAGTTTACGATTGTAGGGTCCGAGCAGGATGCCTTTCTGCTGGAGAATTCACTGATCAAGCAATATCAGCCGAAGTATAATATCAATCTGAAGGACGACAAAAGCTATCCCTTTATCGTCATCAAGAACGAACCCTTTCCCCGTGTCTTCCTCACCCGGCGCAAGATCCCCGACGGAAGCGAATACCTGGGTCCATTCACGTCCGTGGGCCGGGTCCGTGAACTGCTCGATCTGGTCAAGAACAATATCCAATTGCGAACCTGCCAGCTCAACCTCGCTGAATCGCACATCAAAAAAGGAAAATACAAGGTCTGCCTGGAATACCATCTCGGCAATTGCAAGGGTCCCTGCGAGGGCCTGCAGACGCCGGAAGACTATGCCGGGGGGCTGGTGCAACTGCGGAACATCCTCAAAGGCAACCTGGGGCCCCTGATGCAGCAGTTCAAACGGGAAATGCGGGAGCAGGCAGAGAATATGGAATTCGAAAAGGCCGAGATGATCCGCAAGAAGATCGGGCACCTGGAGAACTACGAGGCGAGATCGGTCATCGTCAGCAAACACCTGAGCCATGCCGATGTCTTCTCCATCGCGCGCGACGGCGACCTTGCCTACATCAACTACCTGATGGTGGAGACCGGCACTATCGTCCAGACCCATACGACGGAGGTGGAGACGCACCTCGAAGAATCGGATGAGGAAGTGCTGGCGTTCACCATCGCACAATTGCGGGAGACGTTCAACAGTATGGCAAAGGAGCTGATCCTCCCCTTTCCCATCGAGTATCCCGAGGATGGCATCATCCAAACCATCCCCAAGGGCGGCGATAAGAAAAAATTGCTCGAGCTCTCCGAAAAGAACGTCCATTATTTCCGGGAAGAGTTACGCCGCAAGCAGATGCTGCAGTTGCAGGGCAAGACTCCGGATGAACGACGCCAGGTGCTGGTGCAGCTGATGGAAGATCTGCAGCTTTCCGAGCTGCCCGTACATATCGAATGTTTCGACAACTCCAACTTCCAGGGCAGCTATCCCGTCTCCGCGATGGTCTGCTTCCGGGATGGCGTGGAGAGCAAGAAGGATTACCGGCATTTCAATGTGAAGACGGTGCAGGGTATCAATGATTTTGCGACGATGAAAGAGGTCGTCCACCGGCGATATCGGCGATTGATGGAAGAGAAGGTATCCCTGCCGCAACTGGTTATCATCGATGGCGGCAAGGGACAGCTTGGCGCTGCGATGGAAAGTATCACCGATCTCGGTCTCGCCGGAATGATGACCGTCGTCGGCCTCGCCAAGAACGAGGAAGAGATCTTCTTCCCCGGCGACACCGAATCCATTAAACTCCCTTACAATAGCGATAGCCTGCACCTGGTGCGGCGGATCAGGGACGAAGTCCACCGGTTTGGCATCACCTTCCACCGCAAGCAACGCAGCCGTGGCACCTTCACCAACGAGCTGGAACATATCGAAGGCATCGGAAAGAAAACGGCCGATCTGCTTTTGAAGCGCTTTCGCTCCGTCAATAAGATCCGCCAGGTGAGCGAAGAGGAGTTGGCCGAGGTGGTGGGTGCAGCCCGCGCGAAGCTCATCCGGGCGCATTTTGCGGAGCCTTCCGGGTCGTCCCACGGACCGGAAGGCCCATCGGAGCCGGACACGGACAACCCATCCGGGAGTGCGTCCGAAACGCCGGCATAGCCGGCCTGACGCCGCTGCCGGCTGCCAGCAAAGCCCCGGAAGCCGGCCTGAAAACCTCCCCTAAAACGGCCCTAAAGGCCTCTTATAACGACCCTAAGGGGCGTCAGAATCAACCACTAAGGACCTTTTTCGGCTGGTTAATGATCGGCTGGGAGTCGCTCCGGGGCGGCATGTTTGGGCTGGAACGGATAATAAAAAAAGGGGCCAGGATAGATATCCAGCCCCGTTTTTAAAATCCAATATCCTATGAAAAACCGTTGTAAAAGTAGTGAAAGGAATTGAATCAACAATACCCGATATTGGGTATTTTTAAAAAAACTTTCCGGGATTAACTAATTAATTTATAGTTACTTACTAAGGTGCCGCAACCTTGTTGCCAACTTGTTTAAATGCTAAAACGATTAAGGTCTTTTTCGTTAAGCAGAAAGGCCCCGCTGGTCATCAGCGGGGCCTTCTTGATACAATTATTTTCTGGATTAGTACGACCAGAGGTCCTGCTCGTAGTTGAAGATCTTTTCCTTGATATTATCCCCTTCCAGCAGCCGGAGGATCGGGTCCTTGATAAAGTTCTCGATATCCTGATCGCCGGGGTTGTCGATCGTCGACTTGACGATCCGGGCGGTGAACATCCGGGCTTCGAACAACTCTTCCCAGCTCATCCGGGCGCCAAAGTTCTTGCCGTTGTAGGCCTCATATTTGGCGAGCAGCGGGCGGCAGTCGGGATAGTACACCCAGAAGATCGGGAGGACGGCACGGAAGGAACCATCGGCGTTGCGGATCGTCTTTTCCGGGGCAATGCCCAGGATGCGGACGTGCAGGCGGCTGGACTCCTTGTCGAATACCCATTCTTCCTTGATGCGGTAGCGCTCGATATCTTCGGGGTTGAACTCTTCTGTGATCATCGAGTCCTTCATCAGGCCTTTCGAACCATCAGGATCGTTCGGGAAGTCGGGAACCTGGATGGAGTGCGGCTTACCTACTACGCTACCGGCTATTTCCTTAAAGGTATAGGGAGTGGTGAAACGGTCGTCGATCGGGTTGAAAGCCGTGATCTGACCGCTCTTGATCGCCTGGAGCAGGATGTTGATAAACCGTTGGTTACCATTATCCTCCGTTGCCTTATAGACAAACGGCAGGTTCATCTTCTCGTGTACGTCGATCTCTTCCCAAACCCGCTGACGGTAGACAGCATCGTCCTCACGGATATGCTCGTAAGGCAGGGGGTTACGATCCTTTACCAGATTACGCTCGATGGTCGCATCGTTGCGAAGCGAACGGCGGGGAGTATCCAGCTTGATGTCCGCTTCCAGAACGACTTCCTTTTTCGTCGTGTCCTGGGCGGGAGCCACCGTAGCGTCGGCCGGTTTGTTCTTTGCGACGTTGGTCTTCTTCGCGGGCGCCTTCTTCTTAACCGTACGCTTCTTGGTCTGCGCGTCTGCGTTTACGGTCACAACCAGGACCGCCAACACCAGCACGAGGCATCTGATAAACTGCTTCTTCATCTCTCTTTTATTTAAGAACTGTCCGCCTCCTGATCTTTGGCGACGGACAGTTCTGGTAAAAATTATTTCAGGTTGAACACCATGGGCGGCAGCTCACGGATACGGCCGTCCTTACCCTTTACACGAATTTGATCAAAGAACACGTTGGTTGCCGGTCCGCACTGGCTGATCAGCGTTGCGGCGTTGCCGGTCCACCGGGGACCTTCGTTCGTGGCTTCGCGATAGCTGTTGACCGGACCACCCAGAGCAGCCACCTTGTAGCTTACGACTACGAACGAGGACTGGAACTCGGAGTTTTGCAGTTTGGCGATCACCCCGCCCATGGCCTTGAATTCGGCCGCAGACATGGCGCCACCAACTTTCTGACCTACGAAACCGGTCGGGTCCGGCAGGTATTTCACCCGCATCTTGAACTCGGTCTTCTTACCGTCGGCGTCGACGATGATCTTGCCATCGCCAGGCGTCGTCGGGATCGCGATCCACTCATCACCGTCACCGTGCTTGATCTCACCGTTGGTAAACGATACGTGGACTTTCTCACGACCTACGCTACCACCGGAGATGGTGATCGGGTTCTCTTCCTTCACATACAGCACGTTCATTTTCTCGAGGAAGACGGAGGCGCCGGAGGGCTGACCGACCGTGTATTTTACGTCCTTGGTGATGACACCGATGGTACCATCGGGCTTGGTATATTCGATCTTGACATTGACGTTGCCGGTAGAAGAGACCCTGCTCTTCCAGTCAGCGGTTCCATCATCGCCTACGGGCATTACAACGCCGTTGATCGATATTTTAGGCTTGGCCGCGGCACTGAAGGCGCCGATCCCTGCCTTTACTTCGAGTTCGTCGTTCGGCATCAAGTAGGTAGCGCTGGGAGATACGAGCGGTTCGAACTTGTCGAATATGACCTTTACTTCACCGACCTGCTTGTGCAGGAAGTCGACTACCTGCGACTCGGAGTTCTTGACGTCGCTCTGGAATTTGCTGAGGATGGTCAGCGCAGCGACGGTCGGGGTCATATGGAAGTAACGGATGGTCCAGTTCTTGGCGCTGTCGCTGCCGATGGTCGCATTACCCGACTCGGAAGGCGGGATGCGGGTATCCAGGGGCAGGCTGTGAGCGAACTGGGCTTGCTTGTCCTTCAGGTCCTGTTTGGTCTTTTCAGACTCTTCAGGATACTTTGCAGGATCTACGACTGCCAGCAGATCGAGGCGGAATTGCTTCAACTTTGCGTAAAGCTTAGGCCCTTCACCGTTCTTATCCATGATCCGCGTTGCGGCGTCAAGGTTACCTTCGGTGTACTCCTGGTGGCCGTCCTTCATCTTGGGCGAAGACTCATTGATGAGCTTTTTCTTCAGATCGTCCAGATAAGAGGACAATTCGGTGGATAATTTCTGAACTTGCAAAGCAGGCGGTTGCCAGATCTTGGCCTTGGCCATGGTTTGGTTATCCTTTATTTCTGCTTCGAAAGCCTTATAGGTAATTGCGTTCTTCTCGTCGATGACCGTATTGGATTTTTCAATACTATGGTTGACGGTCTTGAAGGCGTTCAACACTTCCACCGATACGTTCAGCGCGAGCAGCGCGGTCAGTACCAGGTACATCATGTTGATCATCTTCTGCCTCGGTTCTTTAGGTAGAGACATGGGTCAGTAATTATTTTGTGTGCTGGTTATAATAGTTTTTCATATTTCATGCGGGCCGGAAAAAACGGGCTCAGGCACAAGGTTCAGTTATGCCTGGCGGCCTTGCATGGCACTCAGCATATTACCGTATACATGGTTAAGGTTACCCAGGTTCTTGGCCAGCAGAGCGATCTGCTCTTGGGTCTTCTTGGCGTCGGCTACACTGCCCTGCATCGTTTCAGAAGCTTTCACCAGGTTGCCATAGAAGTTGTTCATGGCTTTCAGGTGATTGTTCGTGTCCTGCAGTTCCAGCTCATAGATGGCGTTCAGCGAACCCAGGTTCTTCGTCAGGACCTGCACCTGAGAATGGAATTGCTTGGTGCTGTCGGCAGCAGCATTGAAGCTACCGATCGTATTGGTGGCATTCTGATAAGCACCTTTCATGCTATCGAGAGCCAGCGCAGCTTCCTTCGTCTTGTTGGTGTAGTCCGTAGTAGCAGACAGGGCGCCGGAGACGTCGCTGATCTTCTCTACAGTAGTCCCGAATTTCTTGAAACCTTCGCTCAGCTTGTTGAGGTTAGCCGGGGTGATGTCGGCATCCTGCAGCATCTTGTCCATCTTTTCGAGGGCAGGATTACCGGCAGGACCGCTGCTCGCGAGCTTGGGGAGCGCTTCTACCAGGGCATGCATCTCACCACCCGGAGGCGGCAGGAACGCATATACGAGGAAGATAAGAGCTTCCGTCAGCAGACCTGCAGTCAGGAAGAAGTCGGCCAACGCCGTGTGAAGGATCTTTTGAAGGGCGCCAAAGATAACGACGGCCGCGCCTACGCACACGATGATATTGATAAGTCTTTCGGTAGATTTTGATACTCCAGCGCTCATAGTGATTAATTTTTAAATTGTTTTTTAAAGGATTTTAAAGGGTTATGGAAAAAGAGTTCCTGTTGATTTTTGGGTTAGCTCTTTAAATCAAAAACGTGATTTCTACGTGAAATATTTTGAATACCGGGAAAGATAATCTGTATGACTAACGACGGTTGTTCGTGATAGTCGGCGACAGATCGATCACACAACGGAAGCCGATGTACGACTTGGCCGTGTCCTGGTACTCATAAGTTCTGGCACTGGTTTGCAGGTATAAGCCTACGTCCTTCCAACTGCCACCGCGGATGACCTTGCGCTTCATTCGGGGAGGGTCGGAGTCATTGGCATTCCAGCGGATGTCAGGGTTCATATCGTGCTGGAAGTTATAGGCACCTTCGTAGTAGAAGGAAGAAGTCCATTCGGCGACGTTCCCTGCCATACAATACAGCCCGAAATCGTTCGGCCAGTAGGCGTCCGCACGTACTGTGTAGAAACCACCGTCCTCGGGATAGTTACCACGGCCGGGCTTGAAGTTGGCGAGGAGACAACCACGCTTATTTCTAAGGTAGTAGTTACCCCAGGGGTACATCGATTGTGAACGACCGCCACGGGCAGCATATTCCCATTCTGCTTCGGTCGGAAGCCGGAAGTTGGACTCGGTAGCCATCTTCTTGCTCTCCAGGAAAGCGTTCAGGTAATTGGTCCGCCATTCGCAGAATACGGTAGCCTGTACCCAGTTGACACCTACGACAGGATAGTTGCCGAAGGCAGGGTGGGAATAGTACCGCTTGGTCATGGGCTCGTTGTATGCATAGCTGAAGTCACGGATCCACACCAGGGTGTCGGGGTAGACCTTGACATTCTTCTTGCGGATGAACTGACCGCGGGGCTTGCCTTCGTTGCCTTTGGCAGCCGCCTCTTTCAGGTCAAAAGTTTCGGAGTGATATTCCAGCTTGGCGGGATCGATCTCTTTCTTTCCGAAAACACGGTTCTCGGGGGTAACGATCATCGCATTGATCTTTTCGATCGTAGCCTTGTCGCCCCATTTGATCGTCGCGGTCTTCTTCCAATCTATCTGGAAACGACCATCAACATCCTTGCCATACTGCATCAAGGTTGCAGCGATGGAGTCGCGTACCCAGTTCGTGAACTGACGATACTCGTTGTTGGTGATCTCCGTAGCATCCATCCAGAACCCGCTGATCGAGGTCTGACGGTTGCGGGAAGTGTAGGAATAGTTCATATCCTCGTCGCTGGGCCCCATGTGAAAGGTACCCGGTGGGATATAGACCATGCCTGGAGGTTTGGAAAGATTGTACGCACTTGCCGGAGCTACGCCATGTAGCTGACCATTGTCGTTTTGGCCCTTGCCGGATTTTCCACCTAGTTTACAGCCAGTCGTCATGAAGAGCACGAGAACGGCCGTGAAAACGGATAGGTTTTTCATTTTCATAATATTAAAGGGTATTGGGCAAAAAAAGTCTTTTGACAACATCTCGCTACAAGTTTAAAATTATTTTTTCGAAAGTCAAAGCGTCGCTCCGATCATTATCCTTGTTCTGACCGGCTGGACGCGCGCTTTAGACTGGTTACCAGATGCTAAAGATATAAACGCGACCTATGCCGGATTATTGTACATCCAGACCGTTTATCTTATACACATTTTCAACGAGACGGATTGCCGCAACTACTTCATTTACCGGGAGTTGGCACGAGTAGTCCTGACACACGAAGATTAGGGGATCGCGCCCTGCCGGCTTGTCCCGCAGCAAGGGAAATTGGGTATTTTCCTCTTGTGAAGACTGGAAAACCCGGTAAGGAATCAAGTACGCTAAAAACTCCTTCCGGGCATTTTCCGGCCGCCGGCCGGTGATAACTACCTCCGGAATAGTATACGTAAGGGCCTGATAGATGGTTGCCCAAACGCCAAAAGACCCCGGGTAGCTTGTGACGGGCCGATAAAGCGCTGCAGCCATCCTGCCGGCACGCCCGATCCATTCCCGCTCATCGAACACGATCCCCAGGTATAACAAAATGCTTGCCATCATCGAATTTCCGGATGGCGTGGCTCCGTCGTAAATCTCTCTTTTTCGCAGAAGGATGTCTTTCTGCCCTTCATGGGTATAGAAGAAGAATCCGGTCCCGGGCTCGCTGAAATGGTCGATCACGAACTCCAGAACCTCCCGCGCCTCCGTCAGATACCCGCCCTCGCCGGTGATCTCCTGCAGATGCAGCAGGGCGCTGATCAGGGCGGCATAGTCATCCAGGAAGGCCGGCACCCGGGCCTCCCCCTTGAAGGCATGATGGTAGAAATAAAGTCCCTCCTCCTCGTGCCGGTTGATCCCCTCCCCCTTGAACCGGGCCCGCAAAAAGGCCATGTTCTGAACCGCCCGGTCCCTGTAGCGATCGTCGCCCAGCGCGGCATAGGCCTTCGACAACGCGATATTCATCAGGGCATTCCAACCCAGCAGGATCTTGTCGTCCAGCGCCGGCCGCACCCGTTTGCCCCGATGCTCCAGCAGCCGCTCCCGCGCCGACTCAAGCGCCTCCCGCCGGGCGGGTTGCAGGTCCTCTGGCGTGGTTCTGGGCTCCCCATCGCTCGCCTGCAATGCGGTTCCCGCCGGCCGGGTGAGGATATTCTTCCCTTCCCAGTTGCCTTCGGTCGTCACCCCAAAAAAGCTATTGAACACCGCGGCATCATTTCCAAGGAGCACATCGATCTCGGCCTTATCCCATATATAATATTTTCCTTCTATTCCTTCACTATCGGCGTCCAGCGAAGAGTAATATCCCCCTTCCCCATTACTTAACTCCCTGTCTACGAAAGATATACTTTGCTCGATCGCCTCCTTATATAATGGTTTCTTCGTCAGCTGCCAGGCCTCGCTGAGCGTAATGATCAGCAAGGCATTGTCATATAGCATTTTTTCAAAATGAGGCACCAGCCATTCCCGGTCGGTCGAGTACCGGGCAAACCCGCCGCCCAGCTGATCATAGATTCCGCCGCAGATCATTTTGTCCAGGCTGAGACAGGCCTGGTCCAGCGCGGCCTTGTCCCGCGTAAAATAGTAGTGGTTGAGCAGGAACCGGATGGAGAAGGTTTGCGGGAATTTGGGCGCCCCGCCAAAGCCGCCCCCCGCTTTGTCCGCGGCAGCCATCAGCTGGTCCCGCGTTTGCTGCAGGGTTTCGGCCCGGAAGACAGACGTCGCGGCCGCACCTCGTCCAGCCGCCCCGGCTCCCGGGCCATCCGATGCCCCGCCGGCCCGGTCCGCCCCGATATCGAAGCCGCCGGTGGTGGCGACATGTCGCGTGAGATGATCGGCCTGCTGCTCGATCTCCGCCCGGCGCTCGCGAAAGGCGTTGGAAACGCCCGCCAGCACGTCCCGCCAGCTGCTGCGATTGTGGACCGGACGGGGTGGGAAATAGGTTCCGCCATAGAAGGGCTTTCCTTCCGGCGTAAGAAAGACGTTCAGCGGCCAGCCCCCGCTCCCGGTCATGGCCTGAACGGCATCCATATAGATATGGTCGAGATCGGGCCGCTCCTCCCGGTCGATCTTGATGTTGACGAACTGCTCATTCATGAATCGGGCGGTCTCCTCATCTTCGAAACTCTCCCGCTCCATAACATGACACCAATGACAAGCCGCATAGCCGATACTGACAAGGATCGGCTTATCCTCACGCCGCGCCGTACCAAGGGCCTCTTCCCCCCAGGCATACCAATCCACCGGATTGTGGGCGTGTTGCAGTAAATAAGGACTGGTCTCGCGCGCGAGACGATTCGGACGACTCATGGTTATTCAGAAGGCCGGAGGCCCGCCAATTTTAACAAATCCTGCAAACTTTGGGCCCCGCTCTTTGTTCGAGCCAGATCCGCGGTTATTTTTTCTTGATGGTAACGGAAAGGTATTTCTCCAACGCCGAGACCATGGAGGGGGCCTGCGGCTGCGGAGCCTTGATGTCGAGGGTCAAGCCGGCCTCTTCGACAGCACGGGAGGTATTGCTGCCAAAGGCGCCGATCTTGGTGCCGTTCTGCTTGAATTTGGGAAGGTTATCGAAAAGGCTCCTCACCCCGCTGGGAGTAAAGAAGCAAATGATATCGTACTCGCTCTCGTTGAGAATGTCCTTGACATCATTGCTGATGGTCCGGTACATAAAGGGTGTGGCAAAACCACAGTTGTTATGCTTCAACCAGTTGACAATCTCGTTGTCCTGCTGGTTCTCACTGCAGGGGTACAGGAACTTCTCGTTCTCCTTGTGCTTGTTGATCACGTCGAACATGCTCTTGTTCAGACCATCCGCACCATAGAACACCTTCCGCTTCCGGTATAGGATGAACTTTTGCAGATAGAGGGCCACGGCCTCCGTGATACAGAAGTATTTGGTGTCCTGCGAAATACTGATCTTCATTTCCTCACAAATGCGGAAGAAATGATCGATCGCGTTCCGGCTGGTGAAAATAACGGCTGTAAATTGAGCAATATCGATCTTCTGCTTGCGGAAGTCCTTCGCAGGGATTGGCTCCAGGCGGATAAAAGGATGAAACGCAAGCTCAACCTCGTATTTTTTAGCAAGCTCAAAATACGGTGACTTGTCTGTTTCAGGTCTGGGTTGTGTGATTAAAATTCTTTTTTTATCCCCGTTTTTAATCATGAGTTCCCCCTCTGGATTAGCAAAATTAACACTCTTTTGGATACGATGTACTTAGTACACTTTTTCCAGATATGTCAATAACACCTTGTAAATCAGTAAAAGTGGTGCTATTTCGAAGGCGCAAAGGTACAAAAAAAAGTAAATCGGCGCTAGTTTTATTTCATTTCTCACCGGCCGGTAACCGGCCAGGATGCGATACGCCCACATTACGAAGATCATTGCCAATGAAATAGTTATAAGAACCTCCCGGACTTGGTCCCCCGAAAAAGTGATCAAGATCAAGAAGGGAAGCAAAAAAATTCCCAGCATCTTGTTCACCAAAAAGACGACGAAGATATAGATGTCCGTGGCCCGGGAAATGGAAAAGACCCAACCCACGAACTTCAACACGAGGAATTTTACGAGATAGACGGCCGCCAGCGCCGCCATGCAGAACAGATATAACACCCAGAAGCGGATCCCCTGGCCGATGGATGAATACCGCAACAGATAGCAGCCAAACAGCCCGCCGCTGATCACGAATAGGATATTGAGCAGGAGGGATGGAAGCGGCGTTTGCAGCACCTGCTCCCGGATCTGCTGCTGCCGGAGCGAAACCCGGAAGAACAACGTCATCAGGTTGTTGAAATATTTCTCGAAGAAGATACGCACCAGCGCGAAGTAGAACAGGATCGCGACAAGCAGGTAAAAAAGACCATCCTTTGAATTGGGATGATGGACCTCGTAGATCTCCACCACCGGCTTGCCGGTAAAATTGAAAGAAGGGTTGATCGCCAGCACATGCTGCCAGAAGGAGATCGGGGGCGGGCCTTCGTTGACGGCGACAGCAGCCGGAGGCGTCGGGGGCCTGGCAGCGGCAGGACGAGCCACCACGACCGGGGAATCTTTTTTGACGGCCGTCGTCCCGGGGGTATTAACGGCCGTCGTCTCGGCCGAATTTGCGGCAGACGGAACCGTCGCACCCGCCGAATTGCTTGTCACAGGACTGCCGGCGGCGCGGGCCGCGGAATCCCGCGCGAGCGAATCCTTCTGGACCGCAAGCTTCACAAGCCGCAGCGAATCACGCCGCGCCCTGCGTACCCGCGCGATCGAATCCCGGCGAACCGAGTCGGCATGGGTAAGCCGGATGACGGGAGAATCCGGCTTCGCAGCGGGCGGCCTGGCCGTATCCGTCTGCGCCTGGGCCCGGGTAAGCATCAACAAACAAAAAAACAACAAAACGGCTTTATACATCCGAACGTCCACACCGGAGATGGGTTCACCGAAAAATAACCCATCTCCGGTGTTCCGCTTATGATGGGCCTTCGGCCGCTGAGCCTGTGGCTCAGACTTGACAAAAATAGCGGGTATGCGCTTATCCTGTTTAAAAAAAGCTAACATACCCCAGGTGAATTTTCGCGTCATGAAAATTGAAGTTCGTATCCTCCCGTTTTCCCAACGCATAGGAGATGTTGAAGATGCCGGCCTTGGTCTCAAACGCCATCCCGAGTCCGGTACCGACAAATGTGGCATTCAGATTATATCCGGGCACATCGTTCTTTGCCCATCCCACATCGAGAAAAGTAAAAAGAAAGGAATTGAGCCCCACCAGATACCGGTACTCCAACGTCCCGACGGCATACTGGGACGCAAGGATACTTTGTTCGTCAAAACCCCGCAACAGCCGGTACCCGCCGATCAGGAACAACTCGTTGCGATACGTCTTGGGGCTGCTGAACGCTCCGCCATTCACCCCCAGCTTTAGCGTTGACGCCTTGGTCAGCGGGAAATAATGCGCCGCCGCCAGCTTGACCAGGAACTCATAGGAGTGTTTCTGCACGGTATCATAGAGCGATGCAAAATTAAAAGCAGAATCGTTGGGATCCTTCAGTTGGGCGATCAGCGCGTTCTCTTTGATCGTCCTGGTTCCCACTGATCCCAGGAAACTCAATTCGTTACCTTTTCGCGGATTGAACCGGTAGTTCGTGTTGTTGAAATCGTAACTAAGGCCCACGCTTACGGCGCTGATGTCCGCCGTCTGAGGCAGGGCATGCGAGGCGATGACCTGCAGCGTATCGACATTGAGCAGACTTGAACTCGCAAACTGGATAAAGACGGTCCCGCTCTGGTTGGCCGACAACGAATACTGGGCTCCCAGCATCGCATTGACGTTGATATAGGAAGAGTCCTGTTTGTACAGATCGAAGGTCGCGTTGAGGCCAAACGGGGAGTGAAACAGGTAAGGCTGGTTGAACAGGAGATCCAGCCGGGGCGAACCTGCCTGCAGTTGCTGCCAATTGAGCCCTATCGACTCCCCATTGCCAAGGGCATTCTTCAGCGCGATCGTCGCCTCCCCCGTGACCAGGATCTTATTGCCGAGCAGGGGATCGCTGCTCGGCAGAAAACCGACCAGCGCATTGATCTGGCTGCTTTTCTTCGGCTTCAGATAGAGGTTGACCACCGAACCCGCCCCCAGCATCGTCAGGTTCCAGGGCTGCTGCTCCTGCACATAGGGCAGCTCCAGCAGTTTTTTGCTTATCGCCTCGAGCCGGTCCTTCCGGTAGATACTGCCGTTAGGAATACTCAGATAGCGTTCCATAAATTCGGGGGAGATCTTTGCCGTCCCATAAATACGAATACTGTCGATCTTATACAGCGGACCCTTATCCACGTGAAGAACGGCCGACACCTCGCCCGAATCCCGAAGCGCGATGCTGTCAAGACTGATCCGCGCGAAGGGATACCCGTTGTTCTCTAGGTAATCGAGCATCCCCTGCTGCCGGGCCTCGAAGACCCGGAAGTCCAGCAGCCGGTGGGAAAAAGCCCGGGGGTTCCAGGCCACCGCCGCCAGCAACGAAGGGTCCACCTGACGGGTGTCGATGGCCGCCCAACGCCAGGCATGACCGACAAAAAGCCGGAGGGTCGCCGAATTGGGACCATAACTGACGGTATCTACAGAGGCCGTAAAATAACCCTTGGTCTGTAACAGCGGAATAAGATTGTAGATATACTCGGTGCAGGCGTCGCGGTTGCGGAAGGTGGTGGTGAGGCCGAGTTTTGTGTTCACAAAGACCGAGTCTTTGTCGACGGGCTGGATCTGCAGGGCATATTGCGCCCGCGCCCCCAACGGCAGCAGCGCGCCGCCGAACAAGATCGTCAACAAAACCCATAAGCACGTGCGACTATATCGCCTTACCTTTGTCATTGATGGCAGGTATCTATCTTCATATTCCGTTTTGCAGGCAGGCCTGTCACTACTGCAATTTCCATTTTTCCACGTCTCTAAGCCGTAAAAACGATTTTATTTCCGCTTTATTGAAAGAAATAGCGGCAAGAAAGGATTATCTCGAAGGAGAGACCGTGGAAACGATCTATTTCGGCGGCGGAACACCTTCCCTGCTGGAAGCGCAGGAGCTGGAACAGATCCTCGCGGCCGTCCGCGCCAATTTTCCGATCGCTCCCGCAACCTCTTCCACTCCCGGCGACAGCCTTCCCGGCAACCCCGAAAAGCCTTCCAACCCCAGTGGCGCTCTTCCCCAACCCAACCCCATTGCCGAAATAACCCTGGAAGCAAATCCCGACGATATCTCGACGGCACGTCTGCGGGCCTGGCGGGAAGCCGGGGTCAATCGCCTCAGCATCGGCGTCCAATCTTTTTTCGAAGAAGACCTGCGCTGGATGAACCGGGCACATGATGCGCGCCAGGCGATCGACTGTATCCGGCTGGCGCAAGCGGAAGGGTTCGACAATATCAGCATCGATCTCATCTATGGCGGTCCCACCCTTCCGGACAGCCATTGGCGGGACAACGTGGAACAGGCTATCGGCCTGGGGATCCCCCATCTGTCCTGTTATGCGCTGACGGTCGAGCCGCGCACCGCCCTCGACACCCTCATCCGGAAACACCTGGTCGCCGATGTCAGCCCCGACGACCAGGCCCGGCAGTTCCTGCTGCTGATGGACTGGCTGTCGGCCGCCGGCTACGAACACTATGAGATCTCCAACTTCGCCCTGCCCGGTCGCCGGAGCCGTCATAACTCCGCCTACTGGCAAGGCAAAAAATACCTGGGCCTCGGGCCTTCCGCCCATTCTTTCAACGGCATCTCGCGGGAATGGAATGTCGCCAACAATGCCCGCTACATCGCGGAGCCCGGCGGGACAACCGAAAAAGAGACCCTGACGCCGGAGCAGCAGCTCAACGAAGCCATCATGATCTCGCTCCGCACTGTAGAAGGGATCCATCTGGCCACGATAGCCACGCGCTTTGGCGCGCAAACAGCCGAACTCCTCCGGAAGCGCGCAGAAAAGTACATTGGGACGGGCCATCTTCGGCTGGTCACGGAAAAAGTCCAGCTGACAAGGGAGGGCAAGTTGCTGGCAGACGGAATTGCCGCTGATCTGTTCTTTGATTCCCCGAAGTAGCAGCGTTAACCGATCAGCCTTTTAATCTTGAATCTGACACTGTTGCTATTTCTGAAGCAATGCATGATTGCATGAAACTCTTCTTTGATGAGGATATCAAGGATCACGTAATCTATCCCTTCTATGTAATTGGACCCGAAAAGATCAGCTTCATAGTCCTCGATCTGATCGCCGTATATGAAAGTAGGCATATCGAAGGAGAATCCTCCTTCTCCGATAACTCTATGCTTTTCAAAAAGATAACTATTGTAACATCGTTCGTCAAGATTGATACATCCATGATCGGTCTTAACAAAAGATGGCACCGAATTGGTCCTGGTGGGCAGCGAAGCCACAATGATAGCATCTGTTACCACAGCAAGCACAATAAAGTACTTGGGCTTAGGCGTATTTCCATTTTTAAATTGAAACGAATTAAAATACAAGATCTGACCGGGAAGGAACACCTTTAGTCTTTTAAAGTCCTTACAAATTCAAGATTCTCTTTGGAGTCCTGATATTTATCGGCCAAGTAAGATGAATTGGGAAACAGCAACGTAAAATCGACCTCATACTCAGTGTTATTGACCAGTTCTTTCTCCAATGCCTCTAACACTCCATATTGGATAGCCGACTTTCGCCATAACGAATTGGGACCATGAGTGTGCTTTATTAAATATGCGGCGGGTTTGTCCTTGACAAATTCGATGATCGTATCCATCAATTTGATATCATTCGCACTAAACTCATCGTTATTAAAAGAAGCCTTTGCTTTGAAAATTCTATTGTCAGTCAAGTCTCTTTCAATATAAGATTGTAGTAAAACGGGGGACTCATCTGAAGAAAGATCGATAAATACATCCTTCGCAACAGGTCCGAGCTTCCACAACTGAAAATCTATCCCCACGAAAGGCTGACCGGTAGTTTTAATGGCTGCCTCTTCAAGCAAGAACAATATTTTGAGAATTTTGGTCTTCGTTAAATCTGAGATGCTCTGACCTAGATAAATGATCGTATTCCCTATCTTATCGATCTGGTTCTTTGTATAACCAACCTTGATAAATTTCCCCCTTTCCTGCATAGCAATATGTTAATCGCCACAAAAATACTAATAAAATTAGCGATTGTCTTACCCCATCAAATAAAAATTAAAAATTATGGTGCTAACGGTCCTAATGCTGCCTGCGGTGAGATTTCAAATACTCGATCCCCTGAGCCGCCGCCAGGATGAGCACCATCGCAATGATGGCCACCGCACCGAAACCTTGGAAGGAGAAAGGCATATATTTAAGTTTTGCGAGAGGCCCACGGCCTCTCTATTCTTTAGACAAGGTACGGCTCAATTTGTTTAAATCCACTACCGGCCTTAACATTTTCCCATAATATCCGGTAGATCATCCCTGCTATCGGCATTTCCGCCTTAATATCCTTGTTAATCAAATAGATACACTTACTTGCATTGTACCCTTCGGCAACCATATTCAGCTCCAGCTGGGCTGCCTTGACGGAGTATCCCTTACCGATCATATTCCCAAAGGTGCGGTTGCGGCTATACAGCGAATAACACGTAACCAGCAGATCACCCAGGTAGACCGATGCGGCGTAATTCGCCTGCCGCCGGTGCGAGACCGGGTCCTCGGGACCCTCATGGATCCCCACCACACCCGCATGCCGGATCCCCACCTTTTGCAGAAAACCAGCCATTTCATCCGCACAATTGGCGATCAGCACACTCAGGAAATTGTCGCCATATTCCAACCCATGCGCGATGCCCGCGCCAAGGGCATAGATATTCTTCAGGACCGCCGCATACTGCACTCCATATACATCCTGGTTCGTGATCGTATTCAGGTAATCCGTCGTAAAATAGGACGCCAGTTCGCGGGTCGAGGTTTCATCCTGACCCGAAAAAGTCAGATAGGAAAGCTTCTCGGCCGCCACTTCCTCGGCATGACAGGGACCCATCACCGTATAGTAATCGGCCAGCGGGAAACTGAATTCGCGGTGGAGGTATTCATTAAGCAGCAGGTTCTGCTCGGGCAGGATCCCTTTTATGGCCGACAGCACCCGCTTGCCCTGGAGCGCCTTTCGATCCAGCCCCTCCAGCGTAGCCGCGGTATAGGCCGACGGAACAGCCATGACGATACAGTCGGCGTCCGCAATGATGTCCGCGGGCCTGTCGCTCATTTTCAATAATCCCGTATCAAAATGGACGGAAGGAAGATATTGTGGATTGTGATGTCTCGCCTGGATATGACGGATACTGGCCTCGCTCCGGACCCACCAGCCCACGGGCTGCCGGTTATCCGTCAAAATTTTGGTAAGCGCTGTTGCCCAGCTCCCGCTGCCGATCACCCCGAAACGCATGCCCATGTTTAGTTTTTCTTTGCTTCGAACAATTTTTCTTTTGGTACGACCTTCACCCGCATTCCACTCCGCATCGTTTTGCTGACGAGGCTATAGGGGCCCGTGACCACCTCATCTCCCTCCTTGACCCCATCCACCACTTCGATGTAGTTGATATCCTGGATATCGGTGCGGACCTTCACTTTGCGGACGGAATCTCCGGGCACGTGCAGAAAAACCACCTCGTCGAGATCCTGCGAGTTGCCGGTACTGACGCGGGTGTCCTTGTTATCGCTGCCCGCATCGTCCGTATTAGCCACTACCGCATTGTCCGTGCCCTTCTCGCGAATGGCCACGGAATTGATGGGAACGGCCAGGACATTGTTGTGGGTGTTGGTCTGGATATCCGCGGTGGCGCTCATGCCCGGCCGGAAAGGAAAACTCCTGGGTCGCTTGGGATCGATCAGGTCCTTGTAAGACTCCGGCATCAGCCGGATATGCACCTTATAATTGGTCACATCATTGGTCGAGACGGTCGTCGTAGCGACCCCGGCGGCATTAGTGACGCT
>Ga0157376_10000937_pt1 | contig 18939 bp, 14 predicted proteins | sample M45metaG_FD_121801 | JGI IMG/M metagenome (GOLD analysis project Ga0157376, IMG submission 121801) | Miscanthus rhizosphere microbial communities from Kellogg Biological Station, Michigan, USA - M4-5 metaG | ecosystem: Host-associated > Plants > Roots > Rhizosphere > Soil | place: USA: Michigan... | reverse complement strand
TCGTGCGCGGGCGATGAAGAGCATTTTTTCCGCTTTACTGAGGCGGACGCGTTCGCCGAACACCGCGAAGTCCAGCGATTCGATGCGAGCGAGTAGCGCACTATAAGTATGCACCAGAAGCCACAGAGTGCCACGGCCGTCGGCGTCTACCAGATTGAGCAACTCGGCGCCTTCTTCATACATTTGCCAGGCGCGGTCGGCTTCGAAGCGCAGCAGTTCACGTACACCGAGGGTGGCTTCCGTTTTTGTGAAGTCCTGCGGAGAGACGTTATACCGGGCGAGGTCCTCATCTGGAATGTAGACACGGCTTAGTGCGGCGTCTTCGCGCACATCGCGAATAATGTTGGTCAGCTGAAACGCAAGACCGAGTTTCTCTGCAAAATCGAGCGCGCGTGGATCGCGAAACCCGAAAAGATGGGTGCAAGTGAGACCGACGGTGCCGGCAACGCGATAACAATATTCGCGCAGGCGATCAAACGTCGGATACGTCTTGATAGTGAGATCCATCTCCGCACCGGAGATCAGATCGTGCAGATAGCGCGCGGGCATGTGATAGCGACGCATGGTGTCGACCAGCGCGGGGAAAATTTCGTTTCCTCCGATCGCCGCCGGTTGAAGGGAGAAAACGGTGCCGCCCTCGATTGGGTGTCCGCTCCCGGTGACTGCTGCATCCAGAGCGGCACGCCACTTGGCGAGGCCGCGTTGCTTGGCGACGAGATCGTCTCCATCGTCGGCAACGTCATCGACGAGGCGATTGAACGCGTAGAGGGCGGCGAGGCCGTCGCGTTTCTGTTTGGGCAACAGGTAGAACGAGTAGTAGAAATTGCTGCGCGCGGCGCGGGCGATATTCCAGCACGTTTCGTAAGACTGGGCGAGGGAAATCGCCGCGGATGGAGCCGCCTTGGATTCCAGTCGGGCGAGCGCCGGCACCGGAAGCCGAGACCTGTCGGCACTCAGATCGCTCTTCGCAGTAAATAGCTGGTTGATCAAAACCCGTCCAAGCAGTGCGCCCTGCTTGGTTCTGCTAATCGAAGGCCGATGATTGAGCGTGTCATATCCCATAGCTTCGATCTCGTCGAGAACCGCTATGCCGCCGCGGCTGAACATTTCCAGATCGATGCGCAGTTTGCCTTCAACCTGGCGCGCTAGTGGCAAACCCTTGGCAAAAAGCGTCCGGGTATACGTGATCAAATCTTTCATCAGCGAAACATAACTGCCGCTGAATCGGCGCGAGACGATATCGCTTTCGGTCACGCCATGCTGCGCTGCGACTTCCAGCGGAATATAGATGCGTCCTTTTTCAAGGTCGCGTCCAACGTCCTGCCAGAAATTCGCAAGTTGCAGCGCCGTACAAGTAGCATCGGAAAGCTCTTGTCGCGCTTCATCGCGGTAACCGCAAAGGTAGAGCACCAAGCGGCCAACCGGACCTGCGGAGTACTGACAATAATCAAGAACCGCGTCCCATGAGGGATAGCGCTTGACTGTTTGATCCTGGCGAAAAGCTCTTAGCAGATTGGCAAACGGCTGCTTGGGAATGTCTTTTGCGACGATGGTTTCGCGCAGTGCGACAAACACCGGATGAGACGGGCGGCCCGCATAGCAAGCATCGAGTTCTTGTTCCCACCAATCGAGCAATTCCAATGCACGTTGCGTTTCCGGAACTTCATCGCCCAAATCATCAGCCCATCGGCAATACCCATAAAGATTGTAAAAATGCTGGTGCAACGCTTTCGGCAGCAGCCAGCTGGCGACGTTAAAATTTTCGTAGTGGTGGGTGGCTAGATAGCGAGTGTATTGCTGCGCGGACTCCGGCGTGCAGCCCGCGGGCGGAGCGTTCTTAGCGATTTCAAGTTCACCGGGGCGCAACATCAAGAAAGCAGATTCCTCGCTTCATTCGGAATGACCGAACTAAGAAGGGCTAAGGCAAAACTCATGGGCGGACGGCTAATTTGATCTCGCCGCTGCGCGATTTCATCCGTTCAAAGGCCTGCGGCAGATCTGCAAGCCGGATTTCCTCAGTCACGAAATCCTGCGCGGAGATGTCGCCGCGGCGCACCGCTTCCAGCGCTTCGCGAATAAATCGCGGAGTATGGTGGAATGTTGAAATTACTTTGATCTCCGAATAATGAATCGCCGCCGGTTCTATTTCCACTTTGGTGCCGGAAGGCAAGCCGCTAAAGAAGTTGACCACTCCACCCCTGCGAACAATGTTCAGCGCCATTTCCCATGCAGCTGGATTTCCAGCTGCTTCCACCACTCCGTCAGGTCCGCGCTGGTCTTCGGTAAGTGCACGAACCGCTACGATGGGATCCTTGGCTTCAATCACGTTGATCGTGGCGATGGCACCCAGCCGTCGGGCAACCTCCAATTGCGCATTTCTGCGTGCTAATGCGATTACTCTGATGCCGCGGCGCGAGAGCATGCGCACAAATTTCAAACCGATAGGGCCGCAACCGACCACGGCAACGGTATCGCCAGTACGCAATTCCATTTCATGAATTCCGCGCAGCACACAAGCCAGGGGCTCGACCAACGCAGCACTCTGATCATCTACAGAGTGCGGCACTTCCAGCATATTTTCGGTTACGATGCGGCCTGGAATGCGCATGTACTCGGCATAAGCGCCATTGTTGAACAACAGATCTTCGCAAAGATTTTCCTGCCCGCGCCGGCAATGATAACAGCGGAAACAAGGTGCGGAATTCGCGGCAATCACTCGAACGCCCATGCGCCATCGCGCGTCCACTCGTTTTCCGACCGCCACGACCTCGCCGACTACCTCATGTCCGAAAACGGCAGGCGGACGAATCATCTTGGCGTGGTAACCGCGCTTCCAGACTTTCAGGTCGGTACCGTCGGTCAACGCCAGGCGCACCCGCAGCAACACTTCATCCGCCGCCAGTGATGGGACATCAATTTCTTCGATACGCAGATCTTCGCTGCCGTATAGCACCGCCGCGGTCATCTTCGGCGGCACCACCCGGCGCGCTAAGGCTACGACTTCGTCTATCGCGGCTGCGATCGTCTTTTTTGCGGAAGTGTTCATACGTGGGTGATCAAGATTTTCAGCGATTCCGCGGTTGGTTTCGCGGCCAGTTCCAATCCTTCTTGGATTCTAGCTAAAGGGAAGCGATGGGTGACGATTTCCATTACCGGAAGTTTCTTCTGCAGCACCAATGCGGCCGCTTCTTCTTGAATGTCTACGGCGGCGCTGTAGCTGCCCAGAATTTCCTTTTCGTCGATCCCCACAGCCGAGGCAGGAAACGTTATCCGAGTGACCGGATCATTGGCGGCAAATAGCAGCACCCGTCCACCAGGCCGCGCCGCTGCCAGACTCTCTTCCACCACAGCCGGATGGGCAACCGCTACCAGAACCGCATCCGCACCCCGTCCCTCAGACCGAATCTTGACCTCTTCCACCAGCTTACCATTTGTAGGGTTAAAAGACTCGATTGCTCCCAGCGCCAGGCTTTTCGCACGGCGTTCGGCCATCGGGTCACTGGTATAGATGCGCGCACCGGTCAATTGGGTAACCATCTGCAGCTGCAAACCAATAGGACCGCAACCGGCAATCAACACCGTTTCACCTGCGACAATGCGGGCTTTCTGCACCGCTTTCAGGATGGTATTGATCGGCTCCAGAAATGTCGCTTCCTCGAAGGAGACATGGTCCGGCAGAGGGATAATTCCCCGCTCCGCCACCCACGGCATGGCTTTGACAAATTCGCCAAAACCTCCGCCGTTCGGGGCGAAGCCCGCCGTGAGGCCCGTGGTCTTGTACTGCTCGCATTGCGAAAATTGCCGACGCTGGCAAAAGAAACACTTTTGGCAGGGAATGTGATGAAAACTCATGACCCGATCGCCGGGAGCAAATTTCGTAACGCCCGGACCAACCGCGACAACCGTGCCCGCGAGTTCGTGGCCCAGGATTTGCGGCGGCTCCACGTAACGCTGAAAGATCTTCTTGATGTCGGTACCACAAATGCCGCACGCCGCGACTTTGATCAAGACTTCGCTCGACCCGACTTCCGGCACGGGAACTTCTTCTACGCGGACCACACCTTTGTCGCGATATACGCCGGCTCGCATGGTCTTAGGGATAGGGCCGAGCGTCCGCAGGGAATCGATCATCGAAGCCGCCTTACTCATGCGCGCCTGCCGCGGCCCGTTGTCGAGAAACTACCTCAGGCGTGAGACTGCCGACAAATTCATCAAGAAATTTTGCGAGTTTGCGCGCCGCGCTTTTACTCCGCTGGCCAAATCGCACCAGCGCCAGAATCTTCGCTGGCCGATCAACCAATTGCTTGATCAGGGACGTAATCTTTACCTTCCCATCCGGCGTAATTGCTTCAGCAAAATCCAGAGGCAGGTCTTCGTTACTTGCATCGCTAACGGCTCTAACCGTCACCATCGGCAGGTTTAGGTCCTGAAATACTTTCATGAGGTGGACCGATTCCATATCTACGGCATCACCAAAAATTGCCAGCCGACTCTTCTCTTCCTCGGTTTTGACAATATGATCAGCGGTGAGCAGAGTCCCAATCAATATTGCCCCTTTATCCTCTGCAAACTCGCAAAGAGTATCGGTGCTTGAAGCGGTGGCGACATCCCGCAAATCCGCGATCGATTTCGGAACCAAAACATCTCCTATCGAGTAGTTGGGCTTCAACGCTCCGACCAGGCCGGAGGAAACAATCACATCGAGGCCGGCATCCCGAAGGCAACAAGCCGTTTGATGATCAAACAACTTTATTCCCATGCCGGTTAGCAACACCCACACAACATTCTCTCCAATGGAGGTCTGGAGCACATCTACCCCCCGGGAGTAATGCTTTTCATTGATTTTCACCTTTTGAAACCTACGAATCGCTCGCCATGGGGCGAACTCGGCTTCCACCGCAAATGTCACCAGGATGCGCATCAATCTCGTCAATAAAGAGAGGCCGGAGGTCCTTCCGGCGCTAGCACTCACACCGCTGTCTTATGCTGCTTTGGCCCGGGCAATCCTTTTCGCTCGGCGCGGCGCGATATAACCGTTCGCCTCATACCAACGTACCGCGCGTTCCAGCGCCGCGGCTACCGAACCCTGCTGAAATCCAAGTTCTCGCGGCGCCCGCGAACTATCCACAAACATCATGTGCTGCGCAATCTTTACGCCTTCCACTGGAATCTGCGGCTCGCGCCCAAGCAGCCGCGAAAATGCGGTCTCCGCATACGCCACGCCCAGCGCTACTCCGTGCGGGATCTTCATCGAAGGCGCGGGAAGCCCGGTGATTTTTGCCAGCAGATCCAGCACTGCTTTCAATGTTAGGTTCTCAGAGCCAAGCAAATACCGTTCGCCAACGATTCCTTTTTCCGAGACCAGGATGTGTCCGGCGGCGCACTCTTCCACGCCAACAAAATTTAATCCGGTTTCCACGTAGCCGGGCATTTTGCCATTCAGAAAATCCAGAATGATTTTTCCTGTAGGCGTCGGCTTCCAATCCCACGGACCCACGGGCGTGGTCGGCATGGCCACAATGGCCGGGAAGCCGGTCTTTGCCGCGTCCAACACTTCCCTTTCCGCCATCCATTTCGAACGCTTGTAGTGCCCGACCATCTCTTCCAGTCTGGCGTCGATAAATTCGTTAGGCTCTTCGGGCCGGTCCACAGCGACGGTCGCCACCGTGCTGGTGTAAATAAATTGCTCCACACCTGCGCGTTTCGCAGCTTGCAAAAGATTCTTGGTGCCGCCTACATTCGAATCGTAAATATCTTGCGAACGTTTGGACCACAGCCGGTAATCCGCCGCCACATGAAACACGCGCCGCACTCCGACCAGTGCCCGTTCCAGCGACGCGGGATCGCGCAAATCGCCAGTGACATATTCCAGCGGGAGATCGGCGATCGCGCGGTTATTGCTCGAAGGCCGAAGCAACACTCGAACATCGGCTCCACGCGCGGTGAGCTGCCGCGTTACATGACTACCGAGAAAACCAGCGGCACCAGTCACCAGGATTTTTTCGCCGCTCATACGCTTTCCTCGACTGCCTCAGCATCATGACTAGGAATAGTAGCGGGGACAGTGACGGGTACGCTCGCCAGGTCCGCTCGCCGCGAAACGGAAACATAGGACGCTTCCAGTAGTTTGGAAAAACTTTCCCAGCGTGCGCAGCGGACCAGCGCGCGAATCTCTTCCAGCTTTTCCTTCATTGGAGAATCAGAAGTAACGTCGGCCGCGCCCGCAGATGACACGATGTAGCCGTCCACGTCGTGCTGGTCGAGCGACTCAAACAACTCACCGGTTTCACACACCTGCGTTTGTTCATTTACCGTGACGTGGGTGCAGACGTGAAATCCCGAAAGCTTTGCGGCACGAATACCTTCAATTCTTCGGCGGAACGCTCCGGACGGGTCAGTCGCGTGATCATGAAGCTTCCCGCAACCAGCAAACTCCACCGTCAGAAATAGTCGCGGGTCGGGCCGAAACTCGTGAATGCGTCTCCGCAACTGCAAACCATCCGTATGCAGAAAGACATTTCGGCCGGCACTATTCAGTGCCGCCGCCACACGCCCAATCACCGGATGTTGCAACGGCTCTTGGCCACCAATCCACAAAATCGGCGCCGACGTTTGCGCCATCATGCTTGCCGGAATTTCCATCAGCGCCGCGTTGGGATCTGACTCCGCATCAATTTCTTCTTGATTGGAGGCAGAAAAAAGCGAAGGCGACAGGTGATGAATCATCGAAAGGGCGCTGGCGGCAGAAAATCCTCGCAACAATTTGCCGCCAAGCAGGTCCACGCTGAGTCGAAGGGGAAACTTCATTTGCGCCTTAGAATCCGCTGCGCAGGCGGAACTCGTCCGGCCGGAATTTGATGGCGCAGAATTCCTCCGCATGGCGCGCCAGATTGTGGAACCGCGCCAGCGCGTACACCGGGAAAGAATTGCGATAAAGGTGATATTTCAAATAGAAAACGCACGGAAATCCAGTTCCAGTGAAGTCGATTTCATCCCATGATCCGTCTTCGTTTTGTTGCTGCACCAAGTACGCCGCGGCCTTGGAGATAGCCGGATCGCCCGGATCGGCGGCGGCGAGAAGTCCAATCAATCCCCACGCGGTTTGCGAAGGCGTGCTATTGCCTTGCCCCTTGGAACTTTCTAGGTGATAGCTGCGCAATGATTCGCCAAAACTGCCGTCAGGCTGCTGCACCGATTTAAGCCAAACCACCGCACGTTTGCAGTAATCCTGAGCGTTCAACGAAACCGTTTCCAATGCTCGTAACACTCCACTGGTTCCGTAAACGTAGTTCACGCCCCAGCGGCCAAACCACGAACCGTCCTTACACTGGTCTTTCAGAAGGAATTTCATCGCGCGCTGAATAGAGGGATGTTCGGCGGTCCAGCCAAACCGTCCCAGACACTCGAGCACACGGGCCGTCACGTCCGCGGTCGAAGGATCAATCATCGCGTTGTGGTCGGCAAACGGAATATTGCAAAGGATTTTGCGGTCATTGTCGCGGTCGAACGCGCCCCAGCCGCCATCGCGATTCTGCATACTGAGCAGCCATTGCAAGCCGCGGCGAACCGCACCTTCCATGCGCTTCTGGTCCGGAAACTTCACACGTTGCAATGCCATCAAAACAAATGCTGTGTCATCGACGTCCGGATAGTAATCGTTGCGAAACTCAAACGCCCAGCCGCCCGGCTCCGCGTCTTTGTTCTTCACTTGCCAGTCGCCCGGGCCCAAAATCTGCTTCGACAGAATCCATTCGGCGGATTTCACCAACGCTGGATGATCCGGCGCCACGCCAGCTTCTTGCAAAGACACCATGGCAATCGCGGTGTCCCAAACCGGCGAAACGCATGGTTGCAGGCGGATCGTTTGGCCTTCTTCAATTTCAAAGCGTGAAAATTCCTTGATCTCGCGCCAAGTCAGTGGATCATCCGGGCCGTGTCCCAACGCCATCAGCGCAAAAATCGAATTCATCATCGCCGGGTAGATCGCCGCAAGGCCATCGGTGCGCTCAATATGTTGCAGCATCCACTGCTTTGCTTCACGCATGGCGCGTTGACGCAACGGCTTCCACGGCAATTTCTCATAAACTTTCAGAGCGCGATCCAGCGCCAGGAAAAAATTCTTCCAGCTGACCAGCTGCTTGCTCCAGTCAAATGCGGCCGCCTTGCGCGAGGAGTCCTTGAACAATTCATCCACGCGGACATGTTCCGGCAAACGCCAGTCCGGCCGCAGCGTACTCAGGATCGCCATGGGAATCACGATGCCGCGAGTCCACGAAGACATTTCGTAAATGTTAATGAAAAACCACTTGGGCAGCAGCATCAGCTCCGGCGGTATCGCCGGAACCAGTTCCCAGCCTAGGGCGCCGACCAGCGCCAGATAAAAACGGACGTAAGAGTTGGTGTGTTCCAGTCCACCGAGCCGGTGAATGATTTCGCGTGCCGCGGTCAGCCGTGGCGAATTCGGATCTTCTCCCGCCAGTTTCAGCGCAAAATAGGCTTTGCAGGTTGCGTTCAGCTCAGACGGACCGCCGGGATAGAGGTTCCACCCGCCATCTTCCAACTGTTTGCTGCGAACATAGTGCGCAAGCTTGGCAATCCGCTCCGGCTGGGCTTTACCGATCAAGAAAAGGTAGTAGATGTAGTCGGATTCGAGCGTCGAGTCGGCTTCAAGTTCGCCCAGCCAGTAGCCTTCCTGCGCTTGCAGCGAAAGCAAGTGCTCGGCACCGCGCTCAATAGTTTCTGGAAGTTTTTGCGCCCAATCCTGCTGGCGCCATGGCACTGGCGCAGCGGTGGTTGAATACTCTTCACCCATTCCGACGAGTGAGGCCATCTATGCTCCCCCAGAGCAGTTCAAACGCACTCTGCCAAAGAATTGATTTGGCACCACGCGATTCTCCGCTAACTCCTTATTTTACATATAGTTCCAGAGTCACTGCGAACAACTTGCAGGCGTCCCCTAAGTGCTATCTAAGTATCGCTTCATTTGATGAGGCGGTCAACGCCGAAGATATCTCGTTTTTTTTGTTTCGTCATCACACCAAGACGCTGGCTGGCGACTCCAGAATTCGCTGTACCCGTTCGAGCAACCCTTCCGGCAGCCCTTCGCCCTCCCGCTGCAACAGCCCTGGTTTTAATCGCAAAAGCTGCGGCGTTAGCTGCATCCATGGCGGCTCTGTCACCGGGTTATCCAGAAACCCCCTGCGAAATACAAAAACGTCTGCCCGGTCCAGCATTAGCCTTGCCGAATCCTTGAAGTCTTCCCGCGCCGGATCGAGAACGGCCACATACAACGACGGTTTCACAAATTGCATCAGTGAATTGCTCTCGACGATCACGTTCAAGCCGCCAACCGCAGAAATTTTCTCTGCATCGATAAGGGCCTGGCGCAGCGGCGCCATCCCTTCGGCCAAAAATCCCTGCTTGGTGCGCAGCCAGAACGATCGTGCTGCTCCAGCTTTCCGGAATCTCGCACTGTCCGTTTCTACCGTCGCATTCATCTCCCAATCGAGCGCGACAATGTGTTCGGTCGGCGCGCAGTCGCAGTCGTGCCCGTTCGTCGCGCAAACACCATGGCCATATTGCGTGATTTTTCCGGCGATCCATTTCGCCGATGGCAACGCCGCAATCAGATCGCACACCAACTGCGTCTTGCCAATGCTCCGCGTATGCCCACCGACAACGATCAATCGGCATGCCGCAGACTTCTGCAGCGTACCCGCCGTCCGCAATGTTTCAGGACTTGGCAAGCTTCGCCTCAAACTCACTTTCCAACTTTTTGATGCGCATGCCAAGCTCCGGTAACCGCGCAAACCACCCATACTGTTGTTTGAACTTTTCCAGCGGCCGCGCCGGAGTCCCCCATACCACCTGCCCGCTTCGAATCGTTTTCCCTGTTGGAATCCCCGCCTGCGCGCCGGCAACGGAGTTGTCTTCCAGCTTGCAGTGATCCGCAATCCCGACTTGCCCGCCAACAATCACGTGATGCCCCAGCGTGCTCGAACCGGAAATCCCGGTTTGCGCCGCCACCACCGAGTGTGCGCCAATCTGCACGTTATGGCCAACGTGCACCAAGTTATCCAACTTCACTCCTTCGGCGATCCGGGTATCGTCCAGCGAACCGCGATCAATGGTCGCATTGGCGCCAATCTCCACGTCGTCGCCAATCTCCACAATGCCCGCTTGCGGGAACTTCCAGTGTCGCCCATCGCCATACGCGTAGCCGAATCCGTCCGCACCCAGCACTGCGCCGGCATGAATCTCCACGCGATTGGCTACCCGAACATTCGCATACAACGTCACTCGTGGATGAATTCGGCAGTTGTCGCCAATCCAGCTTCCCGCTCCAATCACGCTGTGCGCGCCAATCTGCGTACCCTCGCCAATGTGCGTGTCTTCGCCAATCACCGCATAGGGTCCAATGCTGGCGCTCGAAGCAATTTTCGCCAGCGGCGCAATCACCGCCGTTGGATGAACCCCATTTGCAATCACCGAAGCCTCGCGCAGTAAGGCAGCAGCTTTGGCAAACGCCACTTTCACTTCCTTCGCGCGAAGCACGGCCTTCCCCGGCACCTTCAACTCTGCGGGCAAAATGACACACTTGGCGGCCGACGCCTCCGCTCGCAGGGCATGCTTCGTAGCATCCACAAAAATCAATTCGCTCGACGACGCACGTTCCGGGGCCGCTACTCCCGTCAATTCCACCGAGGCGTCGCCTTCCACAACCGCGCCAATCAATTTGGCCAATTCACCTGCCGTGTACTTCATCGCGCCTCCCAAATCTCAATCCAGCAAAATCCCATTCTCTAATCGTCCACAAAAACTCACAGAAAATCGTACAGTTGCGGCTCGCCCTTGGGCCTCGTCTTCCACCGAGCATGCACCCACACCCACTGGTCGGGGTATTTGCGAATAATCTCTTCGGTCACCTTCGCAAATCGCCGCGTGTTTTCCAGAACATCGTTTTCAGCGTTTCCCGTTCGAATCAACTCCAGCGGCGCTTCGAATCGCAACCGGTATTTTTTCAGCCCCTCGTCCCACACCGCGTATCCTGGCACCACCGCTGCATCCGTATGCAAAGCCACTCGCGCAATTCCCGTGGTCGTGCACGCCGGAGTGCCAAAAAAATCTACAAACTCGCCTTCGCCGCGCATGGTGTTTTGATCGGCTAGAATTCCAATCGTGCCCGCTTCGTTCAGAATCTTCAGCATCGACCGCGCCGACTCATTCTTAAAGATCGCTGTATTCCCGGACAGTCCCCGATACCGATTCACCAGCCTATTCAGCCGCTCATTGTCCAGCGGGCGCGCCATAAAATGCAGCGGATACCCATACACCGCGTGCGCAAACGAGGACAACTCCCATGCGCCCATGTGCGCGGTCAAGAAAAGTACGCCCTTGCCGCGGCGCTGTCCTTCCAGAAAATTTTCATTCCCGTCCAGGACAATCGTGGCTTCAATATTTTTCCGGGTATATCCGGGCATGCGCGCGAACTCGGCCGCCATCCAGCCGAGATTGCGTACCATCCCGCGAATCGTCACAACCCGCTGGGCTTCACTCCAATCCGGAAACGCCAGCTTCAGATTGAATTCCGCGGTCTTTCGCAGCTTCGGTGTTAGCGCAAACAATATCCGCGCCAACGCCGCACCTATCGCTCGCGCCAACCAACGCGGCAACGCGCCGGTTATCTTGAGCACGCTCCACGCGGCTGCGTATTCCAGCCATTCCTTCATCGCCAGACATTATGCTAGAACTTAGCTTCCGAGGCTTGCGAGAGACGTTCAACCTGTCCATGACTGCACAACCGTCCAATGATTCCATCGTGTCATTCGCGCAACACCTCGGCTGGGCCATTCTGATCGTAGCCACCCTCTACATCTGCTATTTCAGCCATCTCGGCGTGATCGGTTTCGTCGGTCCCGACGAACCTCGCTACGCCTGGATCGCTCGCGATATGGCCGAGTCCGGCGATTGGGTCACACCACGCCTTTACGGCAAGCCGTGGTTCGAAAAGCCTCCGCTTCTCTATTGGGGTGGGGCAATCTTTTTCAAACTTTTCCCCAGCCAACCCGAAGTCGCCGCGCGACTCACCAGCGCCATCTGCGCGTTGCTGGCCACTCTCGCACTCGCATGGCTCGCATGGCGCACCTATGGCGAAGAATGCGCCCGCTGGTTGTTGCTCCTTTTGCCCACCAGCGTCGGTATGATCGGCTTTTCCCACGCCGCTGCCACCGATATGCCTTTTGCTGGCATGCTGACCCTGGCCATGGTCTGCGCCGCAGTTGTGCTCGGACTCGTTCATCCCCAAAATGACGACGACGCACCCATCCTCCCGCGCACTCCTTGGTTGGCCTTACTCCTGTTCGGATTCTTTCTGGGTCTCGCCGTTCTCGCCAAAGGTCCCGCCGCCATCATCCTCACCGCTGGCGCCGTCTTCTTCTGGGCCATCTTCACCAAACGCTGGCGCGATGCCTTCGGCCTGCTTCAGCCCGCGGCAATCGCCGCCTTCTGCATTACCGCGCTTCCTTGGTACATCCTCTGCGCCCGCCGCAACACCGATTTCTTCCGCATCTTCATCATCGAACACAACTTCAAGCGCTACCTCACTTCCGAATTTCAGCACATGCAGCCCTGGTGGTATTACCTGCCGATCGTCGCGCTAGGGTTTGTCCCTTGGCTGCTGTTCCTCTATCCGCCTTTCGAGGGACTTTTTCGAATTCGACAAATGCCAGCTGAAAAGTTTCCGACTCTGATCTTTCTCGCTACGTGGGCGTTGTTTCCCCTGCTGTTCTTCACCATTTCAAACTCAAAACTTCCGGGATATATTCTTCCCGTATTCCCGCCGATTGGCCTGCTGATAGCGGCCTGCTTTAAGACCCCACGAAGCAGCAACCTCCGCTGGGTGGTCATGCTCAGCGCTATGGTCTCGTTGATTCTGGTGGAGAGGCTGACCCACGCGGTCCGCCAACTCGAGCCAACCTGTGGCGACTTCGGTTTCCCTTTAAGGGTCGCCACCTGGTGTCTGATACTCGGCGCAGTCGGCTCAATCGTTCTGGCTGCACTTCGGCAGACACCATCCGCGTTCTTGGTATTACAAATCTCATTTCTCAGCTGCATTGTAATTGGTTTATCGGGACCAGGAGGCAAATCTGTCGACAGGCTGGTTTCAACGCGCTTTGCGGCTCAACGATACGAGCAACTGCGGGCGGCAATACCGTCGCAGAACGTAGAAAAAGTTGCCGCGTCTACCTACCATCTGCGCAGAGCCCAAGCATACAGTCTGAATTTCTACCTTCATCGAGAACTGCCAGAATGGGATCGGGACGTAAACAAAGATGCGCTGATATTTCTCTCGCCGCGCGAGCTAGACAAAACAGTTTGGGGACTGCAGTGTCCCAAAGAAAGTCCGTTTCCAATCGTCGCCCTATGCCAATGGACGGCTTCACTTAACCGGCTTAGCGGCGGGGGGCATTCTCAGTAAAAAGTACGACACCACGCGGTTTTCGTACATGCGCTTCTCATCTTCTCCCAGCGAAACATAATTCCCATGCGGCAATCCGGCTAACTCTTTGGGCTCTGGCGCCTTCCCGTACAACTGGCGCGTCGCTTCTCCCAGTACCGGTTCATCGGCAGGCTGTAAAAATAGTTTCGGCACTCCCGACACCGAATTCAGCAGCCGCGAGAGCGGGGGATCTTGCCGGTGCTCATAGTTCAGCCATTCAAAACTAAATTCCGCGGCGCGAACCATAAACGGAAATCCGCCCAATCCCGTTTTCGCCACTTCCACTTTCACCATCTCTTTGGGCTGGTCATAAACCGAGTCTAAAATCAGTGCATGCACGCGCTTGTCGTTTTCCGCCTCCCGCAACGCCACATAAGCACCGAGGTTATAGCCCCAAATTCCAAAAGTATTTGAATCAATGTCATTTCGCTGTCCAATCACATCGATCGCCGCTTTCAACTCCGGTGTTTCCCGATATCCAAATGAAGTCGTTCCGGAGTTCGCGCCATGCCCCACAAAATCACACACAAGGACGTTATATTGGTGATCCTGCAGCGCCGAAACCAGCGTCAACAACTCGCCCTTGCTCGACTCATACCCGTGACACAAGATAATCGTCGGCGCCCCGCGAAATCCCGGGAAAAACCATCCTTCGCGATGCCCTGCAGGCCCCGGCACCTCAAATTCAACGGCATCCGGACGCCCCGGAAAGCTCTGCATATTGATTTCGCTGCTGGTTCGGTTAGGTTTAACGATTCGGTAAACCAGAAATCCGGCAATGGCCAGCGTAGCCAGCCCGGCGAAAAATATCAGCGCGACGATGGCCGTAAAAAGCTTCGTGTACCACTTCGTGGGGTAGCGGAGCTCGAAAAGAATTGACATACCTGGTCTGCGCGCAAATGCTCCGCGCCCTTTTTCTTGACCTCGCGTTGGAATAGCGGTCTGTTTCGACTCTAGCACACGCCTTTCTTCCCCCAACCGGAGATACTTTTCACTGTGTCGCATTTATATCGGGTCAGGCCCTCTGTTCTCCGTGTTTTTGTCATTAAGCTATGATAAGTAAGTGCCCCGAGCACTCAAGGCAAACATCTTTTACCTTTCATGAATATTGTCGACTTAAGGCAGACCACCGTCCGTCAGCTTGAGCCGCTGCTTGAGGAGGAATCCCTCCACTGGCGCGATGAATTGCATTGGGACTATCGCGGCGCGCTCGAACTCATCAAGCGCTTTCTCGAAGCCCGGGCCCTCTCTGGTTGCGTCGCTTACCTAGACGGCGCTGCCGTCGGCTACACCTTTTACGTCATGGAAGAACAAAAAGGCCTCATCGGTGGCCTATATGTCTCGCCAAGGTACGACCAAGCCACCATCGCCCGCCGCCTTCTCGAAGATATGCTCTACGGCATGCGCACCCTACCCAATCTTTGCCGTATCGAAGCACAGCTCATGCCTTTCGGGGGTCCAGTGGACTACCCGCTCAGCGAACTCGGCTTCAAACTCTTCACCCGCCAGTTCATGTTGCTCGATCTAGGTAAGGATCTGGAGATGCCTTCCGGCGTCACCACTGGCTTGCGACTCTCCCGTTGGAGCGACCGTTACTTCGAACCGTGCGCCCGGCTCATCTATCTGGCCTACGCCAATCACATCGATGGCGACATCAACGATCAGTACCGCAGCAAGTCCGGTGCTCTGCGTTTTCTAAAAAATATCATTTTGCTTCCCGGATGTGGGCAATTCGTTCCCGGAGCTTCATTCCTCCTTCACATGCCTGGCAGCGATGATCTGCTCGGCGCAGTGCTCACCAGCGAAGTCTCGCCTGGCGTCGGTCACACCACCCAACTCTGCGTAGTTCCCGGCCACCAAGGCCACGGTCTTGGCCGCGCTCTCATGGTCACTGCGGTCGACGCTTTGCGCGGACTAAAATTTCACGAACTCACGTTAACCGTCACATCCGTCAATCATGGCGCTGTCCAACTCTACGAAAAACTCGGCTTCCGCACCCTAAAATCCTTCACCGCCGGCGTCTGGCCTCGCTAGTCTACTTCGCCGCGACGCTTGAGTTCTGAATCGTCATCACTGGCGGCGAGGCTACAATGCGAATGACCCCGAGCATTTCAAGCGTCACTTCTTCGCCGGAGCCGGTTTTGAGAGGCCTTATCACGAAGCACAAAGTCGAATCTTAGCTCGATCTGCTTCTGTCCGTCCGAGAGCGGCGCGAACTTAGAGCCATGAACGCTGCTCAAGGCGGCTTGCGTCAAGGAGCGGATGTCCGCTCCTGATCTGCGGATCTTCTACTACTCCCAAAGGTATTCACGGTGAAACCGATTTTGACCGCGCCATACGTCCGAGTTTGACGAGCCAACGGCGGATAAGTTAATCGGCGCGTACTCCCGAAGGCGGATCCTAGGTAAGTTTTCAAATACGCGGATGGGTCCGGAAGCCGAAGCGAAACTCGCTTTTCTCGCCGTTTCGAACTCATCCCCCGGCATCCACTCGACCAACGCAGGCTGCGCAGCCGCCGCCAAACCCAACTCGTACCCAAACTCCGCCATCTTCGACAGTCCCTTAAAACTCCAGCTCTTATGAAACTCGTCGCTAGGCTGGTGATAGTGATTTTTCAAATAGTCCTGTGCCTGCGCCCGGCCCCACGCTTCATCATGCCCTTTGTATTTCATTCCCTCGCTGATCGAAAAAGCCGGAACACCCACTCGGGCCAGGCTGAAATGATCCGAGCGGTAGTAATGTCCCGCTTCCGGCCGCGCATCCGGCTCAATGGCCAGACCCATTTCTTTGGCGATCGCTTGCACAGTCGAATAAAAAGTAGTCCGCTCCGAGCCTGAAACTTCCACCGACTCCGGCATCCCAATTGGCGCCAGCGCATCAAAATTCAAGTCCAGCGAAATCTTCCCGGTAGGAATCGGAGAATGTTTTCCCAAAAACTCCGAACCTAAGAGCCCCTGCTCTTCGGCAGTCACAAATCCGAAGTAGAACGACCGTTGTAGTGCGCGCGCTCCTCGGGCTACATTGGCCGCGGCCACCCGCGCTAGTTCCAACACCGACGCGCAGCCGGTAGCGTTGTCCACCGCGCCGTTGTAAATCTTGTCGCCCGCCAGGGCCGGATTCATCCCCAAATGGTCGTAGTGCGCGGTGTAGAGCACCGCTTCGCTCTTCCGATCCTCATCCGCTCCGGCAATCTTGGCCACCACGTTCCGCGAATCAAAGGAATGTAGTTTGCTCTCGACGTGCGCTCTTAATTTCACTGGCAAGGCGATCGGCTGAAAATCCCGCGATTGCGCCTGCTGGTACAGCTTGTCCAGATCGTAGCCGCCGGCCGCCACAATCTTTCTGGCCACTTCCTGCTGTACCCACGAAGCCGCCTTCAGCTTCGCCGCCCCACCCAGTTTCAGGTACGACCGATCCGTCCCCAACGAATTCCGCACCACTTCCCAACCGTAACTCGCCAGATCCGTGCGATGAATAATCAGCGTGGCAACAGCACCATGCCGCGCAGTCTCTTCAAACTTGTAAATCCACCGCCCGTAGTACGTCAGCGCTTTGCCTTTGAAAAAGTTCGGATCATCCGATAGCGGCTCATTCACAAACAGCAGCGCCACTTTTCCGCGCAAATCGTAATTCTTATAATCGTCCCAGTTGTATTCTGGAGCTTTAATACCAAATCCCACAAATACGATCGGCGCGGTGAAGTCCACAACTTCCGTCTGACTTTCATTGCTGGTCGCAAAATCATCCAAATTCTTCAGCGCCGTCGTCTCGCCAGTATCCCGCGCCAACTCAAAGGTCGTCTGCGGCAGCGTTTTCACTCCCACCATCGGCACCTTTTGGAAAAAAGTCCCGTCATCCCCGGCCGGCTGCAATCCATACGATTCCAGCTGTTTCGCAATGTAGTCCGCCGCCAGGTCGCTGCCCTTCTGCCCCATCCCACGGCCTTCCAACTCATCGCTAGCCAAATACTTCACATGCGCACTGATTCGCTCCCCATCCATCCGCACCGGCGCTTTCGCCTTACCAGCAAGCAGAGGCAATCCTGCTATCAACGCCACACCGCAAACGGGGCTCACCAAGCGTTTCAGCCCCAACCGATCGATACTCCTGCGACCTGTAATCACCTGTGCGCTCCGCTTGACTTTTTCTGCTTATTTCTTTACTCGGTCTTTCAAAAGATTCTTAAGCTCGGCCATGAATTCCTGCACATCCTTAAAATCCATGTACACGCTGGCAAAGCGCACATATGCCACTTTGTCCAGCTTCTTCAGCCGGTGCATGATCATTTCCCCGATCTCAGTCGTCGTTAGTTCGCGTTCGGTGGCTTCGTGCACCACGCCTTCAATCTCATCCACAATCGCTTCCAGCTTTGGCGTAGCCACCGGCCGCTTCTCGCACGCTTTCAGCAATCCTTGCAGAATTTTTTGCCGTTCGAACCGCTCGCGCCGTCCGTCTTTCTTGATCACCATGTACGGAATCTCATCGATCCGCTCATAGGTAGTGAATCGCCGTTCGCACTTCAAGCATTCGCGCCGCCGCCGGATCGTATCTCCGGTTCGCCCTTCACGCGAATCAATTACCTTGTCATCCAGATGCCCGCAAAAAGGACACTTCACTCTGGCTTCTCTCCCTTGCCGCTCCCTGCACTTCCGTGCGCGGCAATTTCATCCAGCTCTTTTTTTTCGTGTTCAGCCATCTCCCGCAATTCGCCCAGCGAAACGCCTTCGCGAATCAGCAGCGGAATCCCCGCAATGCTGCATCCCGCAAACGTCACCAGCCACAGCACGATCGCTGCAGCCACCGCCGTTTCGCTCTCCACTCCAAAAACTTTGGTATACGCAAATATAGCCAGCGCCTGCGATCCGCCGCCCACCGCCGGCAACTGTACCGCCGATCCCACCAGCGTAAACGCGAGCACCAGCATGCAATCGCTCAAATGCAGTTCCGCCAGCCGCCCGCCAAAACTTTGCGACAGGAAGTAATACACCACCAGCACCACAAACCAGTGCACTCCTGAGAGCAAGACCGCGTTCAGCAAATCACTCCATGAACGCACCGTCTGAATCCCGCGAATAAATCCCAAAGTAATTTTCGCAACGCTCGCCCGCCACCCCGGACTGGTCACCCAGGTTTGCAGATGCGATTCCAATAGAGCCGTCCCATGCAATCGCAGGTACACCAAAAAGGCGATCGCTCCGCCCACTCCCAGGGCCAAAAGCGTTCCCGCCGTTCGCGCCGCGCTGGCAATCGTGTCCGCCGCGTCGCCGGTATGCTCGCTGGCCTTGAACACCAGCAGCGCAATCGCCGCAATCACCGCCATGCTCGCTATATCAAACAGGCGCTCCAATACCCAAATTCCAAAAATGTCCGCCACCGGATGCTTCGCGCGCTTGGCCAGCAGCAAGGGTCGAATCGGCTCTCCCGCACGACCCAGAAGAAAC
>Ga0157376_10000933_pt1 | contig 18990 bp, 13 predicted proteins | sample M45metaG_FD_121801 | JGI IMG/M metagenome (GOLD analysis project Ga0157376, IMG submission 121801) | Miscanthus rhizosphere microbial communities from Kellogg Biological Station, Michigan, USA - M4-5 metaG | ecosystem: Host-associated > Plants > Roots > Rhizosphere > Soil | place: USA: Michigan... | reverse complement strand
GTAGATGTAGCTGCCGATCGCGGCGAACGCGACCAGCGACGCCGCGAACAGCGCGCGTGAAGGGGCGCGGAAGCGTGCACGCGCGATGCGCGTGCGTTCCTTCCAGCCTTGCGCGACGCCGCGCGCCCAGAACAACGCGGCGACCACCAGCAGAGCGATGGCCAGGCACGCCCAGTAGGCGCGGAACCACAGATTCCCGGCGAGGAAATGGCCGTAGCCGTTCATGTCGGAGTACGGCGCATCCGGCGCGCTACCGAAGTTGTAAAGATGATGATCGAAGTGCAGCTGCGCCAGCGCGATGCGGCTGATGAAATAGATCACGATCAGCAGGTAGCCGAGGAACTTGTTGTTGGCGATGACCTGCAGGAACAGGGCAAGCGCGCCGACCAAAAGGAAGCGCAAGGTGTTCAGCGCGATATAGGACAGATACAGTCCCGGCTCGATGTGCGTGTAGCCGCGGATCAACTGGTAGATCGCGCAGACGATCGCGCCGGCCGTCAGGAACACGACGATGACCGCGGTCAGCGCGGTCAGCTTCGACAGCAGCGGAATGAAGTCCGGCAAGGCAAACGCATCGGTGACCTCGCTGATGCGCGCGCTGCGCTCGCGCCAGACCAGTTCGCCGGCGTAGAAGGCGATGATGATGATCAGCAGGAAGTTGTAGCTGCCGTCCATTGCCTCGGTCATCAGGTGCGTGACCGGATAGACCTTGGTGCCGAACAACTCGTTGCCGAGCACGAGGCTGCCGGTGAGGTTGAACAGTCCGAACGCGAGCATCACGAGAAACGCCACGCCGGTCAGCACGCCGCGGGTATCGAACGTGGCGAGCTTCCAGTATTGCGCCAGGCGCGCCGCCGCACCCGCGCGCAGTTCGACCGCGGGCAATGAGACCGAATGGCGTGGCGCCTCGGCCACCGCGGCAACGATGGCCGCGCGCTTGCGGCGCCACAGGCGCAGGCCCTCGCGATCTGGTCGGAACCACGCCATCGCGGCGACGATCAGCGCTGCGCCGACAGCAACCCACAGCACGCGATTGACCAGCAGCAGGCCGATGACCTCGGGCAGACGCGTATTGCGATCCTCCGCCGACCAGTAGCGCGTGGCGACGTCGAATGCACCGAGACCGAACGGATCGATGATCGCGCCCAGCGTCAGATGATCGGGGCTGTCGACTGCGGTACCGGCGACTTGCCAGAGCACGAAGAATGCGATCACACCGATGTAGGTGCTCAACATCGAACGCGTCAGCGTCGCCAGCAGAAACAGCAAGGCCGAAAGGAAGAACAGATCGGGCAGGACGGCGACGGCGAAGGCGTACAGATAGGTGCCGAACGAAGTGGGCCCCAGACGCAGCGGGTCGACCCACGGCATCAGCACGCCGGTCAGCAGCCCGAGCGCGACCACGATCAACACGACGACTGCGGCAACGTACCCGGCAGCGAAGCGCCCGCCGAGATAGGCGCGGCGCGACAGCGGCGTGGCAAAGAGCAGTTCGGCCGTGCCGGCCTCGAAATCGCGCAACGCGGCGCCGGCAACGAACACCGTGATCAGGAACATGCCGAGGATCGTGAAGAAGGTCAGCATCTGCACGACGACGAAAGGCGCGTTGCGGTGCGTGTTGCCGATGCCGCCGCCGATGCGGATGTGATCGGAACCTGCCGCGGCGAAGGCGAGCGCACCGAACGCGAGCGCGATCATCCAGAACAGCGGACTCTTGAGCTGCTGGCGCAACTCGAAACGGAAGATCTCGGAGAACATGATTTTTCTCCGCTTCAGGCCGCAAGCGCAGTGGCGGACTGCAGCCGCAACTGGCCGAAGTACACGTCCTCGAGGTCCGGTGTCACGCTTTCGAAGCCGCCTTCCGGCGAAGCGTCGGCGAGCACGTGCAGGATCGTCTTGCCGCCGGCCAGGCGCGTCGACAGCACAGTCATGCGGTTGCGGTAGTCGTCGATCGCGGCATTGGCGATCGTCTTGCGCCAGACGCGGCCGTCGAGCGCGCGTATCGCCTCGGCCGGCTGTCCGGCGAGGCGCACCTGGCCCTGCGAAATGATCGCCATGCGCGGGCACAGGTCGGTGACGTCCTCGACGATGTGCGTCGACAGGATCACGACGACGTTTTCGCCGATCTCCGCGAGCAGGTTGAGGAAGCGATTGCGCTCTTCCGGATCGAGGCCCGCGGTCGGTTCATCGACGATGATCAGTTGCGGATTGCCGATCAGCGCCTGGGCGATGCCGAAGCGCTGGCGCATGCCGCCGGAAAACGTGCCGAGCTTGCGCTTGCGCACGTCCCACAGGTTGACCTGCTTGAGCAACGCCTCGACCAGCGCCTTGCGTTCGCCCCGCGCGACGACGCCCTTGAGCACGGCGAAGTGATCGAGCATCGCTTCGGCGCTGACTTTCGGGTACACGCCGAACTCCTGCGGCAGATAGCCGAGCAGCCGTCGCGCCGCGGGCTTGTCAGCCAGTACATCGAGGTCGTTGAGATGGATACTGCCGCTGTCTGCATCCTGCAGCGTGGCGATCGTGCGCATGAGCGTCGACTTGCCGGCGCCATTGGGCCCGAGCAGGCCGAACATCCCGTTGGGAATATCGAGCGAGACATTCTTCAGTGCCTGCACGCCGTTGGCGTAGGTCTTGGACAGGTCTCTGATCGTCAGCATCGGCGTCTGGTCCTCGAAAATCATGGATGGCGGGGAGTGTATTACTTATATATAACACCAACACGCATTCCGGCTGAATGGGCCGGAAGTCATGCTGCCTTAAACGTTCGAGCCTTGCCCGGCATCTCAAACTATTCGTCCGTTCGCGGGCCACGACAGAACAGCGATTGCCGTCGTCACAAGCTACGACGCCGCCAGAGTCGCGACGCAGTCGCGGGCATCACGACTTGCGCATGACGAGTGTCAGACTGGAAAGATGGCTTGCCGATCCCGTCCGCGCGGCGCTCGATCGTGCAACGGTGGCGATGCAACAGCCGATCGGCCAATCGCCCTGGCACGCGACGTTGCGTTATCCTCATCGTTCGTTATGCGCGCGGCGGCGAATGCAATGGACAGAGGACATCATGGCCCAGGTCAGTGAAGTAAAGGTTCCGGACATCGGCAATTACAGCAATGTCCCGGTGATCGAGGTATTGGTCAAGCCCGGCGATGCGGTGACCAAGGACCAGGGCCTGGTCACGCTGGAATCCGACAAGGCGACGATGGAAGTGCCCTCGAGCGTCGCCGGCGTGGTCAAGGAGGTCAAGGTCAAGCTCAACGATGAAGTTTCGGAAGGCACAGTCGTTGCGCTGATCGAAGTGGCAGGCGAAGGCGCGGCACCGGCTCCGGCAAAGGCCGAAGCACCCGCAGCTGCTGCGCCTGCTCCCGCTGCAGCGGCGGGCGCGGCAACGAAGGCGGAACCCACTGCCGCCCCTCGCGCAACTCCTCCCGCAGCCGCGGCAAGCGAGGCAAGTGCGCCGAGGAGTCCGCCGGTCAACTTCGGCGCCGACACGGTCATGCCGGACAAGGTCCCTTACGCGAGTCCCGCGATCCGCCTGTTCGCGCGCGAACTCGGCGTGGACCTGGGCAAGGTCAGCGGCAGCGGCCGCAAGAATCGCATCACCAAGGAAGACGTGCAGAACTTCATCAAGACGGCGCTCGCTGGCGGTGCCGCAACGCGCGCGGCGGCGGGCGGCGGTGGCGCGGGGCTGAACCTGCTGCCTTGGCCACAAGTGGATTTTTCCAAATTTGGCGAAGTGGAAAGCAAGCCGCTGTCGAAGATCAAGAAGATATCGGGCGCGAACCTGGCACGCAACTGGGTCATGATCCCGCATGTCACCCAGCACGACGACGCCGACGTCACCGAGCTCGAGGCGCTGCGCGTCGCGCTGAACAAGGAAAATGAGAAGGCCGGCATCAAGTTCACGATGCTCGGCTTCATCATCAAGGCCGTCGTCGCCGCGCTGAAGAAGTACCCGGACTTCAACGCTTCGCTCGACGCGAGCGGCGAGAACCTCGTGCTGAAGAAATATTTCCACATCGGTTTCGCCGCCGATACGCCGAACGGACTGGTCGTGCCCGTGCTGCGCGACGCCGACAAGAAGGGCATCGTCGCGATCACCCAGGAGAGCGGAGCGCTCGCGGCCAAGGCGCGCGAGGGCAAGCTCGGTCCCGCCGACATGTCCGGCGGCTGTTTCTCGATCTCCTCGCTCGGCGGCATCGGCGGCACGGCGTTCACGCCGATCGTCAACGCGCCGGAGGTCGCAATCCTCGGTGTCTCGAAGTCGGCGATGAAACCGGTGTGGGATGGGAAGTCGTTTCAGCCACGCCTGATCCTGCCGCTGTCGCTGAGTTACGACCATCGCGTCATCGACGGCGCCTCGGCCGCGCGCTTCACCGCCTACCTGGCGCAATTGCTCGGCGACATGCGGCGCAGCCTGCTGTAAAGACCAAGGAGCTCTCATGTATCGGAAACTGGCAGTTGTCGTGACATGTGCATTTGTCGTGTCCCATGCTCTCGGCGCGGTCGCGGAACCGAAAGCAGAGGACACAAAGACCCGGCTGGCGATCGAATTGATGCAAGCAGCTCACTTCGATCGCAACATGCAGCTGATGAAAGAGCAAATCCCCGCAATGATGGAGAAGCAGTTCGACAGCCTTGCAGGGTGCGACGCCGTGCAGCCGGTGATGAAAGAATTTTCCGGCGCTGTTGCGGACAAGGTCAGCGGGATTCTGGATTCGGAAGACTTGAAAATCGATATCGCGGCGGTTTACGCAGAGACGTTCAGTGAAGACGAACTGCGCGGAGTGATCGCGTTCTATGAATCGCCGCTTGGAAAAAAATTGCTCGACCGAATGCCCGAGCTGATGCAGAAATCCATGCAGATTTCGCAGGACAGAATGAAGCCCATCATGTCCGACATGCAGAAGCTCGGCGAGCAATATGCCTCGCGCATCAAGGAAGCATCGAAGACCTGCAAGGCATCATCCGCACCGCCCGCCGGCGCAAAATAACTTTGCGCCGAAGCAGGTCCGCAATCGGCAGGAGTCAAGACGTGGCAACGACTGAAGTCAAAGTTCCAGACATCGGAAACTATACGAATGTGCCGGTCATCGAGGTGCTGGTGAAGCCGGGCGATACGGTCGCGAAGGACCAGGGGCTGGTCACGCTCGAATCGGACAAGGCAACGATGGAAGTGCCGTCGACGATCGACGGTGTGGTCAAGGAGGTCAGGGTCAAGCTGGGCGACGAGATTTCGGAAGGAACCATCGTTGCCGTGATCGAGGCGGCCGGCGCGGCGACGTCGCCGGCAGCAAAAACTGATACACCGAAGGCGCCGGCTGCGCAGGCGGTACCACCTCCCCAGCCCACCCTCGCCAAAGGCGAGAGCACAGCGCCCGCGCCCCGGGCCGCTGCGGGCACCGGCCGCAAGGCCGACATCGAATGCCAGGTTGCCGACCTCGGCTCGGGCCCGGGCGGCTACACGGCGGCGTTCCGCGCTGCGGATCTCGGCCAGAACACCGTGTTGATCGAGCGCTATGCGACACTCGGCGGCGTCTGTCTCAATGTCGGCTGCATCCCGTCGAAGGCGCTGCTCCACGCGGCGCGGCTGATCGACGAGGCGTCGCACTCGTCCGACATCGGCATCACCTTCGGCACGCCTGCGATCGACATCGGCAAGCTCGGCGCGTTCAAGGACAAGGTCGTTGCCCAGCTGACCGGCGGCCTTGCCGGCATGAGCAAGCAGCGCAAAGTCACGGTCGTGACCGGCACAGGCAAGTTCGTTTCGGCGAACGAGATCGAAGTCGAAACAAAGGACGGCAAGAAGCTGGTGCGCTTCGAGAAGTGCATCATCGCCGCGGGATCGCAGGCGGTGAAGCTGCCCGGATTCCCTTGGGACGATCCGCGCATGATGGATTCGACCGACGCGTTGTTGCTGCAGGAGGTGCCGAAAAAACTGCTGGTCGTCGGCGGCGGCATCATCGGCCTGGAGATGGCGTGCGTCTATGACGCGCTGGGCAGCAGGGTTACGGTCGTCGAACTGCTCGACCAGCTGATGCCGGGCGCCGATCCGGATCTCGTGCGTCCGCTCGCGCAACGCCTGACCAAACGCTACGCCGGCATTCACCTGAAGGTGAAAGTGGCGAAGGTCGAGGCGACGAAGGAAGGCCTCAAGGCCACGTTCGAGGGGGAGAAGGCGCCGGAGCCGCAGCTCTACGATCGTGTGCTCGTTGCCGTCGGACGTTCGCCGAACGGCAGGAAGATCGATGCCGACAAGGCCGGCGTCGCCGTCAGCGAGCGCGGCTTCATCGCCACCGACACGCAGATGCGCACGAACGTGCCGCACATCTTCGCCATCGGCGACATCGTCGGCAATCCGATGTTGGCGCACAAGGCGACGCACGAAGGCAAGGTCGCCGCCGAAGTCTGCGCTGGCGAGAAGAGCGAGTTCGTCGCGCGCGTGATTCCGTCCGTCGCCTACACCGATCCCGAAGTCGCCTGGGTCGGCGTAACCGAGGGCGAAGCCAAGGCCAGGGACATCAAGTACGGCGTCGGCAAGTTTCCGTATGCGGCGTCGGGCCGCGCGATCGGCATCGGCCGCACGGAAGGTTTCACCAAGCTGATCTTCGACGAGGCGACGCACCGCGTCATCGGCGCCGGCATCGTCGGCCCGAACGCCGGCGACCTGATCTCCGAGGTCGCGCTGGCGATCGAGATGGGTGCCGAGGCTGCCGACATCGGACTGACCGTGCATCCGCACCCGACGCTGTCCGAGTCGGTCGGCATGGCCGCGGAAGTATACGAAGGGACAATTACAGATTTGTACATTCCGAAGCGGAAGTGATTTTAGCGCGGTAACGCCGCGGCATCTGTCGTAGACGAAGCTCCCGCTCGCCAAGCGGCGACGGTTCGAGCCCGTTCATGAAGCGTTTCGCGCGCTTGCCGTGCGTCGATTCACATGAGGTTGCGTTCGAGTCTGGACAATGACCCGTTCAGGGTGGTCATCATGCCACCGCATTCGGAACGCAAGGAGAAATCCCATGAAACTGTATTTCGCACCGGAGGCCTGCTCGCTGTCGCCGCACATCGTGCTGGAGGAGCTGGGCTTGCCGTTCACGCTGGTGAAGGTCGACACCAAGACGAAGAAGACCGCTGACGGGCGCAATTTTCTCGCGATCAATCCGAAGGGCTATGTGCCGGTTCTGGAACTCGACAACGGCGAGCGCCTGACCGAAGGGCCGGCGATCGTGCAGTACCTCGCGGACCTCAAGCCGGGCGCGAAGCTGGCTCCGGCGAACGGCACGTTTGAACGTACGCGTCTGCAGGAATGGCTGAACTTCATCTCGACCGAGATCCACAAGACCTACAGCCCGATGTTCAACGCGGCGCTGCCGGAGGCGGCAAAGGCAATTTTCAAGGACAAGCTGATCCAGCGCTACGCATTCGTTGCCGCGACGCTGGACAAGCAGGACTATCTGCTCGGCAGCCGCTTCACCGTCGCCGACGCGTATCTGTTCGTGGTCACGCGCTGGGCGAAGCATTTCGACATCGATGTGGAGCGATGGCCGGCATTGGCCCGGTTCATGGAACGCGTCGCCGCACGTGCCTCGGCACTCACCGCGCTGCAGACGGAATCGCAGGCGAAAAAGGCGGCGTAGCAAGAATCAATGAACGCGGATCACGCGGATCAATTATTGACGCGGATAGAACACTAAATGGCGAACGCCAACTAGCCATATCCGCGTAATCCGCGTTCCTCGCTCTCCTCCGCGTGAACCAGCGTTCTCGCGAAGCCTGGAACCCTTGCTGCCGCAACCGCGTCCGCGAAAACGAAAGCTATTTCCGTTTCTTCACCGCCGGTTTCGCGGCAGCGGCCGGGTCGGCGGCACCCTCGGCGTCAGGCCCGATCTGTTCGGCGACATCGTAGTGCCGCACGAGCGGCTCCATCTGCAGCAGGAAATGCTCGTCCTCGGGGTAGTAGACCGAGCGATCCGGATTCTCGCCGGCGAATGCGCGCACGGCGTCCATCGAGTCCCATAGCGAGATCAGCATCACCTCGCAGTGCTCGCCCTGGTTGCGGCGCAGGATGCTCACGCCGCGGTTGCCAGGCGTCTTGGCATAGTCGCGCAAACCGGTTTCGTGCAGATAGGCGAGGTAGTCGTCCGCTTTCTCCTTCAGCGTGATACCGCGCCAGATGCGAGCGATCATTGCGGATCTCCGCGAATGTGACCGCGATCAGCATACCCCAAGAAACCGCTCTCCAGCCGCCGCACCCGCGGCTTCGGGCCGGACAATCGCCAGGCCGCTGGACACAGCCGGGACCGAATGGGTTATCTTTGCGCCGCGCGCACTCCCGGGGAGACGTGCCGACGATTCGAATGCGGGTAGGCGCCGTTCGACGAGGATTTGCCGATGGACTGGATCACCGTAATCCTGCTCGTAGTGGCACTGGCCGCTATCGCGCAGCTGTGGATGGAGCTGTCGCGACAGAAGAGACAGACGATGTCGGCCAATTTCGCCGTCGAGGAAGCCCAGCGCGAACTCGATCGGCTGCAGGCCGCCCAGGCGCAGACCATCCACGTGACCCGCCTCGCTGCGCTCGGCCAGATGGTCGTCGGCATCGCCCGTGACACCAACGTGCCGCTCGGCTTCGCGCAGAACAACCTGACCATGCTCGTCGAACTGCTCGACGAATACCGCGAGCTGGTGCATCGCTACGACACCGCCGTGCAGCACTGCCTGCAGCCGGTCGACCTGCTGTTCAGCGCGGACAAGGAGAGCCTGGACAAGCTCGTGAAGTACGTCGAGGAGGCGCGGCGCAAGCTGTTCGAGGCGCGTGCCAGCGTCGAATCGAGCGCCCTGCCGCGAAATGCCCGGCAGCTGCTGCTCGATTCGGGGGAAAGCCTCGCGCAACTGTCAGCGAGCGTGCAGGGGCTCAAGGAGTTCGCGCGCTCCGACAGCGATGCGCCGACGCTGGTCGACGTCGGCGAGCGCGTCAATCGCGCGCTGACCCTTGCCCGGCCGCGCCTCCACGACCGCATCGAAGTGGTCAGGCAAATCGGCGTGTTGCCCAGGGTGCGCTGCGCGCCCGGCGACCTCGACCAGGTGTTCCTCAGCCTGATCACCAATTCGGCGTTGGCGATCGAGGGCAAGGGCAAGCTGACGATCGCCGGCAAGACCGTAGGCGACCAGGTTGAACTGACCTTCGAGGACACCGGCATCGGCATGGCCGACAACATCCTGCCGAAGATCTTCGAGCCGTTCTTCAGCACGCGGCCAGCCGGTGAAGGTACGGGCCTGGGCTTGACGATCGCGTACAAGATCGTCACCGGCATCGGCGGCTCGATCCGTGTGCACACCACGCCGCGCGTCGGATCGGTATTCACCGTCTCGCTGCCGGTCGCCAACACCCCGGCGGAAGGCGCCGATGTTCGCTGACGAAATTCATCATTCGCCGCAACCCGTCGGCGACGCGCGGCCTTTCCGCGTGTTGACCGTGACTGCCGATGCGCGCATCCAGCGCGCGCTCGACGTGCTCTGGCGCGAACATGAGGTGGTCGCCTGCGCCGATAGTGGCCTGGCGGTCGCGATGGCTGTGGAGCACGACGTCGACACCGTGCTGTGCGACCAGCGCGTGCCGCCGGCGCTCGGCGTCGAACTGCTGAGCCAGGTGCGCGAGGTGCAGCCGCGGGCCCTGCGCATGCTGCTGTGTGATCGGCCGGACGCGCGCCTGCTGCTCGATGCGGTCAACGATTGCGAAGTGTTCCGCATCGTCGACCAGCCATGGAACATCGCGGCATTGCGCGACGCCGCGCTTGCCGCGCTGCGTGCCGTGCGCCTGTCGCCGCCGATCAACGGTAGCGCGCTGTCCACGGACGAGGCCGAACGCACCCGCCGGCTGACGGCCGTCGTCGTCATCGAGAGCGATGCGGGCACGCAGCAACGTTTGCGCGATCTGCTGCAGGCGCACTACAAGATGCACTTTGCGAGCTCGCTCGACCGCGCCCTGCAGTTCATGGAGCAGCACGAAACCGGCGCCCTGATCTGTGCCACCGGTCCCGGGCGCAGCGAACTCGTTGCCTCGCTGAAGGCGCTCAAGCAGGCGCATCCGCACATGGCGACGATCATCATCGATCCGCTCGATGATCTGGATCGCGCCATCGAACTGGTCAACGAGGCGCAGATCTTCCGGTTGCTGCGGCGGCCGTTCAATCCATCATTGTGCCGGCCCTTCGTCGACGCCGCGCTGGCGCGCTACGGGCACATCAAGCAGCAGCCGCAGACTGCCTGGCGCGTGGCTCCGGCCGAGTCGGCGTCGCCGGCGCGCGCGCCGGAACACCTTCCGCAACAATTGCTCAACCGCATCCGCGGGTTGCCCGGACGGCTGCACGATTCCGAAGCCGGTACCTGACCCCGTCGCGTCGCGCCGGGGCGATTTTTCGTCGACGGATGCAGCATTGTCCACTTTTCTAATTTTTGGCGCGAGCGGCGCGACAGGAAAGTTCCTGCTGCCGCGGTTGCTGGCACGCGATGCGCGTGTGCTCGCAGTCAGCCGTGTCCCGCGGCAGGACGCGGCATCGCCGCAACTGCGCTGGCTCACCGGCGATCTGTTCAACGCGGTGCAGACGCTGCCCGCGGGCATCGACGTGCTGGTCAATCTCGGCCCTCTCGATGCCTTCGCGACCTGGTTCGAGGGAAATCCTTCGCTGCAAGCGCGGCGCGTGATCACGCTCAGTTCGATGAGCGTGCAGAGCAAGCTGACGTCGGCAGACCCGGCCGAGCGCGAGCTCGCCGCGCGCCTGCAAACTGCAGAATCGCGTCTGGCGAGCGCCGCGTCGGCGCGCAACATCGCGTGGACGATATTGCGGCCCACGCTGATCTACGGCGACGGACGCGATCGCAGTCTGGCGCCGATCGTCCGCTTCGCCCGGCGCTGGCGCATGATGCCGCTGCCGATCGGCGCAGATGGACTGCGTCAGCCCGTGCACGCGGCCGACCTGGCCGACGCGGTCGTCGCCTGCGTCGACTGCGCGACCGCGGCCGGCAAGACTTACCCGGTAGGCGGCGGCGAACGCCTGCGCTTCGACGAACTGCTGCAGCGTCTGCGTTCTGCGCAACGGCGCCTGGTCGTGCCGCTGCCGGTTCCGCTCTTCCTCCTGCGAGTCGTCGTCTGGATGATACGGCGCGTCGGTGGCGCGCATACAGTCAACGCCTCCGCTCTGCGCCGATTGCGCGCGCCGCTGATCGCCGACAACTCCGCGGCGACGCGCGATTTCGGCTACGCGCCGCGCGCGTTTGTCGCTAGCGATGTCCTTCCGGAGAAATGAGCCGGAGAAATGAGCGCACAGGCAAGCGCAAGGCCCGCAATCTGAACGCAAAATCCTGCTGCGACGCAGCAGGAAAGCGGGGAGATTTTCGTTGCAAACAACCGTTTGAACTCCCTATGATGGCGACCGCACTTGAGCATTCGGATCTTCCGGGGGACACACCATGCAAAGCCGTTTTTTACTCAACCTGGCGTTGTGCTCGCTGCTGTCGACGACAGCCAACGAGGCAATGGCACTCAACCCCGGGCCGCTTTACAACAGCGACGGCAGTTATGTGACGGCGGTCATCACCGCACGGTTCGATCCGAGCAACGCCGTGGTGCCGTTCCCGACCAACCTGCTGCTGCAGGGGACGACCGACCTGACCCTGAACATCCCGGTCGCCAACCCGGCCAACACCGGCGATCCGGCCGTAGCCATGAACGCGCTCGACGGCTTCGGCACCGTGGCACCGTGGAGCACGACGTTCTCGTCTCCGGTCAAGCCCAGTTCGCTGATTGGCGGCCAGACCGTGCGCGTATTCGAGGTGCAGCTGACCGGCCCGGGCGGCGGTGTGACGAAAGTCGTGCGTGAACTGGCTTCGCCGCAGGAATTCGTCGTCGCAGTCGCATCCACCGATTCGACCGGCGAAACGATCGCGATTGTGCCAACCGCACCGCTGCGCCAGCTGACCTCGTACATGGCCGTGTTGCTCGGCGATGGCGGGACCGGGACGCCGCCGGCCCAGCGCGTGCCGAGTATCACAGACAATGCCGGAAACGACGTCACCGCGGACCAGACCTATTTCCTCGGCAAGCGTACCGCACCGGTGTGCATCAACGGCCACTCGACGATCTCCCTGCCGCCGGCTTCGGTCACCTGCGCGCTCGAGCCGCTGCGCCAGCTGATCAATTCGCAGGAAGCCGCGGCGCACTCGGTCGGCATCGACACGGGCCGCATCGTGCTGTCGTGGGTCGCCACGACACAGTCGACGACCGTATCGCTGCAGGCGTTGACCAGCCTCATCGACGCAGCGCCGAGTTCGGCCGCGGCGTTCGCGCCGACCGGACTCAACCTGTCGCAGATCAATCCGGCGCTGCCGCCGGTCGCCAACGTCTATGTCGGCGCACTGCATCTTCCTTACTACTTGTCGGTGCCGTCGGCGCAGAATCCGACGGCGGCCCTGACCGGATTCTGGCATGCCGCGCCGGGCGCGTACGTGCCGCCGTTCGACGCAGTCGGACTTGATCCGACGTCGACCAACATCACGTTCGCCAATCCGTTCCCGGTGCCGACGACCAGCCTCAGCGTGCCGGTGCTGCTGACGGTACCGAACGCGAATTCCGGTCATACCAAGCCAGCCGCGGGCTGGCCGGTCGTAATCTTCCAGCACGGCATCACCGGCAACCGCACCAACGTGTTCGGCATCGCCGGCGCGCTCGCCGCGGCCGGCTTTGCCGTGGTCGCGATGGATCTGCCGCTGCATGGTCTGACCGATCCGACCAATCCGTTGTACCGCAACCAGTTGCTGACCGGATCGCCGGCGGCCGGGTTGATCGCGGGCGAGCGCACGTTCGACATGGATCTCGAGAACAACACGACGGGCGCGCCAGGGCCGGACGGCAAGATCGATCCGTCGGGCACCTATATCATCAACCTGAGCAGCCTGTTGACTGCGCGCGACAACCTGCGCGAGGCGGTGGCCGACCTGCTCGAACTGCGCAGCGCGCTGCCAAGCGTGAGCCTCGACGGCGCGACGCTTGCCTTCGACGGTGCACGCATTGCTTACGTCGGCCAGTCGCTCGGCAGCATGGTCGGCACGATGTTCATGGGAGTCGCGCAGACGCCGAACACGTATGTGCAGAACGCGGTGCTGAACGTGCCGGGTGGCGGAACCGTTGGTCTTCTGATCGGATCGCCCACGTTCGGTCCGGTCATCCTCGGCGGCCTCGCGCAGGTCGGTGTGTTGCCGGGAACGCCGGCATTCGGCCAGTTCGTAACGGCGGCGCAGACGGTCACCGACTCGGCCGATCCGATCAATTACGCGGCAGCGACGGCGAACAAGAACATCCTCGCCCAGGAAGTCGTGGGCGGCAACGCGCCGGTGGCAGGCGACATCAGTATCGCGGCGTGTGGTTCGAAGTGCTACGACGCGAACGGAAAGTGGCTGCCCGACCAGGTCATCCCGAATGCCGTGGCGGGATTCCCGCTGTCGGGCGGCAATCCGCTGATCGCCGCGCTGGGCCTGAATACGATCACGACCACCACACAGTCGGCGACCGGGATTCGCGGCGTAGTGCGCTTCACCAATGGCGTACACAGCTCGCTGCTCGATCCGACGACCTCGCCGCAGACGACGGTGGAAATGCAGACCGAAGCGGTCAGCTTCCTGGCAACCGGCGGTGCCGCGGTGCAGGTGGTGAACACCAGCGTGATTCGCACACAGTAACGGACCTGGGGAGAACGACTCATGCAGACCAAGAAAAAGACCAACGCACGCATTGTCGTCCGTCCGCTCGCCGTGGCGCTGGCAGCGGCTATCGCCGCCGGCACGGCAAACCAGGCTTCGGCATTCGACTTCGGCGAGAGCGACGGCTGGCACGGCTCGCTCAACACGACGCTGTCGTATGGCGTGGATTTTCGCGTCGCCGACCAGGATCCGGACCTGATCGCCAAGGCGCACTACAACCCGCTGGTCGGATTGCTGCCGAATGCGCAGCAGCGGGCGGCCAAGGGCGCGTTTTCGGCCAACCACGACGACGGCGACCTGAACTACAGCAACGGCAGTGCGTTCTCGAACGCGGTCAAGGCGACCAGCGAACTGGCGATCAACTACGGCGACAACGTCGGCGGTTTTTTTCGTGCCAGCTACTTCTATGATTTCGCCAATGCCGACAACGACAAGCTGACCAGCCTGGCCAAGGATCAAGTCGGTGACCGACTGCGCATGCTCGATGCGTTCCTATGGGGCAAGTTCACCATCGCCGGCCAGCAGGGCACGGTCCGCTTCGGCAAGCAGGTGCTGAGCTGGGGCGAGAGCACCTTCATCCAGGGCGGCATCAACAGCATCAACCCGGTCGACGTCTCGCAGCTGCACGTGGCCGGCGCGGAACTCAAGGAAGCGCTGCTGCCGGTGAACATGATCTGGGGTTCGTACAATTTCACCCAGAACTTCTCGATGGAGGCGACCTACCTGCTCGAGTTCTCGCAGACCAATCCGGATCCGTTGGGCACGTATTTCTCGACCAACGACATCGCCACGATCGGTGCGACCTATGCATCGCTGCCATTCGGCCTGATCCCGCAGCCGGTCAACAACCCGGAGAATTACTATAGCGTCTGCTTCGGCGGTGCGCCGAGCGACAATCCGGCGTATGCCGGCGCGAGTATCGCAAACGCGCACAGCAACCCGCTGTCTGAGTTGCTTTCCGAATCGTGCAACCAGACGGTCAAGCGTGCTCCGGATCGCTATCCGAGCGAATACGGCCAGTATGGCATCGCGATGCACTACCTGGCCGAAGGCCTGAACAATACCGAGTTCGGCTTGTTCTTCCTGAATTACTCGAGCCGCCTGCCGCTGATCAGCGCCGGTACCACGGTCACCAATCCGAGCCCGACCAGCGCCGACTACTTTGTCGAATACCCGAAGAACATTCACCTGTATGGCATCAGCTTCAACACGACGTTCGAGGGTCCGGGTATCGCCTTCCAGGGCGAGTTGAGCTATCGCCCGAATCAGCCGCTGCAGATCGACGACGTCGAACTGCTCTATGCCGGCCTGTCGCCGCTGAATGAGTTGATTCCGGCGCCGGCCAATCGCTTCTACAGCCAGCTTGGCGACTTTCCCGCGGGCGTGCCGATCCAGGGTTACACGCGCAACAAAGTCACGCAGATCCAGTTCACGGGAACCAAGGTGTTCGGACCGGGAAACTGGTTCAATGCCGACCAGATCGCGCTGGTCGGCGAAGTCGGCGCGACCGACGCCGATATCCCGTCGCAGGACACGCTGCGCTACAACGGCGACGGCACCGATACCGGCGGCGGTGCAGACGCATTGCAGGGCATCCTGACCAACCCGCAGACCCAGGTCAAAGGCTTCCCGACCTCGTTCTCGTGGGGTTACCGCATCGCTGCGCGCGCCGATTACAACAGTGCGTTCAACAGCGCCTGGACGATTTCGCCGCGCATCGCGTTCTATCACGACGTCAACGGCATCTCGCCGGGCCCCGGCGGCGCGTTCATCGAAGGACGCAAGCAGGTCACGGTCGGTGCCGAGGCAAACTATCTCAACAAGTGGACGGTCGACCTGAGCTACACGAATTACTTCGGCGCCGGCGACTTGAACCTGATCAACGACCGCGACTTCGTCGCATTTGTCGTGAAGTACTCGTTCTGACGAACGGCACCAACGACGGCATATTGGCAACAGTCGTGCGACGCCCGCGTTGCGCGACGGCAAATCGGCTAACGGGAGGGGTGTAATGGCTCGGCAAAATCGAACAATGCTCGCGCTGCTGATCGCAGGCGCAGTGTTCTGCAGCGGTGCACAGGCCAAGGGCAGTGCTGCCGATGTGGCGAAGCTCGGCATGACCGGCACGCCGCTCACTCCGGTCGGCGCCGAGCGTGCCGGCAACAAGGACGGCACGATTCCCGAGTGGAAGGGCGGCATCACCACGCCGCCGTCCGGCTACAAGGTCGGCATGCACCACCCCGATCCGTTCGCCGGCGACAAGCCGTTGTTGGAGATCACGGCCAAGAACTACAAGGAGCAGGGCGACAAGCTGTCGGCCGGCCAGATCGCGATGTTCGAGAAATATCCGAACTGGAAGATGGTCGTGTATCCGACGCGGCGCAGCGCGTCCTTCCCGCAGCGCACGTACGAGATGACGTTGAAGAATGCCGCGACCGGTGAGCTGGTCGACGACGGCGAAGGCGTCGACAATGTTGCCGAAGGTTTCCCGTTCCCGATCCTCGACGCCGACGCGTCGAAGGCCGGCATGGAGGCAATCTGGAACCACAAGCTCAAGTACAAGGGTGTCACGTTCGCGCGCTGGAACAACCAGGTGACGCCGACCGCCGGCGGTCAGTACGTGCTCGAGCGCTTCCGCGAGGAAGGGCTGGGCCTGTATTACAAGCAGGGCAACACGCTCAAGGACATCAATAATATTCTTTTATACTTTTTCGAGGACGTCGTCTCGCCGCCGCGCCTGGCCGGCCAGGTGCTGCTCGTGCACGAGACGCTGGATTCGAAGAAGGACCCGCGCCAGGCGTGGGTCTACAACCCCGGCCAGCGCCGCGTGCGGCGTGCGCCGAACGTCGCCTACGACAATCCCGGCACGGCATCCGACGGCCTGCGCACGAACGACATGACCGACATGTTCAACGGCGCGCTCGACCGCTATGACTGGAAGCTGGTCGGCAAGAGGGAAATGTATGTGCCGTACAACTCGTACAAGGCACACAGTGACGCGACCAAGGTCGACGACCTGATCAAGCCGAGCTTCGTCAACCCCGATCTGCTGCGCTACGAACTGCACCGCATCTATGTCGTCGACGCGACACTGAAGCCGGGCGCGCGCCATATCAATCCACGGCGCACGTTCTACATCGACGAGGACAGCTGGCAGATCCTCGAGATCGACCACTACGACGAGCAGAACAAGCTGTGGCGTTACTCCGAAGCGCCGTCGGTGAACTACTACGAGGTGCCGGTGTTCTGGTCGACGCTGGAAATCCATTACGACCTCAAATCCGGTCGCTATCTCGCGCAGGGCCTGGACAACCAGGACGAAATGTACGATTTCTCGTTCCAGACAACGCCGGACATGTTCTCGCCGCAATCGCTGCGCCAGCGCGGTATCCAGTAATCATTCCCATGCGAGCTGCCCGCACCATCCGCTTCGCGGCGGATGGTGCGAAATCCGTCCGGCGCCGCTATGCTGTGCCCATTGTTGCGGTAGAAGAGGGACTGCCGGCAATGAGGCATCGGATTTTGCACAAGAGCCTTTTTCTTGTCGTGCTGATGTTGCCGGCGCTGGCGGCGGCTGCCGATGCGCCCGCCGCAAAATCGTCCGGTGTGTGGGTCGATCCGGCCACGGCACCCGCCGAGATCAGACCGCTCGCGGCGAATTCCCTGCTCCTCGGTATCGTTCGCAGTGGCAGCCGCTACATAGCGGTCGGCGCGCGCGGCGACGTGCTGCTCTCCGATGACGGCAGTGCATGGCGGCAGGTCGAGGTGCCGACGCGCGCGACGCTGACCGCCGTGACCGCAGTCGATGCGCACGTCTGGGCCGTCGGCCACGACGGCATGATCCTGCACAGCGCCGACAGCGGCGAACATTGGCAGATCCAGCGCAAGGATCCATGGCAATCCGACGATGAGGGTGGCGATGCGACCAAGGGAGCGCCGCTGCTCGATGTGCTTTTCGTCGACGCGCGGCGCGGTTTCGCGATCGGCGCCTACAGCCTCGCCCTGCAGACAACCGACGGCGGCGAGACCTGGAAACCGATGACGGTTGCGGCGAAATCCGCGGACGTCGCTGCTGACGAAGACGAAATAGCCTACAAGAGCGCCAAACGTGCCGACGACGGCAAGCAGACGTTCAGCGCTGCCGAGCTCAAGGTCGGCCAGGAAGCCACGCCGCACCTCAACGCCATCGCACGCACCGGCAGCGGCGCGTTGTTCATCGTCGGCGAGCGCGGCAGCGCGTTCCGCTCGCGCGATCAGGGCGCGACCTGGTCACGCCAGCAGCTGCCGTACGACGGTTCGATGTTCGGCGTGCTCGGCTACGGCGGCGATCATGTGCTGGCGTTCGGCCTGCGCGGCCACGCTTTCGAATCCATGGACCTCGGCGAGCACTGGTCGCTGGTGGAAACCGGAACGGAACTCAGCCTGATGGGTGGCGCGGCGATGCCCGACGGCGGCGCCGTTATCGTCGGCGCCAACGGCGTCGTGCTCATGCGCAACAAGGGCGGTGAGCGGCTGCGCAGCTTCGTCGAACAGTCGGCCGGCATCATCGCCACGGTGCTGCCCATGGAAAAAGGACCCGCCGTGCTGCTGGCGGGCGAAAATGGCATCAACAGCTTCGAATTGAAGTAGCCCATGGCCGCTCCCGTCCAGCCCGGCATGCCGAACGCGTTCCAGCGGTTTGCCGAGCGCCTGATCTTCGGCCAGCGCACGATCGTGCTGATCCTGTTCGCGCTGATCACGGTGTTCATGGCGTACTTCGCCATGCAGCTGCGCGTCGATGCCGGCTTCAAGAAGATGATTCCGCTGCAGCATGAATACATGCGCACGTTCCTGGATTACGAGAAGGAGTTCGGCGGCGCCAACCGCATCCTGGTCGCGGTGATGGACAAGAACGGCGACATGTTCAACCAGGCGTTCTTCCAGACCATGGAGAACATCACGCGCGACGCGAAGACGATCGACAGCGTGGATGCCGCCCGCGTCAGCTCGATCTTCACGCCGAACGTGCGCTTCGTCGAAGTCGTCGAGGACGGCTTCGCCGGTGGCAACGTCATTCCGCAGACCTTCACGCCCAACGTCGAAGGCTTCAAGGCCACGCCGGAACAGTTCGCCACGATCAAGGCGAATATCGAGAAAGCCAGCATTGTCGGTCGTCTCGTCGCCAAGGATTTCTCCGGCGCGATGGTCTGGGTCGACCTGGTGCCGGAGGATCCGGCCCGCGGCGTCAAGGTC
>Ga0157376_10000931_pt1 | contig 19001 bp, 11 predicted proteins | sample M45metaG_FD_121801 | JGI IMG/M metagenome (GOLD analysis project Ga0157376, IMG submission 121801) | Miscanthus rhizosphere microbial communities from Kellogg Biological Station, Michigan, USA - M4-5 metaG | ecosystem: Host-associated > Plants > Roots > Rhizosphere > Soil | place: USA: Michigan... | reverse complement strand
AGCATTAAATGATATCAATTTCGGTACGCTGATCATTGGTAATAAAAGCACCCAGCTGCAGGAAGTAACGGTTACACAGGAAAAACCTCCTGTTGTTATAAGAAACGATACCCTTGAATTTAATGCCGGTTCATTTAAAACCAAACCCAATGCAGTGGTAGAAGATTTGCTAAAAAAACTACCTGGCATACAGGTAGACAAAGATGGAAAAGTGAAATCAAATGGTGAAGAAGTAAAAAAGGTATTAGTAGACGGAAAAGAGTTTTTTGGGAATGATCCCAAAATGGCTACTAAAAATTTGCCTGCAGATGCCATTGATAAGGTACAGGTATTTGACAGAAAATCTGATCAGTCAAGGTTTACGGGCTTTGATGATGGCAACACCGAAAAGACCATTAACCTTACTATAAAATCTGACAAAAAAAACGGCGTTTTTGGAAAAGCAACAGCCGGCGCTGGCGACAAAGGCTTGTACCAGGGCAATTTTAATGTTAACAGTTTTAGCGGAGAAAGACAGTTGTCAGCTATTGGCATGCTGAATAATTCCAATAAGCAGGGTTTTTCTTTTATGGATATTTTAAATTTTACCGGTGGTTTGCCCGGCACTGGCGGAAGGGGCGGTGGTGGTGTACAAATGGATATGAACAGCATGGGTTTGCCGATACAGGGCGCCAGCAATAACCAGGGCATTACCACAACAAAGGCAGGTGGCTTGAATTATAACAATACCTGGCAGAAAAACCTTGACCTGATGAGCAGCTATTTTTATAACCGGCTGCAAACAGATAAAACCGAAAAAGTATACCAGCAATGGTTGCTACCGGGAAATAATTTTAACACCACAAAGAATAACAATTCCAATAATTCAAATGAAAGTCATCGTGTCAATATAAGCGGAGACTATAAAATTGATACTGCCAACTCAATCAAGCTTACATCATCGGTTAACCTGCAGCAATCACGGTATGGTATAAGCAGCAATTATAATTCCGTGACAACAGGCGGTAGTTTATTAAACGATGGTTATAGCAACTCGTATATAACGGGAAAAGGATATAGCTGGAACAATAACGCTTTATTCAGACACAGGTTTCCAAAAAAAGGAAGAACGTTTTCAGCAAACCTGTCTGTTAACCTGAACAATAGTAAAAGTGAAGGGGGATTACAGTCGCAAAACAACTATTATCAGCCCAATGGAAGTTTGCAGCAGAGCGATACCATTAACCAGGTAAATAATCAGCACAATGACAGCAAAAGTTACGGCGCTGTATTTTCATATACTGAGCCCCTGTCAAAAAAATCATTGCTCGAATTCAATTATAATTTTAACGCCACACACAGCACATCAGACAAAACCACATATGATTTTGATAAAACAGGCGGAAAATATACGGCTTTGAATGACGCCTTATCCAATGTTTTTACAAGTAATTATAGCTATCACAGACCCACCATTAACTGGCGCTACCAGCAGAAGAAATACAATTTTGCTATTGGGGCGGCCATCCAGCAGGCATCGCTAAACAGCAGTTTTCATGTAATGGCAAAGGATAGTGCTATTAAACGCTCTTTTGTTAACTTTCTGCCCAACGCCAATTTGCAATACAGAATGAGCCAGTATAAAAATATACAGGTTTTTTACAACAGTTTTACCCGTCAGCCTTCTGTCACCCAATTGCAGCCGCTGACAGATAATACAGATCCGCTGAATATAAAAATTGGCAATCCTGATCTTAAACAGGAATATTATCACCGCCTGCAGGCTGATTACATATCATTTGATCCTTACCGCCACACCAGTTTTTTTGCAGCGCTAAACGCGGGCATTACAAGTAACAAAATTGTGAATGCTGATCAAGTTAGTGCCCAGGGACAGCGTACCACCCAACCTGTGAATGTAAATGGCGCCTATAACCTTGGTCTCAATACCTCATGGGGCTTTCCTGTAAGAAAGATAAAGAGTAAAATAAATCTTAACAGCTCGGTTTCGCAAAGCAGGAACATAGGATATGTGAATGCGGCCAAAAATAATATCAATACATGGATGGCATCGCAGGAGCTGATCTGGAATTACGGGTACAAAGAACTGCTTGATTTGAGCGCAGGAGCAGAAGTAATATTTAACAATGCCACCTATTCACTGCAAAGCCAGCAAAACGTGCAATACTGGAACCAGCATTATACATTTGAGATAAACCTGTACCTGCCCAAAGGTTTTAGCTTTGCCAGTGATATAGATTACACTACGCGCAGCGGGCTTACACAGGGATATAACCAAAACGCTACATTGTGGAATGCGGGCATTGCCAAACAGGTGTTTAAAAATAAAAAGGGAGAATTTCGGTTGCAGGTCTATGATATATTCAGCCAGAATATTGGCATCAGCCGCAGCAGCAACCAGAATTATATTGAAGACCTGTCTTATAACGTGTTGAAACGTTTCTGGCAATTAAGCTTTACGTACAATATCAGTCGTTTTGCCGGAAGGAATATTGCCGCACCTGCCAGAAAGAACAATATACAGGTAATTCAGAATGGAAAAAACCTGTAACGGGGGCCGTGTTGCTTTATTACAATAAAAGCATAATGAATAGAAAAAGTCATTGCATCTAAAAAGAACATTGTCAGTCCTTGTTTTTTCTTGTAGTCGTTCCTGCACTACGCGTACAGATCCCTCCTTCGTCGGGATTGACAAAAAATGTCATTCCTGCAAAGCCAATGTAATCACTAAAAAGAATTGTCATTCCTGCGCAGGCAGGAATCTCATTATCATTAAAACACAAACAGCATTACTACTTACCGCCATTCCATTATTGCTGGCCGCCATTCCTGCACTACGCGTGCAGATCCCTCGTTCCTCGGGATGATAAAAAATGTCATTCCTGCAAAGCCAACCAGGACAATGCACAAAACCCCGGCCTTCAGGCCGGGGTTTTGATTAAAGACATTTGACATTCACTTTTTACGCTATAGGGAAACCCAACAGTTCTGTTTTTAAACAACCTCTAAGAGAAAGTCATTTTAATTATGCGCGGGTCCTCCTCCGCCATCTCTTGTAATAATCCTTATTTGCGGACCTCCACCGGTAGATGGCCCAAATGCTTCGTCCATCATTTTTTGAAATTCCTGGCGGGTAACTTTTTTAGCACCTATGGGTGCTTTTACCAGTTGTTTATTTCCACCTGTTGTAATATCAATTGCTGTAAATACAATCCATCCGTCGCCAATATCCATTTTTAAAATGAGACCGGGCAAACCGCCAAATTGTTCGGGTCCACTGGTAGTGCCAATCTCCTCTGTATACCATGCTATTATATTATCACCCTGTTTGTTTTTGGTAATGGCTTTTTTGCAGATGTACCCTTTTATCATCGCGGTATCATCGCTTAATTTCCAGGCTAATTTTTTTAGGGTGTCTTCAATAATATATTTTTTGGGGCCCAGCTCCCTCAGTTCTATTATTTTTTCGGTAGCATAATTTTTATAGGTTTCATTGCTGCCGCTGTTCATGCGTATATTAATCCGGCCGCCTTCCTCGCCTGCGTGATCCCGGATGTCTTCTTCTTCCGGCACAGACGAAAAAACAGATTCATCTCCTGAAAAAAGCAATTGCTGTTTGCCAATATTGAATTCCGGCAGCATCGCTTTCATGTTTTCATTTTCGGGCGGCAGCCTTTTGTACATATTGGTTTTTCGTTCATAAATAATTTTTCCTTCTTTTACCTGCGCTATTGCCAGTTGAAAACAAAGACCGGCAGCAATGGTAATGAGTACTTTTTTCATAATTAAATTGTTTTTTCAAAACTATACACCCATTCTTCCAAAGAAGGTTAATATGGCTTGCTTTAATGTTAATTAAGGTTAATTCAGCTGCATATCGGAAAAAGAAATAGATACATTTGTACAACCGGCTGCGGAAAAGCCCGTGTTGCATGAAAAGCAAACTCAGGATACCGATTTTTTTCATGGTAGTTGCCATACTTGTAATTGTTGCTTTCCAGGTATACTGGTTGCGCAAAAATTACCAGGAAGAGAAGCATCTTTTCACTGTACGTACCAATTTGCTTTTCCGGGAAACTGTTATGCGCCTGCAGGCTTCCAGGCTTCACCTGGATTCCAATATCAATATCCGCGTGCAGGACAAAGAGGGAATTATTAGCATGACAAATATTTTGCAGGAGAAAATGAGGGACTCTGTCCTGCCCGGTAAAAAGCTTCACACTTCAATGGTTATTACTGTAAACCATGGCGATTTGCCTTCACCCGCCGATTCTAATGTGCAATTCCAGTTCAAAAGATCAATGCCCGCCGGTGGTCCGGTCTTCGATTTTTTACGCGGCGTGGATTCATTGCATGACTCTATCACCATTAAAGACGTGACCGATCGCTACCAGCAGGCGCTTGCCAAACAAAAAATCCGGTTGCCATTTATTGTGAGTATTGCTGACACCGGTACAACCATGGATCGGCAAATAATGGAGATGGAGGGAAACAAAGTAGTACTGGGATTTATTAAACCACGCACTTACCAGCTTGATTTTGTCAATACCAACTGGTATGTGCTCAAACAAATGTGGCAGCCCATCCTGGTGTCGTTTTTGCTGGTGGGCGTCACCATTGCCTCCTTTCTTTTGTTGTACCGCAATTTAATCCGGCAGCAAAAGCTTACCCAGATTAAGAACGATTTTATAAGCAATATTACACATGAACTAAAAACTCCCATTGCAACGGTTAGCGTGGCCATAGAAGCACTTAAGAATTTTAATGCCCTGAATGATCCGCTACGCACAAAAGAATACCTTGATATATCCGGCAATGAAATGCAGCGGTTGGGTTTGCTGGTAGACAAGGTATTAAAATTATCCTTGTATGAAAACAGAGAAATTGCCCTGCAGAAAGAACAGTTTAACCTGGCAGCACTGGTAGAAGAAGTAATTGCCTCCATGAAACTGCAGTTTGATAAACAACATGCGGTAACAACAGTACAAACAACGGGCAAAAATTTTATGATAGAAGCAGATCGCCTGCATATGACAAGTGTAATTTATAACCTGCTTGACAATGCCCTGAAATACAGTAAACAAAATCCAAAAATGGATATACAGATTACCGACCACACAAATTATATAGAACTGGCGGTAACAGACAATGGCATTGGTATTGCCAATGAGTACAGGCATAAAGTATTTGAACAATTTTTTCGGGTGCCGGGAGGTGACAGGCATAATATTAAGGGTTATGGGCTTGGACTGAGTTATGTAAACCACATTGTACGGCGGCACCAGGGTTTTATTGAAGTAAAAAGCACGTTGGGCGAAGGAAGTACTTTCACCGTAAGCCTTCCGTTTAAAGAAGCTGCAGTAATAGATTATGGCAATGGAAGAAAAATTATAAAGACGGCATTCAAAATTGGCAAATCATGAGCGTTACAATTCTATATGCAGAAGATGAAGTTTTCCTGGGTAAGATCGTAAAGGAAAGCCTGCAAAGCCGCGGTTTTGCCGTGCATATGGAAACAGATGGAGCCAAAGCATTTGATCTCTTTAAAAAAATTCAGCCAGATGTATGTGTGCTGGATGTAATGCTGCCCAATAAGGACGGGTTTGAAATTGCTGAAGATATACGTGCTGTCAACACGCAGGTGCCTATTCTTTTTCTTACCGCCAAAACGCAGACCGGCGATGTGGTAAAAGGATTTACGCTTGGCGGCAACGATTATATACGCAAACCTTTTAGCATGGAAGAGCTGATTGTGCGTATTGAAAATGTATTACGTAAAAAGGAAGGAAAGCCTGTTGCTGTTTCTGCTGATACGGTACAATTGGGGAGATACCAGTTTTACACAAACCGGCAATTACTTGTGTTGAATAAAGAAGAAAAAAAATTGTCGTACCGCGAAAGCGAGTTGCTGAAGATGCTGTATGAAAACCGCGATGGCATTATAGATCGGAAAAGCATTCTTACCCTTCTCTGGGGGAATGACTCTTTTTTTAACAGCCGCAACCTGGATGTATATATCAATAAAATACGCAGTTACCTGAAAGAAGATGATGGCCTGGAAATTCTCACCATTAAAGGAATTGGCTACCGCTTTGTAATTGAATAAAAAAACCGGCGCATTTGCGCCGGCCTGATAAATTATATTGTTCTTGTTACCGTAGTTGTGCCGGATTTCTTATTACTGAAATATCTCCAGCACCACATGATGGTAAAACTGGGAATGAAATCGGTACCGGGCAAGATTTCTTCCGTAAAATTAAACAACGCACCTTTCCAGCTGCCGAACATAACATAAAAAATAATGGCAGAAACAGGTGCAAATACAATATCTCCCAGCTCACCCAAACCCGGAATGGCATAAGTGGCATAGCCCAAAACATCCATAATGATGCAGAATGCTAAAGAAGGTTGTTTGTTCATGTTTTACTAAAATTTGCAGGAAAAGGATCAAACTACGCTCCAAATTTTGGGACTGCAATAATGACGTGCATCCGGTCAAAAGCTGTGTTCAGATACTGTTAATTTTCCAGGGTAAAGGCAAGATAAACCCCGTTGCTCCAGCCAAAGCCATCCTGGTTGGGGTATTCACCACCACCCGCATTAATGCCTGTATCTGCAACATTGTATTTCTCCATCATTTTGCCGGTTTCGGCGTATACTTTTTCATTGGAGGCCATCCAGCGGCTTTTTATCTCACCTGCCAGCCGGGTATGCCCATATTGTTTTAATCCTTTATAGGCTATCCACTGCAAAGGCGCCCATCCATTGGGTGCGTCCCATTGCTGCCCCGTTTTATAAATGGTGGTGAGCAGGCCCCCCGGTTGTAAAAATTTTTCTTCAGTAACATGCGCTACCTCCTGCGCCTGTTCACTGTCTGCAACCGAAAAGAACAAAGGATACAATGCCGCCAGCGTAAACCGGTCTGTGGTAGCGCTGTCTTTGAAATTATAATCAAAATAAAAGCCCTTGCTCTCATTCCAGCAGTATTGTTGTATGGCTTTTTTCCTGTCGAGCTTTTTTTGACGAAATGCCTCAATAAGTGCCGGTATCTTTTGAAGTGTATATATTTTCAGTAATGTTTCTTCAACGTGCAGCAAGAGGCAGTTCAAATCAACCGGAATTAAATCGGTTGTTTGTATGGTAGTCATTTTTTGACCGTCTTTAAACCAACGGCTGCTAAAATCCCAACCAGATTCTGCGGCGGCGCGGATATGGCGGTAGACAATCCCTGCCGTACCGCCGGCTTCTTTTGCCATATGCCTGTCTTCTGCATACGCTTCCGGTCTTGGTTCGTCCTTATCATCCCAATAGCGGTTCAGTATACTTCCATCGTGCAGCTTAACCACACGCCTGTAAGCATCACCAGCGGCGTTAAGCATTTCTTCTCCATCCATCCAGAATGCATATTCTTTTTCTATCTGAGGCAGGTACTGAAGTAAAATATTTTCGCCTTTTTCTTCCGCCAGCAATTCCACCATCAACGTAAAAAAAGGCGGCTGCGAACGACTGAGGTAGTAGCTGCGGTTGGCATTGGGAATATGGCCAAACGCATCGATAAGGTAAGCAAAATTGGCAACTATGTTCTGCATGAGGCCGGTCCGTTTGCTGACTTGTAAACCAAGCATGGTAAAATAACTATCCCAGTAGTACACTTCCCTGAAGCGACCACCCGGCACCAGGTAAGTATAGGGAAGGGTGATAAGCGTACCTTCTTCAAGACCGCTGGATTTTCTTGCAAGCGTATCCCACAAATCGTTCAAGTGCTGAAGAATGGGTTTATTGGCAGATGTATAATGAGTATCTATTTTTGGAGGGAAAATAAAATGTTCCGTTACAAAGGATTTTAAATTAAAACCTGTTTGTCCTTTTTCCTTTTCATACCTGTTTATAATAGCAACCGGGTCACCATTGGGAATACAATCAACAAAATATTTTGAATCAGCAAAAACCTCCTGCGTTTGAACATCCCTGTAAAGTGATGCAAGACTGTCTATAAAAAAAAGATCCTGTTGGGGCATAAAATAATTAGCACGGTATTTAAAATATCAGGCGGCAGGTGTTGCGTCAGATTGCAGCCGTCTGAATATGGATAAACATATTATAAGTATGGCAATTGGTATCAGGGAAAAATAAAATGCATGCTGACCGCCTGTTTTATCTGCATCAAAAACACGACCCATAATAAGCGAGCCGGTAGTACCACCCAAAGCAGAAAATATAATTATCAGGCCAGACATTAACCCATGTTTTGGTTTGGGCAAAGAAGTTAAAATGGCCGAGTTAATAGAAGGATATACAGGTGCAAGAAAGATTCCAATTAAAGGAAACATAAAGGCTGCCAGTGGCGCATCTCCCCATCCGGTATATGTTTTGCCCACCGCGTCTTTTGCAAGTGGTAATGCAACACAGATTAACAATGCCGACAATAAAAGACAGCTTATGAGCACATAGAACCAATTGAATCGTTTTAAAACAATACCTGCTAAAAATCTGCCCACTGCCGTAGAACCTGCTAAAATAGCGCTCATCTGTATGCTTAATGCTGCGGGCAGCAGTAAGACTTTGTTGTTAAACGTGGGCAGAAAATTCTGAATGCTTTGTTCAATAAGTACATAAAAAAATGCGGAAGCAATAAAGGCCAGTACTATTGGCTTAAACATTAAAGTGAACATTTCTCCAAATTCGGCAACCAGTGGTTTGCTTGCTGATTTGGCGGCCGTTTCATCCAGTTGGGCGCCCATTAATAAAAACACTGCCAGTAAGGAAAGCCCGCCCAGTAAATAAAATGCATTCAGCCATGATGTTGATTGTGGATGGGCGCTGTCTACAAAAGAACTGAAATAAAAATAGAGTGTCAGGTTGCCAATCATGAAAAACGATTCAATAAAATTCATCAGGCTGATATGTTCTCTGGCGTCTTTTGTAATGATGCCAATGATGCTGTATACCGACATTTTTATGAGGGCAAAACAGGAGCCGATAGCAACAAACAACAGTTTAACAGCAAGAAAACCGGGCGTATTGGGAATAATAAAACAAGCAAGGGCAATGATGCCAAGCGCCGTCATCATGGCACGCTTGTATCCAAATCTTGTAATGTATGAAGACACCAGGAATGAAACAATAGCAATGCTTAAATCTTTGCAGGGGTCAATCCAGGAAGCCGCAGTTTTAGTAACACCAAAGCTGTTTTGTACATTTAATATGGCTACGCCGGAACTGTTTAATAAAATGGCAAATACATAGTAGTTTATAAACAGGGATAGTTTAATTCTCCAGTTTTGCATTCGTTAGTTTTTAGGCAAGGGATCAGTTATTGACCCGGGTAAAGATAAAAAAGATTTTACAGGCATTTGCCCGCCGGGCAACCCCGTTTTATAACTCAATTAATGAATACTTCTTTGTAATTATTGAGTTAAGAAGGATGCCTGTATGCAAAATGGCTGCGCTTAAAAGCGGGCATTTTTGAGTTGTTTGAAGAAGCGATAGCGGTTGGTGATAGTCTGCAAAGTCCGGCGCATACACTATGCACCGGATTTTACAGATTATGCAGAAAAGAGATAAGTTTTTAGTATTGTTTCCAGTTCTTCCAGCCTGAACGGTTTTGAAATATAGTCGTTCATGCCTGCCTGCATACATCTTTCGCGGTCCTCTTTCATGGCATCTGCGGTGAGTGCTATAACAGGTATGGCACAAATAGGATCGGGCAACAGACGTATTTGCGTAGTAGCTGTAAAGCCATCCATTTCAGGCATATTAATATCCATAAAAATAAGGTCTGGCGAATGATCGGACAGCATGTCAATTGCCTCTTTTCCATTGGTAGCCTGTAATACATCCAGGCCCATTTTGCCCAATACCTCAGATATCAGCAGCATATTAACGGCATCGTCTTCTGCTACAAGAATGGTGGCCGATTGTTTCATTTTTTCTATGGTAGGTTTGTTTAATTGCACGGGATCCTCTGTCACTTGTTTGTTGAATAGGGTGGCCAGTACTTTATCAAGTTCCTGCAATTTTACCGGTTTTGATAAAAGCTTGATAATTCCCCTTCTTTCGGCCTGGTAACCTTCCATGTTTTTTTCCAGCGAAGAAAGCATAAGCACTACAGGGTTAAAAGTACTGGTTGATTTGCTGGCTATCTGCCGGGCCAGCATAAGACCATCCATCTCCGGCATCTGGTAATCTGTTATTACAAGATCAAATATGGGGTATTTGTTTTCAGTGTTTGTTATATATACCAACGCTTCTGCTCCGCTGGATGCGAGGGTGCATTCTATTTGCAGGTAATCGAAAATACCTTTCATCAGGTGGCGGTTGGTTTCATTATCGTCTACCACCAGTACATGCTGCAACAAAGATTTTTCCGTTGGCTTTATCAGTGGCTTTTCGTCAATTATCTCCAGTGTAAGCTGCAGGGTAAACAGGCTTCCTTTACCAATTTCGCTGACCACCGTCAATGTGCCACCCATTAATTCAGCCAGGCTTTTTGAAATGGTCAGACCCAGGCCTGTTCCGCCATATTTTCTTGTGGTAGATGAATCCGCCTGTGTAAAGCCTTCAAAAATTTTATTTACTTTTTCCGGTGCTATGCCAATACCGGTATCTTTTACAGTTATGCCAATACCCGCATATTTTTTACCATTTCTTTCAGATATCTCAGCAGTCTGTTTTAGTTCGATACAAATCTCTCCTTTTTCGGTAAACTTGATAGCATTGCCTAAAAGATTTACCAGTATCTGGCGAATGCGCACGGAGTCGCCGTTAATGACAGAAGGCAACCTGGGGTCTGACCGGAAAAGCACTTCAAGTTTTTTCTCATGAGCTTTCACATTCAGCAAATCGATGGCTTCTTCTATCAGTTCGTTTAGTTGAAATGAGGTGTAATCAATAAATAATTTACCCGCTTCAATTTTGGAAAAATCGAGTATATCGTTAATAATGCCCAGTAAGCCATGAGCCGATTTTTTTACATTCTGCAGGTAACCCCGCTGCGCTTTTTGCAGATCGGTAGTCAATACAAGGTCTGTAAACCCAATAATACCGTTCATGGGTGTCCGAAGTTCATGGCTCATATTGGCCATGAATTCGCTCTTGGCGCGGCTGGCTTTTTCTGCAATTTCTTTGGCGTGTAAGATTTCGTGCTGCAGCTCACGTTGTTCTATAGCTGCAGCAAGTGTAGCTGCAAAAGAATGTAATATCGTAAATTCTGTAGCTGTCCATTGCCTTTCAGATTTGCATTCTTTAATTGCGATATGCCCCCATAAAAGACTTTTTACAAAAATGGGGATCAGTACAACGGATTGTACGTCTTTTTGCAGGTATAGGGTTTTAAAAGCTTCGTCCTTAAGTTCATTTACAGCAGAAGCATAAATTTCATTTTCCTGCAATGTCTTAAGTACGGGAGAATCTGCCGAAAAAGGAGCGGTAATAATCAAAGGGTTGGCTTCCTGTTGTTCTTTGCCCGATGGTGTATGCCAGTTTGCAATTTGCTGTATGGCAAGTTCATTGCCGGCGGTATTCACCCCTTTATATACACTGATCATATCCACCTGCATCTTTACACCCAGCAAAAACAGCCCTTCACCAATGGCTTCTTCCAGGTTTTTATTGCCTATCAACTGGTGGGTAGCTTCCGAAACAGCCTGCAGGAGCTGATCTTTTTTCCTTAGACTGCCTTCTACCTGTTTCAGGCCTGTAATATTATGCGAGAAGCCCAGCAATCCCCAAATCTTTCCTTTCTCATCAAATAATGGCACTTTGGTAGTACTAAAATAATGGACCTCATTATTGTGAACATTCATTTCTTCCGGGATATATTTTGCCTGCCCGGTCTGAATTACTTCATCATCGTCTGTCCAAAAACCACGAATACCATTGGCCGGGTCTCCTTTTACTACTTTTTCTCCAAATCCTAAATCAAGATCATTCTTACCTATCATTTCTTCCGGCATAAGCTTCAGCGAGTGGGCATAAGCTTTATTGGCCATTAAAAACCGGTGGTTATGATCTTTGATAAAGATCCAATCCGGGGTGGCGTCAATAACAGTTTTTAATAATTGCTCAGACTGTTTTACTTCGGCCAGTAAATGTTCTTTTTGTGCTTCAGCTTGTTTGATGCCTGTAATATTATGGGCAAAACCAAGAACACCCCATATTTTGCCCTCATTGTTGCGGAGTGGCGCTTTTACAATGCTGAAATAATGCAGCTCACCGTTTACAAAAGCCGTTTCTTCTGAAATATTTATTACACAACCCGTGCTGATAACATCATTATCGTCTTGCCAGAAACCGCGAATGCCTTTCGCCACATTTCCTTTTACTTGTTCTTCAGTAAAACCAAGTTCTATATCATCTTTGCCAATAATGTCTTCGGGCATTAAATTCAAAAGACCTGCATAGGCTTGGTTTACCATTACATGCCGGTAATTGGTATCTTTTATAAAAATAAGATCGGGTGTTGAATCAATTACAGATCGCAACAATTCCTCCGATTGTTTTACTTCAGACAGCAACATGCTTTTCTGCGCTTCAGTCTTTTTTCTTTCGGTAATATTGCGGGATGTGCAGATAAGCTTGCTGACTTCGCCTTTTTCCTTTACCGGTTTTATAATGCTTTCCAGCCATATATGACTGCCATTTTTATGCAGCATCCTGTAGCGCAACAGCAATAAAGATGAGTTATAAACAGAAGCCGTTTCATCGCTGCTTGTAAACCTGATATGATCTTCGGGGTGCACAAAATCCATGATGTTTTTGCCAGTTACTTCTTCAGCGGTATAGCCCAATACAGTATGTACAGAAGGAGAAATATACTCAATAGCCGAATCCAATGAATGCACACTGATAATATCTTCTGAGTGTTCTGCCAGTAAACGATATTGTTGTTCGCTTTTTAAAAGTGCCCGCTCTGCCTCTTTATGCGTGGTTATGTCCTGAGCAATGCCAAAACGGTATTGGTCATTCATTTGCTTTCCCCTGGTAAAAAGATAACGTAGCTGCCCTGTTTTTGTAATGATGCGGTAAGAAAAAGCAGACTCATAATTTTTGTCGTGCTTATTCCTGATAATTTTTTCTGTTTCTGCGGCCACATGCGCCACGTCTTCAGGAAGAATGAAATTGGTTACAAAGTCCTGCATGGAAAGAACATCCGGGTCTTTCTCCGTAAGGCCAAGCAGTGATTTCATTTCGGCGCTTATAATAAATTCCTGTGTTTCCAGGTTATATTTCCAGGAGCCCATCTTTGCATAGCCCATGGCATAAGAAAGGGTTTGAATGGCTTCTTCCTTGCTCTGCAACGCCTGCATTTTATCCGTTACATCAAGACCGATACCCTGTATTTCTGTTGCAGTGTTTGCATCATTGCGCAATGCAATAAATTCCCATTCGGTCCAGAGATAATCTTTACTGTTCCGGAGCGGTTTCTTTATAAGTATCCGGAAGATTTTGCCGGGATGCTGCAGGCAGTTTTCTGCTATCTGGCGGCAACGCTGTATATCTTTGGGGTAAATAGTACTGTGGTAACCTGTGTGCAGCAGTTCATCAATATTGTAATGGAATGTTTTTAAGAACTCCGGGTTGGCAAATGTAAAATTGCCTTCTGTATTAATGCGGATAACAAAATTTGTCTGCGAATTAAGAATAGAAGACAGAAATGTTTTTTCCTGTAATAATTCCACTTTGGCAAGATGCAATTGTTTAAGATTGTTTTTACTGCTGCGGAACAATGGTTCAAGTACCAGTACCGCCAAAAATACCAGCGCAGCAATAACGGATATAAACTTGCCAGTGTTTATGGTGTTTTCATTTTTTGTCTTTTGGGTCATTATGGTTACGTACTGCGAAACAACTTCTTCCATAACGGGCAGTGCTTGCTTTTCATTTAACAGCAACTCATGCATGTAATAAGCCTTGTTCTGTTTTAGCAGCGAAGTATCAGCGCTGGCGATATGACGGCCAATATCAATGGTGTTTTGCAGGTAAGGAGATTCAGCAGAAAGCAGGTGATTAACAATACCATCATTGGGTGGCAGGGGTGTTCCGGGCAATACAATTTCCTGCCGCAAAAATTTGTTTTGTTTTTCAATGAGGCTGATCGCTTCGGTAATGTTTTCCCTGGCAGCTGTTTTTTCTGCTGTTGAGAAATTATCATTGGTGACGATTAATGCTTCTTTGCTAATGCGCTGACTGAGCATACGCTGCCTTCCGCAAATATTTATTACCTCAACAAGGTTTTCGTTTTCTTTTGATTTTAAGTAGCCAAGATACCAGGCAAGAAAGTTAAACAGCAATACCAACGCCACAATTACAGCAGTAATGCGCAGTAGTTTGCGAAAATGGTTTGAGGACATAATTTGTACACAGGGTTATAAGTTTGTATAACAGCAAATCCATATGTAATATTGGCTGCTAGGTAGTTATACAAGTTCCGTTAAGGGTTTACCCTGAGAAGAAACTGAATTTTTTGTCTATACAACGCGCATGGCTCACGATTATGATTAAATCTGCTGAATTTTCTTTTTTGTAGAAGCCATGGTCCATAAAAATGCCCCGCAGTTATGTGCTACGGGGCTAAAATGATGTATTGCTGTGCTAGTAATTAATCACCTGTTCTTCAATTGCAGTGGGTATCTGCCTGAATTCATATTGCTGGTTGCGCAGTTGCGGTTCAAAACCTGCTTCAATGATAGCTTCCTGTATGCCCTTATAGGTAAAACGATGTGGCGCACCTGCTGCGCTTACCACATTTTCCTCAATCATAATAGAGCCAAAATCGTTAGCGCCTGCGTTCAGGCAGATTTGCGCTGTTTGCTTACCCACTGTAAGCCAGGATGCCTGTATGTTTTTTACATTGGGTAGCATAATACGGCTCATGGCAATCATCCGTATGTACTCTTCTGCTGTAACCAGGTTGTGCACACCGCGTATACGTGCCAGCAAAGTGTCTACATCCTGGAAAGTCCAGGGTATAAACGCAATAAAACCTTTGGCGGAGGCCGGCTTTTTTGCCTGTACTTCCCTGATTTTTACCAGGTGTTCAAAACGTTCATGTATGGTTTCTACATGGCCAAACATCATGGTAGCGGAAGTGGTAAGGTTAAGCTGATGGGCTTCCCGCATAATGGTCAGCCACTCTTCCGTGCCGCATTTTCCCTTGCTGATAAGCCTTCTAACCCGGTCTACCAGTATTTCAGCACCCGGCCCGGGCAATGAATCAAGCCCTGCTTCCTTTAGCGCCATCAGCACCTCGCGATGGGTAGATTTTTCCAATTTGGTGATATGCGCCACTTCGGGTGGTCCCAGTGCATGCAATTTTAGTGAGGGGTATAGCTTTTTCAGTTGCCTGAAAGTATCAACGTAGTACTGCAGTCCCAAATCCGGGTGATGGCCGCCCTGTAGCAACAATTGCTCTCCTCCATAGCGGAAGGTTTCATCTATTTTTCGTTTATACGTTTCAATATCAGTAATATAGGCTTCCGCGTGACCGGGAATACGGTAGAAATTGCAAAACTTGCAATTGGCAATACAGACATTGGTGGTGTTTACATTGCGGTCTATAATCCAGGTTACTTTCTGATGGGGTACCTGCTTTTTCCTCAATTCGTTGGCTATATTCATTAACTCTGTCAAAGGGGCATTTTCAAACAGGAATACGCCTTCTTCTATACTTAAAAACTCAAAATTGAGTGCTCTTTGGTACAATGATGCCAGGTTCATATAAAACTACTTGTTCAGACAACAAAAGTAGTGCTAATCGCGGGACGGGAGACGTTAATTATGAGAAAAATCCGTAGGCCTTACATGCCGCCTTTACACCTTATGCCTCAAATCTGAGGTTCCAACTGTTCGGCAATATGGATAGGCGTTAGTAAGGTTATTGGTATAATAAACAGCAAAAAGCGCAGACGCATAGATTTTTTTTTAAAAAATTAGTCGCAGTAAAATATTTGTAAAAACCGGTATGAAAAAAACTCCTGATTTTACAACTACTGTTTTAAACACATCAATGCCGGTTATTTGCCAATGAACAACCGATACCGGCTGCCGGCAGTTAAACACATCTAAAGACAACAGTTTAAAATGGAGTTATAATAACCAATATATTTTACTTTAAATACATAAACGGTTACGGTTTATTGTCATGCTTGTTGTAACTTGGTAGGGGGTGTTTATTTATAGGCGTATTGCTTTAAATATATCCTTGCTTATTTACCAACAAACTGCTGAAGCCTTGAAACGCAACGATTGCCTGATACTACTTATTCTGTTTTTGTTCATGTATTTTCCCTGTGTAGCACAAGCCCAGGAAGAATTTGTGCAACCTTCTGCTAAACTGCTAACCACCTTTCCATTCCGGCAGTTTAGTGGCGGTGTTATATTGATAAAAGCCACTTTAAACAACGAAAAAGACTCGCTTAATTTTATTCTTGACACAGGCAGTGGTGGCATTTCACTGGATTCCCAAACAGTTAGCCAGCTAAAATTACCCAACCAGATATCAGATAAAACCATACGGGGTATAGCCGGTATAAGAAAAGTAAATTTCTCGTATAACAACACATTGAAATTGCCGGGCCTGACTGTAGACAGTTTGAATTTTCACATCAATGATTATGATATTCTGGCCAGTGTATACGGAGAACATATAGATGGTATCATCGGGTATAGTTTTTTTAACCGCTACATCGTAAAAATCAATTACGACAGCCTGCTGATACAGGTATATTCAAAAGGGTCAATGAAATATCCCAAGGGCGGCTATTTGCTGAAGCCCCTGTTGGTAAATTTATTGATTCAAAGTGCCCGCATTATTGATGATGGAGACCGGATGGCCAGGTTTTATTTTGATACAGGTGCCGGACTTTGTTTGCTGTTGTCTACAGATTTTGTGCAAGACAGCAGCTTGTTTAGTCCCAAAAGAAAGAAAGTAAGCACGCAGGTAGAAGGACTGGGCGGCAAAAAGCAGATGGAACTTACCACCGTAAGAAACTTCCGGCTGGGACCTTACCGTTTTAAGCGGGTGCCTGCCTATATTTTTGATGATGAATTCAATGTTACCTCTTATCCCTACCTGGGTGGCTTAATTGGCAATGATTTGCTGCGCCGGTTTAATGTTATTCTTAATTACGAAAAGAGGGATATTTATATAATGCCCAATACACATTATCGTGATCTTTTTGACTATTCTTATACCGGTTTAAATTTTTATGTGGTTAATAATGAGGTAGTAATAACGGACGTAATGAAAGGTTCGCCCGCAGAAAAAGCTGGTTTTTTGCCAGATGATGTAATTATGGCTGTCAACAATAATTTTACAAAAAACATACAGGCGTACAAAATGGCCCTTCAAAACCCCGGCGACAAAATAAAAATACTGGTTTATCGCAATGGTCAGCCGCTGATGCTGACGCTTAGGGTAAAGAGTATTATCTAGTTTAACAGAGGCCAGATTCCCACCAGCCAATTCCAGTTCCCCCAACCGAATGAATGTTTAAAAAAGTATAACTTGCCGTCTCTTTAAAAGAAAATATGATTCAATATGATAAGTTTACCCTTGCCAATGGGCTAAGGGTCTTGGTGCACGAGGATAATTCTACCCCTATGGCCGTTGTAAATGTACTGTATGATGTTGGCGCCCGCGATGAGGACCCGGCAAAAACAGGCTTTGCCCATTTGTTTGAACACCTCATGTTTGGGGGCAGCAAACATATACCTTCTTATGATGAGCCGCTGCAGGTGGCCGGGGGAGAGAACAACGCATATACTACCAACGACCTTACCAATTATTATTGCCAGTTGCCTTCAGAAAATATTGAAACCGCTTTCTGGCTGGAAAGCGACCGGATGTTAAGCCTGGCCTTCAGCAAAAAAAGCCTGGATGTGCAGCGTAAAGTGGTAATGGAGGAATTTAAAGAACATTATGTAAATAAGCCTTACGGCGATGTGTGGTTTAAAATGCGTGAACTGGCATATACAGTACACCCGTACAGGTGGCAAACCATAGGAAAAGAACTCAGCCATATAGAGAAAGCCACCATGACAGATGTAAAGAAGTTTTTCTTTAAACATTATTGTCCGGCAAATGCCATTTTGGTAGTAGCAGGCAATACCAGCACGGCACAGGTAAAGGCGTTAACAGAAAAATGGTTTGGTAATATACCTGCCGGCGAAAAATATACACGGCAGCTGCCTGCAGAGCCCAAACAAACTGCACCGCGCAAAGAAATAGTAAAGGCCAACGTGCCATTGGATGCATTGTACAAGTGCTGGCATATGAGCGATCGCCTCGACGATGGCTACTATGCCGCAGAACTGATAACAGACATTTTAAGTGGCGGCGGTTCTTCCAGGCTGTACCAGGCCCTGGTAAAAGAACAACAGTTATTCAGCAATATTGAATGTTATCATTTTGGAAGCACAGACGCGGGTTTATTAACTATTGAAGGCAAGCTGGTAAAGGGTGTAAAAATGGAAGATGCGGATAAGGCCATAGAAGCAGAATTGGAGAAGATTAAAAATACACTGGTAGATGAAAAAGAACTGCAGAAGGTAAAAAACAAAACCGAAGCAGCTTTGGCTTTTGAAGACATGACTATAATGAACCGTGCCAGCAGCCTGGCAACGTATGAACTATTGGGTAATGCCGGTCTTATTAATGAAGAACTGAATAAATACCAGTCTATTACCCGCGAACAGATGCGCAGCTACGCGCAGCAAATCTTTGATGAAAACAACTGCAGTACACTTTTTTACTACGCAGACCAAAAATTGCAGACAAATGGCACGGGTTCGCAGATCATAGCGTAGATAACCCGGAGTATAAAAAATGAGCATTCTATATTAAAAGAAAGATAAGCATGTGCACATGTATTGATGCAGCGGCAAATAAATAAAACATATGTTAAACAGAACAATCGCTCCCCCTATAAAAGACGCCATAGATTTTAGCTTACAGATAAGGCCATACCGCAAGTTTACGCTTGATAATGGTATTGAAGTGT
>Ga0157376_10000927_pt1 | contig 19071 bp, 11 predicted proteins | sample M45metaG_FD_121801 | JGI IMG/M metagenome (GOLD analysis project Ga0157376, IMG submission 121801) | Miscanthus rhizosphere microbial communities from Kellogg Biological Station, Michigan, USA - M4-5 metaG | ecosystem: Host-associated > Plants > Roots > Rhizosphere > Soil | place: USA: Michigan... | reverse complement strand
TTTTGCTGAACCTTTCCTTTACTGAATGCTGGAAATACATAATGGGAAAGTGCTACTGCTTCCTGCGCATGTACCCGCATACATACCATACAACACAACAATAACATGTATTTTCCGGTCACCAGCATGCTGCTATTTTTTCAGTTTTTGCTCAAGCATTTTAATAAAATAACCTCCTACCACACTTCTTGCCTGAAAGCCTACCATCTTACCATTGGTGGTTTCATGCCAGTCGCTCAATGGTACCCTGGAGCTTGTTTCTGTAGCATACTTATAGACCGGGTTTACCAGTGCCTGAAAATCATTTTCATTACTGGCCAGTACAGAAGTCCATAAGATCCAGTCAGATTTTGTGTACGTCTTTCTGCTATCCAATGGCAGACCGTATTCATTTTGTTTGCCCAGGTAAAACTTCACTTCCTTGTCGTACACTTCTTTTCTAAACAGATCGAGCCCCAGCACTTTATCCCAAACAATATTATACTTCTGGCTCCATGTTCCGTTCTTGTCAAAAGTTAATGCATAGTGATCGCCTTCGTCGCACATTTGTTCCCACCTGGTAGCCATGTCTTTTGCAATGGCCCTGTATTTGGCGGAGGTAGATTTGTCGCCAAGCATATCTGCCATCATTGCGTAACCACCAATACCTACAATGGCTTTTGCTGAAAGGTTGGCGTTGCGCGCCAGATGACCGGCAAAATCATCGGTACACAACTGGTTGGCAGGATCAAAACCTTCTTTTACCAGGTAGTCTGTCCATACGGTTAAAGTGGCCCAGTGTTTTTTGGCATATTCCGCGTTGCCCTCTGCCTTTGCAATGGCTGCCGCCAGGATGGTCATATTACCCGACTCTTCTACCGGCATACCCTCACCATAGTCTTCCCCGTTCGCCAATGGATATTTGCCTAAATCATGTGCAGCAAACGGCTTTGTCCATTTGCCACTTTCGCTGTAATAAAAAATACCGTTGAGCATGCCTTTCAATAGTTCAGGATTGTACACCAGGTACAAAGGCGCCGATGGATAAGTAACATCCACTGTATTAATAGAGCCATTGCTGAAATTTTCTTTAGAGAGAAACAATATTTCCCCCTGCGGGCTTTTTAGCAATTTATGTGCGGCTATACTTTGCCGGTAGGCCAGTTCACAAAGACGTGCGTAATTTTCTCCGCCGGCTTTTACCGCATCCGAATGCAATTGCTGATTGAATGCTTCACATCTCTTCAGTACATCCGGATAGCCGGTTGCTGCTTCGGATAGTGCCTGTTCAATGCTGGCACCCGGTTGCAGTTTCCACCAGGCTTGCAGGTTTTGTTTAAAAAATTGTATGGAATAGAGATCATCATAACCAATTAAGAAAAGCTGTTCTTTACCGCTTGTGCCTACCTTGCCCAGGTGCACTATATTATTCAATGTAAAGTGCCTGCCTGTTGCTGCACTGGTGGCAGGTTGTGTGAATGATTGGGATAAATTACGGCTGGCGGAAACAGATTGCTGAACGCCCGCCGCCGACAGCACGGCTACATACATGTAGCCCCAGTCAATGCGGAGATCATCTCCTCTTTTTTGCAACACGGGTTGTGCAACCGTACCTGCTTTAAGGATGGAAAGGCCCTTTGCAGTGTAATGCTCCGCTTTTATTTCTTGTGAAGCTGTATTGGTAGCAATATCTGTAGAAGCACCAAAATACAATTGTACATCATGTGCTACACCATCATTTGATTTTACAGCTACATTGATATATGTTACAGGTCTCGACATCAAATTGAGATCAGTAGCTAATAATGGCGAGGTGAAACTGAGTGTGAGATCGGCTTTGCCACAGGTAAATTGATAAATGGTTTGCGTGGCATTGATAGTGACCGATTTCTGATTGGCTATTTTCACAGCTGCCTCTTTTATTTCCTCTGGTTCTTCAACAATACCGGCATCCAGTTTGGCGCCGCCCGCTGTATTTTCTACGTGAATGGCCAATACGTTTTTACCGTTTTTAATTTTTTGTTTTATCGCATCACTAAGGGGCAGGTAAAGATATTTACCCGTCCATCCAATTTGTTTAAACACCATTTCGCCGTTCAGGTATACTTCTACGTTATCATCGTGCTGCAGTTTCAGGAATATTTTTTTCGCTGCTATACTTCCTTTGATGGTAAACGATCTGCGTACCCAGATATTCCTGCTCAGCCACGGGGTTTTATCAACCGATTTATTATCTCCGAAAGGTGCTATTCCCTTTTTCCATTGACTATCATTAAAAGAAAGACTGTTCCAGTCATCCGGAGGTGTTGCTTCTGTATAAGCAGCCTCATAGTTTATTTCATCCGCAGCAGGAACAATTGTTTTATATGATTTGTCTTTGTCGCCTAAAAAGCGGTAGATGGCGCCATCTACTTTTACTAGCCCAAGAAGGGAATGATCCGTACCTGTCCAGTGTTTGGTGGGCGATGCTGTTAACTGATCGGTGGCAGACCAGATGCTAAAATAGGGATCATGTGTAACAAGCGGGTAAGCCGGCGCACGAAATGATTGCGCTATCGCGAAAGCATAAACGAAAATAGTAAAGGCAGTAATTACAGTTTTTTTCATCAGTTGTTTTTTCAGATCATTTATTTTTTTTCTCCGGGAATGGTCAGTGGTGCGCCTTCCTTTACAGGTATACCAAATTGTGGACTGCCATCTGCATTCCAGGAAAATGATTGCGCTCTTGGTGATCGTTTATTACCGCATCCATCGCCCGGATTTGAGTTGGCGTGGTACAATATCCAGTTTTCTTTGCCATTGGGCGATACAAAAAAAGAATTATGTCCGGTAGCGAATACCCCATTGGCCGGTGATTGTTTAAAAACAGGCTGATCAGTTTTTTTCCATTTTTTGGCATCCAGCAAATTACCACCCGTAAAACGTAATAAACCCAGCGCGTAATTGTCCGTCCAGCAGGCGCTGGCAGAGTAGACCACAAATAAGTCATTGCCGTGTATCAAAGCTTGCGGACCTTCATTGACATTAAGGTGCGGAGGGTTTTCATTTTTTAAGTCGCCTATTTTTTCCCAATCGTATTCAGGCACACTGATGCGTACACGCTGGCTTTCTATGGTCCATGGATTTTTCATTTTTGCAATATAGATATCCTGCTCGCCATTGGTATCTCCCTCCCAGCCCGACCAAACCATATAGAGTTCCTTTTTATATTCGAAAACATCTCCATCAATGGCCCATTTATCGGTTGCGTCCGTAATTTTCCCTTTCATGTTCCATGTTCCTTTCATGGGATCGGCGGAAGCATTTTCAAGCACATATAAACGGTGGTTTTTATTGTCGCCATCGTCGGCGGCAAAATAGGCATACCATTTACCCTGCAGGAATAAAATTTCCGGTGCCCATAGTTGTTTTGACCAGGCAGTACCCGATGGTGGTGTATAGATAGTAATGTATTCAGCTGTTTTTAAATCAGCCAGGCTTTTGGTTTTCCAGAGACCAAGATGATTGCCCAATGTATGTGTATAGTAGTAATAGCCGTCTTTATAAAAAGAATATGGATCAGGTCCCGATGATAAGAGCGGGTTGGTAAATGTATGGCCAGACTGTGATAACAACGATGCAGCCAGGCATAACAGTAAAAACAGGCAACAGAAATATTTTTTCAGGATCATGTTATAAATATTAAGCAAGCAATTTTGATGCAGGTTTAACGATTGTTGGTGAAAACACCAACAATGGCGACAACGACTACTCCCTACTGACCACTCCCTACTACCTACTCTCTACTACCACTCCCCACTCCCCCACTTCCTATTCCACCACCGGAAAGGCCGAAATTCTTAACCTGGCGCCACCCATTGGTACCAGTTTCAAATCAACCGTTTTTTCTGCTGTTTGCACCGGGCTAAGAGGCAATACACCACACAATCCAAATTGATCAATTGTCCATGCCGGTATTTGTTTTCCCTTAATGGTTAACGTTATAGGAGCGGCGCCATTGACAAAAGGATTGTTATCTTTTGGCCACTCATTTTTTACAACGGTAAATGATTGCTCCGGCAGGTCTTTGTTTAATACCAACCCATAATTCCAGTCAGACGCAGGAAGGATTTCATATGAAGGCCATTTTTTGGCGTCCACGTTCTCCTGCCATTTTGCATCACCCTGGGCATTTTCCCTACTGTCTTTCTGATTGTAGGTTTCTTTAATGTCGAGCGAAAAAGTGAGCGGCCCATAATTGATGCTTACACTGTTTTTATTGGCTGTCCATTTTCTTAGTTTGAGCTCCATAGGCAGTTCAAGCTTTATTCTATCACCATTCTTCCAGGTACCTGCCAGAACAATATAACCGCCTGGTGTAGCCGAAATTTTCATTTTATGTCCGTTTACATAAGCAGCCGCATTTTTGCACCATGCGGGTATACGCAGGTAAAGCGGAAAGGAAACCTGGTGAGGGACGGCCACACTAAAATTCACTTCTTCCTCAAAAGGATATTTTGTTTTTTCTGTAATAATTACTTCGCTGCCATCACCTGCTTTCGCAGCAATGCTGCCTTCTGTATAAAACTGTGCAGCCAGGCCATTGTCTGGTGTGGCCATCCAGGCATTCTCTGCATAATACACCCAGCCTGCGGCGTGGTTGTGCTGGCAGCAGCGGCTGCTAAAAGGATTCATCATTAAAAAAGGTCCCGAATTATCTATACCCGGCGCATGATTTTTCCCGTCGCTGATTACCATATTGGGAGCCGTTAAATAACGCAGTGATTTGTAATCGGGCATGAACGCAGCAGGAAAAGTGTTAAAGGCAACATCCTCACAATTATCTGCCCATTGGTTATCACCTGTAAACCGAAGCAGCATCTGGTCGCTGGTCATTTGTTCTACCATGCCACAGGTCTCTACTGCCTGGCGCGGGTCATCATACCCCTGGCGTGAGTTTTCATCGCCTCCCCACATGCCGCCCGGCACCTGTCCGTATATGTTTCTTACCAGTTTAAAATCGTTGAGGGTAGCGTCAAGATCGTCCTTATTTTTACTTTGCAGATAATAAGTAGCCGGCTCACGGAAGCATTGTGCAATATTTACATTGTGCCAGTTGGGCAAATTATTTTTTTGACGCCAGTCTGCTGTATTACGGTCAATCTTTGTTGCCAGGTCAAGCAACCATTTTTCGCCGGTGCGGTTGTATAACCAGTACACACTGTACAGGTTATCTCCTCCCCTGCTTTTTTCCCAGTAGTCTTCCAGGAAATCTTCGTCCGGAATGGATAGCTCCCATTTAAAATAGTTACCCATAAACGTTAGTACCCGCCCGTCATTGCAGTATTCATAATATGACTGCAGGCACCAGAGCATCGGCATATTGGTCCACAGATCCCGTTTACCTTTTGGAAGAGCCATTGGCCCAAAATCGCCATTGGCGCGCTGGTTATTCAATACAAAGTTTATCCAGAATTTTGCTTCTTTGATCATGTTCCTGTCACCCAGCATATAACCAATATTAGCATATCCTTTCAGCCAGTAAGGCAATTCTTCCCAGCCGTATTTACCGGTGCCTTCCCTGCTCAGCCACGCATTGTCTTTTTTGGTTAACCAAATACTGATTTCACCTAAGTGCCCGGTAAGCCCGTCGCGCTGCAGTTCAAGTTGTTTTTTTAGCCAGCCCCCCGGTTTAAACGCTGTAACCGGTAGTTTGGTAAAATAATCGCGGGCCAGCGGTGCCTTCCCGGATGTATAAAAGCTATTGGAAATATTATGGGGAAGGTTCTCTGTAATGACTACAGACCCCTGTATTTTTTGTGCGGGCAGCCGGGTGCATAAAAGTAAAAAAGCAATGCCACACCATCCTGTCTTTTTTATAGTCTTTGCTGCCATCATTGTTTTATCAAATTTCTGTTGAATGCAAACAATTGTGAAATTACGGTGAGGCATGTATAGCAAGGCACCAATATATACCATGGCTAAACCAACATAGATCCACCCCTGTTTATTTTACCACCACTTTTGATTTTGCAGTTTCGTATAATTTATCATGCAGCAATTTCAAACTGGCTGCGGGCATTTTCATTTCCTTTCTATCATAAGTCATAAAACCATTTGATTCACCTTCCACATCGGTGGTTTGCGTATACACAGCTGCTGACAGCCCTTTTTCTATCAGCGCGGGTATGCGATCCATCAGCTCAGTATACCTTTTCAGGAGTTCGTCTTTGTTTTTAAAAGTCTGGTAGCCCCAGTTGTTTTTATCCTGCCAGGTATGATCTTCTACCGGTAATCCCAAACCGCCAAACTCGCCCAATACCAGTATTCTTTTTGCGCCAAATAATGATGGGTCCGGCATAAGTGGCTCGGGATAATTGTGCAGGTCTATGATAGGACCTATGTCTTCAAAATTGCCCCCGCTGGCTGTATTCACCAGCCTGGATGGATCTTTCTGCATCGTCCAGCTTACAATCTCTTTTGTTTTAAACTGTCCCCAGGCTTCGTTAAAAGGTGTCCACACCACAATGCAGGGAAAATTATACAAATCCTGTATAATCTCCTTCCATTCTGTTTTGTATATTGATTCCGATTCTGGTGTGCGTGCTTTATCGGTTGCCCTGCCAAATACGCCAGGCCGGTTTTCCCAGCGATTGCCCAAATCACCGCTGGGCATGTCCTGCCAAACCAGTATACCCAGTTGATCACAATAACGGTACCACCGTGCCGGTTCAACCTTTACGTGTTTGCGAATCATATTGAACCCCATTTCCTTTGTCTTCTCAATATCAAATTTCAATGCCTCATCTGTTGGCGCTGTATACAGGCCATCAGGCCACCAGCCCTGGTCCAGCGGGCCGTACTGAAAAACAAATTCGTTGTTAAGCATCATCCGCTGTATACCATTATCACCGGTAGCCATTGAAATCTTGCGCATCGCAAAATAACTGGTTACTTCGTCCAGTATTTTTCCTTTTCGGCTGACACTTACTTTCAAATCATATAAAAAAGGATGCGAAGTCGACCATAATTCGGGCGTGGGTATTGATAAGCTGGCTTCTGTTCCAGCCGTTGTTTGGGCAGCTATTTGCTGGCCTCCCTTCCATGCAGAAAAAGTTACCTGATCACCTTCCTGTATATTTTGTACCTGCGCGGCTATCTGCAAGGTCTTTTTATCTATGTCGGGTGTTTGTTTTGTAGCGTTGATATAGGTTGCAGGAACAGCTTCTATCCATACTGTTTGCCAAATACCTGTTACCGGTGTATACCAAATACCATTTGGTTTGTTTACCTGTTTGCCGCGGGGTTGCGGGCCATCATCGGAAGGATCCCATACGCGAACAGCAATTTGTTGTTCTCCTTTTTTGGTTAAGAATGGTGTAATATCAAAAGAAAAAGGATCGTAACCACCCTGGTGGGTGCCTGCTTTTTTCCCGTTTACATATACATCGCACAGCCAGTCCACCGCACCAAACTGAAGTAGTACATTATTATTTTTAAAAGTAGCCGGCAATACAATATTACGCTGGTACCACAGCACACTGTCTTTACCCACTGTTTTACCTACGCCGGACAAAGCAGATTCAACAGCAAACGGCACCAGTATTTTACCGGAAAAGCTGGCTGGTATTGTTTCTGCGGATTTTGGCAAAATGCTGTATTGCCATAATCCATTCAGGCTTTTCCAGTTGCCACGTATCATTTGAGGGCGCGGATAGTCTGGCAAGGGATTATTGGGATCTACTTTGACAGCCCAGGGACTAACAATCCGGCGCGGCACTATCGACCAATTTTCCTGGGAAAAAATATTTTTCGCAAAAAATAATACGCTTAGCAACAGTATCCTGTGTTTTATCTGCATCATGTTGTGTTATCTAAGAATCTCAAAAGTTATATCCTTTTGGCTGTCCGCCAAAATTTTTAGGACCAGGCGGCTACTATTGCTGTTTAAAAAAAAGGCGGACCGATGCCGCCCTTTTGCTTTAAAACCAAATTGCTATTGAAACCAAAAAACTGCCGGATACTGGATCACCTTTCTCTGTAAAGAAAAATTTTAAAAACTAACTTTTGTTAAAGGAGAGAAAATCAAATCTTCTACACCCGCTATTTTTAAACCAATGCGTGCATATACATAGGTTTGTGGTGCAATATTGGGCACCGTTACATTCAGTGTTATATTGTTGGGATCCACTATAGCGCCGCCGTCTATGCCGGCACTGGCTATATTGTTGGCGCCTGAAACAAACTGGGTTTTGTTTATAAATAAGGTAACCCTTTCAATATTTTTTGCACTGACCGGATCGGTAATGATTTTCTCCGCTTTAAAAACGGCATTTACTTTACCGGAAGCACCCGTTAGCTGTGGCGTTCTGATCATATAATATGGCGTCACTTCAAGATCAAGTGTCTGATTGCCGGCCATTGTAATGGTAACTGTGTCCGGCGCACCGGATGCAAGCTGCTTCCATTTAAAGGGGCCCTGCCCGTTTGGAACAATCAGTTTATAAGTACCATCAAAGATATCGGCGGAATAAGCCCCATCCTGTGTAAAAGCGCCGTTGATGGGCCCCACTTTACCAAAACCAAACTGGTACAATTGAAAAGGCACCTGGTTATATTCAACACCAATGGCCTCTCCTTTATACACCACACGGCCGGAAAGCGTTGAAGCGGGTTCCTTATAATTATCTTTTTTGCACGACATGCCTGCTGCGCAAAGAGCAAGCACTGCTATATATTGAAATACTGGTTTCATAATTATCCTTTTAAGTATGATGGCTATTGATTAGGCTGTCTCACAATTTTTGGGTTGGCGGCTATTACGTTATCCGCTATCTGGGAATAATAATTGCCAAACTGGAAACGGTTAACTCCTGTAACAAGTGCAGGCAATACCTCTTTGAAAACCCATTTGCCATCGTTGGCATTTCCAGGATTGTAATAATGATAAGGCCATAATCCCCAGGGCTGTGTGCTTCTTTTGGTTGCCTTGCCAATATTGGTTTTCAGATCTGATAACGAAGTAGGTGTACCATCCCAAACCTGGTGAGCAATTCTCCAGCGTTTCATATCAAACAAAATATGTCCTTCAAATGCCAGTTCAACACGACGCTCATGCACAACCCGGTCGAACGTGATATCGGCGGCAGTTAATGGAATAGTTAATCCCGCGCGTGACCTCACTTTATTCATAAAAGCAGCCGCGGTAGTGGTTTGTCCCATTTCAAAAGATGCTTCTGCGGCATTCAGCAGCAGTTCTGAATAACGGTAACGTATAAACGGAACATCACTGCCCCTGCCCCTTCTGCCGGACCCAACGGTTGGATCAAGCCATTTGCGGATGTAGAACCCGCTCTGTGTTCTTAGCTCAAGCCCGTTTACAGGGCCATCTTTTCCTACAACCTGTACGGGGCTGGCACCACCGGGTAAATTTTTCAGGTGACCGGCTTCATCACTGGTCAGGATGCTGTTGTCTGCCAGCAGGTAGCCGGCCCATATATCTGCAATGCCGCCCTTAAACCGGTAAGAACTGGCTGCATCAAACGGTGTCATAACGGTGCCGGCTAATCGTGCATCGCGGCCGGCAAAAATATCCTGCGGATGTGCATAATAAATTGGATTGCCGCTGCCATCTACCGAGGGTATGGGAGCAAAGGTGTTGTCAAGTTTTTCAAAAGCCTCTACCAGGTTCAGGGAAGGATCCAGCCGGCCTGCATCACCGCCTTCATCTGAAAGCGAATATGGCTGGTCGTTAGTTGTAAATCCATGTGTTTTTCCGGCACCCGCTTTAAAGTCTTCTTCAAAAATAGCTTCCTGGTTTACACTGCTTTTGTCAAGAAAAATAGCGGCGAAATTATCGGACAGGTCTGGCAATACTTTGTACAGTGAATAACTGCCTGCCGTTCCATTTCCACCATCCGCAGTGCTGATGATTTCTTTGGCAGCATTCAATGCTTTTGTATAATAGCCGTTTGCCATACTTGCAGGAATACCCACTTCATTACCCGGCAATGCAATCTGCGGCGTAGCAGCTCCGTATTTTGCAATGGAAGCGGCGTACAGTGCAGCCCTTGATTCCATGGCCAGCGCAGCTGCTTTGGTAGCTCTTGATTTTTCGTTAACATCTGAAGGCAATAAATTTTTGATGGCCTCTGCTTCGCTGATAATAAAATCATACACATCAGATTCTTTGGCCCTGGGCACCTGCAGGTAAGTAGCATCGCCCTTATAATCATATATCAGGGGGTTGGTGACCAGCGGCACACCGCCCATTCTTTTTACCATTTCAAAATAATAATTGGCACGCAGAAAACGGCCTTCCGCCAGGAACCTTGATTTGTCTGATGCCGACAGCTTTGTGGCTGCGCTATCGCGTTGTATAAACAGGTTAAGATCGCGGATGTAGCCATAGTCCCAGGTGCTCCATTCTCCGTATCCCCAACTGGTGCGTTGTACAAAATAAGCGCTTCCATTTTCGGAAGGAAAACTTTCACTGAAATCAGTAAACGATGCCCAACCATTATCAAGCCCGGAAAAATCTACCTGGCGGTTATACAAATCGCCCAGAATAGATAATACCAGCGCAGGATCAGAAAAGGCAACATCGTTGGGAATAACCTGTACCGGTGGAATATCTAAAAATGCACTGTCTTTTTTGCAGCCACCTGCTACCAGCAGCAGCGCAAATAATGTTATGATGAATATCTTTTTCATGTCTTGATTATATTTTCTTTTCCAGTAAGGATTAATTTTAGAAAGAAAGATTAACACCTATATTAACGACTTTATTCTGCGGAAACTGCAGCCCGTTGTCATCTGCTACTTCAGGGTCTACATTGTACTGTTTCAGGTTATCGATTGAAAACAGGTTGTACACGTTGAAATAAAATCTCGCTTTCTGAATTTTAACCCTGCTTAATACCTGTGCAGGTATGGTATAACCCAGTTCCAGTGTTCTTGCCCTTATATACCGGGCACTGTGTAACCAGAAAGTAGAGTTATGATTGTAATCACTGTGATTGGTACCGATATTATACCTGTTGGCCGGGTACTTGCCCGCCACCCAGGGGCTGTTAATATCAAGCGGGTTCTGGTGGTGCCACCTGTCTGTAAAAATGGAATTCAGGTTACCATTGTTCTGGAAGGCCCATCTTGATTCCCAGTTCTGGTACCAGGTATATCCTGCTGCGCCGGAGAAATCTGCATGAAAATCAAAATTTTTGTATGCCGCTCCTATCGTAAATCCAAAATTGATATTGGGCTGTGTACCGTAGCCATAACTGATGGGCCTGTCATCATTGCCATCAATTTTTCCATCGCCATTATAATCTTTATAAATTAAATCTCCCGGCAATAACGAAGTATTTCCTTTTCCATCAATGTTTACTTTGTAACTATTAATTTGTTCCTGAGAAGTAAACTGACCTATTACTGTGTAACCCCAGTCTAAATTGCTGTACCTGTTTTCGGCAGAATTGCGGTATTGGTCAAGCGAATTAAAGAATAACGGATTGTAAGAACTTAAGAATTTAGATCTTGTATAGGAGATGTTGCCGCCAACCGTATAACGCAAATTTCCTGTCTGGCCATTGTAGCTAAGCGACATCTCTTCACCAAATTGCGCATCGCTGTTGATGTTTTCCTGCGGCAGGTTGTAACCCAGTTCTACAGGAACCAGCACATTATTTTTATTTCCTACAAGACCACTGCGTTTCCTGTAGAAATAATCAACAGTACCAGTCAGTTTTCCTTTTAATAAACTGAAATCAGCCCCCACATCGGTTATTTTACTTTTAGACCATGAAATTCTTGTGGTGGGTACACCTTTATCACGGGAAACAGTAATCGCATTTCCGTCCAGGATAGCAGTACCCTGGTTATAATTATATCCTTCCAGGTACGCGTAGGCAGGTACAATGGGGTCTGTGCCATTCAATGCCCTGTCATCTCCCAACTGTCCGTAAGAGGCCCTCAGTTTTAAATCAGTAAGAATGCTTTTCTCGCCCAGCAATTGTTTTACCCATTGTTCTTCCGTAATTCTCCATCCGGCAGATACACCGGGAAAATAACCAACACGAAAGCCTGGTGCAAACAGGTAACTGGCGTCACGTCTTGCAGAAACCTCCAGGAAATATTTATTGGCAAAACTATAATTGACGCGGCCGATATAACCAACACGCGCCTGTTTATCCTGGCTATCCTGGTATTGATCAATGGTGGGGAAATAAACCAGCGGCAGGTTGTTGGAAACAGGCGATGCATGTATCCAGTTCCTGCGGTTTTCCAGCGTATTTCTTTCTGCCACAAAGGTGGCACCAATACTGTGCAGGCCAAATGTATTGTTATAATTTATCTGTCCCTGTATGGTGGTATTGACTTGCTTAATCTGCTCACGGTCGCGCCAGGGGTTTGTGCTTCCACCTGTAACATCATATGTATTGGTGGCCGGTCTGTAAGTATATGCTTTATAAGTATACTCCTGGTTATTCTCCAGTTCATCTGCTACATAATAAGAATATACACCCCTTAAAGTAAGACCTGTAATACCCGGCACCTGGTATTCCGCATTAAAATTTGATTGCAGCACGCGCCAGTCGCTGCGGAATTTACCGGAAAGCTTTTCGCTCAAAAACGCATAGTTCGATTCCAGGTGCGGACCAAGATCATTAAGATAAAGCGGATTATCATTTGCATAGGGTCTTTCAAGTGGTGTATTTCTTAGTACAGCCAGTCTTGCCAAAAAATAGTCATCACCACCCGGTACGCCGGGATTTTGTCTTGTTTCTACGCGACCATTGATGTTTACACCAAACTTAAGCCGGTTAGACAATTTTGCAGTAACATTTGATTGTATATTGGAACGGTTAAAACGGTATTCTTTTCCCAGTTTTGAATTCTGATACAAGTTAGTAGCAGAAACATAGTAATTAACCTTATCCGAACCGCCGTTCATATTAATGTTCACCGAATTTTGCGGCGCACTGTTGGAAAGCACATAACTTCTCCAGTCAAAACTTCTGTATGCATCGCCTGCGCTGGCGCCTTGTTTGTATTTATCCAGTTCGGCCTGTGTAATACTTGTACTGCCATAGCTGTTTACCTGGGCTTCCGCTAGGTAACTCATATAATCATATGAATTGGTAAGCACTTTTGGAAACCTGGTCCAGCTCTGCCAGCCCGCATAGGCATCTATGTTGATATTATTTCTGCCGGTAGCTCCTTTTTTGGTGGTAACCACTACTACGCCATTGGCTGCACGTACCCCGTAAATAGCAGCGGATGCGTCTTTTAATATGGTGACGCTTTCCACATCGTTTGGCGCAAGGTTATTAAACTGGCCTGCGTCTTGTTGTATACCATCAATAACATAGAGGGGTGTTCCCATATTTCTAATCTGGATATTGGCTGAAGCACCTGGTCTTCCATCGGGCATGCGAAAGGTAAGCCCCGGAATTTTCCCTGCAAGACCGGTACTAACTGTTGAACCGCCATGCACCCTATCAAGATCTTTTGCAGTTACGGTGGATATAGCACCGGTTAATGATTCCTTTCTTCTGGATCCATAACCAACTACCACCACCTCGTTAAGATCGCGGGTATCCTTCTCAAGAGAAAAAACGATATTGGTTTTATTGCCCACCCTGAATTCTTTACTCAGGAAGCCGACTGATGAAAATACCAGTACGGAACTTTCTCCTTTAACCGCAATGGAGTAAGCACCGGTTGCGTCTGTAATGACGGCATTCTTTGTTCCTTTTTCAGCCACGGTAACCTGGCTAAGACCTTCACCGGAACTGTCTTTAACAATACCGGCAACCTTAATTTTTGAACCGGTCTGTGAAAAACCAGGAACTGATGCGAACAGTAAACAGAGGAAAAATAAAAAAGACTTTCTTTTTTGCCATATGCTTTGTGCGGGCATAGCAATAACAGGCAAAGAATGCTTGGTAGAAAATTTCATACAGCAATCAGTTGTTAGTTAAAAATGGATGTAATCGTTTGCATATTTATTCAGGAATATCCCTACTTTTAAATTGCAATGTGAAGAAACTCATAAAAAATGTATCCGCTAATTCAGTGCGTATCATTATTTCTTCAAAATGTTTCATTTTATTTTGCTATTACAATTTTGCATAATAAGAATCGCAAAAATTGTAACTAACGTATCATCAATACTTGCCAGAAGAAATGAAGTTGACTCTTCAAATATTTTTTTTATTACACGCGCTGCCTGCATTACTATGTTTTTATAAAGGCAATGCCCAACCGTATTATTTCAGGCATTACCAGGTAGAAAACGGACTTTCCAACAGCACGGTATTTTGCAGTGTACAGGATAAAAATGGATTTATGTGGTTTGGTACCAAAGAAGGGCTGAATCGCTTTGATGGCTATCATTTTAAATTATTTACTACCAGCGAAGACAACCGCTCGATCTATCCTGATTTTATACTTTCTTTATTCATAGATGCAAAAGGCGTTTTGTGGATAGGATCACAAAAAGGCTTGTATTGGTTTGACGTCAGCAATGAGCGCATGGTCCGCTTTATAGACTCAGTTACAGACATAAATTCTATAGGTGCAGACAGAAGTGGACGATTGTGGTTTATCTCCCGTACAAATGTGTGCTATTACAATTTTACTGCGAAGCGACTGCAGCAATTTCCTTCCGATTCATTTTTTAACGCCACTTCCCTTTGTACGACTGATGATGGTGCCATGTGGTTTTCTACCGACAATGGTTTGTTGAAAAAATTTGATACCGCTTCATTTACATTTAAAACTTTCAACCTTTTTTCACATTCACCAGTACCTGCTTCGCGGTGGATTCAAAAAATAAAACCGGCGGGAAAAGGATCTATTTATGCAGGTACTACCAGCCAGGGGTTAAAACAGTTTGATGAAGGCAGCGGCACATACACCGATATACTTACTTACAATCCGGATAAGACAACCGTCTTTGTCAGGGATATTTTAGATAACGGGAACGGCGAATTCTGGTTTGCCACAGAATCGGGCATATTTATATTGCAAACCACCACCGGCAAATTCATTAACCTGAAGAAAAAATTTCTCGATCCCTATTCGCTTTCAGACAATGCCGTTTACACTCTCTGCAGAGATCAGGAAAAAGGCATTTGGGCTGGCACTTATTTTGGCGGCTTAAACTATTTTCCCAGACAATATGCAGCCTTTCAGAAATATTTTCCCGATAATACCGGCAATTCCATCAGCGGAAGTGCTGTGCGTGAAATTTGTGAAGATGCCTATGGTAATTTATGGATAGGCACAGAAGATGCGGGTTTAAACAAGCTAAATAAAACAACCGGTGTCTTTACGCATTTTGAACCTACCGGCGCCAGCAGCAGCATATCTTATTCAAATATCCATGGGCTGCTGGTAAATGGCAATGATCTCTGGATAGGAACTTTTGAACATGGACTGGACATCATGGACATCAGAACCGGTAAAGTAAAAAAGCACTACTCAGCCGGCCAGGGCAGGAATGAGATGAAAAGCAATTTCACCCTTTGTCTTTTTCAAACACATACAGGTGATATATATCTTGGTACCAGCAACGGCTTTTATAGATTCAACAGCAAAGCAGATAATTTTGAACAACCGTCTGAGATACCCTCCCATTTATTTGTTACTTCTCTTATTGAAGATCACAACCATGTTTTATGGATAGCTACCCATGGCAATGGCTGTTTTTGGTATAACCCTGCCACACATGAGTCGGGGCAATTTAAAAACGAACCAGATAATAAAAACAGTTTAACCAATAATGATATCAACGCAGTCTTTGAAGACAGTAACAACAATATCTGGTTTTCTACTGAAGGTGGCGGCCTCTGTAAACTAAACGACCAACGGAAAATATTTTCCAGGTATACGGTGAAAAATGGACTGCCTGGCAATTTTATTTTCAAAACACTGGAAGATGACCAAAAAAAATTATGGGTGACCACATCCAAAGGGCTGGTGAATTTTGACCCCGCTACCGGGACATTTAAAGTATACACGCGTGCGAATGGTTTGCTTAATGACCAGTTCAACTATCATTCAGGTTATAAGGATGCAACTGGCACACTCTATTTTGGAAGCGTTAAGGGGATGATTAGCTTTCAGCCGGCAAATTTTATGCAAAGCAATTTTATTCCACCGGTTTATATCACCGGGTTCCAGGTGTACAACAAAGAACTGGAAATTAATAAAGACAGCTCTTATCTGCATCAATCCATTATTTATACCAATAAAATAACGCTGCCCTATGATCAGTCTTCTTTTAGTATCGATTTTGCAGCACTGAGTTTTTACTCGCCCGAAATGACACAGTACAGCTATATGATGGGCGGTCTTGATAAAGAATGGACCATCTTACAATCGAACCGCAAAGTATATTTTACCAACCTCTCACCAGGCACGTATACGTTTAAACTGAAAGTTGGCGCCAACGGAACCTTTGCTAAAAATGGAAAAGAACTGGTAATTAATATTACACCGCCAATCTGGGCAACCTGGTATGCCTGGCTACTGTATGCCGCTGCTTTTATCGGCTTGTGTTATTACCTTATACTTAATTATCACAACCGTACAGAAGCTAGAAAAGAGAAAGAAATCTATGAAGCTAAAATCAACTTCTTTACCATTGTTGCCCATGAAATAAGAACACCGCTTACTTTAATAAAGGGACCGGTTGAAAACCTGCATGAAAAAATAGACGACTTGCCGGACATTAAAGAAGATGTAATAACCCTGGAAAGAAATACCAGCCGGCTGATTACATTAATTACACAGATCCTGGATTTCAGACAAACAGAGAAGAAAGGCTTTAGTATAGACTTTACAAATGTTGATATCAGCGCAGTGGTGCAGGATGAATATTTGAATTTTATGCAGGTTGCAAAAAAAAGAAACCTCGCCTATAGCATAGAGTTGCCGGAAGAACATTTATTTGCCAGGGCCGACGAAGAAGCATTGCGAAAAATTTTTAGCAACCTCTTCAGCAACGCAGTAAAATATGCAGATGGCCTGGTAATACTCCGTTTGTTGCCTCCCGAAAAAGGAAACGGGCATATTACAGCCGAGATAAGCAATGATGGATTTATCATTCCCGACGACATGAGAGAAAAAATTTTTGAACCTTTTTACCGCCTTAAGGAAACCATTAAACAAAAAGGTACGGGCATAGGTCTGGCGCTGGCAAGATCGCTGGCAGAACTGCACAATGGAAAACTTTATCTGAAAGAAGAAAAGAGTGCCCTGAATACTTTTGTGCTTGAACTGCCGCTGCAGCCGGAAGAAACACCAAAAACAAAACAAAAAAAGAAATCGCTATTACTAAATCCAAAATAACAATGCTATGCTACCCGCAATTTTACTTGTAGACGACGAAGAGGATATCATTGATTTCCTGGAAAGAATACTAAAGACAAAATATAGTATTTTTAAAGCAATCAATGCGCGTGATGCATTAAAGATACTGGATGCCGAGGCCGTGCAACTGGTGGTAAGCGATGTAATGATGCCGGACATAGACGGATTTGAATTGTGCAGGCAAATCAAATCAAATTATGAACATTCTCATATACCGGTTATACTACTAACAGCAAAAAATACCATACAGTCAAAAATTGAAGGATTGGAAATCGGTGCCGATGCTTATATAGAAAAACCGTTCTCCAAAGAACACCTGCTGGCGCAAATTGCCAGCCTGCTGGCCAACAGGAATATGGTACGCGATTTTTTTGCCAGTTCGCCGTTAGTGCATATAAAAAGCATGGCCCATTCCAAAGCCGATGAAAGATTCCTGGAAACCTTGAATGACACCATTAACAGGAATATGGAAGACGCCGGTCTTGATGTAGAAAAGCTGGCAAAGATTATGAATATGAGCCGCATAACACTTTATCGCAAGATTAAAGCCATTGCCAACCTTACACCAGTGGAATTAATTAATATTACCCGTCTTAAAAAGGCGGCCGAATTGCTGGCGGATGGCGAAAATAAAATTTATGAGATATCTTATATGGCTGGCTTCAGCTCGCAGAGTAATTTTTCACGTAATTTCCTGAAACAGTTTAAAATGACCCCTACTGAATACATGCACCTGAAACAATCCGAAAAGACCAACCAATAGAGCATACCTGGCACCGGGGATCTTTAATTATTGATGGGCGATTTCTTAACCTGTATCCAACATTAAAAACAATTTTTATGATCAAATATTTTATGTTCCTTTTTGCTTTCATCGCGCTATGCGTTACAAGTTTTGGCCAAACCAAAACAGGCCATATAGAAAAAATAGATCCATCGCTGGATGCCATTATTAACACTCAGGCAAAAGTGGAAATTATTGCCGATGGATTCGACTGGAGCGAAGGGCCGCTATGGATAGAGCAACAAAAGATGTTGTTGTTTTCTGATGTACCTCAAAACATAATTTATAAATGGACAGAAAAAAAAGGAAAAGAAATTTACCTGACTCCCTCGGGTTACACCGGCACTATACCAAGGGGCGGCGAAAAAGGCTCCAACGGGCTGGCGCTAAGCAAAGAGGGGAAGCTAATTATTTGTATGGACGGAGATCGCCGTCTATCGGCCATGAACGCAGATGTAAAAAATCCAAAACCAGTTTTTACAACGCTGACAAATAATTATAAAGGCAAAAAATTCAATAGTCCCAACGATATGGTGTATAACAGTAAAGGTGATTTATTTTTTACTGATCCTCCTTACGGTCTTGAAAAAAATATGGATGATCCCTTAAAGGAATTATCATTCCAGGGTGTATATAAAATGAAGAAATCGGGCGAACTTGTTTTGTTGCTTGATTCCATTACGCGTCCCAATGGTATTGCCATAACGCCCGATCAAAAAACGTTGATCATCGCTAATTCAGATCCAGCCAGGCCTTATTGGTATGCATACGATTTTGGTGCTGGCGATAAACTCATCAACCCAAGAATTTTCTATGATGCCAGTGAAGCGGCAAAAAAAGAAGCGGGTATGCCGGATGGTATGAAAATAGACAGCAAGGGAAATGTATTTGCTACAGGACCCGGTGCTTTCTGGATCTTTAATAAGAAAGGAACGCTGTTGGGAAAAATA
>Ga0157376_10000926_pt1 | contig 19084 bp, 34 predicted proteins | sample M45metaG_FD_121801 | JGI IMG/M metagenome (GOLD analysis project Ga0157376, IMG submission 121801) | Miscanthus rhizosphere microbial communities from Kellogg Biological Station, Michigan, USA - M4-5 metaG | ecosystem: Host-associated > Plants > Roots > Rhizosphere > Soil | place: USA: Michigan... | reverse complement strand
GTGATCCACAAACACGACGTGCGTACACGTGGGGAGCTCCAGCGTCAACGTCGTGCCTCTGAGCTGGTCCAGCAGCACCGGATACCGCGCATCCTTGGTAAACTTCGCCACAATCTTCTCGCGCTTCTTCTCGGGGGTGCCAGGATACAAGCTGAGCGCATGAACCTTTTGCTCCTTAAACAACTCCTGCGCGTATTGGATCACCGCCTTATGGCAGGTCAGGAGGAGCAGGGGCTTCTCCTCTTTGAACCGCAGCCCGTAGACGCACTGCTGCACCAGATCGGGCACCAAGGCAAGCGCCTGGATACGCCCCGCTAAGGCGCTCTCTGGCTTCTCGGCCAGTTCCCTTTCCTGTTGGGCGACCGTCTTCCACCCTAACGTGACCTCATGCACCCACAGGCGCAGATCCACATGGCTGGGGGTGACCAGCACGAGGCCAGGCCAGGGTGCCGCGTGCCACTCAGCCTGGCGGGCCAGCACCTCGGTGGCAGTCATTGGGGGGTCTATCTCGGGCATGGGTTCCCCAGCGACAGGTTGGGGCTGCTGTACCGTGGCATGCTGTTCAGGTACGCATCGGTGTCCGCGCTGATAATCGCCTGCTGGAGATTGGTGCTGCTGTTAAACGACCCCGGCGCATAGGGGTTCCAGGGCTGGGATTGGGCTAACACACCCCCTACAGCGAACGCTATGGCCCCTAGAATGAATCCAAACACAAAACCCAATGACTTCCTCATGATGACACCTCCTTGTGGGATAGAAACCGCTGGAGCTTGGCCAGCCCTTCGGGCCAGTCCTCAAACGCCTCGTGCATCGAAATGCCAGAGCCAATGGGAGCGGTGGGGGTCAACGGCGCCACGGCTTTCGCCGGCGGTCCCTCCACCCAGTCGCGCCACCAATCCGCCTTCAAGAAGCGAATGGGATCGCGGGGCAACGGCACAAACTCCTCCCCCTTGGGTTGGCTCGCCTGCGCGTAATGCTGCGCGGCGTGCAGCACCAAGGCTTGGTCCTCGGGCGAGAGCGCCACAAAGAGCTTCAAGCACAGCGCCTTGCCCAGCTTGCGGCCGTGACGGGCGGGATACAACTTCCAGAATGTCTCAAACATAAAAATCACCAAAATTTAGTGAACAAGGCACACTTCGGACTCTCTTTTTCCCTCCTGGTAGATCTTGGAGAGAAACTTGCGGTCGCCCCCATAGCGGATTTTTTGCATCCAGTATGGGCGCGGAGGGGAGAGAGACGCGTCATCACGACGAGCGAGAGCCCCTGGACCCGCGTCGCACAACGGTTTTTTCTTTGTGGGCCAGGTGGAGCAGGGAAGCGGTTAACCACCACGAACAAGCGGCAAAAAGAAGAGGCCCGCCGAATGTTGAGTATAGCAACATCCATTGGGCCTCTTGGATTGGGGAGGGAATCCCCAGGAAACAGGGGCGACAATGAGGATACGCTATACTCGTATCGCTTGTCTAGGTGTCTCATCTACGCTTCTTTCGAGCCGGTGTCAAGTGGTTTAATTCTCGCACCAGCCACTTCGGGATGGGAAACTTGCCCGAGCCCATCTCGAAGCGGGCGATCGAGTTCGCCGATAACTCCACCCGCTCGGCCAATTCTTTTTGGGTCAAGTTCAGCGATACCCGGATGGTCTTCAACTCGTCGCTCGTCATACACAATCCTCCAATTATCCCAATTTAGGCCCCAGGCTCGTCCCCTTCAGGGGAGCGGCAGTTCAATTGGGCCAGCCCATTTGTCGCCATAGAGCTTTCCTCGGTCAATATCCTCTTGCTCCACATACCAAATACACGGCTCAGTATCCTCTCCACCGTCCCACCAATACCACCCGGGCACGGTAGGTTTCTTGTGTGTCCAGTGCATTCGCTCCCCTCCTTAGTCCACCCCTCTGTGCGGCCCCCTCGCAGGACAGGGGCCGGGAGAAGGGTCAACGCTCTGGATATGGGGTTTCTGTATAACCCTGCTGATAGCCACACTCAAACACATAAAAGTTCTCTGCCCATGCTTGAACATGACGGTACACGTCTGGAGCATAACGTCCCAATTTATCCTCTTTCCCTCGCTGGTATCCTTCGGCTTTTGTGAGCGGTTTTGTTGTTGTCATGGCGGTTATCCTTTCATCCAGTGAATGAGTGTTTTTACAAACCAGTACCAGGCCCACGTACAGCCGGCGAAGAGGGGGAGCGCGATGAGGTAGACGCGGCGGGTCATGGGTGCGCCTCCTCAGCGCGGGCGAGGAGATCGCTCCCGAGATCTTTGGCGGTATCGGCGAAGCGATTTCTGCCTGTTTGCGAGTCCAAGAGATCGACCATATCGCGGAGTCCGGCCAGCAGCTCCGCCCGCTCATTGACGGCGGCAATCAGCTTGCGCCTATGGTAGGCGTCTAGTTCATCCCACTGCTCATCTGCAAAATCGAAATAGAACATGGTCTGTTCGATCTCTTCAGGTGTTGGCTGATAGGTGGTGTTCGTAGTCGTCATCATCGTGTCTCCTTGTGTGTGTCGGCACCAGGACGAACCCCCCGGAAATCCTGGTGAGCGCCGGGGCGCGAATGGTAATAATTACATCCACTCTTCGCCAATGACCGCTACTTGCTTAAACTCTTTGATCGTCATGGGTCGGCTGGATTGACGATACGTTTTCTCCGGTACATCTGTTCCGTGATTCCATTGGACAAACGCTTGATAGCGCGGTTGGCCATTGCTCGCGTCATGGTCGTAGGGTTCTCCAACCAAAAAGCCTTCCGCACTGTAATAGGCGGGCGGGAGGCATTCCAACATCTCGTAGTAGCGTTCCTCCGTCACTTCACTCCAGGAAATGGGGCGATGTTGCCGCGCCGCTTTCTGGTCACAAAAGGCCTCAATGGTCATGCGGACTGCGCCAGGATAGCGGGCCTGGATCTGTTCGAGGGTTTCCTTGCAATAGACCGTCAGGCCCGTTTCAGGATGGATCGTATCAATAATGGAATCCGATTCCGGGAGGGCGTAACACTCGGTCGGATAGGGGCAAGACTCTGCTTCAAGAAATTGGGTGATTTTCTCAACTGTGCTCATCGTCGCGCTCGCTTTCTGCCGCGGTCGGCGGTTAGTCCTTTGCTCCACTAATCCAATCTCCATCCATTGCATTTAAGGCATCCACGATATGTTGGGCAAAGTCTGGCTCGATATTCAGTAACTCTGCGACAAGGGGTTTCTGAAAATGCCCAACGCGTAGAATCTGCCAGCAATCTGCTTGCTCAACGAGGAGATAGGGACGCGCTTTCATCGCTCTACCTCCACCGTGAGATTCTTGAGGAACCATTTATTGACCAAGGGACACCTTCTGGGCTTGCGCCCGTGGGGCGCCCCTCTCCTAATACCGTTAGGAGAAGAGCGCGGGGGTTAGTAATCTGTCTCCTCCTCGTTCTGCTCGCAGAAATCGGCATAGGCCAGTTCCAGCTTGTCCCATTCTTTCGCGGCTTGGGCCTGGTCGGTAAAGGTTTCCACATCCACAAATCCCTGACTATCCTCCGAGAGAATCCACGCAAACCGCTTGCCGACGACATAGGCATAAAAACCGAAGGTGTCGATTTCTCCTACCGTCTCGCCGAATCCTTCATTGACTCGATTCGACACAATTTCCGCCATGAGTTGAGACCGATTGCTTTCAAACTTGCCCGGATATTTGGTGAGGCTATACATACGGTCCTCCTACAGGCACAAGGAGAGGGTGAATAAGAGCGCATACGCGCCGGCCAGGGCGAGCCCGGACAGGAGATCGAGGAGGGTCATGAATGCCCCGCTGCTTTATTGAGCAAGGTGACAATGGTATCGCGTTTCAGTCCACGGCAGCCATTGCCGTCCGCCATCCATTCCCCATGTCCGCCCCATCCGTTGCGATACTCAAAATGGGCGAACGTCTCGCCGTACTCGGCGGTAAACTCATCCGGACATCCGCCCTTCTTCCAATCGCTCACTACTTGCTGCGCTGATGGTCTGCGCCCTTGGTCCGTATAATTCAGCTCTAACATGCTGCCCTCCGTGGTTGATGGTTGGTGACCGGTCATACCATTGCAGGCTGCAATACTCAGACCAGGGAGAATCCCGCAATTGGCGTGCAGTGTACCAACTGGAACTGTTGCATAATGCAAACAAGTGTGTCGCCCTAGGGTGCGGAAAGGACACACTGGCACACATATTAGGGGTGCAGGATGCGGAGAATCAGCGCGGTGAGTTTCTCGGCTTCGTAGTCCTCGGCTGAGAGATGACGGACGGGCGCAGGAGGCGGATGCCGCTCTCGATCCGAGGCTACCCGCGTCTCAAGATAGTGCACGAGTGGATTCCGAACGATCTTCATGGTTATCCACAGGCAGGGTACGCGACACCCCATAAAGCTGTCAACTCGCAAGTCCGCAACAAATCAGCCCGCACAAAATAGTGCTTGACACGCACACACAAAAAATGCTTCATCTCTCCTTTAAGGAGCCCGGAGCTGAGAAGCGGAGGGCACACCCCCTCAAGCGAAGCGCGAAGGCCTGGCCTCACCGATCCAGGTTGCAGTGCTGAGCGAAATGGAGTAGCCTCTCTGCATGGATGCTGAACAGACACAGCCGCTTCCCACAGTGCCGCTCACACAACTCATTCCCGACCTGCCGCCCCACTACAACTATGACGCTGGCATTGATGCCGCCCTGGAAGGACTGACCTGGCCACACATTGCCAAGGCGATTGGCTGCGATAAACGTACGCTGTATCGGCTAAGGCGCAAATACCTACCCTTCAATAACGCGCTGTCATACGCTCGCGCGTGTGCCAATGAATATATTGCCGACGATCTCCGCACGATTTGTCAAGACCATCCCGAACTGCACGATAAACCACAAGTCCTCAAGGCTATGTTTGATGCCGGCCGGTGGTTCTTAGCGTGTGCTGACCCCAAGAAGTACGGTGACCGCATGAACCTCGTGATCGAGGAGAAAGTGGATCTGCGTGGCAGCTTGGAGCAGGCCAGAGCCAGAGTGCTGACCGTGCTTGCAAGCAGTACCGAAGCAGTGCCGCTTGACCAAAAGACAAGCGCAAGCGATGGACAAGCCATTGACAAGTAAGCACTTCCACCTGTAAGGACTGATAATATCTATTATGTCAACTCACGTAAGGCTATGAGAATGTTGAGCTGGTCAAAGCGTAGATGGATGGCGGCCGCCGGCGATAGACAAGGGGGGAGTGTGGGGCGGGGTACGTCGGCGATTCTCAGCCCGCAGTCAGACACGAGGGACCCTCGGCATGCCTAGCTATTACTTCTGAAATAATTTAAAATTTTTGTGTGATGAAATATACGACCTCGCTGTTTTGTCGAAAAGGGCATGTGTGTTTTGTACGCGTGAAGGGGAATTGTCCGTGGTGCAGGCGGGCGTCACGTCAATCTGCGAAGCAGCGATACAATCAGCGGCATCCTGAGCGCGTGCGGGCACGAAAAGAGCGGTTACGGCGGAAGCAGGGCGTGATGCCGCAGCGGCGATTAACAGACGAAGAGCGAGTGGCCGCCAAGCGTCGCGCGAGACAATTGAATCGAGCGAGAAGAAAGAAGCGTGTGGTGACGTGGGTACGAGAATTATGGACGGTGCAGGACGGAAAATGTCGGTGGTGTGGCATCGCGTTACCCGCAGACTTTCATCTGGATCATGTGGTTCCGGTCAGTAAGGGTGGCCCGCACAGTCGCAACAATGTGGCGTTGGCCTGTCCCCCGTGTAATCTAAGAAAGCGGGCGACCATTCCGGTCTCGCTGTTTGCCTTTGAGTAAAGGACGCGATGGGTTATCTGCCGTGGACGGAGCCGCCGCCTGAACTCCCGCCGCGCTGGGTGGAGATGTGGGGCGGGATGCCTGAGGACCCGCCCAAGCCGAAGCGCCCGCCCTCGAAGCTGCATCCCTTGGTCCAGCTCGATGCACTCCTCCACAAACTCGGGCTCCAATCCGAGTGAAGCACACGCCCGCCCAGGAGCAGCAACTCATCATTGATCTGCACAGTCCTGCGATTAAGGACAATCTCTATAATTTTGTGTTGTATGCCTATCCGTGGGGGGTGGTTGGGACGCCGTTGGAGCATCAAACCGGGCCTCGGCAGTGGCAGAAGGAGGATTTGGACGAGATGACGGCGCACATTGCTGAGCAGCAGCAGATCATGGCGGCCGGCGGCGTGCCCACGATGTTCAAGAAGGGGACGGCGGCGGGGCGGGGGCCGGGCAAATCCGCGAAGATTGCGTGGTTGGCGCATTGGATGTTGACGACGCGGTTGGGGAGCACGGTGATTATTACGGCGAATACCGAGGAGCAGTTGAAGACGAAGAGTTTTGCGGAGGTGAGTAAGTGGATCAATCTGTCGATCAATGCCCATTGGTTTGACGTGAGCGTGTTGTCGGTGAAGTATGCGGAGTGGTTCGGGACGCTGGTGAAACAACAGCTCAAGATTGATACGGCCTATGCGTACTGTCGCGGACAGCTCTGGTCCGAAGAGAATCCGGACGCCTTTGCGGGCACGCATAATCCGTTGGGGGTGATGGTGGAGTTCGATGAAGCCTCCGGGATTCCCGACCCGATTTTTACGGTGACGCGGTTCTTCTTTACCGAACCCGTCTTGGACCGCTACTGGCTCGTGGATAGTAATCCCCGGCGCAACAGCGGCGGGTTCTTCGAGTTGTTCCATGGGACGGATCCCACCTGGCGCAAGCGCCATTTGGACATTCGCACGGTCGAGGGGATGGACCCGAAGATTGCGCAGACGTTGATCGATCAGCACGGGATTGATAGTGACCCGGTGCGGATCGAGGTGCTGGGGCAGTTTCCGAAGCAAGGGACACGGCAGTTTATTTCTAACGACCTCGTGCATGCCGCGCAGACCCGTGAGGTGCCGACCGATCCGCACGAACCGTTGATCGTGGGCGTCGATATCGCGCGCTACGGCGATGATGCGACGGTGTTCCGCTTTCGCCGGGGGCGCGATGCGCGGAGTATCCCGCCGATTCGCTTCACCCAGCGCGACGCGATCTATGTGGGCGACCAACTCATGAAGGTCATCGACCATTACAAGCCGGACGCGGTGAATGTGGATGCGGGCAACGGCACCGGCGTGATCGATTATGTGCGCAGCAAGGGCTATCGGCTGGGCGAAATCTGGTTTGGCAGCAGCAGCAGCAGCAAGGAATGGGCGAATAAGCGCACCGAAATGTACGCGGCGTTGCGGGATTGGTTGGGCGGGGGCTGTCTGGATACCGACCCGCAGCTCTTTAGCGACCTCACGGCGCCCGAGTACGATTATTTCGGCAAGGCCTCCGATAGCGTGATGCTGGAATCCAAAGAGCATTTGAAGGCGCGCGGGATGAAGTCCCCCGATCACGGCGACGCCCTGGCCTTGACGTTTGCGACGCGCGTGGCCCGGAAGGATTTGCCCTCGGGTGTCTCCGGTCGGCGGCCTCGGGTGGCGCGCGATCTCGACTATCGCCTCTTTGGTGATTGACACGGGCCGGGAAAGGGCGTACAGCCTAGGAGTATTATGGGTGGCGTCGCGGATACATTGGGCAAGCTGTTCAACTCCACACCGGGGCGTGTGCTCACGGGGGTGGCCACGGGCGGGTTGTCGGAAGTGGGCCGTGAAACGGCGCTCGTCGCCAGAAAGAATATCAAAGATCCGAACCTGGCCGCCGGCGTGGGCGCGCTGGGGGGCGGCTATGGGGCCGGCGCGGCACTCGGCGCGTCCGGGACGCTGGGCGCCGCGAAAGGGGCCGTGGCCAATGCGGCCACCGGCGTCGCCGCGACGGTGCCGCCGCTCGCGGGCGTGACGCCGGCCGTGGCGAGTCTCAAGACCTCAAAGGACACCGTGCAAGCGGGGCTCGACACCGCCGCCAAGACGGCGAGCGATGCGCAGGAGGCGTCTCGCGCCTTTGCCGAAGCGCAATTGAACGCCCGCACCGAAACGCCGCAAGAGGCGCTCGACGCCCGACGGCGGGCGGGGATGACGGCGCAACGGCTGGGGACGCAAGGCCGCCGCCGGGCCTCCGACACCTTGACCGCGCTCGGCGGGAGCTACTCATGATCTGTCTCACCTGTTTACGCCCCCTACTCGAACCCCAGCAACCCGTGCCGATTCGCTCACGCGAGGAACGCATGAAGTGGTGTACCAACTGTGGGCGGCTGTTGCCCAGCGACGCGCACGCACCGGTGGAGATCACGCATGGCCGCCCTCTTTAATCCCCCCAATCTGCCCGCGATCCCCGCGCCGCCCCCGATGCCGACGAACGACACGTCTTCTGTGTCGAAGGCCGGCAGTGACGCCGTGAAGAAGCAGACCCAGGCCCAAGGCCGCGCCAGTACCTATTTGACGAATCCGCTCCTGCAACGCCGGGCCGACGCGTCGGCGCAACGCTATTTGGGGATGGCATGACGACCGACACGCTCGTCGCGGGCCGAGAACTGGACGCCCTGGTGGCGGACAAGGTCATGCAGCAATATGTGGATACGGGCGTCATGTATATGGCGCCCTGTCCTGATACTGACTGCTGTGACGGGGTACCCGTGCCCGAGTATTCCACCGACCTCACGGCAGCCTGGACGGTGGTGGAGCGACTGAAGTATTTCGTTCTACGCCGCAACCAGGATAGCTGGACGGTTGAATATCGGGACTGCGGGAATCCTATGGATCATTTTGTTGTGGATAAGTGCTGTGCGTCAGTGACAGCCGACACCGCGCCGCTGGCGATCTGCTTGGCGGCATTGAAAGCGGTGGAGGCATGATCAAAGAGCAAGACCAAAACGCCCAGGACGTGATCGCCGAGCAAACGGCGGCGGCCAGCTTGCGCGGGCAGTACGAATCCACCTGGGAGCAGATCGCGCGCCGGGTGCTCCCCGCCTACGCGACGCAGTTTCAAAGCCAGGGCATCAGCGGGCGCATTCCCGGGGCCCAGAACACGGAGGAGATGGTCGATAGCACGGCGGCCCTGGCCTTGACCCGCTTTGCCGCCGCGATGGAATCGATGCTCACGCCGGGCAGTTCCACGTGGCACACGATCGTGCCGAGTAACCTGGCGCTGCTCAAGGACCGGCCCACCCGCCAGTGGTGCGAAGATGTGACGCGGCTCCTCTTCAAGCTCCGCTATGCCGCGACCGCGAACTTTGCGAGCCAGAAACACGAAGACTATATGATGCTGGGGGCCTTCGGCACGGGCAATCTCTTTATTGATGCGCTCGATTCCAAGACCGAGCGCGGCTTGCGCTATCGCGCCGTACATTTGGGGCAGTGTTATTTCAAAGAGAATCATCAGGGGATCATCGATACGAATTACCGCAAATTTCCCTTGACCGCCCGCCAGGCGATCCAACAGTTCGGCGCGGAGTCGCTGCCCGAGGTGATCGTCAAAGATGCGGAACTCCCGCGCGGCAACAGTAAGGAACACTGGTTTATTCATAAAGTGGCCCCGCGCGAGGACTACGAGCCGGGGCGGTTGGATCTTCAGGGCATGGCCTACGCCTCCTGCTACGTCTCCGTGACCGGCGTGCGCACGGTGCGCGAGACGGGCTACCACACCTTTCCCTACGCCATCAGCCGCTACGTGACCGGTCCCGGCGAACTCTATGGCCGCTCCCCCGCCATGCTGGCGCTGCCCACGATCAAGAGTTTGAACGAGATGAAAAAGTCGATGCTCAAGCAGGGGCATCGCACGGTCGATCCCGTGCTCCTGGCGCACGATGACGGGATTCTCGATACCTTCTCGCTGCGTCCCGGGGCGATCAATCCGGGCGGCGTGAACGCGGACGGCAAGCCCTTGGTCCATGCGCTCCCCACGGGGAATCTGGCCGTGGGCGATAAGATCATGGAACAGGAGAAACTCATCATCAATGATTTCTTCCTCGTGACGCTCTTCCAAATTCTGGTGGAGACGCCGCAGATGACCGCGACGGAAGTGATCGAGCGCGCGCGAGAAAAAGGCGCGTTGCTCTCCCCGGCCATGGGACGGCAGCAAAGCGAATCGCTGGGGCCGATGATTGTGCGCGAACTGGACTTGGCCCGCGATCTGCGCCTGCTGCCCCCGATGCCCCCGGCGTTGCTGGAGGCGGCGGGCGAGGTGGACTTTGTATACGTCTCGCCGCTCTCCCGGATGGCGCGGAGCGAGGAAGCCGCCGGCTTCATGCGGACGGTGGAGTATGCCAAGGAAATCTTTGCGGTGACGCAAGATCCCTCCGTGATGGACCCGTTTAATTTCAAGGTGGCGATTCCTGAGATCGCCACGGACATTCAAGCGGTCCCGATCCGGTGGATTCATTCGATGCAGGAAATGGCCGACATCCAGGCGGGACGCGACAAAGCGGCGCAGCAACAGCAGATGATCCAGGCGGCGCCCGCGCTCTCGAATATGGCGAAGCAGGTGATGCCGCCGCCCGCGCCGCAAGCCCCAGCCGGAACCGCATAATCATGGATCACACGACATCTTCCGAGGAGCGCGTGCATGAGGTCTGGCTCGCGCGGGTCCGCATGCTGGCGACGTTCGATCAAGCGGGGCTCTCGGATCTCGGCGACGCGATGGACGCGTATGTGCTGAGTCTCATGCGATTGAACGGTGAGGACTATACGCGGTTGATGGACGAATTGCATGACCTCGACGAGCCATGAGCCTCCTCGATGACGCGAAGCGCCTGCTGGCGAATCGCTCACTCGCGTATCGGCGGATCTTTCGCGGGCATGGCGCGGACACGGATCTCGTGCTGAGTGATCTGGCGAAATTCTGCCGGGCCAGCGAGACGACCTATCATCTGGATCAGCGAATGTCGGATGTGCTGATCGGTCGTCGAGAGGTTTTTCTTCGCATTGCTCACCATCTGGAATTGACCGAGCACGAACTGTGGGGGCTGTACGGAAACCAACGCCTCCCGGACACCACTGAACCCAAGGAGTAATCATGGCTGACGACGCGACAGGAACTACAACGGCCACGGCACCCGCACCGATGTCCACGGATCCCACGCCAGCAGCTCCCGCTGCACCAGCCGCCTTCGATTGGAAATCGGCGGGGCTCGATGACGGCAGCCTGGCCTTTATCACGGAACGGCAATTCAAAGGGCCTGGCGAGCTGCTCAAGTCGTATCGCCAATTGGATAGCGCGTTCGGCGTGCCACCCGAGCGGTTGATTAAACTGCCAGCGCCGCGCGATGCGGGCGATCCCAAGGTGTGGGAGCCGATCTTCAACCAACTGGGACGGCCAGAGACCCCGGATAAATATGTCGTCCCGGTGCCCGAGGGCGATACGGGCGAGTTTGCGAACGTGATGAAACCGATCTTTCATAAGGCGGGGGTGTCGCAATCTGCCGTGACGCAGATCGCCACGGAGTTTAATACCTATCTGGCGAATCAACAGAAGGTGGCGCAATTGGCGCTAGAGGAGACGCACGCGAAAGACGTGGCCGCGTTGAAGCAGGGATGGGGATCGGACTACGAGGATCGTGCCGCCGTGGTCGATCGTGCCGCCGAGTCCTTTGGGATGACGCAACAGCATCTCGACGCTCTAAAGGGCGCGATGGGGCCGAAAGCCGCGATGGAGTTTCTCTACACCATCGGCAGCAAGATTGCGGTGGAGGATCGCACGGTGCCGGGCATGAGCGGCCAATCGACCACGATCACCGGCATGACGCCGGCCATGGCGCGGGCCAAGATCGAGGAATACAAAGGCAATGGCTTTGCGAAACTCTTCGACAGCAAAGATCCGAAGCAGCGGATGGAGGCGCACGCCGAATGGAATAAGTTGCATCAGATTGCCGATCAAGACGTGGCGGCCGCGCCGCGTGCGCGATAAGGACTTGACATCGACCCCGCATTCCTGTAGGACTCATCACATCTTCTCGGAAGCCCTCAACAGTGAGGGTCGAGACCTCGCGTAGCATCGCGGGTCCGGCCCCTCCGGTCGGGAAGCCCTTTTCACTCAACCTTTACGGTTTTTGAAAGAGGCTTCCCATGTCTGTGAATATCGTCCCCCAGTGGGCCGTTAGTCAATTCTCCAATACGATCGCGCTCAAGCTCCAGATTATGGGGAGCATGCTGCGGTCGTGCGTTACCGAAGGGCCACACGTCGGTGAACAGGCGTCGCCGCTCGATCAAGTCGGCGCCGTTGAAATGCTGGACGTGACGGGGCGGTTTGAACCCATGCCACGCGTCGATGCCCCGCTCGATCGTCGATGGGTCAGTCCGCTGGATTTCGACCTCCCGCAAATGATCGATAGTTTTGATGTCCTCCGCATTCTCACCGATCCTAATGGCGCGTTCATGCGGAACGCGGTCATCGCCGCCGGTCGCAAGATCGACGACGTGATCATTGCGGCGTTCCTCGCTACCGCGAAAACGGGGAAGGATGGGACTACCAGCACGATCTTTACCGCCGCGAATGAAGTGGATGTGGCGGTCGGCGGGGCCAACAGCCGCTTGAACGTCGCCAAGCTGTTGGCGGTCAAAGAACTCATGCGGGCCAACTTCGTGGACTTCGATAATGAAGAAGTCTATGTGGGGCTCACCGCGAAAGATGAGTCCGCCCTCCTGAACGAAATCCAAATCACGAGTGAACAATTTAACCGCCAGGACAAGCCGGTGTTGTCGGACGGGAAGATTACCCGTTTCCTCGGGATGAACTTCGTGTACGCCGAGCGGATCGAATTGAAGGCGGCGGGCAGCAACGAAGTGAACGTGCCGGTGTGGGTGAAGTCCGGGATGCACTTGGGCATCTGGGGCGATATCACGTCGCGGATGGATGAGCGGGTTGACACGCGCGGCATTCCCAAGCAGCTCTATGTGAAGATGACGATTGGCGCGACCAGGACAGAAGAAAATAAGGTATATAACATCGAATCATATCGTGCGTAATCCTCACTAATTCCGACCGAGGCGCGGGTAGCCAGTCCCGCCCTCAAGGAGACCTTACATGGCCATTGATCTCACGCTCAAAAGTGTGCAACTCACGAATCGGGACGCAGTACCGCGCACCAAGAACAATCCGGGGCTGGGCAGCGGCTCCCGCGAAAAGGTGGCGATCGGGCATATTGCCTCGGTCACCGCCGCCCTCAGTATTACCTCGGTCATTCGGTTGGTCCAAGTGCCCTCGAACTGCATTGTGGTCAACATTCTCTTTCAGAGTGCTGCACAAGGGGCGGGGGCGTTTTCGCTGGGCGTCTATCGTACGCCAGCGGATGGAGGGCTCGTAGCCTTTACCAGCTCCGATCAGTTCTTTGCGACGGCGATCAGTGCGGCTTCCGCCGTGGTGCTGGCGGATGTCGTGAACGAATCCACGACCTACACGATCGCCAAGCAAAGCCAGCCGCTCTGGCAGGCGATTGGGATGGCGGCCGATCCCATGTGCGCGCTGGACATTTGTGCGGTGGTGACCACAACGGATGTGACGACCGGCACGGGTGCCCTCGGCATCAAAGTCAAATACGTGGACTAAGGAGGTGCAAAGTGGCCGACAGGTTTTACTCGGTAATTAAAGGCGAGCACATGCCCCATCTGGTGACAGAAGGGTCGAGCACCTCCAGTGAAGCGGTGGAACTGCGCGTGAGTGATACCATCTACACGAACAAGATGGATGTCATTCTGTGCCTGGAGGCGATCCGCAACTACATTGCGATGAAAGAAACCAGTCCGATTGCCTAACGGAGGAATTGTATGAGCGATCCCAAAAAGGAAGATCGTACCGCGTCGATTGCGAAGAAGCTCGACGAGGACAAAGAAGAGTTGGAGGTCCGCAACACCATGTTTGCGGCCAAGGGCAAACCCACGGTGCCAAAGAAGGCGCCCGTGGGCGAGGAGAAGTATCGGGATGATGTGCTCCGGCGTGTCAATCGTCGGCACCTGCATGTGAATCGTGACGGCAAAGACTCAGGCATCGAGGAGGATGGCCACAAACTGACCGTGACGATGCCGAACAAACTCAAGGTCAGGATCACGATCAACGACGATACGCCCGTCCCAGAGATCATTACGCGCGCGCATATCGTGCGCTGGGAAGCCGTGGCGTGAAGGTCTGTGTAGCCGTCCCGCACGGGGGCACCGTGAAGGGGCGGCTACTCACCGATCTGCTGGCGGCGCTCTGTTCGGTCCAAGGTCAGATCGGGTTGGTGTTGGCGGAAGTCGAAGGCACCCTAGGGCCACGCAACCGCTGGCTGGCTGGACAGCAGGCGATCCAGACTCAGTGCGACTACCTGTGGTTGGTCGATAACGATATGGCGATTCCTGCTGATGCCTTGCCGCGCCTACTCGCTCGTCAGAAGGACTTGATCGGAGCGGATTACTCCTATCGCCGCCTGCCCCTCCAATCCACAGTCAAATTGCTCAACGGGGCGGGGGAGATTGTCGTGGCCGATCGCACGACGTTTCCGAACCGCCCATTTATCTGTCACGCCATCGGGTCGGGTTGTAAGTTGATCAAGGTCTCCGCACTGACGCGCATTCCCCAGCCGTGGTTTGCGTTGGCCTGGGGACCGGACGGGGATCTGACCAAGACCGATGACGTGTGGTTTTGCGAGCAGGCGAAGACGGTTGGTATAGAAACATGGTGTGACCCCACGATCGACGTGGGCCATATCGGAGATTTCACCTATGGCACAAAGTGAGGTCTCGGTCTGCAATCTGGCGTTGCAAAAACTCGGGGCCGCCCGCATCGTGGCGTTGTCTGAGAACAGCCGGAACGCCAAATCGGTGGCCGCCTGCTACGAGGCCCAGCGCCGGAGCGAGATACGCAAATATCTGTGGAACTTTGCCAAACGCCGGGCGAGCCTCGCCGCCTCCTCAGTCGCGCCCGCCTTTACCTATGCCAACGCCTTCCCGGTTCCGTCAGACTTTCTGCGCCTGATCAAACGGGTGGTCTTGGGGTTGGATTGGCATCTGGAGCAGCACGATGGCGGTCTCGCTATTTTGACGAACGATGGGGCACCGCTGGAGATTCCCTATCTGGCTGACGTGACGAACGCCGCACTGTTCGATCCCGCCTTTGTGGAAATGTTGGCCTGCAAGATCGCCTGGCATACGTGCGAGGACATCACACAGTCCAATACCAAGAAGGCCGCGCTGATGGAGGAGTACGCCACGCATCGGGCCGACGCCCGCCGCACCAACGCCTTTGAATTGCCCTCGCAAGAGGAACCAGACGATAGCTGGCTTGTGGCGCGCGCGGTCGGGTCGCGGAACTGGCTGCGGTTTGGGGATGACTAATGCCCGCTGCCGCGCCACTGCAAAACAACTTCAACTCCGTTGAGTTCTCGCCCTTGATGGAGGGCCGTGTCGATTTTGAACGCTATCGCACGGCGCTGCGGGTCTGCAAAAACTCCATCCCCTTGCTCCAAGGACCCGTCACGCGCCGACCGGGCACGTATTCCTGCGATGAGGTGAAAGACTCGACCAAGGCCACGCGTCTCGTGCGGTTTAAGTTCTCCACGATCTCCGCCTTCGCCATCGAGTTTGGCAACCTCTATGTGCGGTTCAAGAAGAACCGCGCGCCCGTCTACGACCTCACGCTCACGATCACCGGCATCAGCCAAGCCAATCCAGGCGTGGTGACCTATACGGGCACCGATCCAGCGAGCGGCGATCACGTCGATATCTCTGGCGTGTCCGGGATGACGGAAGTGAACGCGCGGCGGTTTCTCGTTGCAAACGTGGATACCGGAGCCAACACCTTTGAGCTGACCACGGTGACGGGCGTGAATGTCGATACGACGACCTTCACCGCCTATACGATAGGGGGATCAGCGAAGCGCGTCTATACGCTTACGACGACCTATCTGGAACAGGATTTGTTTCAACTCAAGTTCGCGCAATCGGCGGACGTGCTCTGGATCTGGCACCCCGATTATCCTGAACGGCAGCTCTCGCGGATCAGTGATAGTAACTGGATGATTCAGGACACGGTGTTTCTGGATGGTCCGTATGAGACCGAAAACACCACCACCACGACGCTGACGCCAGGGGCCGCGACGGGGACGGGGGTGTCACTCACCGCAGGGCCACTGGGAGCCATCACGGGCGCGGCCAATAATGGGCTGAACCAGATTCGCATTACGGATGCGGCGCACGGCTATTCAGATGGCATCTACTTGCACATCTCAGGGGTGACGGGGACGACAGAAGCGAACGGTGATTGGTTTATCCATAAGATCGATGCCAACACCTACGATCTGATCGGCTCAGACTTCCTCAATGCCTATATCGCAGGCGGGGCCACGCGTCCCGCGCTATTCGTCTCCACCGACGTGGGACGGCTGATTCGCCTGAAACAAGGGGCCGTCTGGGGCTACGTGCAAGTGACGGCCTTTGTCGATGTCACGCAAGTGACGGTCGATATCATCAACACCCTCACGAGCACGGCGGCGAAAACCGCGTGGCGCCTGGGCGTCTTTGGCGAGACGAATGGCTATCCCGCGGTGGGTACGTTCTACGGGGATCGACTCTATCGCGGCGGCGTGCCAGCGAAACCGGAGCGGATCGATGGCTCGAAGATCGGCGACTATAACAACATGGCGCCATCCGATATTGATGGGACGGTGACCGATGCGAGCGCGGTGTCGTTTAACTTGAACTCCAACGATGTGCAAACGATTCGCTGGATGCTCGGGACCGCGAACGGCATTGCGGTGGGGACGGCCGAAGGCGAATGGCTGGTGACGCCCTCCACGCTCAATGAAGCAATCACCCCCACCAATATCAATGCGAAGCAATCGACGAGTTGGGGCAGCGCGGATGTGCAGCCGGTGCAAGCGGGCTCGGCGCTGTTGTTTCTGGAGCAAGGCGCCCGGCGGCTTCGGGAGATGAACTACCTCTATTATGAAAATGTGCTGCAATCGACGGATGCGACGGTCTTGGCGGAGCATATCACCAAGGGCGGCTACGACCCAGCGGAGCCGTTGGCGGGGGCGTCTACCGTCGCAGCCTCGGGGTTGGTGGAGTTGGCCTATCAACGCAAGACGCAGCCGATCATCTGGGCGCCACGGAACGATGGCGTGCTCGTGGCGATGCTGTATAGCAAGGACGATAAGGTGCTCGGTTGGCATCGTCATCCGCTGGGTGGGTGGTCTGATGCGTTGCATGCCACGCCTGCCAAGGTCGAATCGTGCTGCGTCATCCCGGCGTCGGACGGCAGCTATGACGAACTCTGGGTGGTGGTCCAGCGATACATCAATGGGCGCACGGTACGGATGACTGAGTTTCTGACTGATATCTGGCAGCAAGGCAACCCGCAGGCCGACGCCTATTATGTCGATGGCGGCTTGACCTATCGTGGTGCGGCCACGGCGACGATCACCGGCCTGTTCCATCTGGCGGGCGAGACGGTGCAACTCTGCGTTGATGGGGCCACGCATCCTGATGTGGTCGTGAGCGCGACCGGCACGATCACGTTGAACGCTGCTGCCTCGGTGGTCCATGTGGGCTACACCTATCACAGTGACGGGGCGTGCCTGCGCTTTGATGTGGGGTCGGCCACCGGGACTGCGCAAGGGAAGGTGCAGCGCATGCACGCGGTTGGATTCCGCCTCTACGACACGCTGGGCTTGCAAGTGGGGCCTGCGTTTGACGTGCTGACCGAGATTCCGTTCCGTACCGCCGCTGATGCGATGGATACGGCGGTGCCGCTGTTTACGGGCGATAAAGGCGATGCCGATTTTAGTTGGCCGGGGGATTATGAACGGGGGGCTTTAGTATGCTGGCGCTTTGCGAGCCCGTTACCGGGGACGATCGTAGCGGTCATGCCTCAACTCGTGACCCAGGATCGTTGAGGCCGGTCGATGTCGTTCCATTTCGGGCGTGGCATTTAGATTGGCTGAATCTTCAGTCGTCACAGGTGAGCCTCTCGCCGATGCTCACGACGCAGTATGGCCGGGCGCTTGAAACCGCTGGGCCGTGCTACAGCGCCTTTGCGGGCAGCCAGGTGATTGCGTGCGCGGGCGTCGTGGAGCTGTGGTCTGGACGGGCACAAGTCTGGTCGCTGTTATCCGATCAGATGCCGCACTATCGGAGGGCCATTCATAAAGCGGTCAAGACATTTCTGATGGGGTATCGCGTGCGACGGTTGGAGTGCGTGGTCGATCCACGCTCAGAGGCGTCGATTCGGTGGGCCACCCATCTTGGATTTGATCGACGTGAAAGTCTCATGGCGTCCTACACGCCCACGGGAGAGGACCAGCTTATGATGGTGAGGATTGAATAATGGCCGCAGCCTTCCCCGCACTCATGATGGCCGGCGCCGCGTTATCGGCAGCCGGCGCCATTCAGCAGGCGAACGCCGAGAAATCGGCGGCGAACTATAACGCCGCGCTGAAGGAGCGCGATGCGTCGATTGCCACTCAGCAGGCCTCGCAGGACGCGCAGCAGGTGCGCTGGCAATGGGCGCGGGCGCAAGGGAGTTTGCTCGCAGGCTACGGCGCCTCGGGCGTCACTACGGATACCGGCTCACCGCTCGATGTGCTGGCGAACAGCGCCAGCCAGGCGAAGTTGGATGAGGAGACGGTGTTGTATAAGGGCAAGATGAAAGCGACGGGGTATCTGAGTGACTCGGCGCTGTACAAAAATCAAGGGATCGTCGCCGAGCAGCAAGGCCAATTGAAGGCGGCGAGCTATCTCATTGGCGGGGCAGGGCAAGCGAGTTATGCGGGCGCACGGGCGGGGGCTGGACGTGAGGATCTGACCTCGGCGAATCCGCCGTCCGAGGGGTATTCGGCGATCAACTGGGGCAAATCAGGACTCTATAACTAATGCCACGGGTACGACCATACGAAAGTCAGGTGGGTGCAGCTGCGGAGATTCCCTCCTCCAATGCGGGGCTGGCGAACGTCGGCGGCACCGGGGCGCAAGAGCTGGGGCAGGGGATTGTCTCCAGCGGCTATTCGGCGGCGCACGCCTACCAGATTTTGCAGGCGCAGGAAGATGCGCGGGCGGTCACCGAGGTCCATGTCGCATATTCCAAGTTGGCTAATGACGCGACGCAGCAATTGGAACAGGCGAAAGCGACGGCGGATCCGTCTGATCCAGACTTTTTTGGGACGGTCTATCGTGGCGGCGCACCAGAAGGCGAAGAGCCAGCCT
>Ga0157376_10000925_pt1 | contig 19085 bp, 16 predicted proteins | sample M45metaG_FD_121801 | JGI IMG/M metagenome (GOLD analysis project Ga0157376, IMG submission 121801) | Miscanthus rhizosphere microbial communities from Kellogg Biological Station, Michigan, USA - M4-5 metaG | ecosystem: Host-associated > Plants > Roots > Rhizosphere > Soil | place: USA: Michigan... | reverse complement strand
TGACTGAGTTGCAGGGCCGCTTGGTGAATTCGTATGATTGACTGATCCGACGTTTACTCACCCTGTTCGACGCGATTCTCGAGCACACCGATATCCGAAATTTCGATGCGCACAACGTCGCCCGGCTTGAGAAACGTTCCCTTAGGCCGCCCAACGCCAGCCGGCGTGCCGGTTGCGATTACGTCACCGGGCAATAACGTCATCCGGCGGCTCAAATACTCGATGAGCTCCGGCACATTGAAGATGAGACTCGACACGTGCGCGTCCTGTTTCTTATCGCCATTGACCCACAACTGCAGATGACACTGCGTGTGATCGGCGATTTCGTCGGCGGGCGTGATCCATGGTCCCATCGGCGCCGATGTTTCAAAGTTCTTGTGGCCGAACCAGTCGCTGACCCAGCGCGGCCAGTCGGCGCGCCGGCTTAAGTTGCGCGCAGAGACGTCGTTCATGATCGTGTAACCCGCAACGTACTGCATCGCGTTGTCAACACTGACATTGCGGGCGCGTTTGCCGATTACCACTGCAAACTCGCCTTCCCAGTCAACTTTGTCTGAAACGTTCGGCAGCCTGATCGCATCGCCGGGTCCAATCACGCAATGCGGGCCTGACTTCAGAAAGAGATAAGGCTGCGTCGTCGCCTTGTCGACGCCTTTCTTTTCCGCAGACATTTCTTCCGCGTGGTCCATGTAGTTCGCGCCGGTGCAATAAATCGCAGGCGGATAAAGCAGCGGAGCGAGCAAGCGCACGCTGGCAAGCGGGAGTATTTGAGATGGCGGTGCATCAGCCAGCGCATGCAGTGCCGGCCGGGCTGCATCCCAGGCGCCCAGTATGCTCAGCGTCGAGACGGTCCACGCTTTGTCCGGCAGCGCTCGCTGCAGATCGATGACGCTATTGCCGCCGACCAAAATTCCTGCGCGCGCTTCGCCGCTGTCACCTGCGTAATTCAACAATCGAAAACTACCCATTTGATCGAGCCCTTTTATAATTGCGCAGCGCCGTTATCTGCTGTGATGATAGCGCGGCTGCGCGCAATTAATGAAAGTCGCGGCTCGCTGTCTGCAAGCGGCCCAATAATGCGCTGTAGTCGACAAGGCGCTGAGCGACGATATGAATAACTTCGCCCTCGCGCTCCACGACGCCGTAAACGCCCATCAGGCTCGAACCCAGCAACTCGCGGTGCTGTCTGTCGACGAGGTCGCGCCATACGATGACATTCATGCTGCCGGTTTCATCTTCGAGTGTTACGAACACCACACCGGAAGCAGTGCCGGGGCGCTGACGACCGGTGACGATGCCGGCGGTGCGCGCAAGCCGTCCGTGCGGAAATCTGCCCAGCTCTGCCGCGGAAGAAAGCCGCATGCGTTTCAGGCGGCCGCGCAGCAGCGCCAGCGGATGACGGCCGAGCGTGAGCCCGGTGCTCGCATAATCGGTCACGAGATTTTCACCTTCGGTCGGCGCGCTTAGCAGCGGTATCGTTTCCGTGAGCGGCGCCTGCTCGAGCAGCGGCGTGGTCGGTGCGACGCCGGCCACCAGCCAATGCGCAGTGCGTCGATGTCCGGCCAGCGCAACGAGTGCGTTCGCGGCGGCGAGCTGACGCAAGTCGCGCTGATTCAATGCCGCGCGCCGCGCGAGATCATCGATGGAATCAAAACTGCCGGGCGCGCGTGCAGCAACGATCCGATCCGCGGTCTTCTGTGCAAAGCCGCGCACCATGGAAAAACCAAGGCGCACCGCCGGTTTGCCGTCAGCGCCAGGCTCGAGTGTAGACATCCATGTGCTCACCATGACATCGACCGGCCGCACTTCGACGTGATGACGGCGCGCATCCTGCACGAGCTGCGACGGCGCATAAAATCCCATCGGCTGGCTGTTGAGCAGCGCGGCTAGAAATGCCGCGGGCTCATGATGTTTCAGCCACGCCGAAACATAAGCGAGCAGCGCGAAGCTTGCCGAGTGCGACTCGGGAAAGCCGTATTCGCCGAAGCCGAGAATCTGCCCATAAATCTGCTGTGCGAATTCGCGCTTGTAGCCGCGCGCGAGCATGCCGGAAATAAGCCGCTGCTCGAAATGCTCGAGGCCGCCTTTGCGGCGCCATGCTGCCATCGAACGACGCAACGAATCCGCCTCGCCCGGCGTGAATCCTGCGGCGACGACCGCGAGCTGCATCACCTGCTCCTGAAAAATCGGCACGCCGAGCGTGCGCTCGAGCACGCCTTTCACTTCTTCGCTCGGGTATGTGACTGGCTCATCGCCCGCCTTGCGGCGCAGGTATGGATGCACCATGCCGCCTTGAATGGGACCCGGGCGCACGATCGCGACTTCGATCACCAGATCGTAAAACTTTTCAGGCTTCAAGCGCGGCAGCATGCTCATCTGTGCGCGCGATTCGATCTGGAATACGCCCACCGTATCGGCGTGCTGAATCATCGCGTAAACCTTGTCATCGTCGGACGGTATATCCGACATGCGGTAAACACGGCCATGCCAGGCCGTCATGAAATCAAGCGCGCGGCGGATTACAGACAGCATGCCGAGCGCCAGCACATCAACCTTGAGCAGACCAAGCGCTTCGATATCGTCTTTGTCCCACTGGATTACGCTGCGCTCGGGCATTGCGGCGTTTTCAATCGGCACGAGCCGCGACAACAATCCGCGCGCAATGACAAAGCCGCCGACATGCTGCGACAGATGGCGCGGGAAACCGACGAGCGTATCGACGAGCACAATTAATTGCGCGACTTGCGCGCTCTCCTGTTCAAAACCGGCCTCGGCCAGACGCTGCGGCAGCATTTTTTTGCCGTCCCACCATGCGAGCGATTTCGCGAGGCGATCGACTTGCGCGAGATCGAAGCCGAGCGCTTTGCCGACATCACGCAGCGCGCTGCGCGGCCGGTATGTCACCACCGTTGCAGCAAGCGCGGCACGGTCGCGTCCGTATTTGCGGTAAATATATTGAATGACATCCTCGCGGCGCTGGTGCTCGAAATCGACGTCGATATCGGGCGGCTCGTCGCGCTCTTTCGAAACAAAGCGCTCGAACAGCACACTCATGTGCTCGGGATCGACTTCGGTGATGTGCAATGCGTAGCACACCGCCGAGTTGGCGGCCGAGCCGCGGCCCTGGCACAGGATTTTTTCGTTGCGTGCAAATCTGACGATGTCGTGCACGGTCAGAAAATACGGCTCATAACCGAGGTCGGCGATCAGGACGAGCTCGTGCTCGATCAAGTTGCGCACATTCTCTGGCGTGCCTTCTGGAAAACGCTCGCACAGGCCTTCTTCGGTCAGCGCGCGCAAATAGGACGCCGGCGTATGGCCGGCCGGCACAAGCTCCGCCGGATATTCATAGCGCAAACTCGCAAGCGAGAAATTGCAGCGCTCCGCGATGCGCATGGTTTCAGCCAGCAGCTCAGGCGTATAAATCCGCGCAAGCCGCATGCGCAGGCGCAAATGGCGCTCGGCGTTCGGATAAAGCGCATGCCGCGCGCCGCTAACCGTTGTACCGAGGCGCACGGCGGTCAGCATGTCCTGCAGCGGACGGCGCGAGCGCACGTGCATGTGAACGTCGCCTGCGGCAACCAACGGCAGGCCGCACGCGCGACTTACGTCATGCAGGCGCTCGATCTGCGCGCGGTCGTCAGCGCCGCACAGGAGTTCCGCGGCGATCCATGCCTGGCCGGCAAAGCGGCGAGCGACGCGTTGCGCCTGCTCGAGCTCGCGTTCGCGTTGCGGCACCAGCAGTAGCAGACATTCGCCGGCGCCGGTTTCGACATCGGCCCAGTCGAGTCGATAGCTGCCTTTGTCGCCGCGCCGCCGTGCGGTGGTGATGAGCTGCGACAGGTCGCCATACGCTTGGCGGCCGGTCGCAAGCAGCACGAGTTTCATGCCATCGGTGAGAACGAATTCGGCGCCGATGATGAGCTTGATCGAGTATTCCTTGGCGGCAATATGCGCGCGCACCGCGCCCGCGAGCGAGCACTCGTCCGTAATCGCCAACGCTTTGTAGCCAATTGATGCGGCGCGCTCGACCAGCTCTTCGGGCCGCGAGGCGCCGCGCAGAAAGCTGAAGTTGCTGACGCAATGCAGCTCGGCGTATTCCGGCAATGAACGCATCGCGCATCAGCCAAAAATGCCGTGCAGATACCAGCCGCCCACACGCCGCTCTCGATAAATCCACAACGTTGCGTGATCGGGTGTCTGCGCAACGAAATAATCGCGTTTAATATCGTCGCTGTCCCACCAGCCCGACTCGATGCGCTCAGGTCCCGCCAGCAGCGCGAGCGCCGAGTCGCGGTAATGCGGCTTGTCCGAAATCTCGCGCAGCGCCTGCGGCTGATTGAGCAGCCACAGCGGTCGCGCACCCCGGGTGGGCGCATCACTCGCCGTCGCAGGCTCGGTCTTGTGCCACGCATGCTCAGGCCGATGGTCGGCATCCGCCGACAATCCGTGTACGGCGTCCGCGCCGAGCCGCGCGCGCAGACGCTCGACTAATTTCTGCCATTCACCCTGCGTATGTGCGTGGTCTGTAAAAAGCTCGCGGTTTTCTTCTGCAAGCGCAAGGATATCGTCGGCCTCGATGCGCAGCGCATGCACCGGCGCTGTCAATGCAACTGTCGCGAGACGCTCGCGCACCAGCAGCGTGAGATGCGCGTTATCGCGCGTCGGCGCTACCAGCCCGATATCCAGAATCGTGTCTGCAGCGCGCTCAGCAGACAGCGTGAGTTTGAAACGCTGAATGCCGCCGTTGCGCGCGGTCAAGTATCCCGCGAGCTGGCCGAGCAGTCGCTTCGCCGCAAACAACAATGCTTCAGAGTTCGAAACCGGTGCGGCAAGCTCGAGCTCACTTGCGAACTGCGCGGGCGGCACAAAAAATTTGCGCGGCGCCGGCTGCCTGCCCAATGCGCGATCGACCGTGTCGAGCAGCGGACGCCCGCAGCGTCGAGCGAGCCCGTCGCGCGGCAGCGCGAGAAGATCGCCGATGGATTTAACGCCGACCGCCTGCAGCGTTTGCATGGTACGTGCATCGCATTCCAGCGCACGCAGCGGCAGCGTAGCGATAATCGCTTCGAGCGCACGCTTGGAATTGACGATTTTTTGCACGCCTGCGCGCGCCAGCAGCAGCGCTGCAGTGGCGGTCGGCGCGCATGCCATGCTGACCGAATAGCCCATCTCATCGAGCCCGATTTTAAGCGCCTGTAATATGGGCCGGATGCCGCCCAGTAGCCGCAGGCTGCCTTCGATGTCGAGCAGTAATGCGCGCGGCGCTTCTATCGAAACATTGGGCGTGAATTGTCCCGCCCATGCGGCGAGCGTATCGAGCGCAGAAATTTCCGCGGCGGCATCGCGCGCACGGTAATTGAGCTGCGGCGCCAGCGCGCACGCAGCCGACAGGCGCATGCCATTGCGCACGCCGAACGCCTGCGCCTCATGATTGCAGACGACGACATCATGGGCGCCGGCGATTGCCCACGGCTCACTATGCGTCGAGACTTGCGGGAATGCTTCGAGCGGCAGGCAGGGAAAATCCAGAGCGATCCATAACATGAGTATCTGGCCATAATTTGGCCGCCCGTCGCGCAGCAACGACAGGCGAGTGCAGCAGGATGGGCGCGGCGAGGGCGGCGCCGCGGCGTTTTAAGATGCGCACGGCAAGATGGCCGTGCCACGTGTGCAGACTCAGTCGCAGCGCCGCGCACGTAGTCTCACGAGCTGCGTCAGGCAGACGAAACAGCACCGCCATTACGCAATTGCCTTCAGCCGCAATCTGTAAACGGCGCAGTTCAGTGTATTTGACGCTGCCCGGCCATGCGAGCACCGCACCGCACGCGTTGGAGCGCAGCGCCTGCTCGGTTGCCCACAGCGTTTCCCGTGCGCTGCGAGTGGTAACGATGATCAGGTGCGCGAGATCGATGCCGGCCGCGGCGAGCGCTGGGGCGTACGGCAGATGAGGCGGCGCAATCCAGACGCACATGCGCTTTTGCGCAGACAACGCGGCGAGCGCGCAGCCGAGTATGCGCAGTTCACCGATGCCTTCGTGCTGCGGCAAAATTTCAGTGAGCGCCGCCGTCGGCCAGCCGCCGCCCGGCAGCTCCGCATCCAGCGCGCTGAAACCCGTCGGCACACTCGGGCTGTCGACCCGGCTCAAGCGGTCGCCGCGCCAGATCGCGGGATGATGCAGGAGTGCGTCGAGCGCGGCGCTCATCGACATATGCGCGTGCAGTGCGTTGCAACTGCTTACAGCGCCCTGTCATTGCGAATGACGCCGACCGCGAGGCCCTCGATAGTGAGTGGCGTGCTGCGCAGATCGACTTCGATAATTTTGAAGGCGGGATTTTCAGGCACCAGCTGTACCTGATGACCACGGCGCCGGAAGCGCTTCACGGTAACCTCATCGTGCAGCCGTGCTACGACGACCTGGCCTGAACGCGCTTCGGTCGTGCGATGTACAGCGAGCAGGTCGCCATCGAGTATGCCGGCGTCGCGCATGCTCAAGCCGCGTACTTTCAGCAGATAATCGGCGCGCGGCTTGAAGAGCTGCGGATCGAGCTGGAAGTGCGTTTCGACGTTTTCAATAGCAAGCAGCGGACTACCCGCGGCGACGCGCCCGATCAGCGGCAATCCGGACGCCTGTTTCAGACGAATACCGCGCGAAGCGCCGGCCAGCATTTCGATGGCGCCTTTGCGTTCGAGCGTGCGCAGATGTTCCTCGGCGGCGTTCGGCGAATTGAATCCCATGACGCGGCAGATATCGGCGCGCGTCGGCGGAAACCCCGAGTCGTCCATGAAGTCGCGGATCATCGTCAGGATTTCCTGCTGGCGTTTGGTCAGATCTTCCATCGCGGCCTTTCCAAAAAATTTAGAGACGTCGTCTCAGCAGCGCAAGAGACCGGCGGGAAGCTCCCTTTCCGCAGCCGGCCTCTTGTTTGCCCTTGCTCAGTGCTGTGTTGAATAAGCGGCGGTATCGGAAGCCGCTTTGTTGCCGCGCAGATTGGCAGGCGGCTCAATTTTTCCAAGCTTGCCGAGACGCGCCTCGATCGCGAAACGCGAGCGCTGATGACTGGTCGCCAGCTCCGGAATCTTCTTGCCCGCATCGAATGCGGCGGCGAGCGCATGATCTTCTTCATCCGACCATGGCTTGCCCGAGTTTTGCGGCGCATTTTCGTTGGCTGCCGGGCGCGCTTTCGCCGCCGGCCGCTCGTCGAGCGCCTGCAATGCCATAAACAGGGCGCGTACCGTATCCGGTTGCTGATAGGGGCTGTCGGCGTGAAACGTCTTGCCGGTTTGCGGATCGATGCCATCGGCGAGTTGCTGGATGATCTTCACTGCAGCTGCTTTTTCCATGCGGGATCTCCTGGCGGTAATTGCTTACGGGCTCGTTCCGCGCTGCGCAACGATACCTGTAAGTATATACAGGAACGAGCCAAGTGCAAGGAGGTGTACAGGGGTCGCCAGCCCGCCGTCAGGGCGCTGACAATCAGCTTCCACAAAGTACTGTGGTTAAGGCAATCCGCGGCACAACTATTAGTGCACGGATGGCTGAAAAATAAAGCCGGGACCGCGATTGCAGTTGCGGTTTGCAGCGCCCCGCGGTCGCCGACTACATTTTAGTTTTCACACCGACGTTGATGGTGTGCACTGACAGAAGTACATGCGCGCGCTTGCAGTTCATTACAAGCGGTCGGATGCCGATACTATATGACACTCGCAACAACGCCTGCTCAGATGCGACCGTCAGCCGCAGCACCTTATCGCTGCGACCTTCGCACAATGGACGTGCTGTTACCCGGTAGTGGTGGGCTTACGGCGTCGAATTGCAGCGCCGACAATACCGAGTCCGACAAGCATCAGCACATAGTTTTGCGGCTCCGGCACTGCGGTAATGGCCAGCGGCTCGCCATAGATGAAGTCATCCAGCACTACGAGATCCGTATTCCCTCCGTCGAGTGTGCCTGCGGCCAGGGCCGCATTACCGCTGATGATGCGAACTCTCGATATAACGCTGCCTTCGGTAAACCGCACACCTAGAAATGAGAGGCCTTCATTGGCTGCTGCGCTCTGGGGAACAGAAAATGTGCCGAGGGAGGCGTTGTTGGCGCCGAAAAATTGAAGCGACGTCGTCGAGGCCAGATCGACGTCTGAAAACACGGCGCCGAAGCCCTGCGTTAGTGCAGCTATATTACTGCCCGCAACGAAGAACGATACGTCAGTGATGGTGCTGCCAATCGCAGTGAACAGCCGCTGTGGACTGAAGGTCGAAAAATTACTGGTATAGGACGGATCGATGTTGCCAAATTCGACAGGCGTGCTCGTCGGATTAGCCGCATTGGCGCTTACCTGGAATCCGGTGCCCGGTGTTGCGAAGACAACGCCGCGCGGCGAGTTCACGTTAAAAAAGTTGGCCGCGAAACTATTCGGTGAGGACTGTGCGTCAGGGACGCCATCCCAGTTAATTTCTCGTCTTCCATCCGCGAACGATCCGGGCGCATTAGCATTCAATGTGCCAAGGCTGGACCGGAACGCGTCGACCGATGCCTGAATCCCTGCGGCGTTCGAGCCGCTCGCGCTGGTTATCACCGACGCCGCACCCGCAGTCGCTGCAAGTATCCCGATTGCGGTGCCTATAGCAATGGAAAACAGTGTCTTATGCATTATGGCCTCCGGAAAATTGGGGCTACGTCGGCGCGCCTTACCGGCGCGGCATTCCGCGCAGTTCAAAGCTAAACCTCGACTCGGCTGCACACAATAGTTCGTACGGCGGGACACGAAGTGCCGGACTGGTATGACGCATGCAAGACGGTCAAGCGAAGCTGCTAACCTTGTAAGGTAAAATCAGCGGACCGCTTGCGGGGCCAGGAGGAGAAGAGTTGCGTGCAGGCGAGTGTCGCGCAGCCGGGCGTTGCGCCATTGCAAGTGCCTGATAACAGCATGGCGCCGGGTTTTTGTTTGCCTCCGGAACTGGATTAGCGAACTGGGAACTAACAGGTTGACGCTCTTAGCGACGAAATGAAAATCCTGGCGCTATTCATCCTGCTACTGTCACCGCTCGCAGCGCTGACCGTTGAGGGCGCTCAACCGTCGTCGAAGAGTGCATCCAAACAACCGGCCTGGTCCCAGCTTACCCCGGAGCAGCAGAAAATTCTCGCCCCAATTGCGGAGGACTGGGATCAGATTCCGGACGAGCAGCGCCGCCGGATACTTGCGACCGCGAAACGCTATCCCAAAATGACGTCGGTGCAGAAAGAGCGATTTACCAAACGGCTGCCTGAGTGGAAGGACCTGACGGTCGAGCAGCGTAACCTCGCCCGGGAGCGTTACAAGGAGTTCCAGCGCCTTCCCCCGGCGCAAAAGGAAGAGATCAAGCGCCGCTGGGTTGAGCAAAAGGCGCAGCAACCGAAACCCGAAGTTCAGCCCGTCGAGCAGGTGCAACCGCCGGCGATTGACCCGGCTGCCAATCCCGCCAGCGGCTAAGACGCAGACCTGCGCGCTTCCTTCTGCGGACGTAATGGCGACGCTCGCTGTGACGAGGGCTGCATCCGGCTTGCGCAGACAGCTTTTTTAGCGTCGCCGGTACTGATAATCACATCGCGCCAGCGACTTTCGAGTAACTGGAAACGGGTCGGTTACTTCGATGCGGGCCGTGCGGGTTTCTTGTAGCGGCCGATGGGCACCAGTTCGGCAACAGTACCGCCCGGCGCCCTGAACTTGACTGGAATGACTCCTGGATCGCTGATGATTTCGCAGCCGTACTGTTTTATCTCTTCGGTTGACTTGGCGAGATTCTCTACCTCGATCGCGAAATGATGGATGCACGGTCCATCGCCGGCAGCCTTTGATTCTTTCGACTCGGTACCCTCGTCGTATTTCATCAAGGTAAAGTCGATATCGCCGTCGGTCAAATGGCGTGAAAGATGATCGCGCGTCTTGCGCGTCTCAGCTTCCCAGAAGCCGAAAACTTTTTCGTAGAACTGCGTGGTCTTGTCGAGATCCTCGACCTTGAGTGCAATGTGCACGATTCGATTCATGGTGCCTCCGTGAGTAGTAGCGTTAGCCGTCCTGTCATTACTGCACGGATACATTTACAGGGCAGGCGCTGTCTTCCGCAAGACCCGCGTGATAGACTACGTGAGTAATAATATGAACTAAGCTCGACGGGCATGTGCGCCTTACCAGATCGGACTTGCAGCCGATCGGCGTCGCCGTAACTCGAAAAGTAAAGCGGCGGTACAACGGCGCTGTCGCCGCAATACCGACTACTCCAGTAGTGTAACCGCGCCGCTCCCGGTTAATCGGCTTTCGCGCCGGTCGCTACCACCACCTTGCGCCACTTTTCAATTTCAGCGTTGATGAGCGTGGCGAAGTCGCGCGGCGTGCTGCCCACGGGCTCGGCGCCTTGGGCTTTGAGGTTATCGCGCACATCGGCAAGCTGCAAAGCTTTGACCGTCTCGCGATGCAGTTGCTCGATGATTGCACGCGGCGTCTTCGCCGGCGCGAGCAGGCCATACCACGCATTGGATTCGTAGCCGCGAACGCCGGCTTCATCGATCGTGGGAATGTCCGGAAGTACCGCCGCGCGTTTCAACGATGCCACACCCAATGCGCGCAGCCGGCCCGATTTCACGTGCGGCATTGCGACGAGTACCGTCGTGAACGTGAGCTGAGTTTCACCGCTGATCAGCGCGACGATGGACGGCGCCGCACCTTTGTAAGCGATGTGCGTCATACGGATGCCGGCCATGCTGTTGAAGAGCTCCGCGGATAGATGCGCAGGTGTGCCATTGCCGATCGATGCATAAAGGATCTCGCCCGGATGTTTCTTCGCAAGGGCGATCAGATCCTTCACCGTTTTAACCGGCAGCGAAGGATTGACGACAAGAATATTCGGCACCGTTGCGATGAGCGTAATCGGAGCGAAGTCCTTCACGGTGTCGTAACCGAGCTTCGGATACAGCGACGCGTTCTGCGCATGGCTGGCAAACGTCGCGAGCAGCGTATAACCATCGGGCGGCGCCTTTGAGACCGCTTCGGTACCGATCGTGCCGCTTGCGCCGACCCGATTGTCCACGACCGCAGGCTGGCCGAGACTTTCAGTCAGCTTTGGTGTGAGGATGCGTGCGACCGTATCGATGCCGCCCCCGGCAGGAAACGGCACCACGACACGGATGGGTTTGACCGGATAGGTTTGCGCGGTGGCTGCACCGATACCCTGCACGAGTGCCGTAGCAGTGGCGATGACGATGAATACGGCTGCTAATTTATTTTTCATCCCTCACCTTCACGCCGCCGAAGATTACTTCGCGCTGTTTTCAATATCCAATCGCCTGCGCAAACGCCTGATCGCCTTGACGTAGCTATTCGCCGCGAATGCCTGCTTGCTTGATCACTCCGGCCCACAGCTCGTGCTCGGCGCGGATGTGGGCCGCGAACTCCTGCGGCGAGCTGCCGACAGCGGTCGAGCCTTCGGCGATCAGGCGCTTCACCATGTCAGGCGATTGCATCGCTTTCGCAGTTTCGGCGGCCAACTGGTCGATGACAGTCTTCGGCGTTCCAGCCGGCGCAATAAGGCCATACCAGTTGATGACCACCACGCCTGGCACGCCCGCTTCCGCGAGTGTAGGAATGTCAGGCAAAGCGGCGACGCGCGACGGGGTGGTCACCGCGAGCGCTCGCAAACGTCCAGCGTTGATATGGGGAATCGAGGAAATAATCGTCGGAAATGATAATTGCACGTGTCCACCGATCAAATCCGAATAGGCCGCACCCATGCCTTTGAACGGAATGTGGATCATGCGCGTGCCGGTCGCGATCTGAAACAGTTCGCCGGACATGTGGATAGGGCTGCCGACGCCGGACGATCCGTAATTGAGCTTGCCTGGATAGGCGCGCAGATATTGCACGAGTTCCATAGCAGACTTCGCCGGGACGGACGGGTGCACAACGAGCACATAGCCCTGCGCACTGACCTGCGAGACCGGCGTAAAATCACGCACGATATCGAAGCGCGATTTGTACAGGATCGGATGCACCACGGTCGTCGCGCTGAGCATCATCAACGTGTGGCCGTCCGGCGCCGCCGCGGCGAGAATCTCGAGGGAGATCTGGCTTCCCGCACCCGGACGATTGTCGACCACAAAGCTCTGGCCAAAGACATCGCCGAGCTTCTGTGCAAGGCCGCGCGTGACCGTATCCATGCCGCCGCCGGCCGCGAGCGGTACGAGCACACGCACCGGCCGACTGGGATAGTTCTGCGCATGCGACGGGAGATGCGCGAGCGCCGCAAGGAGCAGCAGGCACCTTGCCACGCAGTTTTTCATCGTCGTTGCTCCCGGTGCGAGCGGGCGAGACTTCGATTTCTACTTGCCGTCCGCCTTCAAGATTTCAAACGCCTGCTGCAATAATTTTTCGATGCGCGCTTTCTCTTTGGCGACGCTTTCATCGGTCCATTCCCAGATGCCGCGTTTCGTTTTCATGCCGATGCGGTTGTTGGCGATCATGTCTTTCAGGAACTGCGGCGGTTCTTTCTCGTTGTGCAGGCTAGGATAAAGCGATGTGCCCGCATAAAGATTGGTATCCCAGCCCGACATTTCCTTTTGTGTCATCGGACCGCAGGCGAGGAAGCGAAAACCGAACCCATAACGCACCGCTGTATCGATGCCTTCGGGCGACACAACGCCATCGGCCACCAGATAAAGCGCTTCGCGCATCATCGCGTGCTGCAGTCGGTTGCCGATGAAGCCGGGAATATCCTTGTTCACGCGCACAGGCGCTTTGCCCAGTGCTTTCTGATCTTTTTCCAGCGCATCGCCGATCGCCTTGTCCGTGAAGTCAGCCTGAATGATCTCGACGAGCGGCACTAAGTGGGCCGGCATGAAATAGTGCAGGCCGACTACGCGCGAGCGCGTTTTAAGATGGCCGCCGATCTCGCCGATCGGAAATGTGGACGTGTTGCTGGCCAGCGGGATCTCGGGCCGTGCCAGTGTCTCAAGCTGCGAAAAAAGCTTTTTCTTGAGCGCGAGATCCTCGGTCGCTGCTTCGACTACGAGGTCGATTTCGGCCCATGGAATCGTATCCAGACTTGCATGTGTCTTAACGCCGGCGGCAATGGTCTCAGCTGCGCCGAGTTTTTTGAGGCCTGCTTTAAGCCGGGCAGGCAGCGAGCGGCGCGTTTTTTCGGACGGGCTCATCACGTGCACGTTCCGGTTGCCGGCGGCAAAAATGATGGCGATGTCGCCGCCCATGATGCCGCCGCCGATGATTAATACGCTTTGCGTACCGCCCGCCATGAAGCCTCCGAATGATATTCAGCTACCAGAAGAGATCGCATTATAAGGCGAAAGCCCGCACGTCCCGGCGCCTGCTATACACTCATACACGGAAGTACGGGGGACAAAGTTATGCGCCGTTTGATTCCATTACTCGTGTTCGTATTTGCGGCATGGTCGATTGATGTTTCGACCGCCGTCGCGCAGTTCAATCCCGAGCGAGCCTACAAGCAAAGCGAGGCCGTGAAGAAGTACTACCCCGATCCCGAGGTGAAGTTCGATACGCCGGGTTTCAGGCCCGGCAAAAGCGATTTCACTTCGCACCAGGAAATGATGGATTTCGTCTACGACCTGCAAAAGCAGAGCAGCAATCTGCAGGTGCGCATCATCGGTAAATCGCAGGAGGGCCGCGCGATACCGATGCTGGTGTTCAGCAACTCCGGGTTTTTCTCGCCTGCGGATCTGCTGCGGCTGAATCGTCCCGTCGTATTTCTGCAGGGTCTGCAGCATGGCAACGAGCCGGCCGGCGGCGAAGTGATGCTGGCGCTCGCGCGTGATCTCGCACGGGGGTCTCTAAAATCACTGCTCGACAAGATCACCGTAATCATCGTTCCGCGCTGCAATCCGGACGGCGCTTACTACTTCACGCGCACCCCCGCACGCGGCATCGATGTGAATCGCGATCACATCAAGCTCGATCTGCCGGAGACGGTTGCGCTGCATCAGGCGATCAACGATTTCCAGCCTGAGGTCTTTGTCGATGCGCATGAGTTCAGCGTCGCCACGCGCTGGCTCGAAAAATTCAAAAAGATTCTCGCCTACGACCTCACCCTGCTCTATGCGACGAATCCGAATGTGCCCGCGGCGTTGACCGCGCTGGCCGACAGTCTGTACCGGCGCAATATCGTGCGAGATGTCGAGCGCGCCGGCTACTCGCACTTCTGGTATTTCACCACTTCGTACAACGCGGAAGACAAGAAGGTTTCGATGGGCGGCACCTCGCCGGACATTGGACGCAACACTGCCGGGCTGCAAAACGCGGTTTCATTTTTGATCGAAACACGCGGCGTCGGTATCGGGCGCGAAAGCTATGCGCGGCGCGTACACACGCATCACGTCGCGATTGCGGCATTGCTCAATACGACAGCAGCCAATGCGCAGAAAGTGTTGGATACGGTCCGCACGGCGCGCGCGTCTGCGCTGATGCAGGACAACGCCAGTGTGGCCGACATTGTCGTGACGTCTAAAAATCCAATCGTTTCACAGCAGCTTGCGATGCGGGACCCGCAGACCGGCGAGCTGTCGCAGGTCGAGGTGCAATGGGACGACTCGCTTGCAGCGGTACCGGAGCTCGTGCGCAAGCGGCCATTTGCTTACGTGATGCCGCCGGCGTATGCAGACGTCGCTCGACGGCTCGCTTACTCAGGTGTCGAAGTGCGCCGGCTGCGCGAAGCACAGACGCTCGAAGTGGAAAGCTATCAAGTCACCGACAAGCGCGTAGCCAATACCTATTACGAAGGCCATATCCGCAATACTGTAACCACTGAGGTCCTGCGCAAGCCGGTCACGTTTGCAGCCGGCAGCTACGTGTTTCGGATGTCGCAGCCGGCTGCGAATGTCATCGCAGCCGCACTTGAGCCGGAAGCGCCGTCGAGCTTCGTTACCTTCGGCATTATTCCTGTCGATCGCAAAGGCAGCGGCGGTGCTACGAGCGAAGCGCCGGTCTATCGATTGATGCAGCCTGTTACGCTTGTTGCGGCAGTCATCGGGCCGGACAACTAGTCTGGGCCGCTATTTGGCCATCGCCGGCGTCTTGGCGCCTGCGCGGGTTGCAGTCCACGAACCGGAGGTGCTGCCTTTGACCGTGCCCTCAATTTTGTTGCCGTCGACGCGTCCCGTGTACTCGGCGTTACCTGCCGTGAGCGTGAGTTGATCTCCGCGTAATTTGCCGTTGACCGGAATGCTACCGGCGCCGTTTTTAAGCGAGCCCGTGACCATCTGGTACATCTGCTTGAGACTCAACTCGCCTTGTCCAAGCTGCCAGGTACCTTCGACTTTTGCCGGTACGATCCACAGATACGCGGTGCGGCCGTCAAAAGTATCGGTCTGATCCGCTGTCCAGTCTTCCATCGTAAATGCGTGTGACACGATGCGCGTGCCGGGTTTGAGATCGAGTATCTTCGGGCGCAGCTTCACGTTGAGCGTTGGCAGCAGGTACATGGTGATTACGGTGGCCTGCGAGAAATCGCTTTCGAAAATGTCGGCCTTCGAAAACTTGGCTTTGTCGCTGACACCTGCTTTCTCGGCGTTTTTCGTCGAGAGTTCAACCATGTCCGGGTTGTATTCGATGCCTTGGGCGCGTGCGCCACGCTTGGCGGCAGTGATTACCGTGCGGCCGTCACCCGATCCGAGATCGATCACATAATCGCTGGACGTCACTTTCGCCATGTCGAGCATCTTGTCGACGAGTCCCTGCGGCGTTGGCACCCAGATGACGTCTTTGCCTTCCTGGCCGACCTGCGGCTCGAAGTCTTTCTTTGCGGGCTGCGCGGAGACGGCGGCGGCCAGCAATGACAGCGACAGCGCAAAGACCGTGCGCTGCCATGAACGTTGCAGAAATTGCGTAGCACGCATGTGATGCTCCTCAGTGTTGAATGAACGGATGCAGAATCAGACGACGTTCAGTGGCGCGTTGCGCTCCACTTGCTGGTGTTGCCGGCATTGGTGACAGTGCCTTCCATCGTATTACCGGAGACATGGCCGGAGTAGGCGGCACTCCCGGCATTGAAGGTGATCGTATCGCCACGCAGTCTGCCATTTGAAATCGACTGCGAGTTAGTGCTCGACTTGAGCGTGCCCTGGATCATCTGGAATTCCTGCTTCAGCGCCAAGTCTCCATCGCCCAGTCGCCAGTTACCGGACACCTTCGCCGGGACTATCCAGAGATGGGCCGTACAGTAGTAACTGCAGCCCGCGCTATCTTCGACGGTTGCCGTTTCGTCGTCCTTCCATTCACCCATGGTGAATGTATTCGACACGATGCGCGTGCCGGGTTTGAGATCCAATATTTTTGGACGCAGCTTGAGGTTGATGTCCGGCAGCAGGAACATCGTTATGACGGTCGCCCGCGAAAAGTCGCTTTCGAACAAGTCGGCTTTCATGAATGTCGCTTTGTCGGTGACACCGTCTTTCGCCGCATTGCGTTTCGATAGCTCGACCATGTCGGGGTTGTACTCGATGCCGGTCGCACGTGCGCCGCGTTTGGCCGCCGTGATGACCGTGCGCCCGTCGCCGGATCCAAGGTCAATGACGACGTCATTGGGCGTGACTTTGGCGATATCTAGCATTTTATCGACCAGCGCCTGCGATGTCGGCACCCACACTACGTCCTTGCCCTGTTGTCCCACCGACGGTGCAAATTCTTTTTCCTTGGCGGCGGGTTGCGTCAGCGCGTGGGTCGCGGGCAACAAGAGCGCAATGCCGGTGATCAACAGGCGCAAACAGCGTGATGCATTCATGAGCGAAGTCTCCATGTGGCGGGTTACAGAACGGTTACGGAAGTTTTTCTATTCGGGGCGTGCGCCGGACGCCTTGACGACCGGCGCCCAGCGCGCAATTTCGCGCTTGATATGCGCGCTGAATTCTTCGGGCGTATCGCCAACAGGCACGGTGCCGTCGGCTGCGAGGCGCTCGCGGGTGTCAGGTTGGCGCAGGAATTTGACCATCTCGGCGTTCAGTTTCGTGACGATGTCGCGCGGCGTGGCCGCAGGGGCGAGTATCCCATACCATTGCGTCGCTTCGTAGCCGGGAACGCCGGATTCGGCGACGGTTGGAATGTCAGGCAGCACCGTCAGACGTTTGGCAGTGCCGACGCCGACCAGACGCAGCTTCTGTGATTTCACGTGCGGCATCAGTGCGGCCATGCCCGTAAACATCATCGAGGTCTGACCGGCGATGAGGTCGATGATCGCCGGTCCGGTGCCTTTATACGGCACGTGCGTTAATTTTACTTTCGCGAGCAGCTCGAAATAAACCATCGTCAGGTGCGCCGCGCTGCCGTTGCCGCCGGAGCCATACAGCAGCTGGCCCGGTTTGGCGCGCGCGGCGGCGATGATCTCTTTAACCGAATGCCACGGCAATGCGGGATGCACGGCGAATCCGTTCGGTACCATCGCAAGCAGCGTGATCGGTGCAAAATCCTTGATGGGATCGTAGGGTAGTTTCGGATACAACGTTGGATTGGCGCCAAACGTGCCGATGTGTCCCATCACCAGTGTGTAGCCGTCGGGTGCAGATCGCGCGGCCGCTTCTACGCCGATGGTGCCACCGGCACCGCCGCGATTTTCGACGATGACCTGCTGGCCAAACGCCTCGGTAAGTTTTTGCGACGTCAGACGTGCAAGAAGATCGGTGCTGCCGCCCGGCGGAAACGGGGCGATCAAGCGAATCGGCTTGGTCGGATAACTCTGTGCACATGCAGTTCCGATGATGCCGGACGCCATCATCACAGCAGCAATGACATCACGTACCTTACCGCTCACTGCGAATACATTCATTGCTTGTTTTGCGCAAGCCTGCCGTCGACCGCAATCCCATCGGCGATCATCTTGTTGATGGCTGCATCCTGGTACCCGGCTTCGCGCAATATCTCGATGGTGTGTTGCCCGACTTTCGGTGCGGGCATGTAATCCGCGCGCGCGCCGGCGGTGGACTGGTTGGGCAGCGCCATGTCGATCATCTTTCCTTCGGTCGGATGGTCGATCTTTTGAAAGAACTGTACATCGTTGAGATGCGGATCTTCCATCAAGGTTTCCAGCGTGTGATATTGCATCGCCGGCACGTCGGATTTCTCAAAAATTTCCACCCACTCGGCGGTTGTTTTTTGCTTGAGTCCTTCCGCGCGCAACGCAAAATAAGCGGGCACGTTCTTGAAGCGCGCCGCCACCGATGAGAACCGCGGGTCTGTTTTGAGCTCGGGCCGGCCGATCGCATCGAAAACGGCGAACGCCTGCGCATTCGTATTCGCCGACACACAGATCCATCCGTCTTTCGTCGGCACCGGCCTCGCCCATGGATCGAAGATGCGCGGGTCGCCGGTGGTGCCGATCGGCGGATCGAATGTCCGATGGTACATATGCTCTTCGAGCACGTAGCGCGCGATGTTTTCGAACATCGGCACTTCGATCGATTGCCCTTCACCGGTGCGCTCGCGATGATAGAGCGCCATCAACACCATCTGCGTTGCGATAAGGCCGGTCGTCTTGTCCGCCATCACGATGGGCACGAAACGCGGCTCGCCCGTTGCGCGGTGATGAAGCGCGGCGATACCGCCTGCACCCTGAATGATTGAATCGTACGCGGGCTTGCTGCGGTAACGGCCCTTCTGCCCGAAGCCGACGATGCCACAGTAAATAATTTTGGGATTGATCGCTTTGACGTCGTCGTACGACAGCTTCAAGCGCGCCATCGCGGAGGGACGCACGTTCCAGAGGAGCACGTCGGCGGTTGCGAGCAGTTTCGCCAGCGCTTCATATGCCGCGGGCTGCTTGAGATCGATAGCGAGCGAACGCTTATTGCGATTCAAATGCAAAAACTTGGGCGACATGTTCGCCGTTATCGCGCGTCCGGCGAGGTTGCGCACGATGTCACCGGTCGGCGGCTCGATCTTGATGACGTCGGCGCCGTAGTCGGCAAGCATTAACGTGACCATCGGGCCGACGACTACCGACGTCATATCGATTACGCGTACGCCGGCCAGCGGTCCACCCGCCATCAGTGCACCATGCCGGTAACTGTTTCGCGGGCAATCGGTGCGCTGCCCGT
>Ga0157376_10000919_pt1 | contig 19114 bp, 18 predicted proteins | sample M45metaG_FD_121801 | JGI IMG/M metagenome (GOLD analysis project Ga0157376, IMG submission 121801) | Miscanthus rhizosphere microbial communities from Kellogg Biological Station, Michigan, USA - M4-5 metaG | ecosystem: Host-associated > Plants > Roots > Rhizosphere > Soil | place: USA: Michigan... | reverse complement strand
CACCAGCACCGCCTCCCCATCAATCGTCAGTTCAATCAATCCCGGACTTGTGTATGCTTCGCTCAGTTGTTCAGACTGACTACTGTCTACTCCACTCCCTCACGGTCTTATTCCCACGCGATTCATCTCCCCCGCACGCCCCGCCGTCGTAAAACAATTCCCGCTCACGCATTTCCCTTGCCGTACATGTGCATCCACTTCCGCCCGAAAATGTTTCAACACCGATTGGATCGGCGCCGGCACAATCTGCCCCAACCCACAAATCGACGAAAGACTCATCGCCTGCGACAATTCTTCTAGCAGCGCCAAATCCGCTCGGTACTGTGCTTCCGGCAAACCCCCCTGTGTCCACCGTACCAATAAATCCACCATCTTCTGGGAGCCCACTCGGCACGGCACACACTTCCCGCAAGATTCATTCCGATAAAACCGCACCGCATTCAACGCCATATCCAGCATGCAGGTGGTCTCATCGCAAACCACGATCGCGCCCGATCCCAGCATCGATCCCGCTTCCGACAGGGCCTTGAAATCCAATCGCACATCCACCATCGACGCCGGCAAAAATCCCGACGACGGGCCCGACGGCGCAAACGCCTTCAGCGTGCGCCCGCCGCGCACTCCGCCCGCAAAATCAAACAGGACTTCGCGCATGGTGATTCCCAGCGGGACTTCGTAAATCCCCGGTTTTGCTATGTTTCCGCTCACCCCAACAAATTTCAATCCGCGCGAACCGTTCCGTCCGGCCGCTCTATACCATTCCACCCCGCGCGCCAGAATTTGCGGCGCATTGATAAACGTTTCGACGTTATTGATCACCGTCGGCTTTTGCCACAATCCTTGCGCCACCGGAAACGGTGGTTTGTTGCGTGGCTCCGCGCGATGTCCTTCAATCGCTTCCAGCAGCGCGCTCTCTTCGCCGCAAATGTATCCGCCGGGACTTACAAAGACCCGTAAATCGAAATCCAGTCCGCTGCCCAGAATGTTTTTTCCCAACAATCCCGCACGGTACGCTCGGCCAATCTCTTCGCCCAGAATCTCTTCCTGCAAATGGTATTCGTGGCGGATGTACAAAATCCCTTGCTTCGCTGCGGTCACCAGCCCTGCCAGAACCATTCCTTCGACCAGCAGGTGCGGCAAATGGGTCATGATAAAACGATCCTTAATCGTTCCCGGTTCGCTTTCGTCTGCGTTGCATACAATATATTTCTCCGGCCCTGGTTGTTTGCGAACCAAATCCCACTTCATCGAAGTCGGAAATCCCGCTCCGCCCATGCCGCGCAATTCCGATTCTTTTAGTTTCGCCAGCACTCCGTCGAAATCTTTGCTCACTGCCAGCGCCCGAACCGCTCCGTATTTTTCTGTGTCCGGATACGGATCGGATGCGCACGCCACTCGCGCTTGGTTTGGGTGATCGTCGTGGAAGTCATCACCGCGGAGCGCTCCCCGCACCAGCAATTCCGCGCGTTCCGCGGTCACCTCCGTAAAAATGTGGTCGTTGACTGCAATCGCCGGTGCGTGATCGCAGCGGCCCAGACACGAAACGTCGCGAATCTCCACTTCGTTGCGCCGGGTATTCGCAAACCGCCCTTCGATTTCCGCGCGCAGCTCGCAGGCTCCATTCAGATGGCAGCTCATATCAGCGCACACACGTACTTCCGCGAGCGCCGGCGGCGCCAGATGAAAATGCGGATAAAAACTGGCCACACTGTGAATTTGATATAGCGGGGTTTGCGTGCGTGAGGACAGCGATTCCAGCTCCGCCTTGGGCAGAAAACCGTGCCGTAGCTGGATGGCCCGCAGGTCGTCGAAGATCAAGGTATTCCGTCTCGCCGGAAATGCACTGTGCGGAAAAAATGCGAGCCGCACAGAAACTGGGTTTCAGGGCTCGTACTGGCAACCCTGAGCTGACAAAGGGAGTGCTACTTCCACTGCATACTAGTCACCGGAGCGCAGGCTGTAAATAGAAGCGCGTTGGCTTTTTGGCGCACGCTGCGAAAAAGACAATGAGCCGACGTTGACTTCGCAGCTTACCGAACGATATAAGCGAGAGGATTGTTTCTCGTTTTCCGTGATGAATTCTTCCACTACACAGCTCTTGCGCACTGCGCTCGGCACCGCCGGCGCATTCTTGGCATTCGCGTTTTCCGCTTCCGCACAAAATTCAAAATCTTCCAGCGAAACGCAAAAATACATCGGGCCGGGCTCTTGCGCAGCCACCAGCTGCCACGGCAGCGTCAAGCCGGTCGTGGACAGCCGTATTCTGCAAACCGAATACACCACCTGGATTTTGAAAGATAAGCATAGTCGGGCGCATCAAGCGCTCACCGGCGATGGGGGCGAACGCATAACCCGCATTCTGAGACTTGGAACCAAAGCGGAGGAATCGCCGAAGTGTTTGGCGTGCCACGCGCTTTCCACCACGCCAGAACAACGTGGGCGCGCATTTGAAATTTCGGAAGGCGTGAGTTGCGAAAGTTGCCATGGTCCGGCATCCGCATGGCTCGGACCACACACCACTCGCGACTGGCCGCATGAAAAATCGGTTGCTGCCGGAATGTACGACACCCGCAACGTAATTCATCGCACCGAAAAATGCCTTCAGTGCCACCTTGGCAGCAAAGAAAAATTTGTCGATCACGAAATGATCGCTGCCGGACATCCGGATTTGTATTTTGAATTGGACTCATTTTCCGCGGTGATGCCGCGTCATTGGAAGCAGCCGCGCGAATCCGCTTCGGGGAGACCAGCAGAAGATCCTAGCTGGGTGGGCGTGCGCGACTGGAGCGCCGGCCAGGCGGTGCAGCTGCGCGCTGCGATGGAGCGCCTGACCTGGCGCGCCAAAGGCGAACGAGCCGACGGGAAATTCTCCTGGCCGGAGTACTCTGAGCTTAGCTGTATGGCTTGTCATCATTCATTGGGCCCGGCAAAGGACAGTTGGCGGCAGGAACACGGCTATTCCGGACGGCGCCCCGGCGATCCCGCCTGGAACGCTTCGCGTTATCTGGTTTTCCGAATTCTGGCGCGCCAGGTGGATCCAGCATCCGCGCAGGAACTCGAAAAACGTCTCACCGCTGTTTCCGACGAAATGAGCAAGCTGAATCCGGATCGCAACGCGGTGGCTGCCGCCGCAACTTCCGCCGCTCCGGTTGCGCAGCAATTTGCCGAGCGTCTTTCGGTAATGCCCTACGATTCTGCGATTGCGCTGCGCGCCATGCAGGGAATTGCGCAAGACGCCGAAACCATCTCGCTGGGCGACGAACGCGCCGCCGAGCAAGCCGCGATGGCGATGGATTCGTTGTATATCGCCTATAGCAAACAAGCCAGTCCGGCGAATGCCGCGGAAGTGCGCGCCGTGATTAACGGATTGTTTGAGCAGTTGGAAATTCCGTCCGCTTACAATGCCGACCAATTTGCCTCTGCTCTCAAGCGAATTCGCGATTTGCTGCATTAATTTTATTTACTTTCCCCAGGTACCCCTCAGGGTCTAGCATGGAGTAGCGTGACCGCTTGGGACTCTCGTGAACAGTTTCGAAAACTGGTTTTGCAGTTCGTCCATCTGGCGTTTCGTCACCGAACGCAAACTGCTGCCTTGGATTCTTTCCGGGTACGCGTTGGGCGATCATGTTCTGGAAGTCGGCGCCGGTCCCGGTGCTACCACCAACGAATTGCTGAGGCGGGCCGGACGCGTGACCAGCCTGGAGCACGATGCTTCGTTTGTGAGTAAGTTGGCAGAACGGCACAAAGGCTCAAAAGTAACGGTGGTGCGAGGCGACGCCGCGAAGTTGCCGTTTCCCGACGGCACATTTTCTTCGGTGGTTGCGGTTTTGGTTTTGCATCATCTGCAATCTCAACAGCAACAAGACGACGCGTTCCAGGAATTTCATCGTGTGCTACGGCCAGGCGGAATGTTTTTTGCATTTGAACTTCGTGACGGCTGGCTGCCGCATGCGGTGCACCGCCACAGCACATTTGTTCCGGTTTCTCCGGCTTCCGCATTTGGCCGGCTGACAGTTGCCGGATTTTCGCGAATCGCTGTGGATATTGAGCGATCAGCGTTTCGTGTCTGCGCGCTGCGTGCCGCTGAAGCGTGAGTAGAGTCGGCCACAAAACATTAGGGTGCACTCGTTGACCGAAGCTCCCGCGGTCACTAGCATCGATGCATGATTGATTCCACGCCCTTCACTGCCTCCCGACCGGGTGCGGCGAACTTCCCTCCTGGCCCGCCGCCTAATCTGATACGCGCTTTGTTCGGCGCAATGCAGCAGAATCCGCTGGATTACTTCACCGAAATGGCGCGGAAGTATGGCGACGTCTCTGGAATGCGTATTGGAAATTTTCGTTCGTTCTTCATCAATCATCCGGACCTCATCGAAGCTGTGTTGGTCAACCACGCCCGCAAATATCACAAGGGCCGCATTCTGCAGGCCAACAAATATTTATTTGGCGAAGGCCTGCTTACCAGCGAAGGCGATTTTTGGCTGAGGCAGCGGCGGCTTTCGCAGCCGGCATTTCACCGCACGCGAATCAGCGCATACGCGGCGACGATGGCGGAGTACACCGAGCAGATGGTTGCGACATGGCGCAACGGCGAGGTCCGCGACATCCACGAAGAGATGATGCAACTGGCGCTGCGCATTGTGGGCAAGACACTGTTTGATGCGGACGTGACCAAGGACGCGAAAGAGGTTGGCGAAACATTGGATCTGTTGCTGGACATCGCTGCCAATTTTGGCCGGACGGTTCTGGTTCCGCTGTGGGTACCTACTCCTCGAAATATTCGCGCGAAGCTGGGAGTGCGGCGGCTGGAAAAAGTGATCTACCGAATTATTGCAAATCGCCGCGCCTGTGGCGGGAACTCGGGCGATCTGCTTTCGCTGTTGCTGCAAGCGCAGGATGATGATGGTTCGCACATGAGCGACCGGCAGCTACGCGACGAGACCATCACACTTTTTCTGGCAGGGCATGAAACGACGGCGAATACGCTTTCATGGACGTGGTGGCTGCTGGCGCAAAATCCGGCAGTCGAGAAAAAGTTTCACGAAGAGCTCGACGGCGTGCTCGGTGGAAGCGTTCCGACGCTAGAGGATCTGCCGAAGCTGACTTATCTGAATCACTTGCTAACCGAATCGCTTCGGCTATATCCCACGGCTTGGGGCATGGCGCGGCTGGCGGTGGAGGAGCACGAAATTGCGGGTTACCCGGTACACGTCGGAAACGGCGTGGCGTTTGCGCAATGGGTGATACACCGTGACGCGCGGTGGTTTGATGCGCCACTGGAGTTTCGTCCGGAACGTTGGGGAAGCGGTCTGGCAAAGCAGCTGCCACGATTCGCTTACTTTCCGTTTGGCGGAGGACCACGACGGTGCATCGGGAATACTTTTGCGTTGATGGAAGCGAGCGTGGTGTTGGCGACGATCGGGCAGAAGTTTCGGTTTGCGCTGGTGCCGGGACATCAGGTGACGCCGCTGGCGTCGATTACGCTGAGGCCGAAGAACGGGATTCTGGTGACTTTGGAAACGCGAGGATAGAACAACGATTAGGTCGGTAATTTCTAGCTGGTCTGAATTCCAGGAAGCGAACACAGATTGAGAGTAGCGGAAGCGTGCTAAATCGGAAACGGGCGCGACAATCTGACAACAGGAACGGATTCCATGGCTGGTGGCGTTCGGTCCCATCATCGCTCAATCCACAAGAACTGCCATTTCAGCGCGACGAGAGTTTGATCGCCGGGCGGCGGGCCGCAGAGACGGCGGGGCGTCCGAATTGCGTCGGCGCTGTCAGCTGGAGTCAGCTGATTTATCCGCAAGAGAGCGCCCGATTCCCAAGGATCAGGCAAGTCTCGGCATCGTCTTGAATGAATTTTTTCAAGGATTGGAACGCTGTTCGCAAGCGTTTCGAGTTCGGCGCTGGTGCAGTTCTTGGCGCGAATCTGATCACCTTCCCTGGCGAGCCGAACAGGACGTTGCGCTCCTGGAAATCCGAATCTTGGAAACGACCGTAAAGCCGCGGGCTTAGGCGTATTCCCAAATTGCCACGTCGTCGGAACTGCCGAGATGGCATTCATGAACATGCACTGAGAGCGGATAAACATCGGACAAACTTTCGACCAATCGGGGAGAGATTTTCGTCGAAAAGCAGCTTCACGCGTCGAAAATTTCCGATTTACGTTCGCCCTCAGCTGCTAATGTCGGGTACCCGCGGATGTCTTGTTCTGTCAGAAATGTGAAATCCCGCAAGATGTCCTGGCCGCTCATGGCACTGGCGAGGGACTCCAGAACGTCATAAACGCTGATGCGCAGTCCAGGCTCCATGGTGGTGATTTCCGACTAACCCAGGCTGACACTCTGAGCCAAATAGAGTGTCGGGCGCTCGCGCATGCGGATTCGAACTTATGCGGGCGAAAAAGACGCGGGCCAACATCCATGCGTTGCCTACAGCGTAAAGATTCGCGTGGACGTCAAGGCCTGCACGCGAATGAGTTGTGTGCCGAAGCGCGTCTGTGATGCAACAGCGTGTTCGTTGACACACGATGGGCCCTTTAGAAGTCCAGGTAAGTCGATTGTTTTCAATCCAATGCATTTTGGCGGTGATTCTGCGATAGGGGTGTAAGTGCGCGGGGGAGGCTAGACATGGAACTGATAAGCGAGTTTGCGGTGCTGACGGCGGCGACGGTTTTGGCGGCGGGAGCGGCGATTGGGCTGAACTGGTTTTTGTTGAACGCGGCGTTTCGGTTGATGGAGCCGGCGGGAGCGCGGCCGGTGCCCGTGATACAGCTGGGGTTGGTGCGAGGGACGCGGGCAGTGGCGCGAGGCTACAGCGCCGTTCGTTAGTGATTGGTGAGTAGCGAGCATTGCGAAGAACAAACAGGGATTTGCCACCGAGTCACATACCGCATAGAGATTGGAACGGAAGAAGGGTGAAGCAGCGAGCAGTGAGCACGAGTCGGGTTTAAGGAAGGAGTACAGCCAGGATTGGCTGTGCTAGCGAGGACGACGATGATTGCACTGAAGTGGTTGCTGGTGATTCTGGGGATCGGATTGTTTGGAAGTGCCGGGGCGCTGGTGGTTTACGACGTGTATGTGTCGTCGCAACTGCGGAAGCTGCTGCGGCGGTCGAGCGAAGAGGGCACCGGCGGATTTGAGACGACTGCGCGGTTCCCGGGACACCCTTTCGGACCGGTGCGCTGGCAGCGCGCACTCCTGTTGGCCGGGCTGGCGGTCGTGCCGCTGCTGATATCGAAAAGTATTGTGGTGGTGCCGGATGGAGAAGCGGGAGTACGCGTCAGCCAATTCTGGGGCGTGCGTCCCGGAACACTGTATCCCGGCGTACACCTGGTTACGCCATTCGTGGACGAGGTGGCGTCGTACGACACGCGAGAACAGGTATACCTGACAGCGGCAACGGAGAACGGCAAGTACACAAAAGAGCTGTTGACGGTGCAGGCGCGGGAAGGATTGAACGTCGGGATCGCGGTGGCGGTGCGCTACCGACTGGATCCGCGGCGGCTGTCGTACATCCACGCAAATTTGCCAAGCGCGGTTGGAGATGACGTAGTGGCACCGGTGGTGGCTTCGACGTACCGGTCGCTGACGCCGAACTACATTACGCGGGAAATTTTTGCGGTGAAGCGCGAAGAGTTGCGATCAAAGGCGGCGGAAGCGATCAAGACGCGGCTGGAGACGGACGGAATTCTGGTACGCGAAGTGGTGCTGAGGGATATCAAGCTGCCGGAGGAGTATGCGAAAGGGCTAGAAGGGCTACTGCTGAAAGAGCAAGAGAGCGAACGGCTGGGAACCGAGCAAGAGATCAAAGCGAAGCAAGTGAAGATTGCGGAACTGGAAGCGGAAGCGCAGAAAGCGCGCGACATAAAACAAGCGGAAGCACAGGCGGCGGTCCAGGTGCTGCAGGCGAAGGCGCAGTCGGACTCCATGCAGTACACCTTGCCGCTGAAGCAGAAGCAGATTGAGCAATCGAAGCTGGAAGCGGAAGCGCGCAAGGAAGCGACACTACAGAACGCGGAAGCGGCGGCTCAGGCAAAGATCATAGACAGCAAAGCGGAGATTGAACGGCAGAGGAATCTTGCGGATGCGGAAGCGAACCGGATTCGGGTTACGGCAGATGCCGAGGCAAATCGGATTCGGGTGACGGCGGCGGCGGACTCCGAGCGGATGAAGTTTGAGGCAGCAGTGCTGAAGCAGAATCCGATGCTAATTCAGAAAATTATTGCGGAGCGGTTGAGCGACAAGCTGCAAATCATGATGGTGCCAGTGGATGGGAAGAACTTCTTTGCGAACGACGTGTTCCGGTCGGCGTTTAACGGAGTGCCGGGGACTACGGCTGCAGAGGATGAAGGAGGCGATGGGAATGCGCAGGCTGCGGCGAATCTGGCGGGGCAGAAGCGGAATACGCGGAAGCCGTGAAGAGCAGATGGATGGTACGGTCGGGCAAGCTGGGGCGCAGCATGCTGCGCTCCTACAAAGAAGATGCGAGTCAACGTGATGGGCCTGGAACGATTAGAGATTGGTTCAAGCGAGAGTCTGAACTAGCGCGCCAGCCAAAACCCTGCGGGTGGCGCGTCGCGCGGAGTTGGTAAGGATTTCGAGATGGCATCGATTTTGTTCGGGGCCTGCAAATACAAGCCCTGTGACCCGGGGCAAGCGCCGCCGCGCTTCGCCGGGCCCGGCCAGAGGTCGGAATCGGAAACCAGCTTCGCGCTACGCGCCACCTGGTTGGCGAAGGATGAAGTAAAGGATGCGATGAAGAAAAGGTGTAACGAGTTGGGAGGCGAGTGAAACAGTTTCAGAATTCAAGAGTGAAGTACGTGAGGGAGGTTGTGATGAACGCGAATTCAGAACAGAAGCGGATTGTGTTGGGAGTGCGGAGAGCGGGGATGGCGGGTGTGCTGGTGGGAGCGCTGGCGCTGGCACCGTTGGCGGGGGCGGCGAATGTTCGCGAAGGCGAACGCATGGTGAGCGAGTGGGTAGTGGATCGGGCGCGGGTGGAGAATTTGCAGCGATGGGTTTCGGCGGGACACGCGGATTGGTGCAAGGATGCGCGACTGGTGGCGGCAGAAGAACTGTGGCGGCTGGCGCCGGATTTTTCGGGGGATGGGTTTGAGTTGAACGGGGTAGAGACGATTGTTAGTGGCGATGCGAATGGCGGAAATCGGGTGACGTTCGAATGGGCGCCGCTGGATGGGCGGGCGGTGTATCGGGTGACGGTGGAGCGATTTGACTGGTTACTGCCGATTGCGAAAAACGCGGAATCGATGGTGTGGGTGCCGACGAGCACGGAGATTCGCACTCACGAATAAAGTTTTCCGATGCGAACGGGTCCAGAGCAAGTGGCTCGGGAGTATGCGGAAATGGGGAGGGACGACTATGAAAACTTCAGGGCTGAAGCCATAGCCGTCCCGCAACTTTTTCGACAGAAGAGTTGAGCAGGCGTTGGTGCGAAGGGAAGTGGGCCGTGAAGGAACGTGGTAGACTCTGGCTTTAGTATCGTGAAAAACCAACTGGCACGGCGAATTTTGTTGGCAGTACCTACTGCGACGCTATTTTCCTTATTTATTTTTGCAGATGCGGAACCGAGCAAAGCGCAAGGGCAGGCCCTGGAGGATGCTGTCGAGCGACTGGCACGAAGAGCGATCGCCTTGCCGCACGAGCATCGCGTGGCGATGGTATGGACAAATCACGCTGCGATTCCGGAGCAGCATGCCCAGCATTTGCGCGAGTTGTTTGTGGCGCAACTGGAAGCGGCACAAATGCGATTGGCGCTAGGCGAGGCGGCTCCGGCGCTTCGAGTGCTGATCGAGCAGACACCGTCGCGGATCGTGTTCAGTGCGTCCGTGTCAACGGAAGGCAGCGTGAGTGTGGTCATCGAAGAGGTCGCGCGGTCGCTGGCGGGAATTGATGCGCGGCCGTCGAATGTGGTGCGGCTAGAGAAAGAGTTGTTGTGGCGGCAAGAAGGAAAAATACTGAGTGCCGTGATACGGGCCCGTTCGAACGGTGCGGGAAAGAGTTTGCTGTTACTGAACGAAGAGGAGCTACAGGTTTTTGGCCAAGAGCAGGGAAGTTGGAAGTTGTTGGCGACGAAAGCGATCCCCGGAGCGAAGCTGCCAGTACGGACAGCGCGAGGACAGATTGTGGTCGCTGAGGACAGTGGTGAGCGAGTGGGGATTTTGTTTCCTGGAAAGAGATGCGACGCGACTCTGGCGGATGAGTCGGCGGTGAGCTGTGGCGGAGGTGCTGCGGATTGGCCGGCGGGGAGATTGTTGGCCTTGCCGACGTGCGGAACGCAGACTTGGTGGTTGAAGAGCGATGGGACGGACTGGACTAGCGACGATCGGTTGCTTTTGAGAAATTCTGGAGTGGCGAAGGATTCGGCGGTGGCGGCGGAACTGAACGTGCCGGGGCCGGTGATTTCAATTGGCGCGGGAGTGGACGCGGGTGCAGCTACGGTGGTGGTGCGAAACGTGGCTACTGGAGATTTTGAGGTGTATCGGGTTGTGCTGGCTTGTGCGAATTAGGAGCTTGGTGTGCGTGACTGGCGCGATGCTGATGTTCGCGGCTGGATTGCATAGCGCGGCGAAGCCGATCTACGGCGGGACTCTGCGAGTGGAATTAAGGGCGACGGCCAGCGCGCTGAATCCTGCTCAATGGAAAGCGGGTTCAGCGGAATTTGCCGCGAATGAACGGCTAGCGGAACTGATGTTTGACCGGCTAGTGACGCTGGATAACTACGGAAGATTTCAGCCGGCGCTCGCGACGGAGTGGAGTCACGACGGAAACGTGAAGCGCTGGCAATTCACTCTACGCGCGGGAGTGAAATTTTCGGATGGGACGAAGTTGCTTCCAAGCGATGTGGTGAGCGCGTTGCAGCCGATTTTGCCCCGAGGGGTGCAGATTTTGGCGACGGCGAACGGAGTGGCAATCCAATCAGCGAATGCAGTGAATGATTTGCTGGAGATGCTGGCGTCAGGGCCATATTTTGTTTATCGAGATGATGGCAAGGGTGCGTTGAGCGGGACTGGACCGTTTCTTTTGGAGAATTTTCCTCGTACGAGCAAGCCAGGGGAGAAAAATTCGGTGGATGGGGATGGCGGGGCGACGCAGCACTTTCGGTTTCGTTACAACGATGGATACTGGGGCGGGCGGCCATATGTTGATGCGATTGATGTGACGCTGGGAGTGCCGCCATTGCGGGCGCTGTTGGATGTGCAGCTCGGAAAGGCCGATCTGGCGGAATTGTCGGAAGACACGGCGCGACGGGCACAGCAAGCGAATTTGAGGTTGTGGACGTCTTGGCCACTGACGCTGTATGCGGTGCGCTTTCCTTCGCGCGCGAAATCGGCGACAGACCAGGCGTTGCGCGAGGCGCTGAGTCTTTCGTTGGAGCGAAAGGCGCTGGCGCGGGTGTTGCTGCAGAGGCAAGCGGAACCCGCAGAGAGTCTTTTGCCACAATGGCTCTCGGGATATGCTTCTCTATTCGACGAGGAGAGCAATCTGGAACGAGCTAAGGCGATTCGCGCAAGCCTACCGGCAACTGCCGCGGGTGTTGCGCAGCCGCTGCGATTGAGTATTGATTCGAGCAACGATCTGCTGAGATTGATTGGTGAACGGGTGGCGGTGAACGCGCGGGCGGCGGGGCTTACGGTGCAGATTGTTTCGCGAAGCGGTGTGCGCGCGGCCGGTGATGGCGCAACAGCGAAACTGGAAAGCGAAGCGCAGTTGGTCAGGTGGCGGTACACTTCTTTATCGTCACGGGAAGCGCTAGAAAGCGAAGCGGCGGCTTGGCGCTGGGAAATTCCCGAGGGTGACGGGTTGGCGGACGCAGATGCTCAGTACGCGTGGGAAAAGCGAGTGATGGAAGAAAGACGGATATTGCCGCTGGTGGCGGTGCCGGATTTTGCAGCGGCGGATACGCGGTTGCGCAACTGGTCACCGGCGGTTTGGGGAGAGTGGCGGCTGGCGGATGTTTGGCTAGATCAGGCGGAAGCGGGCGGTCGTTCGAATGAAGGCGCGGCCAAGATTGAAACTGGGGCCAGGCCATGAGCTTCAGAACAAAACTTTTTTTATTGTTTTTGCTGACGGTGCTGGCGTCGGTGTCTGCGGTGACGTACAGCGTGACGCACTACGCGCGCGGAGCGTACGAAGAAGCGGATTCTCAACGCACCCAGGCGCTGGTGGAGCAATTTCAGAAGGAATACACGCAGCAACGGGAATTGGTAGCGCGGCAGGTCGAGAACGTTGCGAATTCCGAAGTGACGCTGAAGATGGCCATCGATATGCAGCGAACCAACGTCGATCAATCGCTGTATGTACGTGACGCTGCAGGAGCCGCGCAGGAACACGGTTTGAACTTCATGGAATTCGTGATTGCGGACGGCACGCTGATTTCCTCGGCGCAGTATCCGGCGCGCGTTGGGTACAAAGAGACGTGGGTGACCAGCGTCAAGGACTGGAGCGGGACGGAAGCGTTTTTGCGGCGCGAAGAATTACCCAACGAGACGGCGGTGACACTGACGGCAGTACGAACGCAGCCCAACGTGACGCAACCGTTTTATGCGGTGGGCGGACGGCGAATGGATCAAAACTTTTTATCTTCGCTGGTGGCGCCAGCGGGGATGCGAACGCTGCTTTACCTGAATCTGAATGACACATTTACACCGAGCGACATTACCAGTGTGGCGGACGACATCAAGCAACCGGAACGTTTTGCGTCGATGATCGCGGAGGTGAAGGCCAAGAAGGCTCCGCTGGTGCAGACGATTCAGTGGACGAATGACGCGGCATCGGCGGAAGTGTTTCACGTGTTGCCGTTGGCGGGACGAAATGGGGAATTGCTGGGTGCGCTGCTGGTGGGAAGTTCGCGGCGCGATCTGGTGTTGTTGACCAATCAGATTATGAAGTTGACCGCGGCGGTGGCGGCCGCTGCGATTTTGGTTGGGCTGCTGCTGACGTGGTGGGTGTCGGCGCGGATTACGCGTCCGATCGAAGAGCTGGCCGAAGGCGCGCGCGAGGTGGCCGCCGGGCATTGGGATGCGCGAATCAACTTGAAAGGTCGGGACGAGACCGGGCAACTGGCGGCGGCATTCAACAACATGACACAGACGCTGGTGTCGCAACGGGAGAGGTTGGTGCAGACGGAGCGCGTGGCGGCTTGGCGCGAACTGGCGCGACGGCTGGCGCATGAGTTGCGCAATCCGCTATTTCCGCTACAGATCACAGTGGAGAACATGCAGCGAGCGCGGCAGTTGGGGCCGGAGCAATTTCAGGAAGTGTTTAACGAGTCGACAGCCACGCTGAAAGCGGAATTGGCGAATCTGAACAGTATTGTGAACCGGTTCAGCGATTTCTCTAAAATGCCGGCGCCGGAATTTTCGCGGGTGGACATCAATGAGTCGATTCGCGGCGCAGTACGGCTGTTCGAACCGCAGTTCCATGAAGTCGGCAAGCCGAACATCGCCGTGGAATATTTTCTGAAAGAGAGTTTGCCGGAAATCGACGGCGATATCGAGCTGCTGCACAAGGCGTTTCAGAATCTGGTGCTGAACGCTATGGATGCGATGCCGGCGGGTGGAACGCTTACTTTTCGTACGATGGAAACGCAGCCAGGAATTCGCGTGGAAGTATCCGATACCGGCAAGGGACTTACGCCAGAAGAGTGTTCGCGGCTGTTCACGCCGTACTACACGACCAAGCAGCAGGGAACTGGCCTGGGATTGGCGATTGTGCAGTCGGTGATCAGCGATCATCGCGGAACGATTTCAGTGGCTAGCGAAGAAGGCCACGGCACGACGTTTCGCATTGAGTTGCCGCGCCGTCAGCCTGGAATAACAACCAAGAAACTGCAACCGAGTACGACGACGGATCAAGCGGCGCCTACGACGCCAGAGCCTGCGGCGGCGAGCGGTTGATCGTGGGCGGCGGCACACTCTGGTGACACGCAAAGCTCATCTGTTACTGGTGGACGACGATGCCAATACCCTGGCATCGCTTTCGCGGGCGTTCCGTCTGGCCGGGCACGAAGCCACGGTTTGCGACAACGCTGCGCGCGCAGTGGAACTTTTGCGAACCGAAAAATTCGACGTGATTTTTTCCGATGTGGTAATGCCGGGGAAAAGCGGTTTGGAATTTCTGGAAGAGATCAGAACGGCTGGAGTGAAAGCTCCGGTGATTCTGATTTCCGGGCAAGCAAATATTGAGATGGCGGTGCGTGCGACCAAGCTGGGGGCGCTAGACTTTCTGGAAAAGCCGCTTTCGACGGACAAGTTGTTGGTTACGGTTGAGAATGCGCTGCGGATCTCGCGGCTGGAAGATGAAAATCGCGAGCTAAAAAAGAGATTGGGCAAGCACCAACTGGTAGGGTCAGGCGCGGCGATGAGGAAGTTACTGGGGCAAATTGATAAGGTGGCCGGCAGCGAGACGCGGGTTTGCATTCTGGGCGAAACTGGCACGGGGAAAGAGCTGGTGGCGCGCGCGATTCATGACCGGTCGCAGAGGCGCGATCAACCGTTTGTGACTTTGAACTGCGCGGCGGTGCCGGGGGAGCTGATCGAATCGGAACTATTCGGGCATGAAAAGGGTGCGTTCACGGGGGCTGCCGGCCGCCATGTTGGGAAATTCGAGCAGGCCGAAGGCGGCACACTTTTTCTGGATGAGATTGGCGATATGCCGGTGGCGATGCAGGCAAAATTGTTGCGGGTACTGGAAGAGGGCGAAGTTGAGCGAGTGGGCGGTGACAAGCCAGCAAAAGTGAATGTGCGGGTGGTCGTCGCGACGCACCGCAATCTGGAAGAGCTGGTAACGCAAAATCATTTTCGGCGGGATCTATTTCACAGAGTCTACGTTTTCCCGCTGTTTTTGCCGCCGCTGCGCGAACGGCCTGAAGATTTCGTTGAATTGGTGGCGCATTTCGCGCGGCAAGTGGCTACGCAGAATGGTTGGAAGGAAAAAGAGTTCTCCGCTGAGGCGACTGCAGGATTACAGCGCTATTCGTGGCCGGGAAATGTTCGCGAGTTGCGCAATGTGGTGGAGCGGCTGGTACTGCTTGGTGAAGGTGAGCAGGTTAGCGGAGAAGATGTGTTGCTAGTGTTACCTACCAGTGGAATGGCCGCACAGAATATTGGAAGTTCGCCAGCTGGGGATGGAAACGCAACTTTGGCGGCGCGCACCGAATTGTTTGAGAAGGAGGTGTTGCTCACAGAGATTCGCCGCCACAATTTTCATATGACCAATGTGGCGCGGGCGCTGGGCCTGGAGCGCAGCCATCTTTACAAAAAATGCCAGCAGCTGGGAATTGACTTGCAATCGCTGCGCCGTCCGGAATAAATCAGAACATGTATCCTGCGCTCATAGGAGTTTCTGCCGCAGCAGTTGCGGGAACCGCAATTTCTATTGGGGCGATTCACCCCCGGTCGCAACTATTTGGCCAAACGATTTGCAAGACTGCCGATGGGCAGAAGTTGGCGATCACTTTTGACGATGGCCCGAATCCTGCGATTACACCGAAGCTGTTGGACTTGCTCGACACACATCGGGCAAAGGCGACATTTTTTGTAATTGGCCGATTCGTTCGGCGATGCCCTGACTTGACGAAAGAGATCTACGCGCGCGGTCATCTGGTGGCGAATCACACATACACGCATCCGAATCTTTTTTGGATGAGGCCGCAAGCGGTTCGTGGCGAAATGCAAAAGTGCCAGGACGCGATCCAGGAGGCGGTGGGAAATGCAGCGAAGCATTTTCGGCCGCCCTACGGATTCCGCAATCCGTGGGTGATACCGACAGCGCGCGAACTGGGGATGGAAACGGTGATGTGGACGCTGATTCCAGGGGATTGGTGGGAAAAGCCAGCGGAATGGCTGATTCCGCGAATGCAGCCGATTGCCACCAATGCTGCGCAGTCTGTCCGTCGCGCTGCGGGCGATGTGCTTTGCCTGCACGACGGCGCACATCGGCAACTGAATGGGGATCGCAGCCGGACGGTCAAGGCACTAGAGTATTGGCTTCCGCGCTGGCGTGATTTAGGCCTGAAGTTTGTTACAATCGGCGAAGCGGTGAGCACACCCGCGACTTAACTATGGATGAGCGCGCGTTTTATACCGAACGGGAAGAAAATAAATCGCAAAAGCTGCTTTGCCCGAGCTGCCGCAATGAATTTACGGCGTCGGTGCGCTGGAAGGTATGCACCAAGCGCAAGGAATTGCCGCGCGGCGCAGGCAGCGAGGATCGCATTAAATTCGCTAAAGCGACTTCGTACATGGTGCGGCTGGACGATCTGGTGGCCTGCCACAAATGCCGCAAGCGGATTGAGCTGACCGGGCAATCCACAATTTTGATCAGTGATACTCTGGGCGACCGCAACGCCGATCCGGAGAATTTCGGTAATCGCTAAAACCGCAGGTCTTAAATCTCTGGATACATTTCAAAGAAGGCCTGAACCGATTGGTGGAAGGTGGCCTCAATTTCTTCTTTGCTACCTTCGATCAGGTGCATGGTCACTCGTGCAGTGCGCCCGTTTTTCAACACCACGGTGGCGTCACGCACTTCCCCCAGATCTTCTTCGGGTAACAAACGCATACCGTATATCAACGCCAACTTGGCCATACGGGAGTCTCCCTCGATCGGAATTCGGTTAACAGACTGAAGGGTAGCGGGCGGTCGTGTCAAATGTGTAAAGCAGCCGACCCTGCGAAACTCGGGCCGGTTACCGCTCAACTCAAGATATACTCTGGGCATCCGTCCACTCTCGCTGTGCATCGCAATGGTTATCATGGAGGAAGGGCATGCAACTCTCACCTACGGCCGCAAGCAAGAGCGTGCTTGCTGCCACGGCGATGCTGCTGTTTTCAGTCACTTCGCGCGCGCAAGAATCGCAGGGCCCACAGATGGATGCACCGCCGCCGGTAGCGCGTCCCGCTGCTTCGGCGTCCTCGCCCGGCCAAAAGATAACGGTGCCGTCCGGCACGCGACTGGCAGTGGTATTGGAGAACGGAATTTCGACCGGCAACGCCAAGGCCGGCGATTCACTTTATTTTCATACTGCCTTTCCGGTAACCGTAAACAATCACATTATTATTCCAGTTGGATCGTATTTGCGTGGTTCGCTGCTGGAAAGCAAGCGGCCAGGCCGAGTGAAGGGCAAAGGCGAATTTCGGCTGCGTCTGGAATCGTTGATTTTTCCGAATGGCTACACGGTAGATTTATTGGCCGCACCGCGCAGCGCAGATACTGGTGGGAAAGAGACCACCGACTCCGAGGGCAAAGTGACCAGCGGAGGAGGAAAGGGGAAGGATGTCGGCACGGTGGCGACGACAACGGCAACCGGCGCAGGGATCGGCGCGATTGCCGGCGGCGGCAAAGGCGCAGGAATTGGCGCGGGTATCGGAGGACTGGTTGGGCTTGGTGCAATCCTTCTTACGCGCGGGCCGGAAGCAGAGTTGCCTCGGGGATCCACCTTAGACATCGTAATTGAGCGCGATCTGGTATTGGACTCGAGCTATATTCAATTTACGGGAACAGGGGTCGCACAACCGATCACTGCGCCACCGTCGCGACCATAATTGCTGAGCGATTTAGGAATATTTTCGACTTAGCGAAGGGCTTTCGCCGAGTTTGCAATATTCTGCGCGCTTGCAAATCGCATCGGACTGAATTTTGTGCACTCGACGCTGGGCGTTTTTCCCATTACGAATTGGCCGATCAGGTTGGCGGTGATCGGTGTGAGCAAAATGCCACTCCGAAAATGACCGGTTGCGATCAACAAGCCCTCTATGTCGACTGGACCGAGGATCGGCAAGTGGTCGGGCGTGTCCGGCCGCAGACCGGCCCACGTCTCTTCGATGTGCGCGTTGGCCAATGCGGGCGCCAGTTCGATCGCTGCGTCGAAATCCGAGTGGAGGCCTCCGGCCGTGACCGCTTTGTCGTAGCCGCAGTATTCTACAGTTGCTCCGGCCAAAATCCGACCGTCGTTTCTTGGAACCAAATAAATTCTTTCTGACCAGAGTACCCGCTCGATCTTTGCAGTGGCGGAGCGCAGTGAAACCATTTGCCCTTTTGCAGGGCGAACCCGCACGTATTCTCCGACGCCGGAAATTTGCGCGGAGAAAGCGCCGGCTGCAACTACCGTGTGCTTGGCGGCGACTTTCTCTCCGCGGATGATTGCCCCGCGGCATTGCGAGCCTTCACGCCAGATGCTTTCAACCCGCGAGCCTGAATGGATTTCCACGCTGGCGCGTTGCGCCGCCTCAAGCAAAGCCTTGACCAGCAGGCGATTGTCGACCGAAGCTTCGCAGGGACGAAGCACGGCGGCTTCGATTTCTTCGCTTAAAGCAGGCTCCAGCTCACGGGCCTCGCCTGCGGAAATTGCTTCGGCTTTTAGGCCGAGTCCGTGATGGAGTGCGACGATGGTGTTTAGTTCTTCGCGAGCGTGTTGGGAGAACAGAGCTTCAATCGTTCCATTGGCCCGATATCCCGTATTGATACCGCTCAACTCCTCAACCAAAGCGATGAAGTCTGGGTAAAGCGCCAGGCTGGCCTTGCCGATGGGTACCATGGAAATCATTCCAGGATTTTCGGGTGCCGGAGAGAGAATTCCCGCACTGGCCCAGGAGGCTTCGTGGCCCGGCTCCTGCGCGTCGAATAAGCCCACCCGCAGGTCGTTGCGAGCCAATTCGAGGGCGATTGCGCAGCCAATCACCCCGCCGCCGGCGATGAGTACGTCGTACGAATTCATTTCTTCATTCTAACGCATTCGCAAACGCGGCGGATTTAATGTGGAAACCCACTGCGCTACAGAGATTGCGCGAGCTCTTCGGAAAGTACCTGGGCCTTTTTGGCGAGATTTTTAGCGCGGGTCCAGTCGTGTTCTCTTGCCGCAGTCTTGGATTCATCGAGGAACGTATTCACTTTGGAAGCCAGATCGGATTGGGCGGCGTTCAAGCGATGTCCCTTGGCAGCTGCCAGGTTGCGTTCCGCGACACCTACGCTTTCGTCCATTTGTTGTTGGGCTGCTGCTATCTCGGTCTGGGAGAGTTGCGGCGCGAGCAGCGGTTCTTCCGGCTTGGCTACAACGCTGGACTCGGGTGGAGTCCGTACAACGACCTGTG
>Ga0157376_10000917_pt1 | contig 19126 bp, 15 predicted proteins | sample M45metaG_FD_121801 | JGI IMG/M metagenome (GOLD analysis project Ga0157376, IMG submission 121801) | Miscanthus rhizosphere microbial communities from Kellogg Biological Station, Michigan, USA - M4-5 metaG | ecosystem: Host-associated > Plants > Roots > Rhizosphere > Soil | place: USA: Michigan... | reverse complement strand
TTGAAAGGATTCTTAAGTTGAAAGAGCGTTATTTAAATTCAAAAACTCTCAGCGCCCCCTCAGCTGATATTGAAGAAAAAGTAGACACTCCAGAGCATCGAGAACTGGCTAGAAAAATCGCTTCTCTTGCATTGCAAACTAAAGAGAAGGAAGCTCATAAAATTGTCCATTTAAGCGATCAGAAAATTTTTATCGTGGCTCCAGAGATTTTAGAGACTAGTCTTCAGAAAACCTCCCTATTTAAGATGGGGAAATCTATGGATTCCTATTTTTTCAATAACCTAAATCCATCGAGTGCTGAGGTAGAAGAAGTGAAAATGAAAGCAGAGAGGGCTGATCTGATAATTATTTGTTCTTACAATGCCTGGAAAAATCCCGCTGCTATAACCCTTACTCAATCTCTATTGGGGAGTACCAAACCAGTGATTATTCTAAGTTTAAGAGATCCTTTAGACGCTTCTCTTTTTTCTGAGGCGGATCTTAGTTTTATATCTTTTAGTCCAAGCGTGGTCTCCCTACAAGCAATTTGCGATCAATTAACTAAGACATATGAATGATTATGAAAAATTATGTGAAACGACTTTCCGATATCTTGGAAGAAAAGTCTATTAACCATTGGTTAAATGAATTCATATACTTTGAAATATCTCCATTAAAAGAGGGCGCTACAATTTGAAGTTTTTTAAGTTTTGGATGCATTGAGATTAATAAATTTTGTATTTCAATCATTTGTGTGCTTTCAGATGAATTTTTAATCTTTTGTAGGCATGCGCGCATCGGTATGATGACTTCAATGATATGGCGCCATGATGGAATATATTTTGGTAAAGGGCGTAATATTTTTAAGAGTTCTTCTCTTTTTAATAGACGATATCTTTGTTGATTCCTTACAAGCGATAGATCGACTAATCCACTTAACCATAACTCTGTTAGAATCTCAGCTAAATTTCGTTTAGAATATCCAAATATGGGGACAGCTAGAGAGGTAATGCCTCTATTAGCTGCTTTTATAGAGGAAGGGCACAAGATAGCACAAGCTGGCGAAGGTGATGATTATAAGGAGGTGGGATAGTTACTTTTTTTGTGTAACAGATTCGGCAAACAATTCTCTATTCTAAAACCTTTCATTGAGCATCCTGTTGTGTAATTTTAACTAAGACCTTACACTTTTGATTTGTCACTTAATAGGTGATGTCAGGGGTAATGATGACTATTATTGAAATTGCAGTATTAAAAAAGCCAGTGACCGCTACTATTGACATTCCAGGCTCTAAAAGCTATACCAATCGGGCCCTTGTGATAGCGGCTTTAACGAAAGGGAAGGTCACTCTTCATTATCCTTTGTATAGTGAAGATACAGAGGTAATGGTCACTTGTTTGAGAAGATTGGGGATTCGTATAGAAAGATTAAGGGATCAGCTCATTGTCTATGATGATATCTCCATGATTCAAGAGAGTTCTTGTGAACTTTTTGCTCAAGATTCAGGAACTACGGTTCGTTTTTTATTGGCGTTGCTCTGTTTGATACCTGGGAATCAAGTGATTAAGGGGAATGCTCGTTTAAATGAACGGCCAATTAAAGATTTAGTGGAGGCCTTGCGTTTTTTAGGAGCGAAAATAGACTATTTGGAAAAAGAGGAGGAGTTGCCTATAAAAGTAAACTCTTCTTCTTTATATTTAGGGAGCAGAGTGGTATTGGATGCTTCTATAAGTAGTCAATTTCTCTCTGCGTTATTAATGATCGCTCCCTTGTTAGAAGGTTTAACTATTTCTCTTCAGGGCTCCCTTCATTCTAAGCCTTATGTGGAGATGACTCTTCATCTGATGCAAAGAGGAGGGATAAGGGTGGAAAAGAAAGATAAAAGCTATTATATCCCTCCTGGACAAGACTATCAAAAACAAGAGTATTTGATTGAGGGGGATTTTTCTAGCGCCGCTTATTTTTTTGCTATTGCAGCACTCACACAATCTACTTTTACTCTAAAAAATCTAAATCCCTATTCCTTCCAGGCAGATCGAAAATTTTTAGATATTTTGGTAGAGATGGGTAATGAAGTGGAAAAGAGAGAGAATGAGATCACCCTTATCGGTAAACAAATTGTGCCTCTTTCCATTGAGATGCAAGATTGTCCAGATCAAGTGCAAACCATGGCTGTATTAGCGGCTTTTGTAAAGGGAGTGGTAAAGATTTCTGGAGTAGGTTCATTGCGTTTCAAAGAGACAGATCGCGTGCGAGCTCTTATTAATGAATTGGCAAAAATGGGTATTCAAACGGAAGAGAAAGAAGATAGTCTTGTGATCTATGGAGGCAATCCTAAGGCAGCGCTCATTGACACTTATGGAGATCATCGTATGGCTATGGCATTTGCAGTAGCTGGCACTAAATTGCCGGGTATGAGGATCCATCATCCCGAAGTGGTCAATAAAACATTTCCGCTCTTTTGGGATAAGCTAGGCTCTTTATGAAGATTATTTTGATTGGCTTTATGGGTTCTGGCAAATCTTCTGTAGCAAAGCAATTGGCGCTTCTTCTCCAATTCCCTATCCTGGAGATGGATGAATTGGTCTTTCAAAAAACAGAGACAAAAAATATGCAGGAGCTTTTTTGTAAAGGGGGGGAATTGCTTTTACGCGAAACAGAAATTGCAATTGCTAAGGAATACGCAGAGGCAAAGGATCCTCTTATCATCTCAACGGGTGCGGGGATTGTATTAAATAAAATTATTATAGATTATTTTACAAGAGATCAGGGAAAAGTATTTTTTTTGAATGCCTCTTTTCAAACCATAACTAGACGCTTGAGGGGTGATAGATCGCGTCCCTTATTTCAAAATAAGATAGAAGCGAAAACTCTATATCATTTTCGGCAGCCGCTTTATTGGAAGTATGCAGATTACGTAGTAGAGATAGAAGAGAGATCTGTAGAAGAAATTGCGCAAGAAATTGCTTATAAAGGAGCCTATGGCTAGTAATTCCTTTGGGAATATTTTTAAAATAACTACTTGGGGAGAGTCTCATGGTAAAGCTATTGGCGTGGTGATCGATGGATGTCCCGCAGGGTTACAGATAAGTGAAGAGATCATTAATAGAGCTTTAGACTTGCGTGCTCCTGGGAGAAATCCCTACACCTCTTTAAGACGAGAAACAGATAGAGCTGAGATTCTCTCTGGTGTATTTGAGGGTAAAACAACAGGTGCTCCCATTTGTATTATGATTCTTAATAAGGATGCTGATTCCACGATGTATGAACCGATTAAAGAGCTATTGAGACCTGGACATGCGAATTATACCTATTTAGAAAAATATGGACTCTTTGATTATAGAGGAGGAGGTAGAGCTTCAGCGCGTGAAACAGCTTGTCGAGTAGCCGCTGGTGCAGTAGCTGAAAAGTTTTTAGAAGAACAGGGCATTCAATCAATGGCCTATATTAAGCAAGTCGGAACCCTTGAAGCTTTAGTGGGTCCTATCGAATCTATACAGACACTCACTTATGAAAGTCCCTTATTTTGTCCTGATAAAGAGGCTACTACTGCCATGATCGCTTTAATTGAAAAAGCAGTATCAGAAGGAGATTCTTTAGGGGGAATAGTGGAATTTATGGCCTTATCGCTGCCTGTTGGTATTGGCGATCCAATCTATGAAAAATTAGAGGCAAACCTAGCACATGCTATGATGAGTTTACCAGCTAGCAAAGGCTTTGAAATAGGAGCGGGTTTTCAATCAGTGACTATGCCAGGCTCAGATTATAATGATCTATTTACTAAAAACTGTGGGCGAGTAGAGACTCAAACAAATCATGCCGGAGGTATTCTAGGGGGAATCTCCACAGGCATGCCGATTATTGGAAGAGTTGTTTTTAAACCGACGTCGAGTATTATGAAGCCACAAAAGACAGTGACTCTTTCGGGAGAGCCAGCCTCTTTTGAACTTCCTATAGGATCAAGACATGATCCTTGCGTGGCTATTCGAGCAGTACCTGTTGTGAAAGCGATGCTTGCTTTAGTCTTAGCAGATGCGATTCTTTTGAATCGATGTGTAAAGCTATGACTCAAAAATTAATCTGTCAAATGCCTAGACTCTTCGATGGTTATGAGATTGAAATCGGTTGGGGATTATTAAAGAATCAAACCTATTATTTAAGTAGTTTGGCCTCTAGGTTTGTTATCATTACAGATGACAAGATAGCCTCCCTATATGGGAAAGAGTTAAAACACTCTTTAGGTTTGGAAAGCTATCTCTTTTCTTTTCCCCATGGGGAAGCGTATAAAACACGGGCTACTAAAGAAACGTTAGAAAACCATTTATTTGAAAAGGGATTAGGCCGTGATACTTGTTTGATTGCATTAGGAGGGGGAGTAGTCACTGATATCGCGGGCTATTTAGCAGCTACCTATTGCCGAGGGATTCCTCTTGTTATGATGCCTACCTCTCTTTTAGCTATGGTTGATGCTAGTATAGGAGGCAAAACAGGGGTCAATCTCTCTTATGCAAAAAATAGGGTGGGAGTTATCTATCAGCCTAAGAAAGTAGTCATCGACTTAGCTACTCTTCACACCTTGCCTAAGCGAGAGTTGATCAATGGCGTAGTAGAGATGATTAAACTGGGATTAATCACAGAAAAGCGTCTATTTGAAGATCTTGAACAACATTCGGATCGGATTTTGGCATTAGATGTCAAATTTCTTGAGAAAGTGATTTTTGAAAGCTGCCGTATCAAGAAAGAAATTGTTGAGCAAGATGAAAGAGAAGGGGGTAAAAGACAACTGTTGAATTTTGGACATACAATAGGCCATGCTTTAGAAGAGGTAACTCATTATGCTCTTTCGCATGGAGAAGCGGTAGCTATTGGAGTACTGGTCGAAAGCTATCTCTCTCTACAACTAGAATTACTCCATCCCTCCTGTTTTGATAGAATTAGAAAAATATTGGTTCAATATGGGCTGTCTTTACAATTGCCTTTTCAATTATCTATCCAAAGCCTTTTAGACAAAATGGCTTTGGATAAAAAATCGATTAAAGGTCAACCCCGTTTTGTTATGATAAAAGGGATAGGGGAACCTTTAATTTATGGCTCTACTTACTCTCATCCTATAGAAGAATCTCTCCTTAAAACTGCCTTACAATGGATGAATAGATCTCTTGCGTAATTTAAGTGTCTACATTGATCGTTTTGCTTTTACTCTTCATATCTATATCCTTCTTTATCGAGTGTGTCTTTTAACACATTAGGACAAATAATCGGAGTGTGAATGCCACTATCCTTTGCATCCAAGGCTTTATTTTCCCAGTATTTTTGTTTTTCACCATCATGTTGTTCACTTGCCAATGCCGCCATTCTTAAGGAAGATTCATATGTTATTCCTTTAGCAATTGCATCGTGCGAAAGTTCTACAATTTGTTCTTTTGTTAAAAAATGATCAGCTCCATTTCCTGCACTTATATAGGCTAAAATAAGAGATTGTGGTGGATACTTTAGCCCAGTATAAGCTTTTCTAATATGCAGAAAAGCTTCTTCTTCTCGAAATACAATAGCACAGGTAATCCCTAAAAAAGCCTCATTTTTCCAATCTTCTTTCCATTCATTAGGATATTTTGCGCGTAGAATTTTCATTAAATTAACAGAATAATCCCTCATTAAATCGGAGACAAAACCATCAGTTAAGGTTTCTTCAACTGAAGCTGTTATTAGATGATCGATAATATGCATTGCTTCTGAAAATGAATAAGTGTCGGTAATGTTGACTGGCAGAGAATTCCTTACAAGGTCTTTCCAGGCCTTAGCATTAATCATTTCTTGAAAATTTGAGAATTTCTTTTCTTTTTTTCTGTTTTTATCGAACATAGGGAACTCCTATCTCTACCCACGCATTACGCAATAAAGGAACATTATCTGTATTGATTTCAAACAATGCGACAATCGTATCCTTTCCCATCTGTTTTGTATATTTATATGTCGAGACTGTTCCTTTATTAGTCCAATTTAAGGCTAATGCAAAAGAAGGTTATCTTCAGTAGCACCCATCCTAATATTTTCTTCGCTTTTAAAAATGATATCCAAAGAGAAGCCGGATACCATATAGGTTCTGACTTTCTGAGAATTGGAATTTTAAAAAATAAGGTTCAAGTTGGGCATCCCATTGCTGAGAAGATCCCATCCACCAAATAAAAGGTACGCCGATTTCACCACCCCACATATTATGACTTTCCTTGAAAGTTGTGCAGCCAATTATGTATTTCGTTGTGGTACTTAAGCTGCGAAATATCTTCAAGTTAACTCCAATATTAAGGTGTTTATTTGCCTCGGCCTGAGTACGAATTCCACCAGTTGCATAAGCCATCTCCTGTTGAAACCCGACATGGTGATTTTGACCCATTGCATAACCACCTATGCCTAAGAATGGGGAGAGCAGCCAACGATCTACTGCGGCGGTATATCCTAAACGGACTTCTAGATTGCCAAATCCGGTAATCCCCGACTCTTCTGAAATTTTTTTATTTTGAACAGATGCCTCAAATCCTCTATTGCTGCCTGCTGAAAGTAAATCAATCGCTCCATAAAAGGCATCAGGCTTAAGATATTCATAACCTAGACGCAATCCCAAAAAGCATTTGGTATCATTGACTTGGATATGATCGACATGAACATTTAGATCATAACAGAAAAATTCTGGTCCAAAATAAATATGATTCGGGTTGTCCTTATCTCTTTGCTGATAAAATTGCATTGAAGAGCTTGTTTGTTCTGATAACAGCGTAAAAGAAAACATAAGCAAAACGCCAATCAATATATTTGTATTCATGAACGGCATTTACCTTTATTCCAATACAAATGCTATAATTCTTTTCATATTGATCACTTAATTTAAATTATTGCGTAACAGTAAAATATTGCTTATTTTGTTGTCAATGCGGTGCTGACAAAAAGTTGGACACGAAAACTGGGGCATAAAGTCTAAGCTGTGCTACAGTTTTTATGAACCTCTTTCAAAACCTTAATTACAGAAGAGATCTAATAATGATCTGTGCTCTCATTACAGGGCCTACATTTGAAGTCGCTTATCAACAGATGGCCAAAGCTCTTTTATCTGCTGATTTAGTAGAACTGAGGCTCGATTGCTTTGTATTAGGGGACCTAACCGAGTTAGCTCTTTTGCGCTCTCACTTTTCTATCCCTATGATTTTCACTTTAAGAAGTCAACTGCATGGGGGTAGTTATCGAGAGTCAGAGGAAAAGAGAATAGCTGATATCCGCCGTCTACTAGCTTTAAAACCGGAATATATCGATTTAGAAGAAGATATATCTCCTCTTTTACTAGAAGAGATCATTACTGGCCATACCGACATTAAACTGATTCTCTCTTATCATCACTTTCAAGAAACGCCTAAGAATCTTGAGGCTATTTATCAAAAGATGCAGAGGATTCCTGCCTATTTCTATAAAATAGCGGTGATGGCTAAAAACAGTCTAGACACCCTGAGGCTACTCTCTTGGGCAAAAGAGTCTGAAAGGAAAGTGATTGCGATAAGCATGGGGGGGTATGGACAAATCAGTCGCATACTCGCCCCTATGATAGGCTCTCCTATTACTTATGCCCTCTTAGAGGAGGATCCCTCCTCGCCCCTTGGACAACTGTCCGTTAATAGACTTAAAATACAATACCATTATTACTCCTTAACTCCTTATACCTCTCTTTATGCATTAATAGGAGACCCTATTGGCTTAAGCATTAGCGATAAGAGCCATAATAGTTTTATAAGAGCTTATGGTTTAGAGGCTTTATATATTAAAATAGAAGTAAAAATAGAGGAGTTATTCGAGTTTTTACAGCTTGCAAAAGGGATCTTTCACGGCATGAGTGTGACGATGCCTTTAAAAGAATCCATTCTTCCCTTTCTTGACAAGATAGACTCGCAAGCTTTGAAAGTGGGAGCAGTCAATACGATCCTTTTTAAACAAGGTGAGGTATGCGGATTTAATACAGATGGAATAGGAGCTTTAAATGTCATTGAAAAGGGCTATTCTGTAAAAGGAAAGCGCTTAGTGATTATTGGAGCAGGGGGCGCTAGTCGAGCAATCGCTTATGAAGCTCATAAAAGAGGGGCTCACGTGACACTGCTTAATAGAAATATAGAAAAGGCGGAAGAAGTGGCGAGACCCTTAAGAGGTGTTGGGAAGGGAATAGGCTATATGGAGAGTTGCTTTAAAACGGGCTATGATATTTTGATTAACGCGACTTCTCATACCTTGCCGATTGAAGAGGGTTACATTCTGCCTCAAGCTATTGTTATGGATCTTAGGACCTATCCTAAAGAGAGTCTATTTTTAAAAGCTGCTAGAGAGAAGGGGTGTCGTATCATCTATGGCTATCAGATGTTTATCGAACAGGCTTTAGGTCAATTTAATCTCTGGTTTAAAAATCGCTTTGATCATCAAGAGGCTAGGAAGATTTTAGAAGAGTCATTCCAACAAAGAGAGTTAGACAGAGAGAGAGACCAAGAAGAGTATACCCTAGGATCACAAAGAGACCATCTTCCTTTAATAAGCCTACAGCAATGAAGAAAATGATCCACCCAGGGATCAGATTGGTAAAGGGAATGGGGAGAGGTAGGGCTAAAAATAGCCCCAGAATTATAATAAGTAGACCATTTAAAATTCTAAAAAAGGGGGAAAGAACAAAAAGAGTCAGCCTTTTGCGAAAGAAGGGGTTTATTTTTTTCATCACCCATAGAGTTTTTGTAATAATTTTTTTTATAAGTGATTGAGAAAGAGTATGTTTAGATAGACGCTTGGGGAGCCATAGATTTTTTTGAAACATAATATTGAACCCAGATAGGACGATAAAAAAACCAAAAACAGTCGATAAACCGGGTAAAACAATAGGCTGACAAAAAGGGAGAGTTAGAAAAATAAGAGTAAGACAGCTTCCTTGATGAGATAAGGTTTGGAGTAAAAAGCCTAGAGTAATGGGCTTTTTATGAGTTAATGTTAAAAGAGATGAGAGCCTTTTTTCAAGAGATGAGTGAGAAGGGGGTGGAGGATGATTTTGTTTCATAGTTTAGAACTATAAAGATGAGTATCATTTTTGTATAAGGTGTAAAAATAATCAATTTGTTATAAAAAGTTTGATATAAAATAACTTTTAATTTAAAATCTACTTATATTAATAATATAAGAGGTTACTTTGCTAATTAACACATACAATCAAGTAGAAAATCTGCATCTTGATCCAGCTGAGGTTTCAGATGATGATTTTCCAGATTTTGCTGACTGGGAATCGCCTGAATTTAAGATAGAAGGAAGAGGAAGAGATTCGCTTTGGTGTCGTATTGAGTGGGGATCTGAAAGTGGAGGAGGTAGAGGTAAAAGACAGGGTTTTTATTACTTGTTAAGCCCTTCTCATAAAAAGCACCTCAAGATTTCGATGCTTGCTTTACAAATAGTGGCAATTATTTCAATTGAGCCGAAACATTTAAATAGGTCTGATTACCTGAAATCTCTAAGCTTTTAATGCTGGTGGCATTGAGATCAAACTCGTTTAAATCGATCATTTTGATAGTCTGATCCTCATATGTTTTATAATAAAATCTCAAAGCCTGAGGATCTCGGACGGCTGTAGCTAGTGTGGTATCTGTGTGAACCACTCCATTGATGGTCGTTCGTATGATGCCCACGGGGATATCAAAAGAGTTTAAGAGGTGAAAAGTTTGTAGAATAGCCTCTTGAGCATTAGGAGGGGGGATGGCAGTGACTGAAAAAACGGCTGCTCTGACAAATCGAGAGGGCGGTGAAAAATCTCCTGGAAGGCCAGACATACCCGATCCTTGGCCAAAGGGAATAAAGGTCATCCCATCAAATTGTACAGGAGGTACATTGTAAGGGGTCAAATGGACAAAATTATTGAGATTAGTGATATGCCAGTCAAACGTGGGTGAATTAGTAACTACCCCTAATCTATTTTCATATAGCTTCAGTGTGCCATTAAGGGGCTCTATTACGACGCTAGCTCCTGATTTATCATAAACGATATAATGAAAAGGAGGGGGAGAGGGTCCCCAGCTTTTTAGTATAGTAGGCGCTATAGAGATATCATTTAAGTGGGATTTTAATTCTTCAATAGTGGCAAATTGAGTGAGTACCCAATTAGTAAATTCCACAGGAGAGAGGGATCTCGATTGATTTTCTGGGGTAGTGGGTGTGTAATCAGCATATTGAGGGAAGTAAAAACCGGCAGCTGATAATCCTTTTTCATTGATTCCATCGATGACTGCTGAACTGCCATAAGCGGAAGCTCCTACTATGGCATATTTTGATCGGTAGCTCAATCCACTGCCTAAGGGAGTGGTGCTAGAGAAAAGGTAATTTCTAGGGATAACAATAGCACTTAAGTCTAGTTTGACTCCAAATTCAGCAGTTCTTCCATGAATCACCGAACCATCTAGAGCACTCAATTTAAGGCCTGTACAGGCATGAAGAACTTGCGAAAAGAGCAATAGTACAAGAGCTATGAGCCCTAGAGTTTTTTTCATAAATCACCTTACGGCCAGGTAGAGTGAGGCCATTCCCAATTGTCACTTATTCGACCTCGTTCAAAGCAGCGGCAGTTAAAATTATTTTGTAGGCAAGAATTGCATGTGTTACAAGAGTTGTTATTCCTATGGGAACAGTTAGAAGAACAAGAGGAATGAGACTTCTCTTTTTGACACTTTGTGCTCACTACACATTGCCCTTCTACATTATTCATTACGCAATGATCGTATTCACATTTTTTTAAAACAATACAGCCGCAACTCAACTCTTTAATACATTCACATTCCTTACGATCGCAACTTTTTTTTTGGCACTCTTTTTTGCATTTTTCTTTACCATCGGCATTACTAGAAAGGAATATAAATAAACTAATAACACAAAATAAAAATTGTTTCATTTAAATACCACTCATTATTTATTTCATATTATCATTATTTAATTATATTTCAATAAAAATATATAATATACGCCTCTACATTCTCTGTTTGCTATTTAATTTTAAATCATTATTCTGGGAAAAATAGCATTTAATTTAGGAATTTATGAGATCTTTTTTGCGAGCAGTAGGGATAGGGATATTAAGTCTCTTCATTTTCCCACTATTAGCGGGAGCAGACGAAATGAGAGTAGAGATGCCAAAAATGAGTGAAGTGGCTCTCCAATTTTATAAGAGCGGCAATTGGCTCTGGGCAGTGCAACAACTCTTTCCTCTATTGTTATTAGGAGTAATTATTTTTTCCGGCTTGTCGGCTAAAATAAGCTATTGGGCTCAGCGATCTACTAAGAAGAAGGGGTGGCAAGCGATTCTTTATATGGCCATTTTTGGAGCACTTCTTTTTTTAGCTAACCTTCCTCTCTCTTATTATGCAGATTTTGTGCGTCCTCACTATTATGGGCTCTCTTCTCAACAATGGGAGAAGTGGTTGGGTAATGAACTAAAATCTGCAGCTATTACTTTTTGTATCGGGATATCTATCGTACTCGTGATTTACGCTCTGATGCGAAAAAGTTCAAAAAGGTGGTGGATCTATGCTAGTTTGCTAACACTTCCCTTTATTATACTAGCTGTTTTAGTTACGCCTCTATGGATAGAACCTCTTTTTAATAAATTTGGTCCCATGAAAGATAAGGTATTAGAGGCTAAAATTTTGCACTTAGCAGAGTGTGTGGGTATTGAAGGAGGGAAGGTATATGAAGTAGACAAAAGTCAGGATACCTCTATGGTCAATGCCTATGTCACAGGTTTTGGCGCTACTAAACGGATTGTGCTTTGGGATACAATTATTGCTAAATTAACTCCGGATGAGCTGCTCTTTGTGATGGGACATGAAATGGGCCATTTTGTTTTGCATCATATAGAAAAAGATATCCTCTTTCAGTTTCTTATGAGTTTCTTACTGTTTTATTGCTTAAGCTGTGCCCCATTTGTTATTAAAAAGAGTAAAAAATATATAAAATTTAACTCTGTGACAGATATAGCCTCATTGCCTCTTTTGCTATTGATGAGCCTTCTCTTTTTTTTCATAACAGCGCCTCTTTCTAATGCATTTTCACGCTATTTGGAATGTGAAGCAGATTCTTTTGGACTAGAAGTGACTCAAAATAATCATGCAGCAGCTACTGCTTTTGTGAAATTGCAACAAGAAAATTTAGGTAATCCTACACCTGGTCCTTTATTCGTATTTTGGAGAGCTACCCATCCTCCTTTGGCTCAACGTGTTGAATATTGCAATACTTATCAGCCTTGGAAGGAGGGAAAACCTTTGCAGTTTCAATCTTATATTCACAAAGAGTGCCAGAAGTAGTTTTTTTGTAATGCTCAAAAACTCTATTTAGTTTTTTGCGACAATCTGCGATAAATAAGGTCATGTTTCGTAAAAAACGCGCTATTGGCTTTTTTCTTTGTATAACGATTGTCTTTTTTTTCACTCTATTTAGACATTCTCTTTTACGTGCAGGAATTCATTTAGCTCTAGGCCTGCTACTACCTGAGAAGTCCATTACCTGTGAAGCAGTGAGTTGGGAAAAGCGAGCTCTGGTCTTAAAAGGGATTGAGATAGAAGAAGAGGGATATAGAGCGGCCATTGAAGAGGCAGCTATTAAGGGTCAATTTACTTTTTTTCCTTTCTCTTTTGAGCCTCAGGTCTCTCTTAAGAATCCCGTTTTCTTATTAAATCAAGAGAGAAGTAGTACTTTGGACTTCTCTTTTCCTTTGTTGGGATATAAAATTGAGGTGCCACAGGGGAGTCTTATTTGTGGAGAAGAACATCTTTTTTTTAGTTTGAGATGTGGCGCTCAAGTGAATGCGGGAAACTCTTTGATTCTCTCCTATAATGCAGATCTTACCCAAGATCCCTTAATATCGATTGATCTTAATAAGATAGAGGAAACTTTTGCGGCTCAATTTTGTGTTCACAAGATTGAATGTGCACATATCGTACAATTGGTTTCCTCTTTTTTTCCAGAGTGGCGTGAGGGATGGGAGAATTTAGAGGGTTGGATAGAGGCGAAAGGGAACTTACTATTTAGTGTTCCATTTGCTATTGAAGATATCCAAATAGAGTTGGAGATGGCAGAGTTGGCTTTGGTAAATCCTGCCTTAAAACTCAATGCTTATGTGGAGCATTTTCAGGGAGAATGTAGATTCCCAATCAAGGGCTCTCTAAGAGAGACCCACTACCCCTTTTGGCAACAAGCAAGTGCCTCTCTTTCTCTAAATCAGGGAAGTCTTAAGTTTGAAGAGTGGGGGGTCTTTGCAGAATCAGTCCAATTGATTCTAGATCCCCATACCGATCCCTATCTACATCTGACAGGGGCTTTATCTCATCGCGATCAGGAGTATCCGGTGCAATTGACAGGGAAGGGCTCTATCCATGAAGACCACTCTTTTTGGATGGAAATCAACGTGCAATCAGAAGAGGACGAATCTATTTTTTGCTCTCTCTGTAGTCAAGAAAAAGAGAATTATATCCTTCAGGTAGATTTTAAGAACATTCCCTCTAGTCAATGGGGAAATTTACCCTTAGTCGCCAATTGGGTTGTTTCAGAGGGGTTGATTCAGGGTAAGTGGACAGGTTGGATAGAGTCTAATAGGATCGAAAGGTGGCAATTAGAAAACTTGATAGCGACAGATGTAGCTTTTGAACGAGGTTGTTTTGCTGAAGTAATAGGGGAAGGGTGTGCGATAAGAAAAGAGGAAGGTGAGTGGAACTTTCCCTCTTTAGAGCTCCAGATTAAAGAGGGCTTATTCGATGATTTAAAAGGCTCTCTCTCTTTTTCTATGAAAGAGGAGGTAGTAAATCCCTCTTGCTTTAAAGGAATAGCATTTGATTTACCGGTTGAGGTGCAATTTCAAGGTCCTATTTCGGAAATAAGTGGCCACGCGACGCTTTCATGTGCCTATAGTCAGCTGATCGAGTTAATGACAGGAAAATCGGTAGAGGGAAATCAACTTCTTGTAGTAGAGGCCTCATTTCAACAAAAGGCTCTAAGATGGGAAGCAATCGGCAGCTGTCTATGGGAGGGTCAAGAGGCCTTTACATTTGGTTATCATTGGAAAGAGGGATTGATTCAAGAGGGAGAGGGGAGGTTTATCTCTTCTCAGATTCCCTCATCCATGCTGAACCTATTTCCTTTAGAGGGAAATGTGAGTTGTGAGGGTTACTTTAATGCCGAAGGGATTCAATTGTCTTATCGAGGAGAGAAGATGCATTATGCTCATTCTCAAATCAACTGCCAGGCAGAATCTATAGATAATGGGCTTCTCTGTTTTGATAGAAAAGAGGGAAAATGGAAAGCCTCTCTCTCTTTTGCTAACGCTTGTATTCAAGAAAAAATGAAGAGTTTTATTTGGGAAAAAGCGGAAGGAACTCTTTATTTTGACGAAGATACTCTTCAAGTCGATATGAAAAAGGGATCTATTCCATTGACAAATGAGTTGAGTCTGCAAGAGATGCGTGGTCGTTTAGAGTATGATTTAACTACAGGCGATATTCGTTTAGAGGCAGGAGCGGGCCAATTAACTTTTAAGGATCACCTATATCCTCTTTTAATAGATAAACTAAATATCGATAGGGGCCATATAGGTTATGATCTCTCTCTCTTTGATAAAGAGAGGGAAATAGCTAGAATTTTTGGAGAAGGCGACCTTAACAAACGGCATTTTTCCTTAAATCCAATCGCTCATATTTTAGATGTGCGATTGAATAGCTGTCAGCTTGCTTTTAAAGAGAACGGTTTTTTGTCTTTATGCGACCTTCATTTTGAGATGAGGGGGGAGAAATGGTATTCTATTTTGGAATATCTTGAACCCTTAGGATTAGCTCCATCGAATCGAGAGCTATTAAATCTATTGAAAGGAAGTAATTTTGATATTCATATAGACTATTATTTAGATAGATGGCGCTTAACCGTAGAAGATAAGATCAAGCAGTTGGCGCTAATTAGTGAAAGCAGGGAAGATAGTTGGGAAATCACTAGGTTGTCTTATGGAGATTGGGATATTAAAGGAAACTGTAAATGGGATATAAATAGTCTAGATATTTCTGATGTTACAGTGCACCATCCTAAAGGAGAAGGGAAAGGAGAGATAAAAGTGACCTTTGAACCTTTTCAAGCCTTTGGAAAAATGGATATCAAAGGCAGCTCTCCCTATGGAGAAATAGTTAGCTTACAACCCTTGGCCTTTTCTTATACTCCTCTTAAGGGTCTATTTATTGAACAAGCCAATATGACTTTAGCGGGAACAACTTTTTCTGCGCAGACTATTTCTTATCAACTCGATGCTCAAAAAGGGAGTATCGAAAAGGTAGATTTTTCTGGCTTGCTCCCTTTTTTACCCGATCTTCCAATTATTGGGTCTGCAGGCTGCACATTTACTGCTGATAATTATGCCATTGAGGGGAAGATAACAGATACTAATTATATTTTTTATGACAATGATTGGAAGTTTAGTGAAATTGTTTTTGCATTAGATGCACAGATAGCTCATCTCTCTGCAAAAACTTTTTATAATAAGCTTCCCTTGTGGCTCACTTTAGGTGTCGATTTAAATGCAGATGGTTTGAAGTTACTTAAGATACAAGACAAGATCGACTCTAATGGGGTAAAAATTTTATTCCGTAACAATAAGTGTGAAAGCATTCATGGTTCGATGAGTGGACTCGATATTCATTTTGTTAAAAAGAATCATTATTTATCGGGTGTGGCCACACTAGATATGGGAAAATTAGGCGCTCTATTGCCCGCTGCTTACAATGATTTTAAATTAGGTAAGGGCTATCGAGTCATGGGAGATCTTTTTTTAACTCAGCAGACGGCTCAAGATCCCTATTTTCGAGGTAAGGTGACAGGCAAAGATTTTGAATTAATGGGCTATCAGTTGGATGATTTAGAAGCAGAGGTAGAGATAGCTCCAGAGAAGATAAAGATAACTAATCTCCATATAGGGGATAGGGCAGGTGAATTTTCCATGAAACAGATCAAATGCCTACATGCTGGGATATGGGTATTTGAGGCTCCTCTTTTGCAGATAAGAGATTTTCAACCCAGTCGATTGCGTTCTTTAAGTGGAAATTCAATCACGGACAAGCCTTTTAGGATTTCTCATTTTAGCCTAATGGATCTTCAGGGAGAATTGAGAGATATTTCTACTTTTGTAGGGATAGGAACGCTAAATTTTAGTAATAAGGAAAAAAAAGCGGCCAGTTTTTTAGATATGCCGTTAGATATGATTAAAGAATTGGGATTAGATCTTGATCTACTCACTCCTATTAGAGGATATCTACAGTGTAAGCTAAGGGGAGATAGACTCTATTTTATGAATTTAAAAAAAAGCCTGAGTGAAGGGGCGCGATCGGAATTTTATCTATCGACTGAAAAGCCTTCTTATTTATCATTAAATGGAGCCTTGCATATTGATTTAAAGATGCGCCAAAATGTTGTGCTTAAATTAATGGAGCCTCTGACTTTAAAAATAAGAGGAACTCTAGATCATCCTAAGTATCAACTGAGCTTGTGATTGGAAATATTCTCTACCCTCCTTTATGCCTACATTGTCAAGCCTTCATTAAAGGCAAACGACTACTGCTCTGTACTATTTGCCAATCTCTTTTACATTTTTTAGAACCCATCAATAGATGTAGCACCTGTTTTTTATCTATAGAAGGGGGATCAGTTTGTCATCACTGTTCTCAAAAGAATCAGCTAGGATATCGAGTAGCGGCTGTTTTTGATTATCAGGGTCCTGCAGCGACCTTAGTGCATCAGTTGAAATTTGCCAATAGGCCCCATTTAGCAAAAGAGCTAGCTGCGTTTATGCTGATCCAACTCATACGATTGGATTGGCCTTTACCCGACCTTATTGTTCCTGCGCCACTGTCTATCACTCATTTTTTTAAACGAGGCTATAATCAGAGTAAGCTGCTAGCAAAAGAATTGAGTCAATTAATAGAAAAGCCTATGCGGGATATTTTAAAAAAAAGCAGTGAAGGTTTTGCACAGATGGGACAAAATCGAGCTCAGCGAGAGCTTTTACCACAAGAGGCTATTTCTTGGAAAAAGCCCTGTATGATGACCCATCAAAGGATACTGCTCATTGATGATGTGATGACTACAGGGACTACTTTACGCCACTCTGCTCATATTTTAAGGCAGGGATCTCCTGCCTCTATTGATGCTCTCACTATTTGTTTAGCTTAAGGCCTCCTGCTTGCGTAAGGTGAGTTAAGAATATTATCTGCGATCTTCTTTCTCTTCTCTCTCTTTTTCTTCCCTGTTTTCCCCACTGGCCGAAAGTTGCCCTAAAAGCAGATCTAATACTAAAGAGGTTTTTGTTTCTATAAAAATTTCTAGGTGCCTTCCCATCTCCTGACGAAACTCTTCTAAAGAGTTACCTTGAACTCTTATGCCTATTGCTGCTAGATCCCCGCTCTTTTCTACAAGCTTTTCTATTTTATCTTCATCAGACATTTCCTCTTCATCCTTAAGAAAAATTTCCCAACAAGCGGCTAATATTTGTTGGTGTTGTTTGAGCTCTTCAGCATATTCTCCTTCTACTAGAGTTCTCCATAAAGGATCATGAGTGAGTATTTGTAATTGCTGCTTGAGAGTGGAAGTTTCTTCTGCTACCGCGTTGCCGATATCTAGGATCTCTTTATCTGTTATCTGCTTTGAAGCATACTGTTCATAGAGCATCGTTTTTGTTTTTATCGGAAGATCGAGTATATTTTTAAGTGCCAGCTTAGCTTTTAAAACCATCTCAAGCTCCTCCCCTGAACATCTTTTTAAATGGAGAAGTGCTAAAGTTTTTACTTCCACCAGCAACTCTCTTGCAGAACCAAGAAGAAACCTGGCTACCGTTCCCAGGTCTGCGCTTGAGAGTTCACAATGTAGGGTATAAGCTTTTTCAATAAGAGAGAAAGTAACAGCCACCTCATCTTCACAGGCCACAGCTCTTTGTTCTAGAAGTGAACACGCTTTTTCTACAAAACTAGAAGAGGAGAGAAGCCCTTGAATGACTCGATGCATTCTATCTAAGGCTTCATTTCTTGGAATAGGCTCTACATAGTCTGGTATGCCACTCAACATTCTACCTAAGTATGGATTTTTTGTAGGAGACTGATAGTCTCTTATGCCTCTAAAATCGCTAAAGAAGGCATGGAAGCGCTCTTGATCGTTTTGAGGTAGGTTTTGTAGTACCTCTTGTATGGCAGATAACTTGATAGCTTCAGGCTCTGTCAAACTCTCATTAATTTCAGCAATCATTCCGCTGACTCCAATACTATGGATTGTTAGGACCCCTCTTATCTGCATTGGATCCATCCATTCAGGAAGAGCCGCTAATGGGTTTCTCAAGAATTCTAACGTTCTCAATCTCGGAAGGGTTCTGATGGTTTCAGGCAGAGCCATTACTCGATTGTCTGAGAGACGAAGAATTTGCAAGTTCTCAAGATTTCCCATTTCTGCAGGTAGGGCTCTTAACAGGTTATGCGATAGATAAAGCGTTTTCAAGTTTTTAAGCTTTCCTATTTGTTTAGGTAGGGCCTGTAAATGGTTATTCGAGAGATCGAGCCAGTGTAAGCTCTCTAAGCCTCCCATTCCTGCGGGTAAATTTGCTAACTCGCTATTCCAAAGAGAGAGCGTTTGCAAGTTTTTAAGCTTTCCAATTTCTTCCGGTAAAGATGCTAGATGAGTGCTCGAGAGATCAAGCCAGTGCAATTTATCAAGGTTTCCAATGGTTGCAGGTAGAAATGCTAACGGGTTGTATGATAGATAGAGCGTTTGTAAGTTTTCAAGGTTTCCTATCCAATCTGGTAGAGCAGTTAACTTATTTTCGGCGAGATCGAGAAATTCCAAGCTCACAAGGTTTCTAATTTCTTCAGGTAGGACCTCTAACTGGTTGCTCGAGAGATCGAGCAAGCGCAACCTTCGGAGGTTTCCAATTGCTGGGGGTAGAGTTGTTAATTGGTTGTCTGATAGCAATAGCTCTTCCAATTTCTGAAGGTTTCCGATTGTGTCTGGAAGTGCAGTTAACCTGTTTTGCGAGAGATCGAGATGCTTTAAGCTACTTAACTTGTGGATCATAGAGGGTAAATTGCT
>Ga0157376_10000915_pt1 | contig 19148 bp, 16 predicted proteins | sample M45metaG_FD_121801 | JGI IMG/M metagenome (GOLD analysis project Ga0157376, IMG submission 121801) | Miscanthus rhizosphere microbial communities from Kellogg Biological Station, Michigan, USA - M4-5 metaG | ecosystem: Host-associated > Plants > Roots > Rhizosphere > Soil | place: USA: Michigan... | reverse complement strand
TGTGGCAATCGTATCGTCTTTCAAAACCTTGTTGATGCTTTTCCTGGGCATCGAAATCATTTCGATCCCACTTTATATTCTAGCCGGAAGCGACAAACGGAATCTGAAAAGCAATGAAGCCGCTCTGAAATATTTCCTGATGGGCTCTTTTTCAACGGGCGTTATGCTGATGGGCATTGCATTTCTATATGGAGCCACGGGGAGTTTTTCAATTACAGGAATGAATTTGGGTAGCGGTCCACTTACGCCCATGGTTACCGTTGGGCTGGTGATGCTGATGATCTCGATGGCCTTCAAGGTCTCTGCCGCTCCTTTCCACTTCTGGACGCCTGATGTCTATGATGGCTCTCCTACTGTATTTACTTCCTTCATGGCGACCATTGTAAAGGTGGCTGCCTTCATTGGTTTCATCCGGTTATTCGATAACGCATTTGGCAAAATGCATGAGCAATGGCAGTTACTCATTGCCGTTATTACCGCTTCCACTTTATTGATAGGAAATATAACTGCGGTATTCCAGCAGAGTGTAAAACGCATGCTTGCGTATTCAAGCATCGCGCAAGCGGGTTTTATGATGTTCGGACTTTTTGCCTTGAATACATGGTCGAGAGAAGGCTTCATTTTGTATGCAGCAGCATACAGTTTGGCAACCATTGGAATTTTTGCCATCCTCATCAAGATGAAGGATTATACGTTTGATGGGTTCAATGGACTTGCCCGGCAGGAGCCCTTGTTGGCTTTGCTCGCGACCATCTTCCTGTTTTCACTGGCGGGAATTCCGCTGACAGCCGGTTTCTTTTCAAAATATTATATGCTGATGGCAGCCGTTCGCGATGGCAGGTATTTCTGGCTGGTCATTTTTGCAATTTTGATGGCGGCAGTTAGCGTCTATTATTACTTCAGGGTCATCCAGGCGATGTATTTCAAGGATGGAAATCCCGAGGTGAGCGCTGTTTCCGGCAGTTTCAAGACCATGTTGCTGGTGGCGGCGCTGCTGGTGATTGTCCTGGGCATCTACCCCCAGATGCTGATCGACCTGATCTATCATTAAGACTGACTGGTGGCCATTCATCCCTTGTCTTTGGCGGGCTGCAAATTATCGCTAATTTTAGGAAGATATAATTACATATGAAGCTCCTGGACACTATTGCTATAGCCTTTAGAACAATCAGAGGTAACAAGTTGCGTACCGGTATTACGGTGGCCATTATTGCATTTGGCATCATGGCCCTGGTAGGAATCATTACGGCAATTGAAGCCATGAATGCGAGCCTTCGTGAAAGCTTTGCCACCATGGGCGCTAACGCCTTCAGCATTCGATTCAGGGAGCGGCAGATGCGTTTTAGTTCCGATGCTATAGAAAAAAAGGACAAGCGCAAGCTCAAGGAAAAGAAATCCAACATGGGCAGGATGATTACCTATCAGCAGGCCCGGGAGTTTAAGTCGAGGTTTGAATTTCCTGGTTCGAAAACCAGTGTTGGCGTGTTTGGCGGTGGCGGATATACCGTTAAGTTTGAAAACCTGAAGACCAACCCCCAGGTACGTGTGCAGGGTGGTGATGAAAATTACCTGGAGTTGAATGGATATGAAATTGAGAGCGGCAGAAATTTCAATAATCTTGACGTGGAAAGTGGTCGCAGTGTATGTGTACTGGGGCATGATATTAGCGAAAAACTATTCGGAACAAAGTCGGAACGAGCCATTGAAAAGATAGTTTCGGTTAATGGTGATCGTTATAGAGTCATCGGTGTAACGAAGTCAAAAGGATCCAGTGCCCTGATGAGGGCTGATGCCGTGGTTTTTGCCACATACAAGAATGTAAGACGGGTCTTTGTCACCGAAAACAATTCCTTCTACATCGGTGTGATGGTGCCGGATATGCGGCAGATGGATGCCGCCATCGGCGAAGCCGAATCTACCTTCAGGCCCATCCGAAATCTGAATACCACGGAAGCCAGCAATTTCTACATCGATAAGAGCGATAGCCTCGCTGAGACTTTTATCAAATTATTGAGCACCATTTCCAGCGCCGCAGGCGCGATCGGTTTGATTACGTTGATCGGGGCGGCCATTGGTTTGATGAATATCATGCTGGTGGCGGTTTCAGAACGAACAAAGGAAGTGGGATTAATCAAGGCGATTGGCGGCACCAAGAGCAATGTGCGCAGGCAGTTCCTGTTCGAGTCCCTGATCATCAGTTTGTTGGGTGCCCTGTTCGGAATTATCGCCGGTGTATTGGTTGGCAACCTCGTTGGTTCCCTGATGGATACAGGATTTTTTGTACCCTGGAGATGGGTGACTTATGGAATCTTGATTTGCTCGGCGGTTGGACTGGTTGCGGGTGTTTATCCGGCGTGGAAGGCGTCGAAATTGGATCCGATTGTGGCTTTGAGGTACGAATGATTTTGGATTGTGGATTGTGGATTGTAGATGTAGCGGTTAAGAAAAGAGATGATTTTAATGAATAAGGGGCTGAATTTTCAGCCCCTTTGTTTTTTCAACCATCAACAATCCACAATCCAAAATCTATACTCACTTCGGATCAAGGATTTTGTCAATTCTGTCCGCCACATCCAATAAATGATACCTCGACATCCGATCCGGGAATGAAGGAATTGCAGCCCTGATCTCTGTTCTGAGCGCTCTCAATGTACCCTTCGCCACGGATGGAATATCAGATTTCCTGGGATCAGGAGCAGGCGGGCCAAAGGTGATCAAAAAGCCCCCGGATGCCGGTGCAGGCGTGGTGCTAACCATCGAACCGAGTCTTTCCACAAATGATTTTTGTAAGTTCCTCCTGTAGTTGTCAATCGGTTTCTTTGACACCAATTCAGTCCAGAGTCCCTTTTTCAGGTCATCAAAATATTCGTCGATACGATAAGAATTCGCATCGCGGTTGTTTGATGATATCAGGCGCTGCAATCTTGTATTGGCCAAAAGGCTGGCGAGCACGTTATCTTGCAGGGTGCTGATTCGGTCGCCATTGGGAGAGGTAATCTTATCCAGGATGCTTTTATTCAACAACCAGGTTGGCGTTTCAAATACATTCTTCTGCAAATAATTCAACGCGTCTTTTTGTTTGGTTTTTGAAACAGGTGTGTACACGTTTCCTTCCTGGTCGGTGGTTTTGTTATCTGTGTAAATGCCTCCGATATTCATCACCACATGAAAACTATAGCGCTGGAATTGTGTAACCAATTCGCCGTAGAGTTCGCTGAGGTTTTTGTAATCCTCGCCTTTTTCGTTTACCCAGGACGGTAATTGTGGCAATATCCATTTCAAATTCTTCAGTCCATACTCGCTCGCTTTAACGGAATTATCACTCAGGTCCTCCGTTTGTGCGCGTGCATCCTGGCCATCGGCATCCAGGAAACGAAGCCTTGAGTTGGTAGTCCTTGCTTTCACCCATTCGTTAAGTATGGATTTTTCTTCATCTTCCGTCTTATCATAGATCGGTTTGTAACCCCACTCAATCGCCCATTTATCGTAGTCGCCGATACGGGGATAAAGTCCCATGGGCGAAACGTGATCTTCGGGTTGTGCCACATAATTGAATCGTGCATAGTCCATGATGGAGGGTGTGTGGCCATTTGCCTCAACCCATGCCCTGTCACGAAGCTTCTCAACGGGCACGGCAGAAGAAGACCCCATGTTGTGCGGCAAGCCGAGTGTATGGCCAACCTCATGGCTGGATACAAAGCGAATGAGGGTACCCATCAATTCGTCATCGAATTTGGCTTTACGGGCGCGGGGATCGCTGGGTGATGCCTGGATGAGATACCAGTTGCGAAGCAGGGTCATCACATTGTGATACCAGTTGATGTGTGACTCCAGGATTTCACCGCTACGGGGATCATGAATATGCGGACCAGATGCGTTCGGAATATCAGATGGTTTGTATACGATGGCTGAATTGCGTGCATCTTCCAGGCTCCAGGTGGAATCTTCCTGGGGGGTGGGCGCCACCTTGGCCACAATTGCATTCTTAAATCCTGCCTTTTCGAAAGCTACCTGCCAATCGTTAACACCCTGGATCAGGTAAGGAATCCATTTTTTGGGCGTTGCCGGATCGATATAGTAAATAATGGGTTTCTTGGGTTCCACCAATTCGCCCCTTTTGAATTTCTCAATATCCTCATCACGCGGTTCGAGCCTCCAGCGGGTAATAATGCTAATATCTTTCACGCCCTGGGGATTGGCATCGAAATCGGTGTACTCAGTGGTAAAATATGACACGCGCTCGTCGAAATACCTGGCGTGCATGGGGACCTTCGGAAGTATGATCACCGAAGTATTCAGTTCAAAGGTCGCATTACCTGTAGGACCCGATGGTGGAGCGCCAGGGAGGGAGGGTCCGCCAGATTTTGAATAGGTCTTAACCGTCTTGATTTCTGTGTTAATCGGATAGCTCTTCACATCCATGATGTAAGATTTATCTGATTGCAGCGCTCCCAGCCTCAGAGCTGACTTAATACCACTCTGAAAGAAGAGAATGTCGTTATCACCATTCATGTAGTCCGTGAAGTCCAGCACAGTACCTGTTGTATCCCTGTTGAAGGCTTTGATTTCGAAAGAAGCGGCAATGGGCTGAATGTTTGAATTCATTACAGCACGGTACATGGGTTTGGTACTATCCTTGGCGTAGGTATTGTAGGAGATGTTCCGCATATAGATCCTGTTATTGGGACCTTTTTCGAAGCGGATCACATTTTCATTGATTTCGTCACCTGCGAAGCCCAGAAATCCAGCTCGTGTATCAGCAGCGGATTTCGATATCCTGCCCACCACAAGGACGTCTCTCCCGAGGAGGGAATCCGGTATTTCAAAATACCATTTGTCTTCAACCTTATGAATGGTGAACAGACCTTTGCGGGTAACAGCTTTATCGGTAATTACATCTTTAAATGCTTTAGGTCCGGGTCTGCTGGGAGAAGTGGGCGTATTACCATTTGCTGAAGGTACGGTTGCGGAGACGGGTTGGCTGGTGACCGGTTTTTTTTCCTGAGCACGGGCACTTAGCAATCCTCCGCACAACAAAACAACAGGTAGGATTGCTTTGTTGAACAAGGGAGTTTTGAGCATGTTGTTAATTTTATTAAACGGTGAAATTAAGGAATAACAGCATTCCGAAAATCGATTTACATCAAAGGAAACTGTTAAGGTTGAAAGGCTGAGTGGGAACTCAAAATTGCCTGTTACACTGGATTTAAGCGGTATTCAAGCTTTCAAAAAATAAAACGCTTAAGTTGTTCCAATTCATAAATTTATTATCTTGTGCAACCCATTAAATTTTTTCGCTCCCTACGTGTTTTTTATACACATTTTTGTGTAGAATTGCGCAAGCTATCAAACCTACATCTAACTTGTAATTATTAAAATCAAAAAAACAAAGTCATGGCTGAAACAAAACCAACTGCAACTGTAACGGCGAGGTCGACTACCTCAGTGCAACCTGCGAAAAAGAGCAACATGATTTCCTGGATTGCGCCCGTTGCCTGCCTACTTGGAGGATTTATAATTTGGCGTTTTATTTTGGGTAGCGCTAGCAATTTTGAGCATCCCGATCCCGCCGGCGGCTTCTGGCCTAACCACCATGGCCCTAAAGGAGGTTTGGTGAAAATGTATGAAGGGGGTATCATCGTACCCATCCTGATTGGCGCTTTCCTTACCGTAGTTGTTTTTGTTATTGAAAGGTTTCTTACCATTTCAAAAGCCACCGGAAGGGGCAATATTGCTGAATTTATTCGTAAGGTTCAATATCACCTTGCCAATAAGAATGTTGATGCGGCCCTCGCAGAATGCGATAAGCAGCAAGGCTCTGTTGGCAATGTGATGAAGGCTGGACTGCGCAAATACAAGGAAATGATTGGTAACAGCGAGTTGGAAACCGAACAGAAGGTGGTGGCCATCCAGAGTGAAGTGGAAGAAGCCACGGCCCTGGAACTACCCATGCTGGAAAAGAACCTGGTATTCCTTTCAACCATCGCGTCTGTTGCAACCCTGCTTGGTCTTTTGGGAACGGTAATGGGAATGATCCGATCATTCTCTAAGCTCGGTGATGAAGGTGGTGGTGAGGCTGCGCGCGAGCTTTCTCAAGGTATCTCAGAAGCCCTATACAACACTGCCTTGGGTATTGGTACCTCGGCGGTAGCCATTATCATGTATAACGTATTTACGACCAGGATCGACGCTATTACATACGGAATTGACGAGAGCGGATTTACACTTACACAAAGCTTTGCCTCCCTCTACAAATAGGGTGAAAAGTATGTGGAAATTGGCAAGTTTTGCATCTAATTGAGTAATTAACAAATCTTCATCATGCCAAAAGTCAAGTTACCGCGAAAGAGTACCAATATAGACATGACGGCGATGTGCGACGTGGCTTTTCTGCTTTTGTCGTTTTTCATACTTACCACCAAATTTAAGCCGGCTGAAGCGCTCACAGTTGTGACGCCAAATTCAGTTTCGGCCAAGATTGCGCCACAAAAGGATGCAGTTTTGATTACTATAGACAAGGGGGGGAAAGTATACTTTTCAGTTTCTGATGTGAATTCAGCTGAGAAGAAGACAATACTGGAAACCGTTAACTCGAGTCGAAACCTGGGTTTGACCCCGAATGAAATCGGTGCTTTTGCAAAGAACCCAACAGGTTATATTGGTGTTCCCTTTTCGCAGCTTAAATCATACCTGGGGAAATCGGCCGAAGAACTGAAGAGCGTAGTGCTGCCTGGTATTCCCACATTGGATACACTGAATAATGAACTCACAGAATGGATGAGAGCCGCTCAAACGGCCTTTGCGGGAACCAAGATGGAACTCCTGGTAAAAGGAGATAATGATGCCAAGTATCCGGCATTCAAGAGTGTTATAGACGCATTCAAGAAGAATGATCTGCTGAAATTTCAGATGATCACGAATCCGGAAGGTGTTCCCCCGGGGACTGAATTGTACAAGAAAAACCTTAATCCCGCTCCTGCAGCGCCTTAAGGATTGTTAACGCAAAAAATGCTTTGTTATGGCAGAAATGGATACCTCGTCGGGTGGTGGGCATAAAAAAGGACCGGGCGTCAAAAAAGGGAAGAAATTGTCAACCAGGGTTGATCTCACTCCCATGGTGGACCTTGGCTTTCTCCTGATCACTTTTTTCATTTTCACAACAACCATGAGCCAGCCGACGGCCATGAAACTCTTCCTGCCCAAGGATACGGAAAAGCCAGAGGACCAGAACAAAATCAAGGCCTCAGGTGCGCTTACCCTGATGTTGGGCAAGAACGATGTCGTTTATTATTACGAAGGAGAATTGGCGCCCGATGCGTCAAACTTCAAGAGTACGAGTTTTAAGGAGGTGAGGGATGTGATCATCAACAAGAAAAAATCCACGGATCCTAAAGATTTCGTGGTGGTGATCAAACCCAATAAGGATGCCACGTATAAGAACACGGTAGATATGCTGGATGAGATGCTGATCAATGACATCAAGCGTTATGCCCTCGTGGATATCGCTGATGTGGAAATGCAGCTAATCCAAAAGACTGAAGGCTCCTCTCCAACAAAATAGTTGAACTGACCGTGTGGAATGCAAAGAATTTTGAATCTATCTAAAAAGTCATAAAGATGGACGTAAACAAAATATTGAGCGCCGACATACTCGACATCATCTTCGAAGGAAGGAATAAGACGTATGGCGCTTATGAATTGCGCAAGACCTATAACCACAGGCTGCGGAATGCGCTTCTGGCAACGGCCGCTTTGTGTCTGCTGCTTTTTCTGGGTTCCATCCTGGCTAATACCATCGGTAGTGGTAAGGATAAGAAAATGAATGTCCAAGACGTTCAACTGGAAGAGGTTAAGCAGGAAGAAAAGAAGAACGAGCCACCGCCTCCGCCCCCGCCTCCCAAGGTGGAGCCACCCAAGGTGGAGATGGCCAAGTTCACACCTCCTAAGATTGTAAAGGATGAAGAAGTGAAGGAGGATGAGAAGCCCCCGGAAGTAGAAAAACTGGAAGATACCAAGATTGGTACCGTTAACCAGGAAGGTGTGAAAGATGAGGGTATCGTTGCTCCACCTGTTGAAGACAAGGGTGGTGTGGTTGAGGCGCCGAAGGAAGATGAAGACAAGGTGTTTACCAAGGTGGAAGTGGAAGCCGCTTTCCCCGGTGGTGACGGAGCCTGGAAGAAATTCATCGAGCGCGAAATCAGTAAGAACATTGATGAATTACAGGAAGCTGGTCAGGCGGGTTCCTGCGTTGTTCAGTTCGTGGTGGATAAAGAAGGAAATGTGAGTGATGTGGAAGCGCTGACGATGAAGGGAACCAAGCTTGCAGAAGTTTGCGTAAACGCCATTAAACGCGGTCCGAAATGGACACCCGCGGTTCAGAATGGTCGTAACGTAAAGGCCTACCGTAAGCAACCCGTGAGCTTCGTGATTGAAGAGCAATAAGCAAGTTTATAAATGAGATTCAAAAAATCCCCTTCGCATTGCGAAGGGGATTTTTTTTAGATTCAAGATTCAAGATTCAGTATCTAAGCCCTCCCATGAATCTTGAATCTTGAATTCTGAATCCCTTGTGGATTTACACTTCTTCCTCATCTTCTATGAAAACAATCTTATGGCTGAAATTAACTCAAACTCTTCACGTGATCCTGGAAGAGTGCACAAAACAATTCGGGTGGATCTTACGCCCATGGTAGATCTTGGATTCCTGCTCATCAGCTTTTTCATTTTTACAACACAGATCAACAAGCCGGTGGGAATGAAATTATATCTGCCTGCGGACTCAAACGATTCCACGACTGCTAAAAAATCGGTGACACTGACACTAATGCCTACTGCACAAAACAAGATATTTGTTTATGAGGGATTGGCAGTTGAAAACGAGCACGCTTCTCTTTATACTTCTGATCACCTCAATGAACTCCGGCTCCGGATCATCCGCAAACGGGAGATGGTGCGAAAAATGACAGGCAAGCCTTCAGATATGCTCGTATTGATCAAGCCCGACAAGGATTGCAGTTATCAAACCCTGGTGGATTTGCTTGATGAAATGACGATCAACGATATCACGCGATATGCAATTGAAAACAGGGATGTTTATGATGAGAAACTCGTACTGAAACCGGGTATTTAATTCCAGACGCTATTCAGCAGGTATTATAATTATGGCGCCCCGCCGCAGGCGGGGCGCCATAATATTTTGCAATTTTTCGAAAACTTCGTGAACGATTTAGGAGAAAAATTGCTCGGAAACGATTTTTCCATCTTTAACATGATAAACGCCAAGCTCATTCATCTTCTTGCGTTCTCCGCCCTTGGGCGTGAAGTCCATGGACATGCGGACAGCAAAATAATCACCAGCCACTACCGGCTTTTCGCAATTTCCACCGTGCATGGATTCAATGATTTCATTCCATTTTTTTCCTTTTTCTTCGATCTCTTTCATTCCCCTTGCTTTTTTCCAATCGGAGCCGGGAGGTTCTTCGCTGGTGGCTTCCGTGCTGTAAAGCTCACTGTAGATTTTCTTGTAGTCATTCTTTTGCATGTAATCATAAAACTTTGAAGCGATTTCTTCTGTTTTCATGACTGTATCTTTTTAGGTTAGAAAATGTTGATTGACTTAGATAGAAATCAATAGCAATTTTCGTCCCAAAAAAAGGAATAACGGTACTATGGTATTTCGGTATGACGGAATTGGTTTTGAACCCATTAATACCGCAATACCGTAATACCGCAAAACCGCCTACTCCGATCTTAAACTCTTAACCGGATTTGCCAACGCCGCCCTGATCGCCTGAAAACTGGTGGTGAGAATGGCGATGAGTAAGGCAAGTGCACCCGCAATCACAAATACCCACCAGCCAATACTAATACGGAATGCAAATTCCTGTAACCATTTATTCATCGTCCACCAGGCGATGGGAAAAGCTACCAACGCCGCAATGAATACCAGCTTTACAAAATCCCTGGATAGCATGGTAACGATGGTAGGGATGTTTGCACCCAGCACTTTGCGGATGCCGATTTCCTTAGTCCGCTGTTCGGCGGCATATGTTACCAGGCCAAACAAACCTAAACATGCAATGAAAATGGCGAAGAGCGCAAATGCCATAAAGAGCCTGCCCGTTTGGTCATCGGCTTTGTAGAGTTTATTGAAATCTTCATCCATGAAAGAATAGTTGAATTGCTGCCCGGGGGCCGCTCCGTTCCATTTGTTGCGCACGCCTTCTACCACTGTGCGAATGTCCTTTGAATTAATTCGAATGGCCACGCCACCATTGTTTGTTCCTAATTGCATCACCAGGGGTTTTATTTTTTCGTGCATGGTACTGAAGTTATAATCCTTCACTACACCAACAATACGATAAGGAATCGACTTGTTGCCCTCGTCGGAAGGACGATAAAGTGTGGCTCTCAACGGCTCTTTGAACCCCAAGGTTTTAACTGCTGCTTCATTCAATACCACAGCGAGAGAATCGGAGGGAAAATCTCTCGAAAAATTCCTTCCCGCAGCCATTTGCATTCCGAGCGTGGGGATATAGTCTTCATCCACCCAAATATTGGCCAGGATAACGGCTTTATCTACAGTCATGGTCGCGTCCGGAAACCATCCATTTTCACTCCTGTCGCTCGTTGTGGGCAAATGTTGTGTGACCGTCACATTTTCAACGCCGCTTAATTTCCGAACCTCTTCCTTGAAGGACTTTGCATTTTTTGCAAGCGGCCAGGTATTGTGAAGCACCATGACCTGGTTTCTATTGTAACCGATGTTTCGATTCCTGATATATTCGAGCTGATTGTAAATGACGATGGTTCCGATAATGAGAACGATAGAAATGCTGTATTGAAAAACCACCAGCGAACTTCGAAGCCAGCTACTTTTGAAACCTTTGGCCAGTTTGCCTTTCAGCACTTCAATGGGCTGGAATGCGGATAGATAAAATGCAGGATAACTGCCGGCAATGCACCCCACAATCAATACCAGCACCAGTGAAACCGGAAGCATCCAGGAGGAGAACATCGCTTTGTAGGGGATTGTTTGTCCCGCGAGCGAGTTGAAAAAGGGTAATAATAATAGGGCTATTAAGATGGCGATAACCAATGAGAAAAGGCTTAACAGTACCGATTCGGTCAGAAATTGAAAAATGAGTTGCGACCGCAATGATCCTACCACTTTTCTTATACCCACTTCTTTTGCGCGGTTGGCAGAACGGGCCGTTGAAAGGTTCATAAAATTAACGCAGGCGATGAGGAGGATGAATGCGGCAATGACTGAAAAAATATAGACGTAGGCAACATCGCCGTTCACCTCAATCTCACCGGATTTGTTCGATTTAAGGTGGATGTCTCTCAAAGGCATTACCTGGTAATTAAATCGATTGCCTTTTCCTTCCAGGTCCTGAATGGAACTGTTGAAATACTGCTGCAATTGTTGTCCGACATATTTTTTGGTTGTTGCATTCAGCATGCTTTGCAATTCTGCCTGCGTAGTGCCGGGTTTAACCAATATATAGGTGTTATGATTATTACTGAGCCATCCGTCCGGGTTCTTATCCCATCTTTCCGCAAACGGTTTGATGAAGTCAAAGTGAAAATGCGACTGCCTGGGAAAGTCTTTGTAAACACCTGTTATTTTCCGTTCCTTTTGATTGTCGGTGTACAGCGATTTTCCAAGCACGGCGGTGCTGTTGAAATATCGTTTGGCTGCGGATTCACTAATAACAATGCTGCTGGGGTCGCTCAATGCGGTATTGGGATCACCTTCGATCATTTCTACGGAGAAAACTTTGAAGAAGGTAGAATCTGCAAACATTGCATTTTGGTCCATCAGGGTTTGATCTCCTTTTTTAATGCTGATGCCGCCCTGGTTGGAGATTCTCACCATTTGCTCAAGTTTTGGATATTCCCTTACCATGGTGGGGCCCATGGGTTCCGGCGTGTTTGCTGCTCTAAATGCAGTATTATTGAAAAACAGGTCGGCGTCAAGGCGATAAATACGGTCTGCGTTTTTATTGAACTGATCGTAACCCAGCTCATTTATCACATATAATACGATAAGCAGGCACACTGCAAGACCCGAGGACAGTCCAATAATATTGATTGCGGAATAGCCCTTATTCTTCCATAGGTTGCGTATGGCAACTTTAAAATAATTCTTCAGCATGAAAGGTTGATTTGAATGGTGAATACGCGGTCCCCACAGTGCTGTGGGGACCGCGACCGTCGTTATCGTCTTGTAGATCTCCTGGTGTGTTACGCTGATTGCAGCACTAATGTTACAGCTGTATCTAAATACCCCAATAGCTTAACTTAGCAGCATGCTTGGAAAGTTATCAGGTTGGGACGATACGATTGTAGCGCTGGCTACTCCACATGGAGTAGGAGCCTTGGGCGTAATTCGATTGAGCGGACCCAGGGCCATAACGATCGCCAATGATCTGTTTCATAGCAAGGACCTCGAAAAGCAGCCTTCGCACACACTTCACGTGGGCTGGCTGAAAGACGGAGATCAACGGTTAGATGAGGCCGTGGTTTCTTTGTTCAAAGCCCCTCATTCATATACGGGGGAAGATGTTGTGGAGTTTTCCTGTCATGGTTCTGCCTTTATTCACCAACAGATCATCGATGCATGCGTTGCCCGTGGAGCGAGGCTTGCAAAGGCAGGAGAATTTACACAGCGGGCATTTTTGAAGGGCAAGTTAGATCTCACCCAGGCTGAAGCGGTGGCAGACCTTATAGCGTCTAATACAGAAGCATCACATCAAACCGCACTACACAATATCCGGGGAGGTTTTTCTAAAGTGCTCCAGGAATTGCGGGAGAAACTAATTCGCTTTTCAGCGTTAATGGAGCTGGAATTGGATTTTTCGATGGAGGATGTTGAGTTTGCAGATCGCACGAAATTTGATGAACTGATCCGGGAAACCCAGGATACCACGAAGCAATTGTTGCACTCTTTCAAACTGGGTAATGTGATCCGCAATGGTGTTAGCGTTGCTATTGTCGGGAAACCGAACGCGGGGAAATCCACCTTACTCAATACATTGTTGAATGAGAACCGCGCCATCGTGAGCGAAATTGCAGGTACAACACGTGACACGATTGAGGAGTTGATCAATATTGACGGTATTTTATTTCGGCTCATCGATACGGCGGGACTTCGCGAAAGTACAGATACCATTGAGTTGATAGGAGTGGAGAGGAGCCGGGAGAAAATGAAACAGGCCGATATTGTGGTTTACATGTTTGATTGCAATACGGAAACCAATACTGATTTGAATGAGGCCATTGAATCCCTGAATGGCCTCAACGGCAGTTATATGCTGGTGGGAAATAAAGTTGATTTGTTGGGTGAGGAGGCTGCAAAAAAGCGCTTCAACGGTCATCCCGCACTCTTTCTTTCCGCAAAAACGCATGAGCATGTCAACGATTTGAAAAAGGAGCTCACGCAAACAGTGGTCGAAGGATCGGTGAATACAGAAAACACCATTATCACCAATGCGCGCCACTACGCTGCCCTGCAGGAAGTGGAAAAATCGCTTGAGGATGTGCGTGCGGGCCTCGATGAAAAAATCCCCACCGACTTACTTGCGCTGCATGTGCGACATGCACTGCATTACCTTGGCGAAATCACCGGTGAGATCACGAATGAAGACAGGCTGGATTTTATATTTAGTAAGTTTTGCATTGGAAAGTAACCACTCTCATAATTTCTCCTAATGAAATTTTTGATCAAAATAAAAGTCCTTTGAAGATTGTCCTGCACTTTGGATCCACTCTCTTAAATGCCGGATCAGTGCGCACATACCATTCGTTACCGGAAGCGTATTGATGAGTTGTGCCTCCTGGTCAATGTTTTCTTCCTCATGCACAGCAAATCTGTCAGGCATCTGGAAAAAAAAGTCTTCGGGAAGTCCCAGCCTTAGCAGGTTCTTGCCGGTAAATTGAAAGATGGTGCCAATATATCTGCCGCGGGGATCGATGGTGACGCTGTCACCGTAGATTGAATATTCCATAAATATTGGATTGAACTTTCGAAAGGAACGATTGAATGGTCGGGCACCGTATATAATGTGCAAAACTTTTACCGAATAGCATTATAGTCAGGTCCGATACCTTTTTCATAATTATCACAATACGTGTTGCTTGCCCCATCTGGGTCAGGTTTTGATCCTCCCACCCATCAAATAAATCTTTTTGTTTCCCCTATAACCCTGGCGGGTCTTTCCTGCGTATAAAACCGCTATTAAATACCTCGTATGAAGTGCGTATTTTAAGAGCGAAAATGCCTTCTTTTCAATTCGACCAATAGTCAGGCGGCATGGAGGAGCAAGCCAAGTTGGTACCTTCTTGTTAAAGAAGACAAGATGATCCCAATCGACGCTCAGCGTTTTATGTCTAAACGCGCAGGTTCGACAGTTAGCGAAGTCCATGGCAGCCACGCCATTTATGTATCTCAGCCGAAAGCAGTTGTAGCACTCATCGAGAAAGCAGCCGCTGCGTCATTGGCATCAGCGAATTGAGATTTACAGTAAGCAAAAATTTAGAATTTCATTTAAGACAAGTTCAAAAGGTATCGGGCCTGGCTATAATGCTGCAGAGGCTCGATACCTTTTTTCATAATTATCATTTCTGAAATGGATAATAAAGGATTGCTCATTATTCCTGACATGAATAGGTTTACTGAGTTTGTATTTAAAATAGGTCAGAGTGTTCACCGGCCTAAGACAAAATATAACTATATAACCTCTTTTTATCTTTTGAGGAGTCTCTTGTGAACTATCTTCATAACCGAATCGCGGAAATTCCGGCTGATGGGTAAGGACTCTGCAGCCGTTTTAATTTCATTACCTTCAATAGCCTGAATTTTTGAGCAATTAACGATATAAGACTGATGTATTTTAATAAAATCATCTGTTGGTAGTTGTGATTCGAGGCTTTTCATGGTCAGGTAGGCGAGCATCTTTTTAGTTTCCGTGTGGATGCTAACATAATTTCCCACGCTCTCAGCATAAATGATATCACTTAATTCTATTTTTTCTATCCGTTTGTCACTCTTTATGAAGATATAAGAAGGCTGCTGGGTGGCACCGGCGGCATGCTTGATCTGATAAAAGTCTTTTGCCTTTTGTACGGCTTTTAGAAACCTGTTGAACGCAAAAGGTTTTAAAAGATAATCAATCACATCCATTTCGTATCCTTCCAGTGCATATTGCGGAAAGGCCGTGGTTACTATTACCAGAGATTCGATATGCATTTTTTGCAATAGCTGCCAACCCGAAACCTTTGGCATCTCTATGTCCAGTAAAATGATGTCGATCGTATTTGTGCCTAGAAAGGCTGCTGCTTTTTCGGCATTTTCAAATTTACCCTGCAGATCGAGGAACGGGATATGTTCCACAAATTCTTGTAATATCTTCCGGGCGATAGGCTCATCGTCTACTATGATACAGCTTAGTTTTTTCATAGACTGAGGGTTAAATCTACACGATAGATGTTTTGTTCTTTAGTTATATCCAGCTTGTACCGGTCTTTGTATAATAATTCCAATCTCCTGACCGCATTATTCAGGCCGATTCCTTTGGAAGATGTTTCTGATTCATCAAAAGAATTTTCACAAGTGAACCGGATCTGGCCGTTTTCTTCTCTTAAATGAATAATGATGCGATTGTTCATCCGATCGCCTCTGGAAGCGTACTTAAAGGCATTTTCCACAAAAGCCATAAATATCAGGGGAGCAATTTTGGCACTGCCATCTTTATAACTCACCTCTAGACTGACTTCCACATTGTCATTGCTTCTGGCCTTTTGCAGGGCCACGTAGTTTTCCAGGTATTTAATTTCTTTCTCCAATGCGATAATATCTACATCCGCCTCATATAAATTATACCTTAGCAGATCTGAGAATTGCACCATCATATCCCGGGCCTGGAGGTTGCTCATTTCAATTGATCCATACACCGAGTTGAGTCCATTGAATAAAAAGTGCGGGTTGATCTGTGAACGTAAATACTTTAATTCAGTTTGAAGCTGGTTGATCTGGATATTTTTCACTTGCTCTTCCTGTTCCGACCATTTTTGAGTGATGTGCAACATGGCAGCAATTACCGTACAACATAGTGCGTAAACAAAATTGTCCCAGAAACCGGAACTGGTTCCGATAGGCATATCATGAAGCAGCGTGTGGTGAAGCAGATAATTGTGACGGGCGACAATATAGGAATACATCAACACCAGACTGATCAGCCCGGCAACGTATAGGCTGAATCGTTTTTTGTCCAGGAGGAAGGGAATTAGCAATGCTTTATTCGTCAGAATTAATCCGGCAAACAGCGAGAAGTGTACAAAAACCGTAAACAGATAGGAGAAACAATCAGCCACACTATTACCTAAATAAACCGGTTTCTCAATGGCCAGTGCACCGATATAGGCAAGAAAAAAAAGGAAATGAAATTTGTATTTTCGGAAAAACATCTTGCTCTTACAAATTTTGATACTATAAAAGTATTTCATTGAACTGACCGGCGAAAATATCTCTTTTGTTAGTCGCAGGATATCACGAAAAGGAGACGATTTGACCTTTAAAATAGGTATTCCGTAAAATAAATTTTGTACTGTACTGCAGCCGGTTGGCTGTTTCAGGGCCGGACCTCTGGATCGCGGATTTCATGCAAAAATGACCAGCTGCGTAAAATACTCTGGCAGATGTCAAATAGTTTTAGGAATGGCCGATCTGGTTGTTAGTTTTAGTATAAACAACCATAAATATGGAAAAGATTATAGCTTTTGGTGAACGGGTTCCCGGCTACGATATTCCGGTATTGAATGAAAGAGAAGTGAGAGCTGCTGCGGGTATACTGTTCCTCATTATTTTTATTTCTTTGATGATCATTATCTTCAAAAATGATTTTTCGCTGGCGAAGTATTCGATTACTTTTTTCCTGACGGATTTTATAATCAGGGTATTTATCAACCCGAAATTTTCTCCAAGTTTAATTGTAGGACGACTGATCGTGCGAAATCAGACTCCGGAGTATGTTGGCGCGAAACAAAAAAAGTTTGCGTGGACAATTGGGGTTGTATTGTCAGCTATCATGTTTGTGTTTTTACTGCTGGTCAATGCTTACAGTCCGATAACTGGCATTGTTTGTCTCATGTGTCTTATATTTTTGTTTTTTGAATCCGCTTTTGGTATTTGTCTGGCTTGTAAATTATATGCGTCGATATTTCGTGACAAAGTACAATATTGTCCCGGCGAGGTTTGTGATGCTAAATCAAAACAGGATATCCAGAAAACTTCCGGCACACAATTGCTGGTTGTGTTGGGTTTTGTTGCCTACATTATTCTCGTCGTTTTTTTATTTAATGGTGAATTTAATAAGAAGCCCTATGACCTCTTCGGAATCAATAGTTCTGCAAAAACTAAATGACAGTCTGATATATGAAAAAGGAGATTTCATTGGAAGCTTATTTTTCGGTATTCAGAAAAAATATTATTGGCAATCAGCAGTGTTTTGAATCCCCGTTTGGAAAAAAACAGATCGTCTACGCCGACTGGACAGCGAGTGGCAGGGCTTTCCTTCCAATCGAAGAATTTATACAAAACCGGATTTTGCCGTTTATGGCAAATACGCATACCGAAACAACGATTACGGGTAAGGAGATGACCGCCGCTTATGAAGAGGCTAAATCAATTGTAAAAGGACACGTTCATGCCAGTGAGGATGATGTACTCATTTTCTGTGGCAGTGGGATGACAAGCGCAGTAAATAAGTTGCAACGTATTTTGGGGTTGCGGATCCCCGAACGATTGACGGACTATCTCTTAACGGACAGTTTTCAATTGGACGAGTCACTCCGTCCGGTCGTTTTTTTGAGTCATATGGAACATCACAGCAATCAAATTTCCTGGCTGGAAACAATTGCTACTGTGGAATTGATAAAGCCTGATCAGGATGGACAGATTGATCTCGTCGTTTTCAGGGGCTTATTGAAAAAATACAAGAACCGGAAAAACAAGATCCTTGCGTTAACTGCCTGTTCGAACGTGACGGGGATAGAAACGCCCTACTATGCCATGGCGAAGATAATTCATGAATATGACGGCTTATGCTTTGTTGATTTTGCCTGTTCTGCTCCTTATGTTAGTATCGATATGCATCCAACAGAACCTGGGACAGGACTGGATGCCATTTATTTTTCTCCCCATAAATTTTTAGGAGGCCCCGGTACGGCAGGCGTTCTGATTTTTAATCGGAAAATCTATCGTAACAAAATTCCTGATCAGCCGGGTGGAGGAACGGTTCTTTATAGTAATCCCTGGAAAGAGCATGAATATGTTGATCATATAGAACAGCGGGAAGATGGGGGTACGCCGCCCATCCTGCAGGGCATCCGGGTAGGTATGTGTATACGGTTAAAAGAAAAAATGGGTGTGGTCAATTTACTAAAACGTGAGGAAGAACAGTTAGCGATTATTTTTGACCGGCTTTCTAAGATTGAAAATCTGGAAATACTTGCGGGTCATATAAAAAAAAGACTGGCTGTAATCTCGTTTATCCTGCATGACGCACCTTATAACTTAGTCGTAAAAATCCTGAACGACCGGTTCGGCATTCAAACCCGGGGAGGATGTTCCTGTGCGGGAACCTATGGCCATGGGCTGTTGGGAGTTAGCAGGCGACGTTCGCAGGAAATGCGTAACCGGATCCTTTCCGGAGACCTTTCCAGTAAACCAGGATGGATTCGACTATCCGTTCATCCTACAATGACTAACAGCGAGATTGACTTTATCATGGATGCCATTGAAAAGACAGCTAAGCATTTTCCCCAATGGAAGAAGGACTATGTCTATCAGGCGGAAACAAACGAATTTTCAAAAACCACTACAGATACAAAAAGTGTTCATATATCGACTCCCTGTAAACTGTCCGGTTTTCTAAATGCTGTTTAATTATTTTTCATTTTCAAAAGGGATCGGATTGTATTTTTCCCCTGCGGTTTCGGGAGCCTGACGGTTTCCCAATATGTCATGGTAACAAGTGCGATAGGAGCGGACCAAAGCCTGCTGCTATAGACGTGCGTAAATACTCCGTATAAAGTGCACATTTTAAAGGCCAAAACACCTACTTTTCAGTTCGACCCATTAAATG
>Ga0157376_10000914_pt1 | contig 19150 bp, 15 predicted proteins | sample M45metaG_FD_121801 | JGI IMG/M metagenome (GOLD analysis project Ga0157376, IMG submission 121801) | Miscanthus rhizosphere microbial communities from Kellogg Biological Station, Michigan, USA - M4-5 metaG | ecosystem: Host-associated > Plants > Roots > Rhizosphere > Soil | place: USA: Michigan... | reverse complement strand
TGTTGGCTCGAAGGGAGCCCGGCTAAAGAAGTGGGCCGCTACAACGGCAAGAACAGCTAGGTGATTTGTTTTTTTATGTCGGCTAGTAGGTTTAGGGCATCGATGGGTTTTAGGTCGTCTAGGTCAAGGGAGCGGAGTTTTTCCAAAACTTCGCGGTCGATGGGAGTGAAGAGGACTTCCTGAGCATTGGGAGAAGAGCCGGGGGCGGAATTTGCGGCGCCGGGGGTTAGGCGTTCGCTTAGTTCGTGTTCGGATTGTTCGTGTTTTTTTAGGACTTCGCGGGCGCGTTCAATGACGCTGCGGGGAAGGCCGGAGGCGGGCGACTTCGATGCCGTAAGATTTGCTGGCGCTGCCGGGCTCGACGTGTCGGAGAAAAATAATTTCGTTGGGTGTTTCCTTTACGGAGACGTGGACATTTCTTACGGCTGGTAGAAGATCGGCCAGTTCCGTGAGTTCGTGATAGTGGGTGGCGAAGAGAGTGCGGGCGTGAGTGTGTTTTTGCAAATGTTCGACGACGGCCCAGGCGATCGAAAGGCCGTCGAAGGTTGCAGTGCCGCGGCCAACTTCGTCGAGGAGCACCAAGCTGGACGGCGTCGCATGAGTGAGGATGCTGGCGACCTCGGACATTTCGACCAGGAACGTGGAACGGCCTCTGGCGAGATTGTCGCTGGCGCCAATTCGGGTGAAGATGCGATCAGTGATGGGAAGTTTGGCCTGGCGTGCGGGGACGAACGAACCCATTTGGGCCATGAGAACAATCAGCGCGGTTTGGCGAAGATAGGTGGATTTGCCGCCCATGTTGGGCCCGGTGATGAGTAGAAGTTGCTGGCGGCGCGGTTCGAGGCAAAGGTCGTTGGGAACGAAGCGTTCGCCTTTTTGGCGGAGAAGTTCTTCGATGACCGGGTGGCGCCCGGCGATCAGGAGAAGCTCACCGGCATCGTTTAATTCAGGACGGGTGTAGCCACGATCGGCGGCGAGTTTTGCGAGGCAGGCCAGAACGTCGAGTTGTGCGACCGCGGCAGCAGTGCGGCGGAGGCGAGAAGCCTTTGCTGCGATGCTGGAACGAATTTCGACGAAAAGTTGGCGCTCGATTTCGAGAATGCGCTCATCGGCGGCCAGGACTTTGCGTTCGTAATCCTTTAATTCAGAAGACGTAAAGCGCTCGGCGTTGACAAGAGTTTGTTTTCGCTCGTAATCGGCGGGCGCGTTGTGCATGTTGGCTTTGGAAATTTCGATGTAGTAGCCGAAGACCTGATTGAAACGGATTTTCAGCGAGTTAATGCCGGTGCGTTTGCGCTCGCGCTCTTCCATCGAAGCGATGATCTGTTTGCTGTGCTGGCTGAGATTGCGGAGTTCATCGAGTTCGGCGTGGAAGCCGGGGCGTATCATGCCGGGATCGGTTGCGAGAGCGGGCGGTTCGTCGGCGATGGCGCGTTCCAGAGTTTCGCGAACGTCGGTCAATTCGTCGATTTCATTGAAAAGGCGGCGCAACAATCCGCTGCCGCCTGCGGGTGGCGGAGTGACAAAATTTTTGAGTACTGGGAGTTGCGCGAGGGACTTGCGGAGAGCGACCAGTTCGCGAGGGCCGGCTTGACCGAGAGTGATGCGGCTGGTGAGGCGTTCGAGATCCTGAATGCCGCGAAGCTCTTTGCGTATTTCGCCGCGAACGACGGTTTGTTGGACGAAATGGCCAACGGCGTCCAGGCGTTCGTCGATCCCCGAGCGATCGATGAGCGGACGAAGAATCCAGGAACGGAGTAAGCGAGCGCCCATCCCGGTGACGGTTAGATCGAGCGCGGCGACGAGAGTCGTGGGAGTATTCTTCCCGGATTCGTCGGAAAAGATAGGAGTGAGTAGTTCGAGATTGCGGACGGAGACAGGGTCGAGGACCAGGGCTTCGTGTTGTTCGTAGTAGCGGATACGATCGAGGTGGCCAAGAGCGTCGAGGATCGCGGCGCCGTTTGTGCCAGAGCCGATGGTGTCTGTGGATTTTGCCGCGTTCTCTCTCAGGTAGTGGACGATTGCACCGGCTGCGGAGAGTGCTTGCGGGTGGCCATCGAGACCGAAGCTGGTGAGTTCGATAACGCCGAACTGTTCCGTCAAAATGCGCTGCGCGTAATCGAGTTGGAAGGCCCAGTCGTCGATGCGGCTTTCCAGGCCGCCAGTTCCTTCGAGGAGAGAAACCTTGGCGGTTTCAAAAAGTTGTGACGGGCGAGCTAGAAGAGTTTCGCGCGGATGGAGGAGTTGCAGTTCGTCGCGCAGAGCTTCTTCAGATTGCGGGCCGGAAAACTCGGTGCATTGAAATTCTCCAGTGGAGAGATCGACAAAGGCAAGCCCGATGACGGCGGCGGCGGCGTCTTGGAAGACCGACGCTAGGAAATTGTTTTCTTTGGCTTCGAGGACGGCGACATCGGTGGCCGTGCCTGGTGTGATGACACGGACGACTTCGCGGCGAACGAGTTTTTTGCCGGGGCCGGGATGCTCCATTTGATCGCAGATGGCGACTTTAAATCCGGAACGGATGAGGCGAGCAATGTAGCCGTCAGCGGAATGATAAGGAACGCCACACATGGGGATGGGCTGGCCCTTTTCGCGATTGCGGGAGGTCAGGGTAATTTGCAGTTCGCGCGAGGCGAGGATGGCGTCTTCGTAGAAGAGTTCGTAGAAATCGCCCAGGCGGAAGAGAAGCAGGGCGTGCGGGTAACGCGCTTTGATCGACTGGTACTGCTGCATGAGTGGAGTGGTGGCGTCGATCATGAGAAATGACCGGAGAGCAGAGAGCAGTGACCAAGGGAAAGCGAGCCGTCACGGCGCGGCGCTGAGGGCAGGCCCGCCACGCTGCGCGAGTTCCGGTGAGCGAGAAAGCGGTTTCCTCGCTTCGCTCGAGATGATGCCAGATTGCCTGAGGGCATTCGCGATAGATGTCGGTGATGAAGATTTCGCGCCTGCCTCAGCAGTGATTGCTTTATGAGTCGAAGCATCATGAGTGGATGCCTAGCTGTTGGAGAAGGAAGGCGTAGTCGAGGGCGATTTCGCGGAGGTAGTCGTAGCGCCCGGAGGCTCCGCCGTGGCCTGCACCCATATTGATTTTGAAGAGCAGGGGGTTGTGGTCGGTTTTTAGGGTGCGGAGTTTTGCCACGTATTTGGCAGGCTCCCAATACATAACTTGGGAATCGTGGAGGCCGGTCTTGACCAGGATTCGCGGATAGGGTTTGCGGGCGAGATTGGTGTAGGGGCAGTAGGACTTCATGTAGAAGTAGTCGGCGGGAATTTGCGGATTGCCCCACTCTTCGTATTCGCCGACGGTAAGGGGTAACGAAGCGTCCAGCATGGTGTTGAGGACGTCGACGAAGGGGACGTGGCTGATGACCGTGTGAAAAAGATCGGGGCGCATGTTGGTGACCGCGCCCATCAATAGGCCGCCGGCGCTACCGCCTTCGATGGTGAGTTTGGCGCTGGCCGTGTAACGCTTGGCGATAAGATATTCGGCGGAGGCGATGAAATCGGTGAAGGTGTTGAGTTTCTGGTGCATGCGACTAGCATCGTGCCAGGGTTTGCCGAGTTCACCGCCACCGCGAATGTGTGCGACGGCGAAGATTACGCCGCGGTTGAGCAAGCTGAGGCGATTCGAATTGAAATTGACCGGCATGGAGATGCCGTAGCTGCCGTAACCGTAGAGGAGGAGCGGAGCGGTGCCGTCGCGTGGCGTGGATTTTTTGAAGACGATGGAGATGGGGATGGGTGTACCGTCGCTGGCTATGGCGTGGAGACGTTCGCTGTTGTAGAGCGAAGAATCGTAGCCGCCCAAGACCGGTTGCTGTTTGCGAAGGGTGTTTTGCTGGGTGGCGACGTCGAAATCGAATACGGAGCGCGGGGTGATGAAGGATTCATAGGTGTAGCGGAAATGGGATTGGGAAAATTCGGGATTGATGCCGGGCGAGGTGTTGTAGGCCGGTTCAGTGAAGGGGATGCGGTAGGAAATGCTCAGGAGATCGGAAAAAGAGGACGGATTCGGAAAAGGAGCAGGGCTGAAGCCCTGGCTTAGATTAAGAGGGGGAAGAGGGACGATGCGGAGGTAGGGCAGTCCGTCTTCGCGTTCGAAGAGGGCCAGGTGGGAGGCGAAGGCTTCGGCGGCCGAGAGCATGACTGCAGGGCGATTGGGGATGAGTTCGCGCCAATTGCAACGTTGGGGATCGGAGACGGGTGCGGTGGCGAGTCGAAAGGTACGGCCGCCGGAGTTGGTTCGTATCAGGAAGAAGTCTTGCGGTGGTGACGAACCGACGGACAGGCTGGGGTGATGGTCTACGTAATATTCGTGGGTATCTTCGCGTGAGGCGATTAAGCGAAATTCGTTGTGGGGTGATACGGCTGAGATGAAACGGACTTCGCTGGCGGTGTGGCTGGCGCAGAGAAGCAAAAGGTAGCCGCCACTGCGGGTGCGTTCGATGCTGAGGCGGAAGCGTTCGTCGGATTCTCCGAAAAGGAGCGGATCGGGATCCGTTGAACCGAGTGTGTGGCGATAGAGGCGATGGGAGCGCTTGGTGACTTCGTCTTCGACTGTGTAGAACAGGGTGCGATTGTCGGCGGCCCAGGCGGCGCTGGTGACGCGTTCGGCGCGGAAAGCGTCTAGCTGGCCGCTCGCGAGATCTTTGATGTGAAGAGTGTACTGGCGGAAACCGGTGGTATCGGTGGAATAGGCGAGGAAAGCATTGTCGTCGCTGACTTCGAAAGTGTCGAGGGCTAGGAAGGAGTGGCCCTCGGCTAGAGCGTTTAGGTCTAGCAGGAGCTGGTTCGTCACTGGGCTGGATTCGGTGGCAAGCTGGGGCCCAGCATGCTGCGCTTCTTCCAGGGAGACTTCCGCGGGGCGACGGTAGTGTTGAACGTACTGCTGGCCTTCTTGCGTTTTCGTGAAGTAGTCGTAGCTGCGGAGGCGATAGGGGACGCTCAGATCGGTTTGCTGGATGCGAGAGAGCATTTCCTGGTAGAGGGATTCCTGAAAGGGTTCGGTGGAGCGGAGCATGGCGTCGGTGTAGGCGTTTTCGGCTTCAAGGTGGCGGACCACGTCGGGATTTTCTTTTTCGCGGAGCCAGGCGTAGTCGTCGATGCGGAGATCGTCGTGGAGGCAGCATTCGACGGGTTTGCGAGCGGCAGTGGGAGGCTGCGGAGCGGCTGCGCCGCTGTCGATGGTTGGTGGTTGCCAGGTCTTGTCGTCCATTAATCAATTTGGGTGAAGCGAGCGCCTTGCTCTACGATGAGTTACCGCCAAGCGCATGAAGCGCGATGGTTATACTAGCGGAAGTTGGGCGCGGGAAAAAGTGACGCGGCTGAGGACGGGCAAAATGGGCAAGGAAACGGAAATCAAACTGGCGGTCGCGGACTTGAAGGGGTTCGAACGCAAGCTGAAGAAGCTGGGGGCGAAGACGGTTGGCGCTGGGGCTGGAAGGGTGCATGAGTTCAATACGATTTTTGATACTCCGGACGGGGGATTGGCGAAACATGGGCAGTTGTTGCGAGTTCGAACCGAGACGGCGGGGCCGAAGGCAGCAAAGGCGGGCGGAAAAGAGCGAGTGGTGCTGACGTTCAAGCAGCCGACGGTGCGAGGAGTGGACGAAGAGGGCAGCCGGTTCAAGGTGCGGGAAGAGACGGAAGTGGATGTGGGGGAGTCGGGTGCGTTAATCAAGATTTTCGAAGGATTGGGATTGCGGGGATGGTTTTCCTACGAGAAGTATCGGACCACTTGGAAATTGTCGGGGACGGCGAAATGGGCCAAGGATCTATTGATTGAGGTGGATGAGACGCCGGTGGGCACCTATGTGGAGCTGGAAGGGCCGGGGGAGGCGATTGATCGGTGCGCGGCGGAGTTGGGTTATGCGAGGAAGGACTACTTGCTGAAGAATTATTTGACGCTGTACGCGGAAGACTGCAAACGGCGAGGAAAAGCTCCTGGGAATATGCTGTTTGCTAGCGGGAAGAATACCGGGAGAAAGTAGTGGTGGGTACTGGTGAAGTGCCGGTTAGGTGCCGAGCGAGGGACAAAATTCCTTTAAGTGGCGGTTTTTTCTTGACTTAGATCTTGAAGCGGCTTATCACAATGCACGGAGTCAAATTTTTTCAGAGATTTCGCTTGTGGCTACGAGCGGCTCTGAAAAGCGTTTCTTGATGAACTCGCCCAAGGAACCCGAACCTGCACCCGGCAGCGGCGCCGAAAGACTTGCTCCGGGGAGCTCAGCACGCCGGATTTTGAAGAAGGCGCTGCGCGAAAGCGTGGGGTCCGTCTGCGTGGGGTGGAGGGAGGAGTTCATCAGCGGCTAAAGGGCTAGGCAGATTTTCGTGAAGGATACCGCGCCCGCTGCCGAAGATTCCGGCATGCGGGTTTTTTGTTTGTGATGGCGTGGGGAAGAGAGGTTGGCGATGCTTTACGCGACGGAGCTGATGGGCGCGAAGACGTACGACGCGCAGGGAAATTATGTAGGGAAGATTCGGGAGATTTTTATCGAACCGGCGGACCAGCCGAACCGGATTGCGCATTATTTGCTGTCGCGAGGGAGTTTTCAGCCACTGGTGGCGCGGCACGATCAGGTGGCTTCGGTAGCGCCGGGAAATTTGCGGTTGAATGTGAACGAAAGATTGCTGGAGCCGTACGAGCCGAATGAGGCATGGCTGGCGGTACAAAAGGATTTGCTGGACCAACAGATTATCGATACCAGCGGGCGCAAAGTGGTGAGAGTGAATGATGTGGATTTGGCGGAGCAGCGGACCAATGGTTCGGTGGAGCTCCGCCTGACGCAGGTGGATGTGGGGCTGCCTGGCGCGGTACGCAGATTGTTTCAGGGGATTGCGCCGCAGAAATTTATTCGGAAATTGCAGGGGCAGTTTCCGGTACGGTCGATTCGCTGGGAATTTGTGAATCTAGTGGAATCTGATCCGCTGCGGCGGGTGAAGCTAAGGATTACCCACGAAAAGCTGGAAAATTTGCATCCGGCGGATCTGGCGGACATCGTGGAGGATCTTTCGGCGGCGGAACGGCAGGGAATTATCGCTTCGCTCGATGAAGAGACGGCGGCGGCCGTGCTGGCGGAGTTGGACCAGAGATTGACTTCGCAGATCGTGGAAAGAATGGATCCGGGGAAAGCGGCCGATATTCTGGAGGAGATGGCTCCGGACGCGGCAGCGGATTTGTTGGCGGATTTGCCCAGGGAAACTTCTGAGGAGTTGCTGGAAGAGATGCCGGGGCATGAAGCGGCTGAAGTGCGCGAGTTGCTGGAGTTTGATCCGTCGACAGCGGGCGGAATGATGAACACGGAGTTTTTGTTTGTGGGCGAAGGATCCACGCGGGAAGAGGTTTTGGTGTGGATGCGCGATCAGGATTTGAACATCGATCAATTGGATACGATTGTGCTGCTGGACCGGGCGGCACAATTTTCCGGGACAGTGCCGGTAGCTCGGTTGCTGCTGGCGGATTCGGAGCAAACTTTGGCGGCGTTGAAGATTGAGCCGCTGCTTTCGCTGCCGCCGGATGCCAGCGAGAAAGAAGTGTTTGAAATCTTCGACAAGTACAATTTGCGGATGTTGACGATTGTGGATGAGGACAATCGTCCGATCGGTGCGATTACGGTGGATGATGTGGTGTCGAAGCTGCTGAAGTAAAGATGCAGCGAAGTAAGGAAGTAAAGAAAAGAATCGAGACCGGCTGGATGTGGAATCGCGAAACGATTGAGGCCAAGTGGGCGGGGTGGACGGAGCGCGTTCAAAGCGTGATGGCGGTGGTGCGTCCGTACCGTCGGCGGATGGCGCTGTTCTTGGCGGTGGTAGGGCCGGGATTGATCGTGTCCAACGTAGATAACGATGCCGGCGGAATTTATACCTACGCGCAGGCGGGCGCGAAATACGGGAATACGGTGCTGTGGTCGCTGATACCGATGACCATTGCGTTGTACGTTTCGCTGGAGATGTGTTCGCGGATGGGCGCGGTGACGGGCAAGGGACTGTCGGATTTGATTCGCGAAGAGTTTGGCTTTCGGGTGACTTTTTTCCTGATGGCGGTGGTGCTGATCGTAAACCTCGGGAACGTGATGGCCGAGTTCACCGGAGTGTTTTGGGCGAGCGAATCGTTCGGCGTGAGCCGGTTTATTTCGGTGCCGCTGGCGGGAATTCTGGTTTGGGCAATTGTGGTCGCGGGAACGGCGAAGTGGGTGGAGCGGATTTTTCTGACGGTTTGCGTGGTGTATTTTTCGTATGTGATTTCGGCATTCTTGGCGAAGCCGGAGTGGTTGATCGCGTTGCTGCATCTGTTACCGCCGCAATTGATGCGCCACATTCCGACGGTGAAACCATTTGTGCAGGTGCCGCCGTACAGCGCGAGCTATGCGATTCTGCTGGCTGGGCTGGTGGGCACGACCATTGCGCCGTGGCAGCATTTCTATTTGCAGGCGGCGGTGGTGGAAAAGCGCGTGGGCCCTCGCCAGTACGCAGCAACGAGGAACGATGTGCTGGTGGGCAGCGTGAGCTGCATGATCATCGTGTTTTTCATTATCGTGTGCACGTCGTACACGCTTTATACGAGCGGGATTCATGACGTCGATAATCCTGGGACGGCGGCGCGGGCCCTAGTGCCGCTGGCGGGGAAGTGGGCGGGAGCGCTGTTTGCGCTGGGGCTGCTGAACGCTTCGCTGTTTGCGGCTTCGATATTGCCGCTGTCGACTTCGTACGTGATTTGCGAGGCGTTAGGATTCGAATCTGGGATTGACCGAAAATTCAGCGAGGCCAAGATTTTTTACGTGCTGTATACGGCGCTGATCGCGACCGGCTGCGTGTTCGTACTTTTTCTGGGACGGTTCGCGAATACGATTCTGCTGTGGTCGCAGGTGCTGAACGGATTTTTGCTGCCGGTGGTAATGATTTTCGTGCTGATCCTGGTGAACCGGCGCGATTTGATGGGCGAGCAAACCAACGCCAAGGGATTCAACTGGGTAGCGTGGATTTGTACGATTGCGATGATCGCGCTGACGATGGTGGTGGCGTACTCGTCGATTCGTGAGCTGATGGCCAAGCCGGTTTCCTGAACATTACGGCGGCGTTACATTTTCGAAACCCGGTCGAAACCCCGTTGCGAGGTCGCCGGAGAGCGTGTTAACTTTGTGGCATAAAGGAGCGCGCGACCCTACTCCCGTGACCGAAAACAAGGCACCGAAAACCCTGCATGTCGCCGCTTCGCACCCGCTGGGGACCGTTACTGCCGAAGAAGCATTCCTGCTAGAAAAACTGGATTTGAACCGATTGCCGCGGCATTTGGCGGTGATTATGGATGGCAATGGACGCTGGGCACAGCGGCGGCATTTGCCGAGAATTGCCGGCCATACCAAGGGTACGGAGACCGCGAGGAGCACCATCGAGACATGCGCACGGTTGAAGGTGGAAGCATTGACGTTGTACGCGTTTTCGGTAGAAAACTGGCGGCGGCCGAAGGCTGAAATCGATTTTCTGATGCAACTGTTGCGCGAATATCTGCGGCAGGAGATGCCGCTGATCCAGGAAAACAATATCCGCATGAGATTTCTGGGTCGGTCTCACGAACTGCCAGCAGCGGTGCAGCGCGATACCAGCGAGGCGATGGAGGCAACCGCGAGCAACACCGGAATGGTGCTTTGCGTGGCGCTGAATTACGGCGGCAGAGCGGAAATCGTGGACGCAGCGAATGCGCTGGTGGCCGAGAGCCAAGCGAATGGCGAGACTCGGAAGTTCACCGAAGCGGATCTGGAACGGCATTTGTATACCGGCGGATTGTCTGATCCGGATTTGCTGATCCGAACCAGCGGCGAGATGAGGGTTAGCAACTTTTTGCTGTGGCAGATTGCCTATGCGGAGATTTTTGTTACGGAAACGCTGTGGCCGGATTTCAATCGCGCGCGATTGCTGGAAGCGTTTGTGGAGTTTCAAAAGCGCGACCGGCGCTACGGCGGCATCGGCGAAAACGAAGAGAGCGAGCCTCGTGCATCGCAGCTGGGCCGGAAGTAAGTTCGTATTGTGGTAATATTATTTTGTTTTCTTCTGCGGTCCTCCCGTTATGATGATTGATCACATCGCATGACTCTTCGCGTGAATTGATTCACAGGGGAAAGCTGTTCGATGACTTGGAAACGAGTGGCGACTGCGGCCGTCCTGATTCCGTTTGTGGTGGTTTTGGTGGTTTATGCGCCGACATCCGTGGTGTCGGTGGCGCTAACGCTGGTGATCTTGCTGGCGATGTTTGAGTATTTCGCGTTGGGCGACGCGATCGGACATCGGGCATACAAGTTCTGGACGGCGAGTTGCGCGGTGTTGATGGTGTTTTCACAATTCCTGGCATCGTTGGACGAACGCCATTCGCTGGGCAACGGGCTGTCGTTGCACCAAATGCTGGGGCGATTTGAAGTGTCGACGCCGAACATTGCGGATGTTTTGTTTATTTTTTTGATGGGCGTGACGGTTTTGACGTTGGTTACACGGCGACCGATGGTCGAAGCGCTGCCAGCTGCTGGGATCAGTTCGAGTGCGTTGCTGCTGGTGGCGCTGCCGCTGACCTACGCGGTGCGGCTGCATGGGATTTCGCTGGTCGGTCCCTTCCTGCTGCTTTTTTCACTGGTGATTACCTGGGTGGGAGACACGGCGGCCTATTTTGTGGGGCGAGCCGTCGGCAAGCATCCATTTGCACCGCACTTGAGTCCGAAGAAAACGTGGGAAGGCGCGGTGGCCAGTCTTGCCGGTGCGGTGCTGGTGGCGGTGGTTTCGGCGCACTGGGTGAATATCGGGCTGGTGCATCTGATTGGAATGGCCGCGGGTGGGAATGTTGCCGGGCAAGCGGGCGATCTGCTGGAGTCCGCTTATAAACGAAGCGCCGGTGTGAAGGATTCGGGGGCGCTGCTGCCCGGGCACGGCGGCATCCTGGACAGAATTGATGCACTTATCCTGGCGATTCCGGTTGTCTGGTATTATTGGATGTGGATCTACTCGCCGCGCGCGTAAGTCCGCTGGGTCTCCGCCTTAGGTCACAAAGAGGAAATTTCAGCAGTGAAGCAGCTTGCCATTCTTGGATCGACCGGGTCGATTGGCCGCCAGTGCTTGTTCGTAGTGGATGCGCTATCGCCGCGCTTTGGCGTGGTAGCGCTGGCGGCGGGTGGAAACTTAGAGGAGCTAGCGGGGCAGATTGAAAAATATCAGCCGGAGATGGTGTCGGTAGGCGATGCCAGGAAGGCGGATGAACTGGCGGCGCGACTAAGGGAAAAGGGAATTGCAAAGCGGCCGGAAATTCATCACGGGCGCGAAGGAATGCTGGCGGTTGGGACCCACGGTCAGGCGGACATTGTGGTGTCGGCGGCAGTGGGAGTGGTTGGACTGGAAGCGACGTACGAAGCGTTGAAGCTCGGCAAGACCATCGCGCTGTCGAATAAGGAAGTGCTGGTTGCGGCGGGTGAGCTGGTGATGGCCGCGGCGCACCAAGCCGGCAAAGAGCTGCTTCCGGTGGACAGCGAACACAATGCCCTACACCAGTGCTTACGCGGCGGCGCGCACGGGGAAGTACGGAAACTGATGCTGACGGCTTCCGGCGGACCTTTCCGGAAGACGCCGATTAAAGATCTGGAAAGAGTCACGGTGGAGCAGGCGCTGGCTCACCCGAACTGGAAAATGGGGAATCGGATCACTGTGGATTCGGCCACAATGATGAACAAGGGATTTGAAGTGATTGAGGCGCGATGGCTGTTCGATATGGAGCCGGCGCAGGTGGATGTGGTGATTCATCCGCAGTCCACCGTTCACTCTATGGTGGAATTTGTGGATGGTTCGGTCCTAGCACAACTTGGCGCAACAGACATGCGCATGCCGATTCAGTATGCGTTAACCTATCCTGAGAGGGTGGCATCTAACCAGCTAGACTTGGACTGGGCTAAATTGAAGCGCCTGGACTTTGAGAAAGTGTCCACGCGCCGTTACCCTTGCCTCCGCCTGGCCCGGGAAGCCCTGAAAAAGGGAGGGGCTTGGCCTTGCGCGCTGAACGCAGCCGATGAAGTTGCGGTCGCGGCGTTTCTGGAACGGCAGATTCCATTCCTGGGAATTTCGGAAGTTGTGGAAGCAGTGCTGACGCGTACCCCGCGAGTACGCATCGAAAAGATGGATGATGTGCTGGCCGCGGACGCGGAAGCACGTCGGATGGCGAAGGAAGAAGTGAGTCGCATCGCTGGAAAAGTGATGGCGGTCTCAAGTACATAAAAGGACGGTTGCCCGCACTATGGCTTTAGACATGTTGATTGGCGTTGCGCTGGTTTTGGGCGTAATTATTTTGATCCACGAGTGGGGACATTTCATCGTGGCGCGGCTGTGCGGCGTTCGCGTGGACGTTTTTTCGATCGGCTTTGGGCCGCGACTGTTTGGCTGGAAGCGCGGCGCGACAGACTACCGAATCAGCTGGCTGCCGCTGGGCGGTTATGTGCGAATGGCTGGACAAGACTTGTCGGATGTGGATTCGAATCATGTGGCTCCGACCGGGGCGTCGGATGAGTTGATGAGCAAGCCGCGATGGCAGCGGGCGCTGATCGCATTTGGCGGGCCTGCGGTTAATTTTGTTTTCCCATTTTTGTTGCTTGGTGCTTTCTACGCGACGGTGGGATTGCCGGAATCGAAGATTCTGAAGCAGCCGCTGCAGGCGAGCTATTTTTCGACCACGCTGCCAGCCAGTCCTTTGGAAGTGGGCGACCACGTACTGGCGATCAACGAGCTAAAGAATCCGACGTGGGAAACCGCGCTGGGGTATATCGATCGCGCAGCGCCGGGAACGCCGCTGACGATGGTGGTTGAGAATAAGGGTGTGCAACGCACGGTACAGACCACGCTAAAAGATCCGTCGGCGTTCGGCTCGATATTTGGGTATGTGCCATTTCGTCCGGTGATTGACAACGTCAGCCCTAGAACGCCGGCAAAGCATGCGGGGTTAAAGTCCGACGACCGCATTCTGGAAGTGAACGGTAAGCCGGTAGCGTATTGGGGCCAGTTTGTGGATGCGGTCCACCAATCGCAAGGGCAACCGGTTCATTTGAAGATTGACCGGAGCGGCAAGCAGGTTAGTTTGAGTGTGACCCCGCAGAAAGGCCTTTCCGACAACACCGAATCGAATTGGCAAATCGGTGTGGTGAATCAGGACGACGTTTTTTATCAACGAGTGCCACTGAAGGATTCCACGAGTTTTGCCGTACGACGGACGGCTGATTTCTTTACGCAGACGATTAGCGTGGTCGGCAAACTGTTCAGCGGACGCGCTTCGGTGAAGAATCTGCAGAGCGTGGTGGGCATTGCACAGGTTTCCGGCGATGCAGTACATCACGGGCCGGCGGAAGTGATCGTGTTGATGGCGTTCATCAGCGTAAACCTGGGAATTTTGAACCTGCTGCCGATTCCGATTCTGGATGGCGGACAGATTTTGATGCTGACGATTGAAGGACTAATGCGCCGCGATCTGAGCCTGGCGGTGAAAGAGCGCTTCGTTCAAGTGGGCTTCGTGTTCCTTTTGTTGCTGTTTGCCTACGTCATGTACAATGACGTGGTCGGACTGATTCCGATCCATTCCTAATTTCGCCTGGCCTCGATGCAGTTGTGGGAATTGGACCAGCAGCGACTAGGTTGCGGGCAGAGGATTTCATGGCGCCAACTCCCGCGCATCGCGCCTCCACCGGCGAGCGCATTAATTCTTCAGAGACGACAGGGAATCTCACCAAGACGCTTGGCGAGCGGGGGATTCGTCTGACCCGGCAGCGCCGGTTGATTTTGCAGGTGATGGACGACGCCGAGCAGCATTTGGACGTGGACCAGATTTTTGCACGGGCCAAGCAGATTGATTCCGGGGTGCACCTGGTTACGGTGTACCGGACCATTGAACTTCTAAAGAAACAGCGGCTGATCGATGAGTTGGATTTGCTGCACCTGCGCGGCGACCGGCACTACTACGAAACGCACGGCCCGCGGGATCACATCCATGTGGCGTGTTTGAAGTGCGGGAAAGTGCGCGAGTTTGAGAGCAGGTTGTACGAACAGTTGAAATCGCAGATCGAGAAAGACTTCGGGATGAAGGTGACGATTTCGCGGACCGAAGTTGGTGGGTATTGCGCGGAATGTTTGGCGAACGGCACTTCGTAATTTGTTTCCCTCGTTTATAAGACCATTCAAATTGATTTTTCTTGTGCAACCTGCGTGGCGCACTGGTGTACAACGAAGCATGAAACTGACACTGGAGATGTCGCGGCAAGGAAGGAACCGACCGATCTCGGGCCATGTCCATTCTGTCGGGGCGATTGTTTCGCCGCTGCTGGAACACTATCTGGAGTTGTGGATGCCGGTGTCAGTAAGTGCCGCGCGCCAAGCGGAACAAAAAGAGGGAGTCTCGAATTGGGACGACCGGGACATGTGGAATTGAGAGTAGCGGGCGTCCGCGACTAGTCTGAGAGCATCAGGATTCTGAATTTACGCAGCAGCGTGAAAAACCGGTTGGTGGACGCGATGTCTTTGGCAACCTGAGCGCGTAGTTCCTCTGGGCCGGAGAAGCGCTTTTCGGGGCGCAGGCGTTTCCAAAAACGCAGTTCCAAGCGCTTCGCGGAAATCTCCCCAGAAAAATCGAGCAGATGGGTTTCGATGGTCAGGGCGTGGCCGTTGAAGGTGGGGCGGACGCCGACATTGCTGACTGATCGGCGGCTGGTAGTTTCGCCGTCGAGGAGCGTTCGAGTGATGTAGACGCCCGTCGCCGGGAGCAGTTCCTGTTCTGGGCGCAGGTTGAGGGTGGGGAAAATGAATTTGCTGCCGGTGCCGGTGCCCCTGACGATTTCTCCGGTGAGAACGAACGGGCGGCCGAGCAGGCGTCCGGCTTGGGCGACATCTCCATCTGAAATTTCGCGGCGAATTACGGTACTGGAGACGACTTCGCCGTGAGCTTCTAAGGCCGGAACGGTGATGACTTCAAAGTTGTGGGCTTTGCCAAGTTCGCGAAGAAGACGAGCGTCACCGGCTTGTTTGTGGCCGAATCGGAAATTTTCGCCGACTAGCACGGCGCGCACGCGGAGTTCATGGACCAGAATTTGCTGGACAAATTCTTGCGGGCTGAGTTTGGAAAGTTCGAGCGTGAAAGGCATGACCACGGCGGCTTCGACGCCGACCACGCGAAACCATTCGAGGCGCTGCTCGTTGGTGGAGAGGCGTTTGGGCGCGGATTCCGGGCGCAGAATTTTGAGCGGAGCAGGTTCGAAGGTGAGGGCTGTGGCTACGGCGCCTCTTTTGGCTGCGCGATCGGTAGCTTCTTTGAGGATGGCTTGGTGGCCAAGGTGAATGCCATCGAAGTTGCCGATGGCCAGAACGCTGTTGCGATTGCGCGGCTGATAATATTCGCGCCACTCTCGCGGGGAAGTGAAAACTGCCAGTCCGTCACGGCGTTCGATGGAATTAGCGATGGCGGAGGTTGCGTCGGTGGCTACTTCGATTTGGAGGCCGTCGTAGGCGAGTTGAATGTTGGGATGACCCATTTTGCGAAGGCGTTCGTTGGTGGCGGCGTGTCCGAGATCGTGGGCGATGTGGGTGAACCAGGCGCGCTTGGGTTTGAGCCGGGCGACTAGCTGCAGCGCTTGATCGACGGTCTGATGCATGGGATGCGGAGTATCGCGCAGGGCGTCCAAGACTAAATCGTCGAGATCCTCTAGCAAGGCCATGGAAGATTCTGGGACGCTATTAAAGTCGGTGAGATAGGCGGCAGAGCCGAAACGGAAGCCGAGGACGTTCATTTCGCCGTGCACTAATGGGATCGGAGTGATTTTTACGCCCAACAGTTCGAAGGGGCCGTCGATTTCTTTCAGTAAAACGCTGGGCACGCTGCTTAGTTTGGGGCGGCCGTCGAAGGCGTAGGAGAATGCTTGTTTGATGATGGAAAAGGTTTGCGCGTTGCTGTAAACGGGCATGGGGCGCTTTTGGCCGATGCTGAGCGGGCGCAGATCGTCGAAGCCCATGACGTGGTCGGCGTGGCCGTGAGTGAGTAGAACTGCTTCGATCTGTTCGATACCAGCGCGGAGAGCTTGCGAGCGAAAATCGGGAGTGGTGTCGATCAGAACGTTTTGGGCGTTACGGGAAAGTAGGACGGAAACGCGCATGCGATTGTCGCGCGGGTCGGTGGACGTGCAGACTTCGCAGCGGCAGCCGATGGTCGGTACACCCATGGAAGTGCCGGAGCCGAGCACTGTGAGTCGCAGAGTGTTGGAGTGAGAGCGAGTCGCTGACAATGGAGTTGCGGACATGATCCGAAAATTGGAAGCCGTGGCCCTTTTCCGATTGCCGGCTTATCGCGGCTTCGCTTTTGCTGCTTGCACTGCTTGAGCCGCCAGCGCCTGATTGATCTCGAGATAGGTCATTTTAAGTTTGCCGGAAAGATCGAGCAGCAGGTTGTCTTCTTCGGGCGCGAGATTGCCCTTGGTCTTTTCGTGCAGGGCGTCGAGCATGTCGATGAGTTCGCGCGCGGCGTCGGGATCGATGACTGGCTGGCCGGTGCGCGGATCGGTATAGGCGCCGAGGACCATGGCGGCGTTGCTGCCCAACATGCGGATCAGATTTTCAAATGCGTGAGAAGCCTTGGGCGTTTCGGCTGGGGGAGGAGTGACGTCGTCTGCGGGAGCCTGGGGCTGATTGGAAGGCGCGGCGGCCGCTTCTTTTGTGGCTTCGTGACGCGCTTCGCGCTCCTGCTCGGCGACGATTTCCTGGCGCAATTCGCCGTCGTTGGTGAAAGGGCGGCGATCGATAACTCGGAATGAATCTTCAGGTCTATGGTCAGGCACGATGGAATCCTCTGTTCGGGTGTCTTCTGCAAGTCTAGCACGGGTGGCGGCCGCAGCGTTTTCGCACCTGGGTGCTGCGGCGTTGCTTGAAAAATGGCGGGAGTGGCCGTAAAGTCTTTGCTTCCCGCGAACGAGAGTTCGTCACAAGAGCGATGGCAAAAACCAAACCGAAGAAGCTTCGAGTCAAGAAGCGCAGCGCCAGCACCAAAAAGAAAACACCCAAGCGGAAAGAGTCGGCGGGATTGTGGTTCGAGCGGTTGGTGACGCTCCAGGCACGTTTGCGCGCGTCGGATGGCTGCCCTTGGGACATGGAGCAGACGCATCTGACGCTGCGAACCTACCTAATTGAAGAGGCTTACGAAGTAGTGGAGGCATTGGAGAGCGGCGATGATTCCAAGTTTGCCGAAGAACTGGGAGATCTGCTGCTGCAAGTGGTGTTTCACGCGCAGATTGCCGCCGAGCAAGAACGGTTCGATGCCGCCGATGTGGTGCGGGAGATCCACCAGAAGATGGTGCGGCGACACCCGCACGTTTTTGGAGAGAAGCGCGCGAAGAATGCCGCAGAAGTGCTGAAGAATTGGGAGCAGATTAAGGTGGAGGAGCGGCAAGCAAGGGGAGCAGAGAAGCTCGCTAGCGCCGGGAGCGAAGGCGAGAAGAAGCCGGCTTCGTTGCTGGATGGGATTGCCAATACACTGCCTGCGGTGATGCAGGGATTCCAATTGACGCGCAGGGCTTCGCGGATTGGGTTTGATTGGCATAGCTTAGACGGGGTTATCGAAAAATTGCATGAAGAGTTGGACGAATTGCGCTCGGCGAGTTCCACGCGGCAAATCGAAGAAGAACTTGGAGATGTGCTGTTCGCGGCCGTGAATCTCGCGCGGTTTCTGAAAGTGGACCCGGAAATTGCGCTGAAGCGGACCAATGCGAAGTTTTCTTCGCGATTCCGGGAGATGGAGCGGCTGGCGCTGAAAACGGGGCGCGCTCTAGCCGAGGTGCCGCGCGCGGAGATGGAATCGCTATGGGAGCAGGCGAAGATCTCCGAGAAGGCTGCAGTGGCCAGATGAGCGGCGGAATTGTAGTGCGCAAATGCGAAACGCTGGAGGAGTTTAATGCGTGCGTGGCCCTGCAGCGTGAAGTGTGGCGTGAAGAGGAGTTGGAAGTGGAGCCAGCGACCCTGTTTGTGGTGGCGTCGAATACCGGCGGGCAAGTGCTGGGCGCGTTTGAAGGGGCTGCGCTGGTGGGATTTACGATTGCGCTGGCGGCTTACCGCAATGGCGGAGCGTACCTACATTCGCACATGACCGGGGTTCGCGAGGGCTACCGGGACCGCGGAGTTGGCCGCGAACTGAAATTTTCTCAACGCGAAGATGCTCTAAGCCGTGGAATCAGGCTGATTGAATGGACGTTCGATCCGCTGGAAATGCGGAATGCGCACTTCAATCTAAACCGGCTGGGCGGGATCTGCCGTAGATACCTGCTCAATCACTACGGCGTTACGACTAGTCCGCTGCACCGAGGATTAGCGACGGATCGGCTGGTGGCCGAGTGGTATCTGGATTCGCCGAGAGTCTTGGCGGCGATCAGCGGGCAATTGACGCCGCCGCAATTCTCGACGGCTATTGAGGTTCCCGGCAGCGTGGGAAGCAAGCCGATGGACGTTACCGAGGCGCAGTCCGTACAGGCGAGGATCCGCGCACAGTTCGCCCGAGCGTTTGAGAAAGGTCATGCGGCCCTAGCGGTGTCCAAGACGGCGACCGGAAGCTCCTATTTGCTGGCACCCTGGAGCGATTTCTAGCCAACCATGAAAATTGAACAAATTACTCTGCGCGAAGTGCAAATGAAGTTGGTGGCACCGTTCCAGACCAGCATCGAGACCACCACGGTTCGCCGGATTTTGCTGCTAGAGACCGTGGTGGATGGGATCACCGGCTGGGGTGAGTGCGTTGCGGGCGAGACACCCTCCTACAGTCCGGAGACCACGGACACCGTGTGGCACGTTTTGCGCGATCATCTCTGGGGGCGGGTGAAAGGGAAAGAATTCGGGTCGGCGGCCGACATCTGGGAAATGCTCGGCTGGGTTCGTGGCCACAATATGGCCAAAGGCGGACTGGAAGCGTCGGTCTGGGACGCGGAAGCCAAGCAAAAAAAAGTGCCCCTATGGAAATTGCTCGGCGGAAGCCACGAGGTGATTGCGAGCGGCGTATCGGTAGGAGTGAAAGCATCACTTGAAGATCTAGTGGATGCAGTTAAAGTAGAACTTGATGCTGGATATCAACGCGTCAAGATCAAGATTAAGCCCGGTTACGATCTCGAACCAGTGC
>Ga0157376_10000913_pt1 | contig 19209 bp, 18 predicted proteins | sample M45metaG_FD_121801 | JGI IMG/M metagenome (GOLD analysis project Ga0157376, IMG submission 121801) | Miscanthus rhizosphere microbial communities from Kellogg Biological Station, Michigan, USA - M4-5 metaG | ecosystem: Host-associated > Plants > Roots > Rhizosphere > Soil | place: USA: Michigan... | reverse complement strand
TTTCCACGTCTATCGAACTCGAGGCCGGCGGCTTTTTCGGCACGCTGAAGGAGCTGAATGAGAAAATCATTCAGTGGCGCGGCAATGTGATGGCGACCTTTACGGTCTTTGAAGGCCTCAACCTCATTGGCGAGAGTGTCAGCGAAACCCTCGAGCATGTGAAAGAGACGCTCGAAATGGGCGGTCAACTCGCCGATCTCTCGGCGAATACCGGCCAGAGTGTTTCCGATTTGGTGATCTTCCGCCAGGCGTTGCAGAATTCGGGCGTTGCCGCCGAATCCGCCCAGGACATGATTGCAAAGTTTCAGAAGTCGCTCGGCGGGGTGAACGACGAGGGGAAAAGCACCACCGAGGCCCTCGATGCGCTGGGCCTCTCGAGTGATGAACTCTCGCGGATGACGCTGCCTGAGCAGTTGGAAGAGGTGCAGAAGGGCTTTTCCAGGCTGCCCACCGCCGCCGCAAAAACCCAGGTGGCGATGGACCTCTTTGGCCGCAGCGGCGCGAAGATGATTAAACTCCTCAGCGAGCCCGAGGCGTGGGAAAACGCCAGTGCCGAGGTGGGCGGCTTTGCCAGCACCATGCAGGAAGCCGCGCCCGCTTTCGAGGAGATCGCGAACAATTTAACCACGCTCGGCCAGAAGAGCCGGGAGATCGCCGCCGGGGCCTTTGCGGAAATTGCGCCGCAGTTCACGGAAATCACCACGGCCCTTACCCGGGTGGATTTGACCGGCGTGGGGCGCGCCATCGGCGATGTGGCTGGGGAATTCATCGCCGTGGGTCACGGCGCCGCCCAGGCCCTCGAAGTGTTGCGTCCGCTCGCCCCCGTCGCGATTGCGACGGCCGGGGCGTTCGCGGTGCTGAAATTTCAAGGCAGTGAAATGGCACTGATGCTGGGAAATCAAATGGCCTCCCTGGCGCTGATGATTCGCAACCCCGGCACCGCCATCGCCGGTTTGCGGCTACTCTGGACCGGAAACCTCGCGGGCATGACGGCGGCCACCGCCGCCGCGGCCGCGAAAATGCGCGCCGCGTTGCAGGGGATTGGACTGGGCCTCGCCCTGACTGGCCTCGCCGAGGGAATTTCCATCTACCTGTCCCGCGTCAATGCGGTGAAGGAAGGGGCAAACGCCATCAGTGATCTTTCCAGCGCGTTCCAAAAAATGAGCCTGGAGAATGTGGAGGAAAAGCATCAGGTCACCAATGAGGAGGAGAAAGCCTCACTCGTGAAAAAGCTGCAAGGCCAGCTCGACGACCTGCACGAGAAGATTCGGAATGTGGACCGGGATTATGAATCGCTCGGTAGCTCTCGCGAAGCGAATGCTGAGCGTTCGCAGATTGCGGAGGAACTTCAGACCGAGGCGGCTTCCCTCGGGACGCAGATCAAACTCACCGAGCGGATGACGCGCGCGGTGATGGAAAAGAATGCCGAGGAAAAGAAATCCGCCCAGGCCTTGCAAGAGCAGGTGAAGGCTCTGGAGGAACTCCAGAAGTCCCGCGACGAGCTCAGGAAGGACGAGGCGAAAGAACAGTTCGACGCCCAGACGCCCGAACAGCAGAAAGCCGCCCTGCTCAAGGAGGCGCATGTCAGCTCCACCGACCAGGTGGACCAGCTCATTTCCGAGGATGAACGCGCGATGGGGCCGCATGGCTGGATTGCCGCCACGCCCGGGGAAATCGCTCGCGCACAACGCCTGGTGGAAATTCGCAAGCAGCTCATCGAAGTGGAGAAGCAAATCGGGGAGGCGAAAAAGAAGGCGGATGAAAAATCCGCCGAGGCGAAAAAGAAAGCCGACGAAGCGAAAAAGACCCGCGAAAAATTCGAGCGCACCTTCACCCTCGACATGGCGAAGGCGGTCGCCCAGTCCACCGGCGATGAAAAGCAGGTGATGGCGGTCGAACGCGCGCAGAAGCGGGAGGAATACTACGATGCCGCTATCCAGGCCGGCGAGACGCCGCAACGGGCGAACCAGATGGCCGAGGCCCGGCTCCGGGCCGACGATGCCGCGGCGGCGCTGGCGAAGCCTTCGATTACCGCCGATTCCGACCGCCGCGTCGGACTGGGAGGACGCGCCTTTTCCCAGCGCACGGATCCGGCCGTGAAGGCCGCGCAGGATAACGCCCGCGCCACCAATCAGCTTACGGCCGTGATGCGCACCGTCTCCGCGCTGCTCAGTCGCGAGCCGTCGCGCATCCAGAAACTGCAACCCGTCTTCGGAAACTAGCCATGGCTTTCAACGCGATCAAAATCAACGGAAAAGACCTCGTTTTAAACGGGATCACCGGGAACGCCGGGGATCGTCATGGCGTGGCATCCGTCGAAATTCCCGTCGTCGTGGATTCGCTCGCCGAGGCGCTCGCCTTCAACGCCCAGGACGTTTCCGATGCCTTGGGGATTGGCGGACTCATCTGCACCGACCGTCCGTTGAACCAGATCGAAAATGGACTGTTTGAGGTCCGCTTCAAATTCGAGGGCTTCAATCAGGAGGTGACCTTCGAATTCGCGGATGCCGCTTCCGGTTATAATTTCGACTCGGACATGTCGGAAGAGCCGATTCAGACCCATCCGAATTTCGTCAAGATCGCCGCCACCTACGCCTGGAACGCCCAGGATCAAAGCTTCCCCTCGCAATACACGCCGGTCACTGGCAACAACTCCACCGGCTTTTCGGCCGCCTCCGGAAAAACCACCACGAATCCGATGGCCGGCACCACCGACTGGCTCAAGGCCGGCGGCGTCTTTTCCAAGACCTACGCCGTTTCGAGCGTGCCCTCGAGTGTTTATCAGGGCATCGGCACGCTCGGCACCTATCCGCCCGGGGCCGAGAAGCTGAACATTCCGCACCTGAAAAATCGCTACTGGATCAAACTCCCGCCGCTGGTGGATTACAATACCAAGGGCAGCGGAAGCGCCTGCCGGGTCACGGAGCGTTACCGGCTCTGCGGCATTTCCAACGGCAGCGAAACCGTCATTTACAACTTCGGACAACTCGACTCCTGATGAACGAATGGCCCGAGGCGCGCGCCGGTCAAACCCTTACCCCGGAAATGTGGAACGCCGCCCGCGCGGCGAATGGACGGAATCAGCTCATCGCCGGGAAGGGGATTCGACTCAAGCCCGGACCGCTCGGGACCGTGATCGCCGTCAACGACAACGGGATCGCCTCGTTTGCCAGTCCTTTCCGGGTGGCATTGCTGGGCAGCACTTCCGCCACCATCGCGCCCGGCTTCGTCAATCTGATTGAGCCGGTGATTGATGGCGTGCATTTGAGCGGGGAGGACGCGAAGGGAACGCCGCCGCCGACTTTAAAATGGGACAAGCTCGCCCTGGATTCGGACGGACGCGGATTCATCGCCTTAGAGGTCACGCTCGATGTGAACTGGAAGGTGGCCGATGGCGCGGCGCTCATCGTGCAGGTGGCCGCAGTGGATACCGCCGATGGCGTCCCGGCCAAAACGAAGAGCATTGCCGCGAACGGCGTCCCGATTTTTACCGGCCGTAAATGCCGCTACCCGCTTGCGATGATCCGCCAGCGTTCCACCGGGGCACTCGACTGTTTCCAAATCGTTTATGGAGATTTGACGCTCGGGGTGAAACCGGCCGACTCCGCCGCCACGACCACGACCGGCCGCGCCTTTTTTTACTGATGCCCGGAATCCCCACCATCTCCGCCCTCGCCTGGAACGAAGAGCGTGCGCTCGCCCGGGCCAATCGCGCGCTGAGCGGACGCGGCATTCGTCTGCACTGGACGCCCGAGGGGATTATTATCGCCGCCGTTGAACAGAAGGAATGGCCGCACCCCTGGCAGTTGAATCCGGTCTGGGATGGGACGAAATGGACCGCCACTGTGCGCCCGGGTTTTGTGGACTGGCGGGACGTCTGCATTGACGGTACGCCGCTCACCGATCTCCCCGCACCGGCCCTGGCCTTCAATGGCTTCCGGGATCCGGCTGCACCTTCCGGCATCAGTGCCGACGACAGCGGGAATATCGTGCAGGGGGCAGGGGAGGGGTATCCGCAGTTTTTCGACGCGCTGGGCGTGCAAGCCGCCGCCACCGCAGGCATTGCCGGGAGCGATGCGCCCGACCCCACCCGCAACCGCCTCATTCGCGCGTCCGATGTTGTGCTCATCACCCCGCGCGTCTCGACGGTGCAGACGGTATCCGTGGCCGACCCGCTCACGGACGCGCAGACGGTCACTCTCTCAACCACGATCAATAATGCCAACGTCGCCAATTCCACCGTCTCCCACCGGCTGGTCACGGAAACAAAATGGGTGCCGACGCCCGAGCCGACCGATCTTGACCGCTTGCTGGGCACCGATGTGGAACCGCAGACCGATGAAATCCTCATCGCCACGCTCTATCTCGTCTCGCCGCCCGGGGCCGATGATACCTTGCCGCCGGATTCCACCTGGACGCCCTACGTGCTTTATGCCGTCTTCTGGAATCTCGCCTATGCGCCGCAAACACCCCTCACCACCGCCGCGCCCGATCCGCTCACCATCACCACCGGGCTCGCCTTCGGCATCGGGGATGCGCTGATTAACGCGCTCCTCTCGCCGATCAACGATTTCTATAATGAGGTGACCTCGTTTCTGAGTGCCGCAAACTATGCCGGGATTTATTGGAATCCCGGCGGTCATGGAATGTCCACCCTATCGCGTCCCGTCCTCGCCACGTCCGTCATCCCCGACAATACCGGCTTTGATCCCCGGGCGCGCCGCCTGGCGAATCAGACCCGAAAATCCGCCACGGTCACTACGCCTACGCTCAATCCGTCATTTCCCTACCTCAAGACGCCCTTCGATCCGTTCCACTTCGACCTGGACACCGCGTTTGACACCCCCGCCACGCCGTGAGCGAAATCACCCTTCCCATCTATGCGTCGCTGGATCAGCGCAAGCTGACCGGGCCCAACGGCACCGGCTCCCCGACGCTGCCGAATTTCTACCAGGGGGATGAGGTCACATGTCAGTTGCGGCTCTACGAGACGGACGACAATGGCGACACTTCCGAAAAGGTGCCCACGGTTCGCGCGATCAAGGTTTCGCTCGGATTCCTCGAAGCGCCGCCCACTTCCGGTGCGTTCCAGCTTACGGTGGCTGGCACGGATTCCACTTCCATCGACTTCGCCTCATCCGCCGCGGTGTTCCAGGCGGCAATTCCGAATTTCGGTGACGTCTTTTCGACCTGCACCAGCGCATTGCCGGGCCTGTGGGTTTTGCAGACGAAGACCGCTTCCACGGCCGAATGTCCGACGATTGCGGTGAAGGCGAATTCACTCGATCCGATTTCCTTCGTCCGCCTCCGCGCGTTTACGGACAATGATGTTTGGTGGTTCGAGATCCGGCTCATCCAGACCCAACTGGCCTATACCAACGCCTTTGACCGCATCCTGCCGCCGCCGCCGACGGTTACCCGCGTGGTGGCCGGTGGCTCCGATTCGGGAAACCCGGCGATCACGATCAATGAAATCCAACAGTTTACGCTGCCTGATGATTTCCGGGGCACCTATGTGCTCACCTGGAATTACCGGCAGACCGATGTGCTCGGAATTGACGATGGCCCCGATGAAGTCGCTGCCGCGCTGAACGCGATGTGGAGCGATGGGAAAACCCGTTTCCAGGTCACCAACCCGAGCGCGGCCACCGGTTACATTGAATTCGTCGGACCGCTCGCGAATGCCTCGTGGCCGCTGATTATACCGGTGGTGAAATCCACGGAGCCGGGCGTGCTCACCTTCACACTCTCGCTCAAGCGTCCCGAGCTCGCCGCCGCGCTGCGGAATAGCCTCAATACCAAGGGCACGCCGAATGGATTCGTCACCGCCCCGCTCGAAATCAGCCTCGATTGCATCCCGGACGGCGAGGACATTACCGACCTCACCATTCCCTCGAAGAAAATCACGATCTTCCAGCAGAGTTTCACGGTCAACGCCACCCAGAATTCGGACGAAACCGATACCCTTACCACGCCCGACTGGCTCAACCCACCGGTGCCGCGCGATTATATCCCATTCACCCCGGATCAAATCATTACCGGGGTGCAGACCTACGTCGCCGCCTTCGGCGATGGAGCCGCCCGCAGCTTCGCTTTCGCGCACAATCTCGGCACCGCGAATCTGAATCCCAACATCCGGCAAAATATCGCGCATGGCCGGTTGCTGGTGAATGGAACGGATTACGTCATTACCTACGGGGACGCCCCGGAAAATCAGCTCATCGTGTCCATCCCCGATGGACAGCCCACGCCCGCCGCCGGCGCGCTCGTGCTCAGTCTCGCCACCGCCGGGCCCGTCAGCGCCTTCCAGGCGCACACGCACACCATTGAACAAGTAGTGGGACTTCTCGATGCCTTGAACGCACTGGGCGCGCGCATCGGCGCGCTCGAAGACCTGGTGCCGACCACGCCGCTCAGCAATGCGGATTCCACTTCCTCCAATCCCACTTATGAAATTGCGATCGCCGATTCTTCCCGCCTTTATCCCGCGCGCCTGCCTTCCGGCTTTGACCCCTCCACCGCTCTCAATGCAGCCACCAAACTGCCCCGGCTCGCCTACCTGCTCCCGGCCATCCATACCAATGTCGTCGGCGCCTTTGACGGCACCCTCCCCGCGCTCCCCGATGGCGCGGGGAAGGTGTTCCAGAATGGGAATAGTCCACTGATTTTGCCGGGGGTAAACGGACTCCCGGAAATGTGCATCCCGGCCCAGAGTTATTTCGGGTGCGATGGCCGAATTTTCTACGCGGTCAACAACACCCCCGGGACCAACTCTTATTTCCCTGCCGCATTCGAGGATTTCCTCTTCATGATTCCGGTCAATGAGAAAATGCTCCGGGCCGGACAGTCGCTCGCGCTCGATTTCACGCTCGCGCTCGCCACCGTCCGCGCCAGTTCCCGGGTGCAGTTGGTGATGGTGCTCGAGGTTGGCACCTTCGGGGCCGATGTGAATCCCGTGCTCGTCGCGCCGAATCTCAAGGACGTGGAATGGAATGCCACGCCGATTCTCGCGCTCCCGCTCATGCTCTCGAATCAGCCGGTCACCCATGAATTCGGGGCGAACATCGTCCGCGCCGCCGATGGCACTTTCACCTGTTCCCGTCAGGCCTACGGCATTTGGGAGGGCGGGGCGCAAATCCCGACCGCGCCGAATTTCGCGCTCCGGGCGCGCCTCATCGAGTTCGATACCGAAAACAACGCGCAGAACGCCCGCGGCTTCATTTACCGCGCTCTCACCAAGGCCAGCGCCACCATCACCCAATAAGCCATGTCGCTCCCGATTCTCGCCCCGCCGCTCACAATTGGCCCGCTCGATGCGCGCATTCCTTACACCTACGTTATCCCAGCCGAGGGCTACGATTCATGCAATTTCGATGCGCTGCCTGGCTGGGATATTTCGATTGCCGGAAACGTGGTCACGATGCAGCTCGATCCGCAGCAGCTTCCTTATACACAGTTTCCCAGTGGTGGACTCGATAACGATCTTGGCGCGCAGACCTGGAATTTTACGGTTTATGCCTCGAACGGATCCGGCTCCATCTCGCATACGGCTACCATTACGACGCGCGGTTTTGCCGGGGCAGGAGGGCAATGGATCGCCCCTTGTGCCACCCCCGGTTATACCGATTACCTGTTGTTCAATGGCTATGGTGCACTCGCAGTCGGGGATCGGATTATTCTCGTCGATAACTCCCCTGGCGATTTTATCTGGTTTGCCACCATTACCGCCCTCGCGGATATCACTCCAGGTGGAGTGCCCACCCGGGTTTACAAGATCTCGGGAGGTCCCGCCGACATCGCCACCCCGTTCACTTATAAAATCACCGGCGTGCAGACCGGACGCACTTGCGGCAATATCACGAGCGCCATTACCGATATAGCCACCCGCGGCACCGATTATTCCTATACGATTACCGATGACGGTTTCACGGGTACCCGGCGGATCGCGGGCATTCCCGATGGCCTCGGACTCAGCAATCAGTTTGCCAGTGTGGCCGGTCGCCCGGTGGAATTCGGATGGTTTCCCATCGTGCTCATCAACGGAGTATTTCAGCGTTACCTGTTGCTCACGGTCAATCCGGGGATGTATGACAGTCTCATCACCAGCGCCGGCGTTGCCACCGCCCTGGTGGGACGTCAATTCAGCTTCCAATGTCTCGCGCCGACCATCACCGGGACGCCGGTTTGGACGCTCGACAATGCGCCCTCCGGGATCGCCATCAATTCGATTACCGGCCAGATCGCGGGCATCTTTGCCGGGGCCGGAGTATTCGACCTTGATGCGACGGTGACCAATGGCACCGACAAGGTGACCAAAACCATCGTCGTCACGGTCTCGCCTGATGTGCCGGTGATTTCCACCGCCTACGCCTACACGGGCTATGCCGGGACACAGTTCACCTTCACCAACAGTCAGGCCATCCGCATTCCGCTCGCCGCCACCGGACATCCCACCGCCTGGACGATTACCGGGCTTCCCTCGGGATTGAATGCCGATGCCGGCAGCGGGCTCATCAGCGGCTTTCTCGGGACGGCCGGGCTCTACTCCTTCACCGCCGTGGCGACCAATGCCACCGGCGATTCGGCGGCGCAAATTTTCAGCATCCTCATTACGGCCACTACCAACCCGGTCAATCTCGCGCCCTATGTGCCGTGGCTGCACCCGGACGATTCAATTGTCGATTTGCAGGTCAAGACCCGGCTCCCGCGCACGGTGAGCAGCTATTACATGACCGATGCGAATACGCTCGAATTCAATCTGGGCGATGATGTGCGCTTTGCGGTGTTGCTGGTGGACGAGGTGAAGGATGACCCCTATCTCGCGGGCGCCACCAGCCTGAGCATTGGCTTGCGCCGGGAAGATGAGTTCGATGATGAATTCCTTGTCCTGTTCCAGAATCCCACCGCGCAACTCACCGAGGGTCACGCCTGGTATCTCTTCGAGGGCAAGCTTGATTCCCGGGTGATCCGGGAGTTTTTTGCGGATGCGGATATGGCGACGATTGGACCCGATGCCACCAGCGATCAACTCGCGGGCATGGCCCAGGTGAAATGGATTGGACCGGATGGCCTCGAGCGCCGGAGCGCCCGGGTCAAGATCATCTTCAACCAGTCCGTGGTCAATGCCAGCGGACCCGCTCCGCAGGGCATCAGCGGCAATGGATACCCGCCCGCCAACCTGCTTTTGACACTCGACGCGTTTGGAAGCCTGTCCTTCGACGGAAACGGAACGAATGACGGCTGCACGCTCGATGGCAACCCCACCAGCTCGCCCGCGTGGGACGGAAATCCCACCTAAAAATTACCACCATGCTTGCCCTCAAAGGAGTCCTACAACTTCGCCGCGAAACCGCCGCCAACCTCACTACACTGAATCCAGTGCTCGCGCAGGGCGAACCCGCCGTGGAAACCGATACCGGGTATTTGAAGATGGGCGACGGCGTGCACGCGTACAATTTACTGCCCTATGTCGCGGGGGACGGGCTGATGACTTCGATTGCCAGCGTGGCCGCGCTCGCCGCCTTTCCCACCATCGGGCTCAAGGTCAACACCATCCGCTTTGTCGATGAAGCGGGTTCCCTCCGAATCTGGCGCTTGAACGCCGGAACCGACGCCACCGCCGATGGTGTCCAGCAACCCGCCGATTTCAACGCCGGAACCAACGCCAAAGTCTGGAAACGAGCCATCTAATTTTATAACTACCATGACAAAAAGAATCCTCATCCTGCTTTCCCTGTTGCTGTGCTTTGGCGCTCGCGCCGAAAATCCCGCGCTGAAGAAGAACTATGATACCGCTTACAATCTCACGCTTTCCGGGACCGTGGGATTTCCGAATTCGGTTCAGTTGCAACAATTTACGTCCGACTACGGAGCTAGTGAACTCCTGATGAGCGTGGTTGCAAATGGGGGTAACGTGCTGGTGCTTGAGAACAAAGGGACTGTTAATGCCTTCAGCGCTCTCACGATTAAGGTAGGCTCAATTGAAACCGCCACTTTTGGTTCAACGGTCAATTCTGGAACTTTTTGGATGCCGGTCGGAAAGACCTACATTGAAACCAGTAGCACTGCTGGCGCGCCGCCCGATTTCATGCTAGCCATGGACGGTAAATACAATGGGACGGATTTTTACTACAACGATCGCTTTGTAGTGCATGCTACCGGTAGCTTTGAGTTCAACACGCCTTCATTTAACAATCCGAATCTAGACCAGACCCATTCCATTCTACGCCTCGATAAAAATGGGAATATCACGCAAGGTCTAGGGGCTGGTTTATTGCCGAGTTTTGCAGGAACCCGGACCTTTAGCGGGCTCAATATCTGGGCCGATGGCCTGCCCGGTGGATTGGCTATTGTGGGAAACGGCCAAACGAATGGGAATACCGGTTTTTTGATTCAAAACGCAGGACATTTCATTATCGGACCCTCGGATGCAGACTCGCCAGGTGGATATACCAACGCCTTTCAAATTCGGACGGGGTTCCAGGCGAATGCCTCGGATCCTTCAAGCGGAACGATCGTCGTTGCCGAGGCCGCATCTGGGCGCATTCGACTTGGAACGATGAATTATGACATCGCGAATTCCGGGTTTATGAAAGTGCAAATCGGATGTGCGGAGAGCGGTAGCGTGGCAGGATTTTCCACCACGCAAAATGGAGTTGCCACCGCATTTTATGGTTTTCCAGCGTCGTCAAGCACCTTGGTTCAAGGCTCGGATGGTAGCGCAATCTCTTGGCGCTCTTCGCCCGGTGCCGCGTTAGCTGGAACCGAGCGCATGAATCTCAACTTGAGTTCTGGCAATCTAGTAGTGACGGGCGGTATTACGTCAAACGGTAACACCGTGGGCACGCGCGTCTCGGTGCCGGCCAACAGTTCCGCCACCGGCGCGGCCGGGCAGTGGTCTAGCGATGACTCGTATTTTTACTACTACGGTGCCACCGGATGGCGGCGAGTGGCGGGGAGCTCGTTTTGACAATCTGATCTCATCGTGTTCCAGCTCGTAAAATCATTCTCGAATAGCCATCCCATTTTAGCTGGGTGGGTCGGCACTTCCGCATCGCTTAGCGCCACTATGTTCGCCTGGCTTGAACGTCTGGATATCATCTTTCGTTTCGCTTCCACCTGTTTCGGCTTGGTGGCGGGCATTATGACCGTGTGCCTCATGTGGGACCGGTGGACGCACTGGCTCAAGCGAAAGCTCGGTGGAGATAATTGACAGCCGCGGGAGAGCATGAAGCTCTTCACCCGCACCCTCTTTTCCACGCTCCTCTCCGCCGCCATTGCCGTATCCCTGTTGCCGTTCGGCGGCTGCGCGCAAATCAAATCCGCCGAAACCGCGGTAACCAGTTATGTGAAATCCCCGGCTTTCGCGGCAGGGAATGAGGCGGTGCTCCAGTTCGTGGGCAAATCCGTGCTCTCGATCGCCGAAAATACCGCGATCAATGCCGCCGTGGATGCCCTGGACAAAAATTCCAAGGCGAACACTCTCGACGGCATGGCCGAAGGCTTGCGCACGCAGGCGGAGGCCTACGCCACCAGCATCAGCGGCGCCGATATCGCGCAGATTATCGAAGCCTACGCGCCCAACGATGGCGCGGTGTGGCAGTCCCTCGGCACGCAGGTCGGCGATGTAGTGGCCAGCGCAGCCAGCGGGGATAAGGCCGCGGCGATTGAAGCCGCTGCTTCCGCACTCAACACGGCCGCCGAATCCGCCCGCGCGAGCCTCACGGCCACGCCATCGCCCACGCCGGATCCTTCGGTGCCCTAAAAACCCAGTTTGAAAATATGACGTATAAAAACGGACGAAAAGCCCGTGATGGAGATGCAGTGATTTATCGGGATGTTGATGGTCAGGTAATTGTCGGACGCCTCCACTCCATCAACCCGGACGAAAACTGTAATGTCCGCAACGGCATCGTGGATCACCCGGTCATGGGAGGTTGCGAACAGTCGGTGGTGACCATCGGTGAAATCTATCCCGCCTGGATGGCGCTATCGGCGCTGGAAATTAACCCGGAGGCAGTTCCACGGCAGACCGGCGAGTTCCATGATGGCCCTCCAATTAAGATCTTTTAACTGTCGATTAAATCCAAGGACAACCATGCAAAAGCTATTCCTCATTTTTCTCCAATCCCGTTACCAGAGCCTGATCGCCTTTCTCATCAGCAAAGAGGGCCAGGTATGCGGGAACATCGCCGCCGCGGTCATCGGCTGGCTGGTGGCCTTCATTGCCGCCCATTGCCCGTTCCTCTCGCAGTTCGTGGATGAGAAGGCGCTCACCGCGTGGCTCGCGCTCTCGCTGGTCAGCCTGGCGAATTACCTCCTCCACCGCTTGCAGGGCATGAACATCGCCGAGGTGCAGACGGATATGGGTCTGATCGCCGATGAGTGGTTTGGCCCGAAAACGAAAGCCGCGGTGAAGGAACTCAATTCCGCCTTTGCTAAAGGGGCGGCAAAGCAGGCGGGGGAATGAAACCGCTGGCGCTGCTTTCAGCGATCACGCTGAGCGCATGCGCCGGGTCCAGCCTCCGCAATGGGTGTATGGTGGACGCCCTCAAGGCTCGCCACGAGCTTGAGGCAGCGGCTCTCCAGCCTCGCATCATTCTCACCATCCATCCCGGACATGCCTTTGTCGTCTGGATGGACCGGGGCAATGTATGGGGTTACGATGCTTCCCAAGGCAGCCGGATTTTTTCACAGGATCCGGCCGTGCTCGAAAATCCCCGGGCCTGTGCCGCCCGATTTTTGCCTTTCCCGGTGCAATCGGCCCACTTCGAGCCGTCCTTTGACAGCCGCGCAGCATTGCCATGATGCTTTCTTTCAGCGGTAAAATGTCCACTTTTGGCGGCCCGGCGGATACGGGCGTGGGACCGGGCGAGGGGCTTTCGCTCCGCAGTGCTTCCGATCTCGATATTCCCTGGTATTGCATTGATCCGAACGGGAACCCGCTTTTCCTCTCCAAACAGCCGGACGGCACCTCGGGACTCGCGCGCCGGTTGAATCCCAATTCGTTCTACTGCGCGTTGCGCTTCGATAAGCTGCTCCATCTGCCCATGGCGGAGCTCGCGCCGTTCTTCCGCCGGCACGTGGTGGATTTCATCAATCCCGCGAACGGCATCCGCCTCAAAGCGATGCCGGTGGATTACGGGCCCGGCGATGGCACGGTGATTGACGGTAGCCATACCCAGGATACCGGCCGTCTCGCCGATCTCTCGCCCGGGCTGGCCAAAGCCCTCGGCCTCAAAACCGATGACACCGTGCGCCTCGAGATTTACGTGTGCTCATCCCTTCCCGCGAACGGCTGATGGAACCGATTCAATCCCACCCGAATTTCGCCCAGCTTGCCGGGATTTACGGCTGGGATGGTGAAAGCGAATGCTTCCCGGCGTACCGGAAATAATCCCCCATGATTGACCTCTCACGCCAGCCCCATCACCCCCAAACCGACCGCCTCACTCTCGCCGAACACATCACCGAGGGCGAGCTCCTCGAGGGTGATCTCCAGTGGATTGAATCGCAGTTGCCCACCGTCCCGCGCTTCGCCCGGATGCTGATCATGATCCTCCTCCTCCACATCCGAAAAATCGAGGAACGTGCCAAAACGTGCCAAAAATCGAAGCACAATTCGCCCGCGTAACACCACACGCGGCACTTTCGGTTTTCTTTATACAGTGTAATACCGGCGAATTGATGCCTTAGAAGAGTGCGCCCGGCGGGGTTCGAACCCACAACCTTCGGCTTCGGAGACCAACGCTCTATCCAGTTGAGCTACGGGCGCTTGTTTCTCTTTCGTTTGACCGGCTTCCCGGGAGCAAGACTGGCTGCCCCGCTAGGACTCGAACCTAGAATAATGCCTCCAAAGGGCACTGTGTTACCATTACACCACAGGGCAAGGTATCCAGCTGGAGCGCAATTACTTGCAAGCTCCCGCTTTTACTTGCTCCCCGGAGCCTTCCGGCGTCGGAGAGGGATAAGAAAAGCATGGGGAGCGAATGCCTGCAAACACTTTGCGCATCTTTTGTGCAAAATCGTCTTCCGCGCCGGGCTCGACGCCTATTTCGTCAGTTCAAATTCCTGGAAGACCGGCGTGGCACTTTGCACCTTGGGGTCCAGGGCCCGTCCCCACTGGTAGGCGCCCACGATCACCTTCACCGGAAATTTCGTGCGCGGTGGCGCGGGCTGGAAGACGAGCAAGGTATTGTCCTTCTCATCCAAATCCGCCGGCCCCGACACCATGTAAAACTGCACCGGCAACCCCGCATCGCTCGTGGCGTGCAGCTTCAAGGTGAGCGTGCCGTAGCGTTGATCGGCAATCTTGGGGAAATCAATCGCCTGTGCCTGGCCCGTTTTGTTTACTGTATAAAGCCACGGATGCCCCGGGCGGTCGGCGCGCCGGTATTGCTGATCTCCCGGCTGCCAGGCCATGATCCAGGGCTCCCAGGGCGAGCTTTGCTGCACCAGTCCCCCGCGCTTCATCCAGATGCGAAAGGTATCCGGGCCCGTTTGTTGAATCGCTCCACTGCTGGCCTTGAACTGGATGGGGCCCGGTGCATGCCCGGCCGCCGCGCCGCCGTAAAGGTTCGCAATCGGCGATTGGTCCAGCGCCTTCGCCGCCACCTTGAAGGTGTAGCCATCGGGGAGAAACTGGACCGGGAGCGACGGATTGCCGCCGTTGGTGAGCGGGAGCGGCTGTCCTTTCGCATCGGTGAAATCAATCACCTGCGGTTTCTTTGCCAGCCGCGTGGCCATGAAGTCGTTCACCGTTTGCGCCATCTCGCGGTCGAAGTACCACAGGCCGGTCTTCGGATCGCCCTTCCACTGGTGGTAGGGAACCGGCTGGGCCTCGGCATTCCCGATCTTGGCCGGGTCCAGCAGCCAGCCCGATTGCGGGGCCACCGGTTTCAACGTCACCGGCTGGCCGGGCGTGAACGTGCGCGGCACCCGCGCCTCCACGGCTTTGCGAATGAACATGCCCATCACCGGCGCCATCTCCGGGTCCCATTCGAAATGGCCGGCCCCCACATCGCAAAATTCCCCGATCAGCCGGTCCTCGCCTCCGCTGCGAATCTTCATCACCGCCGTCCGATCCTTCACCATCGTTTCGCCCCAGTTGGCCCCGCCGACCTCTGCATACTCCGCGGCGATATGCAGCGTCGGGATGTTGGGCGGCAATCCCATGAACCAGCCTTTCGTGGGCAGGATCGCAATCATCCGCGCCGCGCCAAAGGCGTTCGCCATTCCCCACACGAATGGAGTCGCCGCCGAGTGCGCGATGGCAATCATCGGCGCGCCTTTGAGCTCTGCATAGCCCGAGGTTTCCGCCAGCTGCGCGAGCAGGTCTTCCACGCTCTGCTTGATCTGGTCGGGCGGCGTGAATTTGTGGAAGGGAGTGCTCTTGTCGCCCGCGTCGTCAGCGGGCGTGATCCACATGATGGCCAGATCGCATTCCGCCGCCGTCTGGCGGATTACCGGGTCTTCGAAAATCATCTGCTCCAGCATGTTTTGAATGCCGATGATGACCCCGCGCACGTGCTGGCATTTCTCCGGAATCCACAGGTAGGCTTTCCGATAGGGATCCGTGCCCACCGGGGCCGAGTATTGATAAACGGAGGCGCTGGCAGGAAGCGCGTCCAGCGTCAGGAAAAAGGCCAGGCCCAGGCAAAGGATTCGAAACGTTCGAAGCGGGGAAAAATGAATCATGGTGGAAAGGGAATTTACCGCGCCCAAGGATAAATGGGGAAAAGGGAGGGGCGATGGGAAAATAAGTTAAATGGTTAAACAGGAGCGTGCTCTTTAGCAAAGACTTGGATCGAAGGGATTCGGGCTTTGAAGTCGAAGCAGGAAACCAGAAATCCAGGGAAGGATTTTCACCTCGGTTTAACACCCTCTTCCTGGATTTCTGGCTTCCTGCTTCCTCATTTCCACAACGCAACCAGAACGGCAATTTGGCTCCCTGTAATAAAGGCAGGGTATATCATTACGAATGGTTAATCCGGCGTTTCCGGATTGGTTTGCGCGGGGCGATGGCTAATACTTATTTGCCATGAAATCGCTGCTGTTGTTTACCGTCGTTCTGCTTGCGTTTTCCACCTTGGCCGGTGCCGGAACCCTGCCGCCGGGCATCTACAAAGGATTCTACAAAGGGACCAGCCTGGTGGATGGGAAATCCAAGACGGTGAACGTCTATCTGGTGGTGGGGGATTATGCGGAAGATTCGAACAGCAATCTCACCGCCAATTTTACCTTTGTTGAATACACGGGAAGTGGAAAGAAGACCGTTTACACGCCCGGCACCACCTATTCCTGTTTTGTCGCCACCAATCCGCTGGGCTCCAATTCCCTCCCGGCGGTGCAGAGCTTTACCTATCATTTTGCCAGCGGCGGCACCGGAGTTTACCATTTCACCACCATGCTGCTCACCGGCATCGTGGATGGGGCAAAATACAGCATTCCGTTAAAACTCGGCGGGGAACAGGTGCGCTCGAATGTAACCGGCGCGGCGAGCGGAGATATGGACTACAGCCGCACCCAGTTCACGCTGGCCCTTGATCCCAAGCTCACCAATACCGCCATTGCGAATAACGACACCGAAGCCGAGGCCGTCGCCCTGGTCACCGGGCAGTAGTCGCTTTATCACGACACAAAATAGATTTCCGAACCGGATTGGTGGTCACCGTCCCAGAGAAAACCGATTTCATCCCGAGACACTTAACCCGCGGAGCGGGATTGCAAGGTGGGGGGAGACTTTATGGTCCGCGAAAAACGCCAAAATTCGCGAAATACGGAGGCTCTTTTTCGTGTATTTCGCGTCTTTCGCGGCCCCAAAAAGTTTCCCCTCCAGCCTCGCAGTTTCTCCCACAAAAGTGCCTTATTGGGAATCCGGCGCCGGTCTGAGAAAGACGATTTCGTCGCCCACTTTTTTGCTGTCGTAGAGGGTCTTGTCCACGTTGTAGAGCACGTAGTCGTGGTTCTCGCTGGGAACGTGGATGTCGAAAGTATATTCGCCATCATCCTGCCGGCTGGTCATGCCTCCCGCGCCAATCGTGATCTGCGTTTCCGTTGGGTGCGGCGTGAAATGTTTGGCGGTGATGATGCCGGTGAGATTGTTCTGCGGAACCGAATGGCTCAAGGCAATGAAGCCCCAGGCGAGCAGCCCGATGATTACCACAATGGCCACGACGGCGAGGGCCATTTCCCTGCCGCTGGTTTTTACCACCACGGGCTTCCGGCGCGGCGTATCCATGGGGTCAATTTGCAGGTTGGGGAAGCGGCTTTCGCGAGGACGGTACGCGCTTCCAGACGTAACGACGCAGGATGACCTTGGCCGTCGCGGTCAGCGGAACGGCCAGAATCGCCCCCAGCAGGCCGCCGAGAAGGATCGACCATCCCACCACGCTGGCCATGACGGTGAGAGGATGTAGTCCGACGCTGTCGCCCACGATTTTGGGCGAGATCAGCCAGCCCTCCATTTGGTTCACCAGCAGGAAAATACCCGTCACGATCAGCGGGTGCTGCCAGTCTCCAAATTGCACGGCGGCGATGATGACGGCTGGCACCCAGCAGAGCATGATGCCGAGATAAGGAATGAGTCCCAGCACGCAGACGGCCAGGCCGATGAGCAGACCGCTGCTGAGATTCATGGAGAGCAGACCAATCCCCACAAAGACGCCATTGATGATGCTCACAAGCAATTGCCCCCGGAAAAAGGCGATCAGGTAGCCATTGATCTCCGTGAGGGTGGAGACTACCTCATCCTTGAACCGCGAATTTTGCAGCGGCAGATAATCCGCCCAGCGGTCGCGGATAAATGTGGTCTCTTTCAGGAAATAGAACAGGTAGAGCGGCGTAATAATCAGCCCCAGCAAAAAGCCGAGAATCCCGAGGGCACCGCCAAAGCTGCCGCGAATGAACTCCCAGATTTTCGCCACATAACCGGGCACCTGTTGCTGGAGCCACGTAATGGCGTCCTGCACATACGGGTTTGCTTCGAACCGCTGTTCGTAGCGGTCGATCATGGTGATCAGGAATTTCTGGGTCTTGGTGGCGAGATCCGGCACGCTTTGGACGAACTTGCTCGCCTGGTCCGAGATCACCGGGATGAGCCAGAGCAGGATCAGCGTGCCGCAGATCAGGAATACGCCGAAGACGATCAATACCGAGGAGGTGCGTGAAAGCTTCAACTTTTCCAGCCAGCGAACTGGCGGTTCCAGCAGATAGGCCATCACTCCTGCGATCGCAAATGGAAGCAGAAGAGATTGCAGAACGACAACGACATACTTGACGAGTAGAATCAGCCCAATCGAAATCGCCCCAATCGTCACAATGGAAAAGGCGGTAAGGGCCGCCCACATCGTCTTTTTCTGCCACTCGGTCGGATAAATCTTCATGAAAATGCCGTTGCTGCCCTCCTTGGGAGAGAGACTGCGGGGATTCTGGCAGATTTTTGTCAGGTGGCGAGCGGGGAAATGGTGTGGCCCGCCAATTTTCGCCGATTTTCCCCACCTTCAACCGGCTGCTTACGGCGAAACCACGATCCGGTAGAAATATTGGGAACCGGCAGCGCTCGAGTCGGTAAGAGTTTGCGTGGTGTTGTTGCCGGCGACGGCGGAGCCCACGTTGGTCCAGGAGGGGGAGGCGAGGGAGGCGGTGCGTTGGAGCTGGTAGTTATGGCCCTGGAGGGTGAAGAGGTCGAACTGGATCACGGAACCGGCCTGGGCGATCTGCTGGATCTTGATCGAGGAGGAATCGTAAACGGTGCCGGTGTTGGTAAAGTTGGCCGGCAGGGTCTGGAGGCCGGTGGTGACGTCGAGGATGCCGGAGTTGGTGAAGGTGCCGGAGCACTGGACACCGGAACCGGCCGTGAATTGCATAAAGCCGGTATTGGTGATGTTGCCATTGACGACGAGGTTGGAGCCCGTGCCGCAGGAGACGGTTCCGGCATTGGAGAGGTTGCCGGTGATGGTGCCATTACCCGTGAGCGTGCCGCCGCTCTGGATGGTGACCCCGGAGGTAATGGTGCCGCCGGACAGGGAAAGCGTGCCGCCGCTGGCCGCGGTAACACTGCTGGTGGCGGTGAGCGAACCGGTGATCTTGAGGGTGCCGGCATTGACCGTCGTGGCGCCGGTGTAGGTATTCGCCCCCGAGAGGGTGAGCGTGCCGGTACCGTTTTTGGTGAGAATGGCCGTGCCGTTGGTGCCGTTCGAAATGACCCCG
>Ga0157376_10000910_pt1 | contig 19232 bp, 15 predicted proteins | sample M45metaG_FD_121801 | JGI IMG/M metagenome (GOLD analysis project Ga0157376, IMG submission 121801) | Miscanthus rhizosphere microbial communities from Kellogg Biological Station, Michigan, USA - M4-5 metaG | ecosystem: Host-associated > Plants > Roots > Rhizosphere > Soil | place: USA: Michigan... | reverse complement strand
GGCGGCGATCGGCACATTGGGCTTACCGAAGCGACCAATCGCATAGCGGATCGCCTCATCCGGGATCACAGAGTAACGTTCGCGGTTAGTCACATTCATAACCGCTTGAGTGAGCAATATCTGCGAGAACGGGGTCATGACGATGGGCCAGCCCAGTTCTTCGCGGACGCGCCCCAATTCTTCGATGACCGCCGATTCCAGATGCGCCAAGCGGCTTTCGGCCAAGTGCCTGCGCATGGTGCCAACCATTCCGCCGGGGAGCTGATGATGCAAGTAGGCTGCATCGAAAGGCTGGGGTTGTCCCACCGGAAGGCCCTCGCATTCGGCCAGGCGCGAAAAGTACTTGGCTACTCGCGACAGCGCCTCGTCATCCACCCGCACGGTGTGGCCAAGCGCCCGCAGGTTGGCAACCACGCGTTCGGCGGGCGGATTGGAAGTCCCATCAGCAGCGGCCCCGGACGCGCATTGCAAGGCGCTCACGCCCAGGTTCGGAGCTTCCATGTAGGAATGCTCACCCAGTCCAATGGTGCAATGGGCGTGAAGCTCCAACGGCTTCGCACCCATCACCGCCTTGACGGCCGGAATCAGGCTCGCGGCGCGCTTCGGTGACAAGAGGCCACCTGGATCCTTGATGTAGAGCGCATCGATGGCCTCGCATGCGGCGAGCTTGCGGGCGGCCGCCACATAGTGGGCATCGTCGTGCACGGGGCTCAACGTGAACACCAATGCGGCGATTACAAATTCTCCGCCGCAGCTTTTTACCAAGCGCGCGCAGGCAACATTAGAGTCCGCATCATTCATGGGGTCGGCCAGACAGAATCGCCGTATGCCGTTGCGCGCCAGAGTTCGGAAGGCGAGCGCCATCAATTCCGGATGCGCCGTCTCCCATGAGATAAAGCGAAACCCGGTGGACATGAACTGCAGTGGGGTATTCGGCATGGCCTCAGCCGTGAGCCGAATGCGCTCCCAAGGATCTTCTTTCTTGAAGCGCACTGCGACGCCCATATGCGTGGAGGTCGTGAAATCGATGGCCTTAAAGCCGACCTGATCCATGACCGGCGCTATGCTGAGCGTCCTGGCGGTGTCGATGCCGAGCGCCGCCCAAAGGCATTGGTTGCCATCGCGCAAGGATGTCTCGACGAGCTGGATCTCAGCCATGCCGCACCTGACGCTCAGTCCCTTGGCGACGCGCCAGCACGCGCTGCACGAAGCCGGTGTCCATGCCACCTGCCACAAACTCCGGATCAGCCAGCATGAGTGCCTGGAAAGACAGGTTGCTGCGAACTCCAACTATGCGAGTAGCCGAGATCGCGCGACGCAACATCGCCAACGCGGTATCTCGATCGGCGGCGTGCGCAATGATCTTCGCCATCAGTGAATCGTAGTATGGCGGAACGGTAGATCCGGAGGTGATATGCGTATCAACCCGAATGCCATCGCCCGTGGGCCAATGGGCCTCGCGCACCGTGCCGGGGCTGGGCCGGAAGTCTTCGTCAGGATCCTCGGCGTTGATGCGACACTCGATCGCACAACCGCGGGAGCGTACGTCAGCCTGCGCAAGTGCCAGGCCCGCCCCACCGGCGATTCTGATCTGCTCCGCCACCAGATCGATGCCCGTGACTGCCTCGGTCACGGGATGCTCCACCTGAATGCGGGCGTTCATTTCCAGGAAGTAGTAGTCGGCACGATCCAAGTCCACCAGGAACTCCACCGTTCCCGCGCCGCGATACTTAAGCCGTTGCGCAAAGCGCACCGCCGCAGCGTGCAACGCCTCCCGCAATTCGGCTGGCAGAGCCGGTGCCGGCGCCTCCTCCACAAGTTTTTGATACCTTCGCTGTGCCGAGCAGTCGCGCTCGCCGAGGTGAATCACCTGACCCTCACCATCCCCCAGCAGCTGAACCTCCACGTGACGAGCTCTGGCGATATAGAGCTCGAGATAGATGCGCGCATCACCAAAGGCCGATGCCGCCTCGGCGCTTGCCAGTGCCACGGCATCGGGCAAGTCCTGCAATGAGTCTACGCGCTTCATGCCGCGGCCCCCACCGCCACCGACCGCCTTGATCAGCAACGGCAGCCCAATCTCGTTCGCCGCTGCCTGGGCTTCCTCCACGTTAGCGACAGCGCGGCCAGGCACCACGGGTACGCCGGCGCTTTGCGCCGCAAGCCGCGCCTGCAACTTGTCCCCGACGGCGGCAATCTGCGCGGCCGTGGGGCCTATGAAGGTGATCCCTGCCGCCTCGCACTGGCGCGCGAATTCCGCGCGCTCAGCCAAAAACCCATACCCCGGATGAATAGCGTCCGCCTTCGTCGCCCGCGCGGCGTGGATTATCGCGGCGATATTGAGGTAGCTGTCGGTGGCGCGTGCCGGGCCGATGCAGACGGTGCAATCCGCCAATCGTGCCGGCTTGCTGTCGCGGTCCGACTCCGATACCCCAAGCACACTGCCTATGCTCAGGCTCCGACAGGTGCGGATGATCCGCGCTGCGATCTCGCCGCGATTTGCGATGAATATCCGTTGAACGGCCAAGGCGCTAACCGGCCTTGCGAATCAGCAATAGCGTCTGCCCATACTCGACGAGCGTGGCATCGGCTGCCGAAATTCCGGCCACGGTGCCACGCGCCCCGGCGCGCACGCTGTTCATCAACTTCATCACCTCGATGATGCCGACTATCGTTTCCTCATCGACCGTACTGCCCACCTCGACAAAGGGCGGAGCTCCAGGCTTCGGCGAACGGTAGAAAGTGCCCAGCAGCGGCGCGGTCACGGCATGCATTCCTGACTCGACCACCGGCGGTGAAGCAGCAGCAGTTAGACCGGCCACTGAGGCGGCTGATGTTCGTGCGTCGTCCGCGTGGTTGATCGGCTCAATGCTCCCGGCCGCTGCCAGGCCCCGGCGTATCGTGAGCTTGGTCCCGTCCATGTCCAAAACCAACTCGTCGAATCCACCTTTCTCGACTAGGCGCATTATCTCGGCGACCTCGGCGGCTGTAAGGCTCACGGTTTGCCCCCAAAAATGGACATGACATGCATGCGTGGATCCTGCGCGACCTTGGCCACCGGTGCGGCTTCCCTGGCCGACCATACGGTTTCCGGTCGACTCTGGAGCAGCAGCATCGCGCCGGTGATCCGGTCGATCGCCCATTCAATGTCCTGAGGCCGCCCATAGTGACCCTCGACCTTGCGGCCTATTGAGCGCAACTGCTGCAATTGATCATCGCTGAGGCAGGGTTGGCGGCGCTGGTCTTCAGGAACAGGTTCAGTCTTGGTGCCCGCTCCGGCGTTGGGGACATGCCGCACGTGCTTGTCCGATATGTCGCGAACCGAGATGTCGCCAGTAATCTTCCCCAGCACCCAGCGATCGGGAGTGACCTCGCCACCGACTACGGCCGAGCCCAAGCCCCAGGCACCCTCGATAGTGACCACGGAGCGATCGCCGGTCAGAGGACTTCGGGTGAACATCACCCCCGCCGCTCGCGCATCCACCATTCTTTGCACCACCACCGCCATGGCCACGCCCGCCTCGGGAATTTGCCGGCTGCAGCGATAGGTCACCGACTCCACCGAATACAGGCTGGCCCAGCAGCTGCGAATGCACTCCAGGACATTGGCAAGATCGGTGATCCACAGAAACGTGTCCTGCAGTCCTGCGAAACTTGCATCAGTGGCATCCTCAGTCGTAGCCGATGAGCGCACGGCCAACGGCAGCGTCGCGTTTGCGTCGCACAGCTGAGCATGCGCACGGCTGATCTGCTCCAGCACCTCGGGCGGAAGCGGTGCCGCTTCCACTTGGGCTCGCAGCTCCGCGCATACCTTGGTGGCGGCGCCAAGATCCACGCCACGCAAAGCCTCTACGCGCGATCTCAGCGGCGCACGCTCCTCCAGAGCGCGCATGAACTGCTCAAACGCGGCGGTGGTCACCACAAACCCCGGTGGCACCTCGATGGCGGCGCGCTGCAGTTCGCCCAGGCTCCCTCCCTTGCCGCCCACGCGCGCACGGTCATGCAGCCCGATATCAGCGAACCACGCAATGACTGCCGGCGCCGTCATCGGTGACCTAGGAAAGAATCGTCACAATGCCCCGGCCGCCATCGACCCGGATTCGCTGCCCGTCTTTGATGCGCGAAGTGGCATTGCCGGTGCCTACGACGGCCGGCATGCCGTACTCGCGAGCAACGATAGCCGCATGGCTCATCGAGCCGCCAATGTCAGAGACCGCGCCGACGATAGTCTGGAAGATCGGCGCCCAGGTTGGATTGGTAATCTGGCAGACCAGGATATCCCCGGCCTTGAGTCGCGAGATCTCCTCGACAGACTTCACGACCCGTGCCGGCCCTTCGACCACACCGCTCGATGCCGCGAAGCCGCGCACCTCGTTGCTGCTCTGCGTGCTGTCCGCCGAGAGCCACGCGTCGAGATTTTCGCGCGTGATTCCCCAGAGCATCACGATTGCCGGATCATCGATCACATCCGGCACCGGCCCCAGTGCCGGCGGCGTCACATTCTTGGCCCACTCAGCAATGGCGGCGCGCCGCTCCTTGACGATCTTGGGCCAGTGCTCGGGGCCGCGCGGCGCTGAGCCGCTCGACCAGGCCGTCATCAGATCAACAATCGCCAGCTCCAGTTCGTAATGCGTCAGATGGAACACATCTTCCGCTGCCGAAAAGAACCCGTTGGCCTTGAGCAGCGCGCCGAATTCCCGGATCTTGTTGAAGAACAGGTTCGTATACCAGTGCTCGCAATAGAACTTGTGGCCCTCGACGTACGGGAACACCCGATGCGCCAGGGTGATCATCTGATCGTAAGCGGTGCGGTCCTCCTCCGTGCTCAACAGGTCACGGTAACCTTCGATCAATTCCTGCCGCTCGGCCTGCAAGCGCTTGACCGGCCGCTCAAGCGTTTCTCCCGCCTTGAGCCGCCTGATGTATTCCGGCAGACACGCGAACGGCATCGACAGATCGTCGTTCCAAGCTCGATGGTAGTGATAGAACCCATCGCCGACATTGATGTTGAACCACGGATGCCTGGAGACCTCCAGTTCCGCGAGCCATGCCCTGCCCGCCTCACCCTGGCTCTGCAGCGACTTGAGGATATCGTCGACCGAAACCTGGGCCTGGAACTTGTCCTCCACGCCCAGCTCAACGGCGCGGCGCGCCAGCCGGCGCAGTTCGTCGTCAGGGCGGAATATCTCCGCCTCCATGCCGGCGACCATGCGTGCAATCGTCTGGTCGGTGATCTCGGGAAAAGCCTTTTTGCAGAATCCGAAGAAGGTGAGGTAAGCGCCATATCCGAGCAGCAGGAACTCAAAATGGTGATGCCACATCCGGAAATAGCCTTCCAGAGTCCGCTGATAAGTGTCCAGCAGGCCGTGGTTCGAGGCGATGCCGCGCCCGGCGTGCACGTGCTCGAGCGGCTCAAATTCCGGAAGTGCGATGGTGGGGAGTGCCTGCGCATCGTGGATCAGGGCCATCATCTTCTCGCGCCACTGTGCATACAGCCGCTCCCAATTGGCGTAGTAGTAGAACGCGCGTTTCTGAAACTCCTCGGTGCGCCGCGCGATCTCGGCAGGATCGGTCACGGCGTTGCCGCCGATATACACGCGGCCGTTGATGACCCGATAGTCAATGCCAAGGGTGGTCGGCAAGCAGTGCACACGAGTATTTGCCGCCCCCAGTGCACAATAGGCGGCCTCGGCCGTCACCATGTCGAATGCCGACATGGGCTCGGGAAAATGCATGGAGTTGTAGAACCAGAAGCGGGTGTCGTCGCCCTTGCCGAATTGCATCGTGTACGGATAGGCGGCCTGCGCGTTCTCGGTGCCCGGCACAACCTTGAGGGAGCTAGGCAGCGGGAATCCCTTGGACGCGTTCGAAGTCTTCATGAACTCTCTCCCGAGTCGGGCTGAGGATAGTCATTGCGCCCGGGCGGCTCGCACCCCACAGCGCACAACTGTTCGTTCCGGGCTGCGCTCAAGGCAGCTCTTGGCGACTATGTTCACCCAGTGTGCCGCAACGACTCAAGAGCGAGGCACGGGCGGTGGCTTTCGGGGCATGGATGTGCACCTCCCTGGGGCCTGTTATGTCGGGTTTCCACCGCCGAGCGTAAGCCCTTGCTGCCCCGAGGCTGTACTATGCCTCCGAGCGGCTGCAGGCGCGCTTCGGCTCGCCGCATCCCTAGGGCACGGCAATTAGGCAAGTGGAGCGATGAAATGCAGGACGTACGAGGCAGAGTTGCATTCGTAACCGGCGGTGCGAGTGGCATCGGCCTTGGCATAGCCGGGGCCTTGGTGGCCGCCGGCATGCGGGTGGTCATTGCCGACCTGCGCGCCGATCACATTAAGGCGGCCACCGAGGGCTTCGCGCGCTCGGGCCAGTCAAAGAGCGTGCATGCGATTTTGCTCGATGTCACTGACAGGGCCGCGATGAGCGCCGCGGCTTTGGAGACGGAGCGTGTGTTCGGGGCGGTCCATCTACTGGTCAACAACGCCGGCGTGGGCATCCAGGGCCCGTTTCAGGGAATCACCTTCGCGGATTGGGATTTCGGCCTGGCGGTGAACCTGGGCGGAGTGGTCAATGGCTTGCAGACCTTCCTGCCGCACATCCGCGCGCACGGTCAGGGCGGTCACATCGTCAATACGGCCTCGCTTGCCGCCCTGGTACCGATGCCAGCGCGGTTTGTGATCTATCAGGCGGCCAAGGCCGCGGTCGTGACCATATCCGAGTGCATTCGCGGCGAACTGGCGCCCGAAAACATCGGCGTGTCGGTGCTGTGCCCGGGGCCGGTGCGCACCAACATCCACGAACTGTCCAAGAACCGCCCCCCTCAGTTCGGGGTGGGCGACGCATTCAGGGAATCGGAAAATGCCGGCGGCGCGCAGGCGCATTTTCCGAACTGGATGGAGCCCTCCGCCGTCGGCGAGCTGGTCTTGCAGGCTGTACTCAAGAACGAGCTCTATGTCATTACTCACGGCGAATGGCGGCCGGCCGCCGAAGCCCTCCATGCCGCGCGAGTCGCGGCGATGCCGCAGAAGCTCGATCCGGCGCTGGTCGCTATGCTGCAGGGGCCGCCGCCCGCCGCTGGCAAACCGCGCTGAGGGTGCACCAACGCTCAGGGATTACCGGCCTGATGCGATGTCGGCCCCGGCTCGCAACGCCCGCAGCTTCTTCCAAGTCACCGCCGGATCGATCTTGCCGTACCCCGCGAAGGTCCCAAACCCGCAGTCCGTGCTAGCGATCACGCGCTGCACACCGACGATCGCTGCATAGCGCTCAAGTCGCTGCGCAACAAGCTCTGGGTGTTCAACATAGTTGGAGCATGTGTCGATAAGGCCTGGAGCTAGCACTTTATCGTCGGGGATTTTGTTGCGCGCCCACACGGTCCACTCATGCTCGTGGCGTGGATTGGCGGCTTCAAAAAGTATAGTGGCCGGTCGTGCCTTGAGAATGACCCTGATTACCCGCTCCAGGGGGATATCGTGATCGTGCGGACCTTCGTAGTTGCCCCAGCAGACGTGCATGCGCATCTGTTCCGGCGGAATGTGCGCGGTCGCGGCGTTGAGTGCCTCCACGTTGGCCTCGGCGATCCTGAGAAATTCCTGCTCGCTGAGGTCCTGGAATGCCGTGTGGCGTGACATCGCCAGGTCCGGACAGTCCAGCTGCAGCTGCAAACCACTGGCGGCGATCGCTTCGTATTCCGGTCGCATCGCCATCACCAGGTCCGCGAGATAGGCCTCATGGTCCGGGTAAAACCGGTTGGGCTGAAAGGCGGTGATCAGACCGGGCGATGCTGCATTCAGAAATCCGCGCTGCTTGCAGCCCGTCATGGCGCTGAGCAATCGCCGGATGTCCGCCCGGCAGGGCTCGAGATCGACCAGGCGCACCGCTGCCACACAGCTGGCGCGCACGAACTCCTGCTCGCCCATCGTCACCGCCAGCTTGCGCCTGAGCTCCGGGAGTGAGGCCAGATCCCGCGCCGGCTTGCGCGGCGCATCACCCCCAAACCCGGACAGGCGCTCCGTGATGTAGGTGGAATAGCCGACCTTGCCCATCTCCCCGTCGCTGAGGACATCGATGCCAGCTTCGGCCTGCTTCGCGACCGCCTCGTCAATAGCCGCCTGGATTCGCTGGTTGAGCTCCGCTGGGTTGTAGGACTTGCCCTGGTCGCGCGCGAGCAGGAGCTGAGCCAGCTCCGACCCCCGGGGCAGGCTACCGACGTGCGTTGTTAGAATTGCCACTGGGGACTGGAGCTTGCATTTTGTATGCAATACATACCATTATCTTGGGAGGAGATCACCTAAATGCCAACTTCCAGCCGTGGTAACGCCCAGTCACTCGAGTCGCTGTTAGGCCGAGCGGGCAATGTCGTGGAGTTGCTCCGCAACCAACAGGCCGGCCCCAATGTATACCCCGGGGTGCCGCCCGAATACACCAACTGGCGCGACGAACAGCAGGCGTGGCAGAAAACCTGCGTGCTGTTCAATCAGTCCTACCACATGGCGGAGTTGATGGTCGAAGGTCCTGACTCCATGACCTTTCTCAATGAGTTGGGGATCAACAGCTTCGAGGGGTTCATCCCGGACCGTGCCAAACAGTTCGTTCCCTGCAATTACGACGGCTACGTGATCGGGGATGGCATCCTTTTCTACCTCGCTGAAAATCAATTCAACCTGGTCGGGCGCGCCCCGGCTCTCAACTGGATCATGTTCCACGCGCAGTCAGGCAAGCACCGTGTGACCTGCACCTACGACGAGCGTACCGTCGCCCGCCCCGACCAGCAGAACCGGCGCCACTATCGCTACCAGATCCAGGGCCCGAACGCCGCCAAGGTCATTGCAAGCGCCACGGGTCAGGCGGCTCCGGAACTCAAGTTCTTCCATATGTGTTGGTTGGACATTGCCGGCAAAAAGGTCCGCGCGTTGCGACATGGCATGGCAGGGCAGCCAGGCTACGAGTTGATGGGGCCCTGGAGCGACGGTCCTGCGGTGCACGAGGCGCTGGTGGCGGCGGGCAAGGCCCATGGCATGCGCCTGGTCGGCGGGCGATGCTATTCCTCCAACACCCTGGAATCCGGTTGGATCCCCTCCCCGCTCCCGGCGGTTTACTCCGGCGAGAAGATGCGCCCCTACCGCGAATGGCTGACAACCGAGCATTACGAGGCCAAAGCCTCGATCGGCGGGAGCTTTGTTTCCGCGAACATCGAAGACTATTACATGACACCCTGGGATCTGGGTTACGGACCGTTCGTCAAGTTCGACCACCAGTACATTGGGCGCGAAGCGCTGCAGAAGATGGCTGGCGGTCCGCACCGAAAGAAAGTAACCCTGGCTCTCGATGATGTGTCGGTGACCGACGCGCTCTACACGCTTTTTGACCAGGGCCTGCGTGCCAAGTACATGGAATTCCCGAGCGCCGTGTACTCCATGCACCCGTTCGACCGCGTGACCGTGGACGGCAAGCTGGTGGGCTTGTCGACCTGGGTAGGCTACAGCTCCAATGAAGGCAAGATGCTCACGCTGGCGGTGCTGGACGCCAAGCATGCCGCGCCCGGGACCGAGGTCAGTTTTGTGTGGGGCGAGCCGGACGGTGGCACCCGCAAGCCCACGGTAGAGCGCCACAAACAGGTGGAGATCAAGGCCATCGTATCGCCGGTTCCCTATTCGGCCGTGGCACGCACTACCTATGCGGATAGCTGGCGCAACAGATCGGCGGCCGGCGCGAAACGGAGCGCGTCATGAACGATATCGCCGCCCTCACCGCCCGCGTTGAGAAGCTCGAGCACGAGCTGGCGATACAGCAGGACATCCACCAGATCCGGCGGGTGCAGTACACCTACGGGTTCTTCATCGACAAGTCCCAATACAACGAGGTCGTGGATCTATTCGCCGATGACGGGGACGTGTGGTTCCTGGGCGGAATCTACCGTGGCAAGCGGGGCGTGCGGCGACTGTACATCGAGCGCTTCCAGAAGCAGTTCACGCAGGGCCACAACGGACCGCGCTATGGCTGGTTGCTTGATCATCCGCAGATGCAGATGGTGATCGACGTGGCGCCCGACCGGAAGTCAGCCAAGGTCCGCGGTCGATCCATGATGCAGGCCGGATTGCATGAGACCGCCCAGGGCGAGCCGCGCGCCTGGTGGGAAGGCGGTATCTACGAGAACGACTACGTCCGCGAAGGCGGCGTCTGGAAGATCAAGGCGCTGCGCTACTATCCCTTTTGGCATGGAAGCTTCGCCGAGGGCTGGCCGAAGACACGGATCGACTTCATTCCGATGGCGAAGAAGCTGTATCCGGAGGATCCTCTGGGTCCTGATGCGCTGATCGATCCGCAGCCGCGACTTTGGCCCGCCACCGACACGGTGTCCTTCCACTATCCGCATCCGGTCACGGGCCAACCCATTGTCCTGGACAACAGCCGTGCGCGTGAAGGCTACAAATAAGCGCCGCCCGGCTCCAAGCGGGTCTTCGTTTCGGCCATGAGCGCCGCCGCCGAGGTGCATTCAGCCATTGACTACCTGGTCAGCTCATCGCTAATCAACCGGCGCTTCTGGGCGCCTGGCAAGGAATACAACACCGGCACCTACGCCTCCTATCCCGTAACCATCCGCAATGCGCGTCTGGCAGGACCCTTCACGCTGGACGAGCATGGATTTTGCCTGGCTCACCATCGTTCGGACATCAGCGACTGGCAGGACAACTACCGCGGCGACAGCCCTTATGCCGCGCAGGTTGCCGAGGTCGCCAAGGCGCTGTGCGGCGCGGACCTGGTGCTTCCCATGGGTGGCATGGTGCGAAGTTCCGGTGCCACCAGTCCCGTCATTCAGCCGCCGGCTGCCGAGGCGCATGTGGACTTCACTCAGAGCTGCGCTGAGCGCATTGCCCGCAACATGTACGCCAAGGCGCGCCCGTCAGGCCCAGGCTATCGCCGGTTTATCGCCTTTAGCCTGTGGAGAGCGCTCTCGTCCCCTCCCCAGGACATGCCCCTGGCATTGTGCGAAGGCCGCTCGGTTGGCGACGGTGAGGGGACCCGCAACGTCAAGGTGGACGTCGATGAGATTCCCAGTGGCGATGCGCTGTTCGCACCCATCGAGGGCGAAGATGCCATGGCGGCGGCCACCATCTTTCATCACTCGCCCGCGCACCGCTGGTGGTATTTCCCGGACATGACGGCCAATGAAGTTATCTTCATCAAGCTCTACGATTCCGACCACCGCACCGCATGGCGATGCCCGCACACCGCATTTCGGGATCACAGCCGACCCGACGCTCGGGAGCGGCGCTCGATGGAATTCAGAGCGATTGCTTATTTCTCCAACCCGTAGGCGCTTCAAATGGCACGCTGGCGGCATTGGAAGTCTGGAGATGATGAAGGCGAAGCCGCGCTTTGCCAGTGTTCTAAGCTCCGGCCAGCTCGCCCGCACTCACCCACCAGCCGTGCACCTGCGGACGCAACCGATGAGGAATAGTGATTTTGGCAACCGGGCCAGAGGTCAGCTCGCCGGCATCAAAAATCCAAACGGCGTGGCGGAAGTCCTCGGCCGCCACCTGCTCATCCACCACCGCCAGCAGCCAGCCGCCGCGCGGATCGCGCGCCGATGGAACCAACACCGGCTCGCTGATGCAATGATTCGACGGCAGCGCGAAGGCTTGCATGGGCTTGCCGGTGAAATCCAGACGCAACACCATGTTGAACATGGCGCCGACCGGCCCGCCGGCAATCGGCGGACCCTGCATCTGCGGGTTCATGGTCAGCATCCAGCTTTGGCCATACGCTCGGCCCTGATCGCGCGCGGAAATCACCGGAAGATCGCCGGGAGGTCCGATGACCGCCTCCGTCAGGACATCACTGGCGCCTTTCATGTCGACGGTCCAGCGCGCCAGTCGGCCGCCCAGATCCTGCGGTTTGATGTCGATGCCGGACGCCTTGCGGATAAACGGGAATGCATTCGCGTTCGACAGGCACTGGTCGAAATGAATGCGGCCGGCGGAGTCTTCGAACGCATTCATCATGTGATAGCAGGACACGCCCTTAGGTCCCCGGAACCAGCGCATTTCTGTCACGGAACCGTAGCGCGGCATGACCCCCAGCCAGCTGTCCAGATTCATTTCATGGATCCAGTGATCACCGCCGGCCTTGAGCCGCGCAAGATCGCAGGTGGTCGGATACACCGGGAACAAAACGAAGTTTTCGGTAATGGCGAAGTCATGCATCAAGGCGCAATACGGGGCATCAAACCACTGCTCGCGCACCAGGGAACCCGCCTTGTCCGCGATGCAGTAGGCAACCTTTCTCGACGCCTCGCCGTCCGCCTCGTAGCCAAAGAAAAACAGCTCGCGGGTCTCAGGGTCGATGCGCACGTGAGCCGTGACAGTCGCCGATCGCAGCTTGCCGGCGAAGCTGTAGCTGCCCAGCGTCTGCAGGGTGTGTGGATCTATTTGATAGGGATGCCCGTCCTCCTTGGTCATCAGCAGGCGGCCCGCATGCCATACCGGAGTGGTGTTCGCCAGCGTGCGATCAAACGTGGCGACCTCCGGCCGGTCGGTGAAGCGATTGCGGTATTTGCCAAACAACGCTCTCCCGGCCGCAACTTCGGCACGGTGCCGAGCCGTTTCGACAAAGCGCATCGCGAAGCTCGCCCTGCCGCCGGCTACGCGCAATGCGGAGATCATGCCATCCCCCGACAAGGTCGCGGCACTGTCCTCGATGTAGGGCGCAAAGGCGGGATCCGGGGTGGCCCGGAAAAAACTTCCTTCGACTTCCGCGGGAATACGGCCCTCTACCGGCAGCGCGTCGAGGTCGAATTCCTCAGCGATCGGCTCGTTGAGCCCGGAATAGTCGGGCGTCCTGGGAAATGGCTGCATGTGGCTTGGTTCTGCTGAGGTGTCCACCCTCATGATGCTCGCGGCCGACATGGCTGACAAGAAAGGCTCACTCGTACCACAACGCGATGGCGCGCATTTCGATGCTGACGCGCGGCGCGCTGTCAGCTGGGCACAGCGGATTGTCGAAGGCCACGTGCGGCACGCAATGCGCGTGCCGCCGATCACTGTCATGGGTCTTGAAGACTATGGCCTCGCGCCGATTCATGTCGGGGAACCAGTGCCAGCGATGCGAGGCGCGGTGTGCCACGACCAGCCCCTCGAAGGACCACTCCGGCTTGCCCGGCGCGTCGAACACCGCATCGGCGGCGATCAGCTCTTCACCGTGGACGCTGCGCGCATCACACAAGGCCAATGCCACGTCCTGCGGCGGGGCCGAGATAACCCGCCAAATGTTGTAGTGGACGTATCGCCCAAGCGTACGCTCGGTTGGAGATGCTCGCTGCGCAAACTGCTCAGCCGTGGCATCGCTGACGTCAACATGAGCAAAGCGCGCGGGCCGCGAGTTATCGAGCGCACCTGCCTGGCCCGATTTTTCACTGAAGCGCAGGATTCCCGGACTGTTGACGACCACGTGATCGGCGCCCGAGAGAGCGTGTATCAGGCGGACTATCTCCGGCCGGTAGACCGTATCGACCTCGATTCGGCTGGTAAAATCGCCGACTGCGCTCGGGTGCTCGATCAGCACAAAGCCGGCGGTATCGAGCCCGACGACCCGCGAGCGAGCGTCCACAATATCCATGTCAACGGGTTCCACCTGCAGAATGTCGCGGCTGACATCGTTTGCGTGATAGCGAGGACGCGCGATGCCGCGGCCCGCGTACGCAATGGGCGCACGTACATTCGTCGGGGCGGAAGGTGACATGGGTAGCGCTTAGAATCTAGACTGCAAGTCAATACGCAAGTGTAGGGAAAGCCATATGACAGGGCCAGCAGAGAACGAAACCGTCGCCTATCGCGTCGCGGAAGGAATAGCCTGGGTCAAGTTCAATCGACCCGACAAGCGCAACTGCATGAGCCCGCAGCTCAACAGGCGGATGCTGCAGGTACTAAATGAACTCGAATTCAGCGAGGATGTCGGCGTGCTGGTGCTGACCGGCGAGGGTTCGGCGTGGTCGGCGGGCATGGATCTCAAGGAGTACTTCCGCGAAACGGAGGCGCGTGGGCTGGAGGGCGTTCGCCAGGCACAGCGCGAGGCCTACGCGTGGTGGGAACGGCTGCGCTGGTACCAGAAGGTGACGATCGCCATGGTCAATGGCTGGTGCTTCGGCGGCGGCTACGGACCGCTCTTTGCCTGCGACCTCGCCTACTGTGCCGATGAGGCCCAGTTTGGGCTTTCCGAAGTCAATTGGGGAATACTGCCCGGCGGCGGCGCCACCAAGGTTGCCGTCGAGCTGATGCCGATGCGCAAGGCGATGTATCACGCGCTGCTCGGCGAAAACCTGAGCGGCAAGCAGGCAGCCGAAGTGGGTCTGGTCAATGAATCGGTGCCCGCGGGCCAACTCGAAGCGCGCGTCACAGACGTGGCCGGAAAGCTGCTGAAGAAGAACTGGGAAACCCTCAAAGCCACCAAGGATGGCGTGCGGCGGGTGCGGGAGATGACTTACGACAATGCCGAGGACTACCTGATCCGTGCACAGGAGGCCCTGAACTGGCACGACAAGACGGACGGCCGTCACAAGGGCATGCAGCAGTTCCTCGATGAAAAGGCCTACAAGCCCGGCCTCGGCGAATACGACAAATCCAAACCACTGCGCTGACATGGTGCTGTTTGACCCGGTCGCGACCTATGCCCTATCCAATCCAAAAGGCCGGGCGATCGTCGATCTCGAATCCGGGCTGAGCTGGACCTACGCCGAATTGAATGCGACGGTCGACCGCCTGGCCAGCTGGCTGGCTGGCGAGTTCGGTCCCAACAGCGGCGTTAGGGTGGCGACGCTGGCCAGGAACTGCGCGCAGATGCTGATCCTGCAAATCGCAGGAACGCGCGCCGGCACGATCTTCGTTCCCTACAACTGGCGCCTGGCCGCCCCCGAAATCGATGCACTGGCCGCCGACTCACAGCCTGCGCTGATTTTTCACGACTCCGAATTTCAACCGCCGGCGTGCGTGCCACGCGCCCTGCCTATCACTGACATGTTGTCGCTGGGTAGTGCGGGTTCCCGGGCTGATCCGGCCGCACGCCGCTCGTTCGAGGCCGTGGCGACGCTCCTTTACACCTCCGGCACCAGCGGTAAGCCCAAGGGCGTGATGCTGTCCGAGTCCAACAGTTTCTGGGGTTGTGCCAATTTCATCTTCGGCAACGACGTGACGATGCACAGCGTATTTCTGTGCGACATGCCGCTGTTTCACACCGCGGGCCTGTACGCCGCAAGCCGCGTGCCGTTGCAGGCTGGCGGCTGCGTGCTCATCTCTAAGGGCTTTGATCCCAAGATTACTCTCGAGCGGTTGTCCAACCCCGCTCTCAAGGTCAGCCATTACTTTTCGGTGCCGCAAATGGCGGCCAAGATCTGGAATGAACCTGGCTTCAGGCCGGAGCTGCTGCACGGTCTAGTCGGCTGGGCGATAGGCGGCGCTCCGAATCCCAAGGCCCAGACGCAGCGCTTTGTTAACGCTGGGATCAAGATCACCGAAGGTTTCGGCATGTCGGAGACCGGCTCGAATTTTGGCATGCCCACCCACGATCTCTCCACGTTGTGCAACAAGGCGGGAAGTTGCGGGCTGCCATTCATGACAATCGAAACGAAGATCGCCGATGAGCACGGATTACAAGTTCCCACCGGTCAGGTGGGCGAACTCTGGCTGCGTGGGCCTTGCATCTCCGCAGGTTACTGGAACCAACCGGAGGCAACAGCCAAAGCGTACCGTGAAGGATGGTTTCTCACCGGCGATGCAGCCATGATGGACGAGGATGGTTTTTATTACATCGTCGATCGCAGGAAAGACATGTACATCTCCGGTGGCGAAAACGTTTATCCCGCCGAAGTCGAAGCCGCGCTGGCGGAACTGCCCCAGGTTGGCGAATGCGCGGTCGTAGGTGTTCCGGATCAGCGCTGGGGTGAAGTTGGGCGGGTCTACGTCATTCCGGTGCCTGGCCGCAGCATTACCCCGCAGGAGTTGATTGAGCACTGCAGCAAGCGGCTGGCCAAGTTCAAGGTGCCCAAGACCGCTGTGATCACCGATGCACTGCCGCGCACGGCGTCCGGCAAGGTGCAGAAGCACGTGCTCCGGAGCCGCGCCATCTCAGAATTGACGTCCTAAGCTCCGCGCTAGTCCGCGCGACGCTCCGTGAGTGCCGCCAAGGCCAGCAGTCCAATGAGCGAGCCACTCGCCATGCAGATCGAGACAGTCTGCAATCCCAGTCCCGACTGAAACAGGTAGCCCGCGCACACGGGAGCGAGCGCGGCACCGCCGCGACCCACGCCGATGGCGAACCCCGTTCCGGTGGCGCGCACATGCGTCGGGAAGACCTTGGCAAATAGCGAATAAAACCCCACAAATGCTGCGTTGCCAAAGAAGCAGGCCGCCCCGACGCGCAACGAAAGGCTCGTCAGGTCCACGGCCCCATGTCCGAACCAAGTGGTCATGATCGTGGCCAGCAACAAGGTAAATATAGTCAGCCATTTCAGGTCCACGCGCGTGGCGATCAGACCGAAAATGGCGCCTCCGGTGGCGCCGCCCACGTTAGCCCAGGTCAGGACGCCCGCCGCCGCTTTCGGCGTAAAGCCCAGGTCGACCACTATTTTCGGCACCCACTTCAGGATGTAGTAGAAATTTGTTGCATGCGCAAAGTATGCGCAGGTGATGAGGATGGTCGTGGCCACCAACCCTGGCTTGAAGATATCGGCAAGCGATCGCCTGACCTCTGCCTTTGGTCTGGAGAGTGAAGGTAGCGGTGCATGACCAAACCGCTGGAGTATGCGGTTGATCTTCTCGAGAGCACCGGGCAATCGCGCACGATCGAGGAACGCCACCGATTCCGGCACCAGGAACCAAACGATCGGCACAAACGCGGCGGTCGCGTAGGCGCCAAAGGCGAATACATCGCGCCAGCTCCCGCTGGTCAGCAACTTTTGCACAACGGTACCGCCCAACACGCCCCCGAGCGGGTAGCCGATGACCATCAGCGCCATTGCCAGATTTCGCCATCGATCGTTCGAGATTTCGGCTGCGGCGGCGTTGATCGAGGCGAGCATGCCGCCGATCCCAAAGCCTGTGAGCAATCGAAACACCAGCAGGGTCGGCACCGCGTCAGCGTGCGCCGCACCAAACATGCCGATCGTCATGGCCACGAGGCAGCCGAGGATGGTGGGACGCCGGCCGAGCCGATCCGCAGCCCCGCCGAGCATCATCGATCCGAACGCCATACCCAGAAGCTCAGTCGATAGCACCCAGCCTAGGGTCGCCTTATCGACCCCCCAGTCCTTGGCGATCCCTGGGGCCGCAAAACTAATCGACAGGACATCGAACCCGTCCAGCGCATTGAGACCCACGGTGACGATCACCGCCGCCCATTGCCACGCTCGCATGGCTCCTTGGTCTAGGGTTGATTTCGCACCGGTGGCCATGGCCGCTGCCTAAGTCACCCCGCGCTACTCGTGGATTTGGGTAAGCAGCGCAATAAGCGTGGCGACTTCTTTGTCGGTAAAGCGGGATTTCAGCCAGTTTTCGTGCTGCTGGATAGCAGACTTAGCGACGATGAGAGCCTTGCGCCCGGCGGGCGTCAGATTGAGGGTCTGCTTGCGTCCGTCGCTGCGCGATCGACCACGCACCAGATAGCCCCGCGACTCCAGGCGGTTGACGATCGCCATGGTCGTGGCCCGGTCCATTCGCATGCGCTGCGCCAGATTAGTCTGCGCAATATCGGGATGATCATCGACCAGCCACAGCACGGATACCTGCTTCTGTGTCAGCTCCAGGTGAGCAAAGCTTTCGGTGAAATGGCGGTAGACCGCGCCGTGTGCCAGACGGATATGAAAACCGACGATATTACGGATCTCGCCAATATCTTCGTCACCCGCCACGTGGGGCGTGGTGATTGTTAGCGTCTCTTTTTGCCTTGACATCCGCTCCCCTATAATCGTCAGTATAGCTTACAACCTGAATTGCGCGGGTGGCGGCATGGCCCATTTCCCCGATTCGCCGAGTTTCACCGGCTTCAACGCGCCCTCCCGCATCGAGGCGGACATTGTGGGCCTAGTGCACCAGGGCACAATCCCGCCGGAACTCAACGGCGCGTTCTACCGGGTGCAGCCTGACCCGCAGTTCCCCCCGCTGCTGGGCGACGATATTTCGTTCAATGGCGACGGGATGATCACCCGTTTCCATATCCACGACGGGCAGTGTGACTTCCGCCAACGCTGGGCGCGCACCGACAAATGGCGTCTGGAACATGCCGCCGGCAAGGCGCTGTTTGGCGCCTACCGCAATCCTCTCAAGGACGATGAGTCGGTCAAGGGCCGGATCCGAGGAACGGCCAACACTAACGCCTGGATCTATGGCGGCAAGCTCTACGCACTGAAGGAAGATTCGCCGGCGCTGGTGATGAATGCGGCAACGATGGACACGGAGGGCTACACGCGATTTGAAGGCAAGATGACCGGACAGACCTTTACGGCCCACCCAAAGGTCGATCCCCGCACCGGCAACATGATCGCCTTCGGCTATGCATCTTCGGGACTGTGCACGGACGACTGCACGCTCTATGAGATCACCCCGGCGGGCGAATTGATCCGCGAGTTCTGGTTCAAGATTCCGTACTACTGCATGATGCATGATTTTGCGATTACCGAGGATTACGCGATATTTCATGTCGTGCCGTCCATCGGCAACTGGGAGCGACTGCGACAGGGCCTGCCGCATTTCGGCTTTGACACCACCCTGCCCGTGTACCTGGGCGTCGTGCCGCGGCGCAAGCCCGCCAAGGTGAGCGACATCCGCTGGTTCAAGCGGGATAACTGCTTCGCGAGCCACGTCCTGAACGCGTACCAGGAAGGCACAAAGGTTCACTTCTACACGGCCGAAGCCAAGAACAACATGTTCCCGTTCTTCCCAGACGTGCATGGCGCCCCGTTCAACGGCATGGAGGCGATGAGCTACTTGTCACGCTGGACCGTCGACATGAGGCACTCGACGGAACAGTTCGCGAATATCGAGCGAATCACGCAGACCGCGGCGGAGTTTCCGCGAATGGATGACCGCTTTGCCGGGCTGCGTCAGCGTCACGGCTGGCTACTGGAAATGGACATGCGCCGCCCGGTCGAGCTGCGCGGCGGCAGCGCCGGCGGCCTGCTGATGAACTGTCTATTCCACAAGGACCTGGAAACCGGCGACGAGCAGCATTGGTGGTGCGGTCCG
>Ga0157376_10000909_pt1 | contig 19237 bp, 34 predicted proteins | sample M45metaG_FD_121801 | JGI IMG/M metagenome (GOLD analysis project Ga0157376, IMG submission 121801) | Miscanthus rhizosphere microbial communities from Kellogg Biological Station, Michigan, USA - M4-5 metaG | ecosystem: Host-associated > Plants > Roots > Rhizosphere > Soil | place: USA: Michigan... | reverse complement strand
GCCTGCTCGTCGTACTTCCACTCGACGAGGCGGCGCATCGCGGAAATAACGGCGTGTGATCTGCGCGCGCTGTGAGGCAGTTGCAACACTAACTGCATGGCCAGATTGACATCGTCGGCGGCCGTCGGCGCGTCATAGTCTTCTGGTCGCATCGCCTGTCCCATCGACTTTCCCCTTTTTGCGCTGTGGATATGGGCGGCCCACGCTAACCCGTGGCGCCGTCGCATCCTTGTCACAAAATGTTACGAGCCGTTGGGGACAATTGCGTGCAATTATTTTCAACAGCCGGTTACATTGCCGCTTGACAACCCAACGCCGTGTTGTATGCTTCATTGCATTGGAGCAATGGAGAACGGCAATGCCCGAACAGCACGCCCAGCGCATCCGCACACCAATCCAACGGTGGGCCGATCTTACCCGCAGCTATACCCGCGGCCTTTCCGACGAACAGATAATCAACACCGCCTTAGCCTGCGTCGAGGCGGAACGGTTGGAAGGCGTTGCCAGTGTTTGGCACCAAGCCTCAATGGTCACCAAAACCCGCTGCTGCTGCGTCCCGTGCTCCAAGGGCTTGAGGGTTGTCCGATGACCCCGAAACAGCACTTCCGCCGCCTGCAACTTCGGTTGCAGATCGCCGAGGGCATGCCGTTGGATCGCGAGCGCATTGGCGAGTGCGACTGCTGCGGTGAGCAAAAGCCCCTCAACCTGATCAGCACTCCCCTCGGTCACAAAACCTGGGAGTGCAAGGAATGCACAACCGAGTGGGATGGGGACAGCGACGGCTTCAACGAACAGGCGGGGGGCTACTGATGACCGAAGATGAACACCAGATCGCAATCCGCCGGAAGATGCTCGCGGAAATCAGGCGCCTGCGAGAAGTAATCGAATTTCTGACTGCCGAGCGTGATGAATGGCGTGAACGCTGGCAAGCCGAGCGCGCAGATCACGAAGCAACCATCCGGCACACCAACAAGATGCTCGCCGAGGATTACCCATGACCGCCTACGCCTCCGACGCCCTCGCCATCGTGGCCCTGTCATTGGTCATGGCCTCAATCTTTATGCTGTGTGTGGTGCTGATATGATCCTACCTGACAAATTTCCATTAAAGCCGGAACATCTGCCGACCGATCTTTCGGTGATGCCGCCGGGCGCCAAGCGCGCTGCTATGTATGACAATCAGCCAGCGCCCGCGCAGCCATCGATCCTACACATCTTCGAACGCGCGTTGCGTGATGTCTCGCTGCCGATCGAGCGTGCGCGCGAGATCTATAACCTGCAGCGCGAGATCGAATTTGACTTGGCCGAGCGCGAATATATCCGCGTGCGCAGTCTGGTGGAGCAGGAGCTGGAACCAGTCGCCCGCGACGCCAGCAACCCACAGACCAAGTCGCGCTACGCCACGCTCCCGCAAGTGATCCAGGCCGTCCGACCAATCTACAGCAAGCACGGCATCGTGGTGGAGTTTGATACCGCAGACAGTCAACGCGGCGAGGCATGGATCAAGGTATTGGCGTTTCTCTCGCATGAAAGCGGCTACAAGCGCACCTACCACATCGATATGCCGGCCGATGGCAAGGGTGCACAGGGCCGCGATGTCATGACACGCACGCATGCCACCGGCTCGGCGGTGAGCTATGGCCGTCGATATCTGCTGCTGATGATCTTCAATATTGCCGTGGGCGGGGAGGATGACGACGGCAATGCTGCCGGCAGGAAGGATGATGACGTGGTGCCCGCCACGCTTTCCTTCGAGCAGGCCGAGGAACTGACGCAAGCGATCAGGGCCGCCGGCAAATCCATTGAATGGTTCTATGGTTTTTCGCAACTCAGCGCGGTGCGTGATCTGCCACCGGAGCGGTTCGAAAAGGTGTTGGACTACGTAAAGAACAAATTGCCTAAGAAGGTGGACAATGCAGCAGGGCAGTGAATGGGCCAAACCCAATCTGAAACACGGCATGCGATACACGCCGGAATATAATTCGTGGACGAAAATGAAAAGGCGTTGCCTCAAGGCAACAGATAAAGACTACCCCGGATATGGTGCCCGTGGCGTGACGATCTGCAAAGAATGGATCGCCTCATTCGAGGCTTTTTATGCCCATATCGGGCCGCGACCCGATGGCACGTCATTGGATCGGATTGACAACCGGCGAGGATATGAACCCGGAAACGTCCGCTGGGCAACGGCGCAGCAACAGCAGCGCAACCGGCCTGACGTGTATCAATGGAACATCAAAGGACGATCCTTTGAAACCGCAGAGGAAGCGGCAGCGCATTTCAACGTCAGCAAACATACAGTTTGGCGCTGGGTCCATGGGGAACACGACAAACGACGCAACTACTTTGATCCTCCGCGGGAAGATTGCCATGTCATCAGCCGATACTAAACAAGGCTCAGAGGAATGGCGCCTCGCGAGAGTGGGGCGGGTGACGGCAAGTCGCGTCCACGACATCGTGGCCGTCACCCGCTCTGGAGGCTACACGTCAGGCCGCAAGAACTACCTCGCCGAACTCGTCTGCGAGCGGCTGACCGGCCAGCCCGCACCGTCGTATCAATCCGCCGCCATGGCCTATGGCATCGAGTGCGAACCAGAGGCCCGATTTGCCTATGCGTTGACCATGGGAGTTGAAATCGAAGAAGTGGGTTTCATACCTCACCCCACAATCGAAATGGCCGGTTGTTCGCCCGATGGATTACTGCGGACCAATGGCTTGGTGGAGATCAAATGCCCCAACAGCGCCACCCACATTGAAACTCTGCTCGGCGCCAAGATTGATCCGGCCTACATCGACCAAATGCAATTCCAGATGGCCTGCACCGGTCGGCTATGGTGCGATTTTGTGTCGTTCGACAAACGGCTCCCACCGTCCATGCAGATGCACATTCAACATATAGAGCGAGACGACAAGGCCATCGCCAAACTCGATATCGAGGTGGAGCAGTTCCTCATCGATCTGGATGCGACCGTTGATTTGCTCCGCAAGCGCTACATGCAGGAGGCAGCATAATGAGCCGCGCCGTCCTGCGCATCGTCGGCCCCACCAGCCGCGCCCGCGCCATGCGGCTGATGGAGCGCGTGCCAGAGGGCACTCGCGTCGAGTTCAAGGGCGCTCGCCGTACCCTGCCGCAGAACGATAAAATGTGGGCGATGCTGACCGAGATCGCCACCCAGAAAAGTCATTGCGGCCGGCGCTACACCGCCGATCAATGGAAGGCGATCTTCATGCACGCCATGGGCCGGGAAACGGTCTTCGTGCCATCACTTGACGGCGAAACATTCTTCCCGCTGGGATGGCGATCGAGCGACCTGTCCAAAGCAGAAATGTCCGAGTTGATCGAATTTGTCAGCGCATGGGGCGCCCAGAACGGCATCGTGTTCAAAGAGGAATATCTGGCCGATGCCGCGAGTTGAATTCACCAAGGCTACGAAGCTCGCGGCCTGGCGCCGCTGCAAGGGCCGTTGCGAGAGTTGCAGCACGCTATTTGCCGGCAAATTCAAACATTACGACCACATCAATCCGGTCGTGTTCTCGCATGATGCGTCGTTGGAAAACTGTCAGGTGCTCTGCATCGAATGCCACACCCGCAAGACCGGGGAGGAAGACATCCCGACCATTGCCAAGTCCAATCGCGTCCTGATGCGTGAAGCCGGCCTGACTAAGAGCGGCAGCATCCGCACATGGAGGTCACGATGATTAAATGCGCCAAGTGCCGTTCGCCAGCCGATACGGTCTGCATGCGGGATTATTGCCCGCAAGGTATCGCGATTATGCGCAAGGGCTTTAGCGAGATCATGCCTGAATTGGAGCGCACCTGTCACACCCCCGAAGATTGGCGTGCCGCGGCCGAGGCAATGCTTCGGACATTGCGAGAAAGCTAAAGCCATGACCGACATCGTCCAACATCTGCGCGGAGAGTTGCCAAACAATGGCACCAAGGATTTGTTGCAGGAGGCCGCCGAAGAAATCGCGCGGCTGCGCGAGAGTTGCATAAAGATCGCTCTGGACAAGGATGTAATAATCGAGCGGCTGCGGGCGCAGGTTAAGACGCTGAGTGATGATCTGCGGTTGGCGTGGCGCAGAGAGGATGCTGAGATCGCCCGCCGCGTCCTGGAGCCAAAGCCATGACCGTTCTCTGGATCGGCCTTGGTTTTGTTGGCGGCTTCGTCGCATTCCCAGTCACGTTATTCCTACTGCGTGACGTTCTTCCGCCCACTCTGTTTACGCCGAGCGATTGGTAGGAGCCAAAGCCATGAGCGACATTGTCGAGCGGCTGCGCGCCAAAGGATTGCCTCCTCCCGAAATACTGCAGGAGGCCGCCGACACGATCGAGAATTTGCGATTTGCAGTTTTCACCTTGGACGAAATAAACGACCGTCTGCGAACAGCGTTGCAAGCGATGCTGGATGGCGAATGGAATGCCGTACAGATGGCCGCCCGCGCACTGGAGCCACAGCCATGACCATGAGTTTCGCCGGCGGTACACACCTCAACCGACCGGCGGAAGGCGCCGCCCCGTCCATTGCTCCACTTTGAATGGGGCGGCGCTTGAATTGAGGCCAACATGACCGACCGTCTCGCCTACCGCGTCCCCGAGGTCTGCGCCATGCTGGGCATCAGTCGCTCGACGCTCTACCGGCGGGTAAAGACAGGCAACCTCACCATTCACAAGCTGGGGACAGTCTCATTGATCAAACGGGGGGATGTGGAGTTACTGCTACGAAAGCCCGTCCATGTTCTTGTCCATGTTTCTGCGCGCGCTGGAACGCGATAGACAGGACAAGGATAAGACGGTCTTCTGCGACATCAACGGTCTGAAACCGTTGATGAAAATTGACACAGCGTGAGACGGCATGACACTTGCAGAAACGCCACTGTGGCCCACTGAGTTGAAAATACTCTCCCTTGAAATCACGGGATTATTTCGATTTTTACCAATCCTGTCCATGTTCCCGTCCATGTTCGAACGGGCACAGCCATGATCCCGCGCTGGGCGCCTGCCCTCGGCTGGCTGCTGTTCATGGTGGCAGCCGGGACGCTGCTGGCGATCGTCCTGACCGGCTGTCAGGCGCCGCTGCGATGACCGGCGATGCGGTCGTGGTGGTGACCGCGATCGGCGTGCTGCTGCTGGCGCTGCTGGGAGCGGCGCTGGTTAGCTGGTGGGTGTGGCAGGGCGGTAGGGATACGTGACGGTTACCTCGTCGTCAGTTCCGACGCCAAGGCTGTCTGCCAACCCCGGAGAGAGGTCCGCCGCGCGCCCGGTCTGCTCCTCATGCGGCCCCCAATCGGCAACGTGGGCCAGCCGCATGACGCCGGTTTCCGCGTTGGTGACCATCGCCATTTGCGGACCTCGCAGCATTTCCTTGGGCGTGACATCGTAGTCCCATCTGCACGCCAAATAGAATACCGAAGGATCAAGCCGCCGCGCCATCCCGGTTGTGCCGCTTGGCTGGCGCTCCAACATGAGCCATGGGCACTCGTCTGGCGAAAACCACATGGCCAAGCCTTCGCTCGGGCTAACGCCGGTATCGTCGGGACCGCCAAAGGTCGAGCACGTTCCAGATGCCGCGAACAGCACATCGCTCGGTGGCTCGGGCTCGGGCCCGGGGCTCGGGTTGCTGTCCTCGCCGGAAATCGCGTCGGCAATGGCACTGCAGATCAGGTCGTAATTCTCGGCGTAGATGTCGCAGTCGGCGCGGCTGTCCACGAAGCAAGTCTCGATCAGGATCGCCGGTTCCTCGGTGCCATTGAGAAACGCCAGATCCGTCCTTTTTTTCGGGCCTCTATTGATAAGCCCAGAGGCATCGCAAATCCGATCGACCACCTCGTCGGCGATTTCCATCCCGGTTGACGAGACGTAAAGCACTTCACAGCCCATGGGCTTGCTGGTGGTCTGGTAGGCATTGAAATGGACGGAGATATCTAAATCCCGGGTCTTAGAATTATGGAAATCAACAATCCGGTCAAGATTTTCCGATTGGCTGTCGCTCACGTCGTCATGATAGGTGGTCACCTCCACCCCGCTCTCGCGCAAGGCGTCGGCCACGCTCTCGACCACCAGGCGGGCCTCGTCCACTTCATCGATATAGCCGGAGGCTCCGCGGATATGCTTGCCATGGCCGGACGAGATGACGACCCTCACGGTGCAAACCCTCCCAACAGCCGTACCCGCAATTCATTGGTGCCCGCCGGGGCCGTCCCGGCTACATCAATTGCAACCGCGAACTCGCGCAATTCCGGCTGCACCACCGGACGCTCGCGCGTGCCGGAGCGGAATTTGACGAAACCGGTGGACAGCCGCATGCCGATGATGCCGGTGCCGGCGATCACCCGAAACATAAGCTCGGTGCCGTCAGGCTGGAAAATGTCGTTGTACATGATCCCGTCGGACGACGTTTGAAAAGTGATGGTGTCGCCGACGAAATTGCCCGGCATGGTGATCTTGACGATCGGCCCGGCGCTGCAATCGATGCCGGCGCTCAAGCTGTCACCAGCCTGGATGATCGGGCCATTCAAAATGGTCAGCGGCATTGTCATTTCTCCGGTGGACAGGTGGGCGGGTCCCAAGCGAACGCTAGTTTCCTTGCTCGAACATGTGCATTAACTGCATTGGTTGTCCCAACCTGGGCGCGCTGGGGCTGCGAATTCTGCGGGTCTTTCGTCCAGACATCGAACAGATGGGACATTGAACTTACCAACCCCTGATCAATGCCATCGAACACCAGCTGCCGTACCCGCTCCCGCTCGGTTGGATCAACGCAGTCGTAAGAGACTTTGGACGCGGCTTCGCGCTCGAAAAACGACAGCAACAGCATCGTGCCGGCGATGGTGAAGATCATTACAAAGAGGCCAAGAAACCTCTGCTGATCCATCTAGTGCCGCCAGGACGGAAACCGCATGGAACCACCACCCGCAAGCGCCGTGATCAACGCGATTAGCGCAAGCAGTAGGACAATGACCCAAATGCCCTGCTTTATCTTCTCGGGGATCGGCGTCACAAACTGCTCGATCACCCAGATTGCCAGCCAAATTATGCCGGCAAGGATGATCAACCCGATTAGAAACCAAAGAACGTTGACTGCAATATCAATCATGTTAGGCTCCTTTTCATGGATGCCGATCTATTGAAGACATTGCTCAGGTACGAGCCCAACACTGGCTTGTTCACTTGGAAACAATCCACCAGTAAAAAACCAATCGTTGGCACCGTGGCCGGAACACTCCACCCCCACGGATACATTCGCATCAACATCAAAGGAAAAATGTACTACGCGCACCGCCTGGCATGGTTGTTTGCGTATGGCGAATTGCCACTTCCAGAGATTGACCACATCGATGGTGATCCTGCTAACAACAGGATCAACAATCTTCGGCTTGCTACCCATGCGCAGAATGCAGCCAATGCCCCCAGACGCCGCACAAATACTAGCGGTCTAAAGGGAGTTAACCGCCATCAAGGACGCTGGATGGCTCGAATTCAAAACAACAACATTAAATACAATCTCGGCATGTTTGACACAGCCGAGGAAGCATATGCGGCATACGTTGCCGCCGCTCAGAAACTCCATGGCAAATTTTCCCGGCTGTGAACGCCTATGGCCATTTCCACCATTGCAGTCTCCTGTGCCTATTGCTGGTTAAGCAGATCGATCAACGATGGCGTGCTGCTGATTACCGCCCCTTGTGCCGGACCCGGACCCAGATTGAGCGTCGGCCCCATAGGCCCGCCGGTGCCCATCTGAGTTGCCAGCGGCGAGCGCGCCGCCGTCATGCGCGAGAGCATTTCGGCGCGGTTACGCATCATGGCGTTGGACAGTCGCCGCGCGCCATAGCCGGCACCGACCGCCGCGGCGTAGCGCGGATCACCCGTCGCGTAGGCCGTAGCGAGCCCGGCCCCTGCCATGATCCCATGGCCACCACCCAAGGCATTACCGACCAGCCGCAACATATTCGGAAACGATGTGCCTCGGCTGGCTACTCGTATGCGATTGATTTCCTGCTTGTTGAAGCCTTCTTTTTTAGCCGGGGAAATCCCCTTATTGTTGGGGCGGATGAAGTTCTTTAGTTCCCGCCGATAGGCATTCTCGACATTCATGCCGGAATTTGCTGCCGCCGCTGCATTCTCAGCACGCTGGCGGATGGCATCCATTGCCCGCAGGCGAAATTCCGCCGCCGCATTGGCGCGGGTTTCCGTTGCCAAAGCAGAAACGGCCTTGGCGTCGCCTTTCAGCAGATCAGCCTGATTGATATTAGAGAAATAATCGTCGAGGCCGCGCATGGCATCGCGCGCCGCCTTCTGCTCGGTGGGGTTATTGTAATTACGAGCGACCGCGCCGAGATTGCGGCGCAGAGCATCAATATCATCGAATTTTACGCCGGAGCTTAACCCCGTGAGCGGAGACATAATCCCCTTGTTTGCGGCGTCGTCTAGCAGTCCGCTGACCGTGGGCGACACATTGGGATGAACCTCTGCATCAACCCTGACCCGGTTGATGGCGCTCTGCATGGCCTGCGGCTTGATTTCCAAGTCAGCGGCACGCAATGCGCTGTAGCCAGCATCAACCGCCGGCTTCAAATCCTCGGCCACGGGGGCACCTAGATAGCTTCTTGCATTCCGCCCTATGCGGCCGGCTATTCCTCCCACAATCGGGAGAGCCGCACCAAGTCCACCGCCGACCTCGGCCGCCATGGTAGGGTCTTCCCCCCGCGCCAAGGCATCTGCAGCCGAAACGCCGGCCCCTGATAGCCCGCCGGCCACGACCCTTTGTCCGAGCGTGCCGGCCCCGCCGAGCACACGGGCACCAAGCGCCGTCGCCCCGAGCGGGGCCAGTGCCGCCGACCCGCCGGCAACCTGCAACGCCGTCGAGGCAATCGGGCTGTCTTTTTCGGCTTGGGCATAGTCGGCCTGTCGCTTGGGGAGATTAGCGGCGTAGCGTTCTCCCCAGGTCGCTCCCTTCTCGCCCACGCCAGTCAACGGATGCGCCGCGGCGCGGATCGCTGCCTCGGCCTGCGGGATGTAGGCCCCAAGAACCGGAATGCCGCGCAGCGCCATGCCGGCGGTGACATCCTCGGCCTCGCGCGGCACGGTCCAATCGTCCGCGCCAGCCTTTGGCGGCCCTTGCGGAGCATCGGGCACAAACCAATCGTCGGCCATTAGATCGGCCTCCCGGCTGCATCCACGATCGTTCCATCAGGCAATTTCCACTGGTTGCGACTTGGGCTGTAATAGGAACCCTGCGGCACGTTGGCCGGTCGCTGCGGGGCCGATCCGCCACGGCCCGCAGTTGGTGGTGCCCCGCTAGAGGTCGCTTCGGTGGCGGCAGCAGTCGGCGGTTTGCCTATCGCTTCATGCGCGGCCTTCCGGCGGTCGATGAGATCGCGAGGAACGCCGCCGCGACCGCGAAAAGCCTCCTGCTCCCTTCGGGTTAATTCATCCTGCAGTTGGTCGAACTTGGACAGCGCCCCCTTCGCGCTGTCAGTTGGTTGGATTTCATATCGCTCAACGTATTTCTGCGCCTCTGCGATGCCCATGCCGGCGCCGGTCAATGCGCGCAGCAGGGCCTCGGTCCCTGATTTCACCTTGCGGGCCACCTCACCTTGCTCGCCCGCATTGAAATAAGTCATCACCTTGCCGGTGAGGCTATCAGTGGCCATTCCGCTTGCGATTTTCGCTCGGATGGCTGGGGCTTCATCAAGAAACTTGCCACCCATGGCAATCGCTGCCGCCGTTTCAGCCGGTAGCGGCTTGCCCTCCTCGTTAAGTGCGCCGCCGCCTGCAATCCAGTTCCTTGTTTTTGGATCGGCGGGGTCCATTCCCAGGGATTTGGCAATGGTCTGCCGCTGCTCGGCCTGCGCCGCAAGATTGCCCTCGGATTTCGAGGAATAGAATTGCTTGGCAAATTGCGTGTGTTCCGGCGTGCCGGGTATCAGGTTGAGATCGCGCGCCGCGCGGGTAAATTCAGTCGGCGCATTAGCCGGGTCGCTGCGGTTGAATTGCCGCTCCTTCAAGTCACGATCCAACAACGCCTGTTCGCGGTTGAACTTGTCCATGGCCGCTTGCCGGCCTTCCTGCACCTTCTGATGCTTGAGTTGCGCCTGCATGTAGCCTTGCCGGGCGTCCAACGCGGAACCCTGCTGATAGCCCTGCAGCGCATCAGTCCACGCACTGCCCACCGGCGCACCCACCGCCAGGCTGCGCGGCTGCATCATCCCCATCCCGAGCCCGATCAGGGAATTGTAATGCCCGCCCAGCGCACCCGCAAAATCGGTCGGCTGTCCCATTGCATCCCGTGGCTGGAACATATCCATCAGGCTGTTTGGCATCGTCTATCTCCTCACAGCATTCCGAGCAGGCCGCCGCCGAGGGCTCCAATGCCCGCACCCGCCGGCCCGCCGAACGAGCCGCCAATGCCGGCTCCTGCGGCCGCGCCGCCAAACAGCTTTTGCAGCGTGGATGGCTGTTGAATGGGGCTGGTGGTGAGTGATGTCCCGCCCAGTGCACCAGCACCGCCGGCAACGGCATTGAGCCGCGCAACCTGTTCCCATGGATAGGCTTGCTGGGCGTTGTACAGTTTGATCTGATCGTTGAGCTGCGCCTGCGCGCGGTCCTGATTATACTGCCCCGTCGCCAGCAGTTGTTGCGCGGGCCCGTATTGCGCCGCCTCCAGCGTGGGCTGCAGTTGCGCCCATTGCCCTGCACGCTGCAGGCCGCCCTCGGCAATTCCCTGCATCTGCTGCTGCCGGCGGGCGTAGTCCTGCGCCAGTACCGGGTCGGCACTTTCCGCCAGCGCCCGCGACATCACGTCGGTATGAGCACCGGAGCCATAGCGACCGGCACCGCTCATGCTGGAATTGACGCGGTCGCCAATGCGGCGATTGCTGGTATCCAGCATCGACTGTAGGTACGGATTTTGATCGCCTTGCGCCTGCTGATAGAGCGATCTTAATTCAGGGCTCAGACCCTGGTTTTGGATCATGTTGGTGGCAAGACCCTGCGCCGCCTGATTGCCGACGGTGCCGCCATAACCTTGATTATAGGCGGTGGTCGCCATTCCCGTTAGCCCCATCGATAAGGTTGGGTCCAACGGTGCCTGCGTTTGCCCGGTGTAAGGTTGATATCCCACGTTGCCGGCCTGCAAATTCGCCGCCGTGTCGATGGCCGTCCCTAATGCTGGCTGCGCGCGGGCCCACGGGTCTTTGGTCTGCTGCGTTTGCTGCGTGACAGGCTGTTGGCTGCTGCTGCCCATGGTTCACCTCAGAGATTTGGTCATTTCAATGTGTGTCAGCTTGTAGCCGTTGGCCTCAAGCAGCCGTTGCCAGCCGCGCCGGCACAATGGCCGGCATTCGACAACACCGGCATCACGCAGCAGTTGCTCAAGTTCCCCGAGCAGATGTTGCCATTGCTTGCGGCCGGTGCCAGCCATCCAGATCCATTCGGCAATCAGATCAGCGTCGCGATAGTGCAGACGAATACCCACCAGCGCAGTTGCGCGTTGGGTATCGTCATCCCACACCAGCGCCAGCCGCACCTCCTTGTTCATGATGCGGTTGAACAGGGTTTGCACCGACTCCTTGGTGCGCCGCGCAATCATCGGCAGGAACGGCAACCAGTGCAGCGCCGTGTCCTTGAGCGCGGTGTCATCAATCGGGATCGGAATGAGGCGCATCACGCCTTCGCTTCTAGTGCCTCGATCCGTTGCAGCAGTTCCTTGATGCAGTTCACCAGCGCAAAGGTCAGCGCGGTCGTGCTCAGTGTTCGTACGTCGTTCACAGCGGCACCGTCGATATAGCCGTCGTGCGCCGTCACCATTTCCGGCATGACCTGCTCGGTTTCCTGCGCCACCAGCCCGACGAATTCTGTTGCCCTAGTTGCGGCGCTGTAATTGGGCGAACTCTTGTATGGCACCGTTTCGCCGGCGATAGGCGCCAAGGGCGTGTCGTTGCCCTTGTAGCTATAGCGCACTGGCTGCAATTGCGTCACCTCGGCTAGGCCGGCGCTGTAGTTGCCGATGACATTCTTGGCCCGCGCATCGGAATAAGCATCCCAGGCGCCGCCGCCGGGCTTAAATCCGGTGCCGACGAAAACGGTAAAATGGCCGGTATTGCCGTCAATTCCCATCAAATTGTCAGTCAGCGCTCCGGTCGTATTGGCATGCCCGAATGTAATGCTACCGCTGGCACTTTGTATGCCCATGACGGCCGTTCCGATATCCCACAACGTAAGTTGTGGGACGGAACCACGCAGGAAGCAATTGCCGTTCTCGGAATAAAAATCGCCACTCGTCGCAATGTTGCCGCCGGTGATGGAAACCCCGGACCCGTAGAATGTTCCCAGCGCACTGACATTGCCGCTGCTATCAAAGACGCAAGCATTCGTTGGGAAACTCCATCCGCCGATCGCAATCTGATTGCTGGCATTCATCCCAATCTGACAAGCAAGAACGCCGGTTCGATGGAAGCCGATGTTTGGTTCGCTTGTGGATTGAACCGTAATAGTCGGAACTTGAGTTGTTTGATGAATGGTCCCGGCGCCGATGAAAGTTGTCTCGCCAGTGACAGCCAAATCTCCAGTAATGGTGCCGCCTGTAGTATTCAGCTTTTCCTTGCCATCCGCCGCCAAAATCCAATTGGTGCCGTCATAGATGACCTCGATGTAACCCCCGGCGACAATCTCGCCACCAATGAGATCCGCACCCGCTTTGTTCTTGACGGGGGATGCTGCAATCCCGTCCATGCTCAATGTGGTGGTGCCGGTATTGGTCAACAGTGGGCCAACCTTCAACAAGGCCCGCAGCCCGGTCGGCACAACGGTATAGCCAACACCGGACGCGAACGTCTGCGCGTTGGCGGTGCCGCTGGTGACGATGGTGCCCTTGAGCAGATCGCGGAATTTGGCCACCGCCGCCATCGAACTGCGCGAACTGTCGTTGACTGCCGCACGTGCCATGCCCTCGCGCCAGTTGATCGACGTATCGGCATCGTCATTATTGGCCGCCGTCGTTGACCATGAGTAGATATCTTCGCCGGGCATGATGCGATCCCTTAACTAAAGATTTCTGTGGCGCGCGTTTCGGAGATTAGACCATCTGCAACAAGCGAAGTGCGAAGCGTAGTCACTTTTTTCTTGTTCAAGTTGATAACCGGATCGGACACCACAACATCCCAATTCTTGGCGTTGCCGCCGGTCTGCCGATAGACTTCCGCGTGGATGGCTCGGTACTCCGCATTGGTAAACCGCCCGATGAACTCGCTACTTGCTACCCCCGACTTTGGATTGATCGGAATTGTCGCGATGACGTTATTGCCCGCGTCGATCTGTGGCTGTGTTGCCCCTGGCCCAGACACCCACGTCCAAGTCGAGCGGTCATCTTCCTTGCCAACAGTACATGAGGTTATAGGGCTGACCTCGGCGAGGGCTTCATACAGTGTTCCCGCGTCCATATCAGTATCTCATATAACAGGTGAACAGCAGATTTGCTGCAGTTACTACTGTGATATTTCCACCCGTCGCCTGTTCATTCACAGAGAGGAAATGTGCCCCTAACTGCGGTCCCAAGGTATACTTAACCCCCACATCAGCAGCAGTTGCTCCGGTCAAATGTGAACTAAGGGAACTTCCGGTTAAACCGGAGGCCGTATCAAGACCAAATCCAAGCCTATAGGAAGAACCTGTAGTTGCGGTGTAAACACCGCTTAGATTGACCAGCATGGTATCGTCTTGCAGACCCGCAACATAATTTATACGAGCAGTACTTGATCCATTGAGCGATTGAATGGCACCAGCTACACAAACGTAGCTCGCAGTGCTAAAAAGACCATTAAGCCTGCCAGAAACCCTGTTATAGGCATTCCACAGATGACATGTTGGACTAGAGGAAATCATATCACTCGATATGCTGAAATCGAGTTGTGACGACGCATTACTCCGCGTCGTTCCAACATATGTTCCCCGCTGCGCCGCAGGACCATTGGTGATCGAAACATTGTTGAGCAGAATACCGTTGACCCTGACCAATGCCGTACCCGCTGATCGGGCCGTGTCACTTGTCCAGTCCGGTCCATGCCCTACGCGAACCGTCCCGGCATCATTCCACACAAACCAATCGTTCACCTTGGATGCACCGATAGCGGCAGGGCTTTTCGTTGTGTCAGTAGTGGCAGCACTCAACTCCGCAAATGCTGTCATCACCATGCTTGTGCCGTTGTAGATCGGCACCTGATTGCCAACATAGGGCGTGTAATAAAGGGTGGTCGCGGCCAATGATGCCGTTATCATAACAGGTGTGGCCGTCTGTAATGTCAGCCGTCCTTGTGGTGGAAACTGCACGCCGGTATCTGCGAGCACAGTCCCCGCCTCAACGCCTTGGATTGTAGTCGCAGTGACCCACTTCGCGTATTGGCCAGCCGTGGGCGTGCCGGAGTTACTGACGTTGCCGCCGCCAACAGCAGTTGCCTTTGCCTGCCCCGCCGTCGAAAAATCCCACGTCACCGTCGCGGTGTTGGTCAGCACCCGCTCGGCGGTCAGCGTGGCGTCGGCCGCTGCCGTGACGTATTGCGCCGTCGTAGGAGCACTACCGCCGCCAGCAGCAGCAATAGCATCCGCCACAAACTTTGCATCCACGGCGCCGATAGCGTTGCGCGCCGTAAGCGGATCGCGCGCCTGATCGAACTTGTTGCGGAATGGGACGCGCTCTGGTGGCTCTCGTGCCGGATACCACCATTGATCCGACATGGTCAGTAACCCTCGCCGTCAGGCTGGGCCTCCACTGCCACGCCCATGGCGTAGGTCCACGTTGCTGCGTGCGGCACCTGTACCCGGAAGCGATGCAGCCGCGAGGATGAATACACCGCCGCGGATCCCGTGCTTTCCACGCCTTGCGGATTGCCCCAGGTGGTGCCGTCCTGCAGCCGCTCGCGTTCGCCGATCGTCACTTGCAGGCCGGGCGCCGGGGTTGCCGTGGCTAGGGCATCCACCATCGGATAGGCCGAAGACACGAATGTGCGCCGCGGCTGTGACAGATGCACCTCGCCGGTTTCCACCGTGGCGGCGAGCGGCGGCCCGTCGAGAAAACACAGAATGCCGTTGATGTCGATCCCGGCCGGCACCGGACGACCCCCGATATAGGCGACGCTGTCGAGCGACGGTGCGACACTATCAAGCGGCGGATCGAGCGGATCGCCGGGCACGTCGGTGTCGAGGTCGAATTCGGCCGACGCCAACGTGCTCCACGCCTGCGCCGCCTGCGTCGAGTAGGTCCACTTATTGAGCGACCAATCGAAAATGATCACCCGATCATAGTTGGTAGCGGCGCTGTTGGAATAGAATGCCCACATCACATGCGGCTTGCGCGGATCGGCAAAGGCGAATGTCTCGCTGCGCCGCCCCGGATCACTGTGGTCGAGATACCACTGATTGACGATATGATCGCCGATCGCCGGGGTCGGCGCCCCGATGCCATAGAAGCCGTCTTCCGACACCAGAAACACAATACCGCGGGTGAACAGGAACCCATACTTACCCGCGCATCCCTTTTCGCGCTCGATCCGGCTGAATGAAAAGATCGTGGTGGTGTCTCCGGGCAGGAATTGCATTGTACGAAGCGATCGGTCCTGAATGACAAACCCGACCTCGCCGCCGCAGACGCCAAACACTGGGCCGCCATCTGGGAATTCCTGCATGTCTCCCAGATTTGTCCCGATGATCCACTCGGTCGGGTTGTTGATGCTCGACCACTGAATGACGCGCCGGTTGCCGACCAACCCGGACAGCACCAGAAAATCACCGATCACTGCTACGCTAGTGGCATGCGGGGGCGAGCCGGCAGTGGCTGCAAAATTCGTCCCGCTATCTACGTTGATCGACTGCAGCGCATCACCGATGTGGGTGGCGTAGAGGCTTGTTCCGAACTGTGCGAACGACCATCGGTCGCCATCCGCCATGTTATAGGCGCCGCCGACCGTGCGAGAGACATCCACCCAAGCCGAGCCGTTCCAGCGATAGAGGTGAGTGGCCGTGCCGGCATAGATCACATAGGAGCCGGTGGCAGTGCGGGCGAACGTCAGCCCGCGCGCCGGCGCCGGTAGTGCCGTCGTAGTGATCGGCGCCAGCCCCGGGAATGGCAGATAGGCGTTAGGCCCTGGAAACACGTTCTCGGCAATGGCCGCAAACTGCACGTCGAGCAGCGCAACGTCCGGCCGCCATTCGCCGAACGGAATGGGTTTGTCGGGCAGCATCAGTCTGGCCCCAGAACACGGCGGCGCAACGCGCCGATTTGCGCCTGCATGGCAGCGTATTCTCGCAACGCCGCAACGTCGCGAGTGATCAGCCGCTCGCCGTCCCGGCGTAGCGTGAACGAGCCATTGCGCTTGGCGCCCTCCAGCATGCGCGGCGTGTGATAGAGGATCACCACTTGCGAGCCGTTCTCGCGCAAAAGCTCGAGGCTCCGCTCCGACAGCGGAATATCGCCGAGTTCGTGCCCATCGGGATCGAAGATCATCAGAAATACTCCGCGGTCCTGACCGTGGGGCTGGTGGCGCCGGTGGTGAGCGCATAGCGATTGATAATTTCCTGAAACACCTCGTCGCGCCGCGCCTTGTAGAGTTGCGCCAATTCCTGATTGCGACTGAGCGCGGCACTCTCCGTAATCAGCCCGAACAGGTAGGCGTTGGGATATTCAGTCAGCAGCCAGTTGGTGTTGAGGTCGCTTCCGAGCAGTGTCGGGATTTTCTGGTAGTAGTGGAATTCATAGGCATCGGCGCTGTCATTCATCGGCCGCACCTTGAACGTATCGCCTTCGATGGTGAACAGCGGCGGGCGGCGGTTGTGCTGCGTCGCCGGTAGGTAGGCCGGGTGAACGTAGTCCAGTTCATCAATATAAGGCGTCGCCGTTGGCTTGACGGTGCGCCAAACCAGATAATCAGCCGGCAGGGCTACCTCACCATTGACCGTGGTGAGCAACGCCATTCCCTCCATCGGCAGCACCCGCAGCCGACTATTGGCGTCCGCTTCAAACAAGGATGTGAGATTGTCGTAACGCGCGGTGAACCGCTGGTGGAACAGGTAGGCCGACACCTCGGCTTTAAGATCGCCGTAATTACTGATCGCCATTGATCCTCACCTTCGGCGGCCGGCCGCGCTTGCGCTTGAGAGGTGGATCGTTGGTCCATGTCTCGGGCATAATCGCGGGCGGATCGTCAAAAAAACTCACGTCCGTTTCCACCTTGAAGAACGGGCTATTTCGCGCCTTGCCGAGCATGTACGGGTCATCGATCTCGACCGGAACGCCCACCGGGAACGTGACATCGTTCCAGAGGCATTCGGCGTCGCCTAGCCAAGTGATCCTGGCCATGATCAGAACCCCGGTTTGACGAAACTCACCGCCACAATCACATCGCCCGCGGTCGCCGCACCTGTCGTGCCAATCCAGATATCGGTATCGCTCGCCAGCGGCATCGCGACGGTCGCGGAGGGAACGAGGTTTTCCGATCCCGCCGCTTCCGCCAGCACTGCATTTAAGTTGCCGTTGGTGCCGACCAGGGCGGCGGTAGTGCCAACGCCCAGCACCGGCGTTCCACCGGTAACCGCCGTTACCACCCGCGACGAAATCGTGGTGATGACGCATCCCGCCGGAATGCGACCGATCTTGGTGGCGGCGGGGGTGTCGGCTGCGGTCAGCGTATGCCGGCCGCAGACGACTTGGATGCCCGTATTCCCGACATCGCGAACGGGTAGATTGCTGTCAAACAGTGAGGGCATGGTCTATTCCTTTCGCGAAGCCGGGTAACAGTTAGTCGGACGCCGATGCAAAGAAGCCGGTGGCGACGCCCCATTGCTTCAGTGCAGTGCCTGCCTTTGGCACTTTGGCAAACATCTTGCCGACGCCGTAGGCTGCTTCAATTCCAGAGCCGGTAATGAAGCCATAGTCATCTTCTTTTCTGAATGTGGGCTTCGCCATCTGACCGTATGCGATGACTGCGGCTTGCTGGCCGCAGAGAAACACCGGCTCAACGCGAGCTGAGGCCGCGCCTGCGGTGAGCAGGTTCGTCCATGTTGAGGTAACAAACCCGCTGATCTCTGGAACGAGGCGAACGATCACCCCGTCGTAGAGCTGATCGCCGTCTTGAAATAGCGGGTTATTTGGTGCGCCGTAGGTGCCCATATTCTCACGCGGGCGCGCATCCTTGTTCACGGTCGCGAGATCAATTTTTAGATCCCGGAACGTATTCAACCCGGCAAAGGCAACGTAATATTCATAACCATCCTTTGTCCTATACGGACGGATGCGAGGATTGGCACCCATCGCGACGCGCTTGAGCAGCGACAGGTTGGCACCCGTGCATTTGTCTGCGGTGGTGTCCACGTTAACCAGCGACGCCGTATGGTCGGTCGCCACCGCTGACGCAACACGGTTGGCGGTAGACGCACCGAACAGCACGCGGTCAGAGTTGTCAGTCTGCCACTGGCCTTTTTGGGTTGCGGTCGAACTCTCATACAAGATGCCGTTGACGCGAACACCAGCCGCCGGTTGGCTTTCAGACGGGAGAGCCATGAGCGCCTTGATGATCTCGTCGCGGGTCAGTTCCATGAGCCAATCAGTCAGCAGCGGCTTGGCCTCGCCGAAGGTGTCGGCACTGTCCTTCTGCTGCTCGGCCTTGGTGGTCACGACGGCGTTGCGTGCCCATTCTAGCCATATGCGGTAGCCGTAGTCTTCAATAGCTTCTTCTGCGTTAACCAGGGCACCGGTAGAAACACCGGCACCGACGAGCCGCCGGACCAGTGGGATATTCATTGTTTCGCCGCCGGATTTAAGCTCCATGCGCCGGCGGATGATGCTGTTGATGTCCTCGCCCATATAGGGCGAGAACATATTTTCCCTGACCCATTCGCGATTGATCTGCTGGGTAAATTTTATCAACTTATTGTTGGTCTGGATCGTACTGGTGGCCATGGCCACATCCTTTCTGTGCTATGGCCACAGCCGTCCGGGCAACAAAAAACCCGCCTCGATGGGCGGGTGCTTCGTGTCGGACAGGTAATGCGGCCGGGACTATTTGATCGCGTAGTTGAACAAGCTTTCGCTGCTCAGGTCGCCAAGCTCGACGCCACGGCCCGACGATGACGGAACGGACGAGAGCGAAGGCGGAAGCGACACGTTGGGCGGATTACCAGAGCCGTTTTGCTGCTGCTGTGCCGCGTACTTCTGGCGAAGGTGTTGCGCCATCGCCTCTTGTACTTT
>Ga0157376_10000906_pt1 | contig 19309 bp, 12 predicted proteins | sample M45metaG_FD_121801 | JGI IMG/M metagenome (GOLD analysis project Ga0157376, IMG submission 121801) | Miscanthus rhizosphere microbial communities from Kellogg Biological Station, Michigan, USA - M4-5 metaG | ecosystem: Host-associated > Plants > Roots > Rhizosphere > Soil | place: USA: Michigan... | reverse complement strand
TGAAAGTAAAGCCCGATCGAATGAGCCGGAGGCTGGGCGGTGGAGCCGCTACCGGTGTTGAACGTTAATTCCTGAACGGCGCCGGGAGTGGCCAAGCCTTGGGGATAGGTGATCGGGTCGCCGAGGATTGTGGATGGATTATCCCAGAAGGTGGCTTGGTATCCATTCGCTCCAAAGAAGAACGAACCACCGAGCTTGGCAAGGTAGATGTAGTTGGCGCCGAAGTGCATGTTGTGCTTACCGAGGGTCAAAGTAAAGTCGTCACGAAACTGATATTTACGAATGAAAGTTTCCTGCGGTACGTTCACGTTTTGGCCGACTTCCACTTCCGGAGCTCCACCGCCACACCCTGGATTGGGCTTGAAACAGATTTCCGGGTTGACGGCTGTACCGCCGTCTTCGGTTGGCAGCGAAAAACTGCGGCTCGGCGAGGGCAAAATGCCATTGAAAAAGTCCTGAAACTGTACACCGAACGTGTTGATCTTGTTCGGCGAGATCACATAGTTGTGGCTGACAACGAGGCTGTGAAATTGGTTGACGTCACTGTTTGTCTGCGAAAGGTCGGTGACAAAAGGGCTGCCCAGTTGGTCGTTGGGATTGGTCCACTTCTCGCGCCCGTATCGGGCGGAGATAGCCTGCTTGTCGGTAATGTGCCAGTCCAATTTCACGGTCACGAGATCGTCGATGTAAGGGAACGGCAGCTGGCTAACCGGCGACGCAAGGTTTGAATCGACCGCAGCAAGAGCGCTCAGTTCTGCGAAGGCGTCCGGGTCCACTGCCAAATTGCCAGGTTCGCGCTTTTGTTCGAAGGCGCCGAAGAAAAACAACTTGTCTTTTTTCACAGGTCCGCCAACCGAGCCGCCATATTGATAGCGGTGGAATTTGGGGTTGGGACCTGTGGTCGTGAAAGGCTTCGAATTAAGACCGCTGTTCTGAAACAGGCCGAACAGCGTGCCGTGATAGTTGTTTGTTCCGGACTTTGAGACGACGTTAACGACCGCCCCGACGGCGCGGCCCGATTCGGCGGAATAGCGGTCAGTGACGACATTGAACTCCTGAATGCCTTCCATCGTGTAGTTCTGAACGATTCCGCCGATGACGTTGTCCTTGTTGTCGCCGCCATCCACGTTATAGTCGATGGCACGACCATCCGATCCGTTCACCGTCACATTTCCAGATCTTGTCTTGGTGGGATCAAAGTTCTCGGCGGGACGCACGCCGGGAATCAGGGTCATCAAACCAGCAAAATTGCGGTCTACCACCGGCAGCTGCTGCACTTCAAGCGGAGAAACGGAACCCTGGATTTCCGAGGAAGAGGATTGGATGAGAGGAGTCTCTTCCGTAACCTGGATCACCTCTGTGCCGGATCCGAGTTTCAGCGCGGCATCGAGGGTAAGCTTTTGGCCGACAGTCAGTTCAATTGGATCGAAAACAGAAGTCGCAAAGCCCTCTTTTGTGACCGTGAGCTTGTACGCGCCCGGCGTTAGCTGATTAAGCGAATAATCTCCGGTCTCGGAGGTCATCGTCTCGCGCGTCAAAGCCGTGTCCTTACTGGTGATCGTGACTCTGGCATTTCCGACCGCCAGCCCGTTTGGATCGGAAACGTGCCCGCGCACGTCTGCGGTCGTGACCTGGGCTGCCGGATTGACCGCCGGATTCATGAAAACAAGGGAAAAAATACAAACAAAACCAAGCTTCATGGACATTGCCCTACCTCCCTAAAGGTTTCCGTTCTCACGAGCAGGCACGGGCGCATGCCGTCCACACGCCGTCGCGCTTCGCACGTTTTACAGTTCTTTTCAGGAACCTACCGGAAGCCCACTTTGTTGAGGGCGAATCTAGCGCGGGGCCCGGCAGGTGTCAATTTGAAAGATTCCTGGCGCAAGACGAGCAAAAACAGAGCAAATACAAAAAAGAAATGGTCCTGCGGCTGGCAAAGGGATTTAGTTGAATTTTCTTCTAGCTAGATCGCGAATCGGCAATTTTATTTTTCAAGACCGCTGGTTTCAACCCAGCTTCCACAATTTAACTCCATTTGGCTCCAATTGACTCTGGGCGCGAACAGCAACGCCGTGAAAGCGCAAGACTTATGAATTGGGGATGCAATTTGATTCCCATCGCCCGCTCCAGCGAGGGAAGATCCGAACGCTCAAATTCATGTTGATTCGGTTGGCTCCGCTCGTCAGGTCATCGAGAGTTGCTGATCCTACCAGGAGGTTCATCTTTGGCAAAAACGACGCGAGCGCCGACGCTATGTCCGTGCGCGTGAAATCATCGTGTTTAAACAGCAAAGGTTCGTTCTTCGCTTGGCGTTGCGAATGCTAAAAACAGCAGATGTCGTCAGCCATGAAGTTGTTCCGGCAACGAAACTCGAGAGGAACGCTGGTAGCTCCTGCACGATCTTATCCCGCGGTTCGGTCTTTACGGCGGAGTAGCTGAAAATCCGTCACTCGGTCTAGCTGGACTCATCAGATTACTCTTCCTTCCTGCGGTTACCGAAGCCTAGACCTAACAGGAGTCAAAAATGAAAGACGAATCCGCCCCAGGTTCTTAGCTACAGAGGCTGGACAACATGGTCTCTACGTACGCCGCTTCTCTGGACAGCGTATGAAAGGCAGCCTCCAGCTTCTCTCTCTTGGCGTCGTCCTTCGGCAACTTCTCAATCACTGCTTGCATGCTGTTGAGCCGCTCGAGGATCGCGTTCATGTCATTGACGAGTATTTTTCGAGACTGCTCTACGGGGTCATTCATCTTGACAACCTCCGTGAGAGGATATCACCAGCGGGTGTGTGTCGGCATAGCGTTCCCGTGTAGGCCATGCCCGCGCATTTGGAATACTCTTGGAACGCCGCGGAGTGGTACTAAAGAAAGTTCCGGCTCAACGGCAGCCGTTTTGGAACGCCCCAATCCCGCCGCCCATAAGTGAAACGTCAGCGTGTGCTCGTTCGCATTAGGAAGGGGCCGTAGCGCGGCTGATCTCCATGGGAACTTGGAACCTCGCTGGGCCATAGCATGTGTGCCTTAGGAATGATTCCTCGGTCACAGTTTGAGCAGCAGAAGCGTTTTATTGATTGGGCTACTAGCAACTCAAAAAATCGTTAAGCAAGGAAGGCGCACCGCTATCGGAGTATGAGGAACAACGTGGGCGGGCAGACCATTCCCGTTTGTTAAAACCGCTCAATGTGTCGGATCGAAACGAACCGGATCGGTGACTAAGAGTCCTTTAGGTGATACCACGCCAAACCGGATTGTGCTCCCAGCCAACGGAAAGGCTCGTTCGGAATGTAATCCAGGCTCGCATTCAAAAAGGGATATGGCTTCCATAATTCCTCGCGGCCGGCCTCCAAATCGGCAATGATTCTCCCGAACACAGAGGTCAGATTCACGCCATGTCCGCTGTAGCCCAGCCCGTAGAAGATGTTGTTATGCCTTCCTGTGCGTCCCACTGAGGGTGACTCGTTCAGCGACCAGTCAACTACTCCGCCCCATGTCGCCTCGAATTTGATGCCCTCAAGCCCGGGGTAGAGTCGGACAAGCTCGCCCCGCAGCTGGGCGTAATGTGGGGCAGCGTCGTCTAGATCGCCAATCCCATTGTTGAAGAAGTAGCTGGGTCTCCCTCCGCCGATGTGGATACGATTGTCACGGGTGAGCCCGAGATATACGACCTCGGTCCGGCTATCATTGAACGCCAGTCGCGTCTGCCAGCCGATCTCGGCCAGCTGCTGCTCGCTTAACGGCGAAGTCATCGCTACGTATTCATGGACGGGCACAATTGAGTTTCGGAAATAACCAAGTCTTGATGTGAAGGCATTAGTTGCCAGCACCAAGGACTTTGCTTTTACAGTCAGTCCGGCCGTCGTGTGCACAAGGTGCTCGGGACCTTCCTCGATACTCGCCACAATCGTGTTTTCGTAAATTTCCGCACCCGCGGATTCCGCGGCTGCTTTCCACACGTGCACAAGCTTCATCGGATGGATATGTCCGCCGTTGGGGTCGAAGAAGGCCCCCTGGTATTGCCCAGTTCCGATTGCTCTGGTAACCCGTTGCTTGTTCCAGTATTCAACCGGAATCCCCACGGATCTGGCCGCCTGCACATACCCCTGCGCGGCTCTGGCCTCCTCAGAAGTGCTGAGCACTTGCAGAGCGCCGTTAGTTTCCAACTCGCAATCGATTCCGGTTGCGGCGCTGAGCTTCAACAATGCCTGGATGTTCTGGGCCGTCAGGTCGTAAATCCTTCTGTCGACCGCCGGATCGGCGCTGAGTCGCATATACCGGTCGTCGGTCATAGTCAGGACCATGGCGCCATTTCGTCCCGAGGCCCCGTTGCCGCAGCCCATGGCTTCGAGGACGACGACGCGCTTACGCGGGGAGATGCTGCGGATGTAGTAGGCAGTGGAAAGCCCGGTGAAGCCGCCGCCGAGCACCGCGACATCGACACCAATGTTTTCCGTCAACGGCGGGTTCTGGGGCGGTTGACTTCTCGCCCAATAGCTTCGATTAAGTTCGAACACCATCGGTTCACGCCAGATCCTTGGGGATATCTGGTTCAGGCCCGCGGCACCCAGTATCCCGCCGCTCCCAGCGAGGGCAGCCTTTTTTAAAAAGCGGCGGCGGTTCGAGCGCTCTTGCATTTGTGAACGTTGGAGTGCTTCAGGTTAAAGGTGCGTCAGGTACTCCTGCAAGATAATAAAACAGAGTGTGCGCTAGGCAAGTTGCGGATGTATTGTCGACTCCCCAGAACTTGTCGCTCCGACCCCTTCGCAAAGTCCCTCCATGAGAAGGCCGGTTGACCTTTCATCTTCTTCTTTCCGTGAATCAGTTCCCACTGAGCCAAGCCACCTCTGTCGCCATCCTTCCATCCGCACTCTTTGGTGAGCGATATTCGCTCGGTGCCAGTTAGGTGTTCTCGACCCAGTAGGTGCTGTGATCTTATAATCGACCTCTCCACCTTCCCAACCGCACAGCTCTGAGCGTTGCCGATCACGTACGAGCGACGCTCTTCCCTTCGGTCACATTTTGAACGACGCGATGCGGCGCGTTGACTTGCTGGTGGACGCGGCCTACCATGCCACTACGAGCAGGACCTCCTCCACATGGTTGGGCAAAGCGTAGGGCGGTATCAAATACTGTCAAAGCTCGGAGCCGGCGGCATGGGAGTCGTCTACCTGGCGCAGGACGGTCGCCTGGGGCGTCGGGTAGCCCTCAAGGTATTGCCCGCAGAATTCGCTCTCGATGACAATAGAGTGGCGCGCTTCGAATTAGAAGGGCGTGTGGTGGCCGCATTGAATCACCCGGGGATTGCGGTCTTGTACGAGATCGGCGAGATCGATAGCACTCGGTACCTGGCCATGGAATACGTGGAAGGCAAAGGCCTACATGAACAATGCGCCGCCGGGCCAATGTCGATGGAGCGTCTGGTCGACTACACCATCCAGATCGCGGATGCATTGGAGCACGCTCATCGACGAGGAGTCCTCCATCGCGACATCAAGCCGGCAAACATTATTGTCACACTCGAAGGGCGCGTAAAACTGCTCGACTTCGGGCTCGCCAGACTCTTAGAAGGCCAGGACGAGACTCGCTCAGCGTTGACAGCACCCGGCACATGGATGGGGACTCTGCAGTACTGCGCGCCGGAAGTGTTGCGTGGCTGGGAAGCCGACCAACGCAGTGACCTTTATAGCCTCGGTGTCGTACTTTACCAGATGGTTTGCGGGCAGTTGCCGTTTGAAGGTCTGCACGGGCACGCCCTTGTCAGCGCCATCCTCAGTGGACAGCCAAGGGGCGCAAAAAACAGCAATCCTCTCATCGGCGCGGACTTTCACAGTTTTATCATGCGCGCCATTGCTTCTGACCCTAATCAGCGACCGCAGAATGTTGCCGAATTTTCGAGGATTCTACGCGAAATTGCTCTCGGTTCGGTTCCCCAACAGAATGCCCTACAAGTGGCCCCGGTGCTCGCAGTGCTGGATTTCCAGAACATTACTAACGATCGCAGCGTGGACTGGCTTGGCACTGGTCTGGCAGAAACCCTCACTAGCGATCTGAAGAGGCTCAAGCTGGTGAAGATTGTCACTCGCGAGCGCGTCCAAGAAGCCGCGCAACGCCATCGCCTTGTGGGCGAAGGTCATTCCGACGTGGTCGAATTAGGAAAAGAACTAGGTGCGCATTGGGTCGTTCTGGGGAGCTATCAACGTTCGGGGGAAAGGCTCCGTATCCTGCCGCGCGTAGTAGAAGTAGCGACCGGCGAAGAGACAACAACTGTCAAAATAGATGGCTGTTGGGAACAGGTCTTTGCCTTACAGGATCGCGTTGTCGCGGACGTGCTGTCTGCTCTGGAGGTGAGGCTCGACAGCAGTGCCATGGAGCGCATTGCACCGCCGGAAACGCTGCATTTGGAAGCCTACGAACAATATGCCCAGGGCCGTCAGCGGTTAAACGAGTTCGGCAAAGAATCGCTGGAACGCGGGCGACAACATCTGGAAAGTGCTGTAGCCCTCGATCCGAACTATGCACTGGCGTATGCAGCCCTCGGCGGCACGCATGCTATGCGCTTCATTCACCGCACCGATCCGGCGGACCTCGTCCACGCTGCACGCTATTTGGAGCGCGCTATCGAGCTTGATCCCGAACTCGGCGAACCCTACCCATGGCTGACGTATTGCTACATGCGACAGGGAAAAGTTGAGCAGGCGATTCGTACTGGACACAAGGGAGTTGAGGCGCAGCCGGACTTGGTCCTGTCCCACTATTTCCTTGGGACATCCTATATGGTCGCAACCGAGCACGACGCGGCCGCTTGTCAATCGGCGGCCAGGCATTTCTTGGATGCTACGTTAACCGACCCTCGATGGGGAGCTGCCTGGCTTTGTCTTGGCGAGATTGCGCTGGCGTCCGGGGAATATGACACCGCAGAACAATTCCTGCTCAAGTGTCTCGGGGCGGAGCGCCGCGGTCCTGGGTTTGGATACTTTATTGGGGCGGAGATGCTTTTGGCAACGGTAATGCATCGAAGCGGGAATAATGGTCGAGCACGCGAAATTTATTCTGGATCCACAGCTTCGCTGGAATCCTGCGACCACGTCTACCGTGAGGCTATGCTGGCCTTGACCGCCTGCGGGCTTGGGCATTTGCTGGTGCGTGAAGGCCGCGCCGAGGCCGCTTTGACAGAATTCCGCCGGGCGTGCCGGCTCGTGAAAGAATATCCCCGTATGTTGGGCCGACAGCGTGTCCTTACACGCGCCTTGGTAGGGATGAGTCCGGTTTACGCCGCGCAGGGCGAGAATTCTCACGCACGCGAGTTGCTGGAATCGGCCGCGCAGTCCATGACAGAGATTGCTGGAAGTCCGCAGACGTGGCTTTGGGCAGGTTCCCTGGCACAACTATATTATGACCTCGGCGCCGCTCATGCGCGACTTGGCGAACAGGATATTGCACTCGATTGCTTAAGCAAGGCCATCGCGGGCGGGTGGAGAGATGCCCGCTGGCTTTCTTCCGATCCGGAGTTGATTCGCTTGCGGTCACAGGTTGGCTTTCAGAGCTTGTTAGAAAAGCTCAGGTTGTTGCCGGTTCTCAAATTCCAGCCAAGCGCGTCGCTCGGCGGCCACTGATGCCGCTTTGCAGGGGCCGTTTGGTTACCCGGACGGCAAGGAAATGAAACCCTTCAGGCCTTCGCAACATTTCCCATCACCGACCGTGCATATTCATCGACGCTTGTGAGTTCAATCCCGAACTGGTCCACGATTGACGCCATGTCCATAGCGTCGCCATATACACATCCGAGCATCAGCGCGGCAAAGCTCTTCTGCATCGAATCAGTCGCTTGCTCAAATTGAACGCGCAGCTTTGGTTCAGTAACATGGTCAAGAGTGAACGAACGTCCTCCGATTCTTTCAAAGCGGGCCACAACCTCGAGGAGACTGATCGCTTCGGGGCCACCAAACTCGATCGTCCTGTGCTCAGCCTTCTTACTTCGAAGAGAGAGCGTGCACATTTCGGCGACATCCCGAAATGAAACCCAACTGACCGGGCTTGTCCCCGGCCCGTGGATGCGAGCCGTTCGGTTTGTATAATCGAAGCCCAGGGCGGGACTCAACCATACTTCCATAAACCAACTGGCCTGAACGATGGTGAAGTTCATGCTCATTACCGCTTTCTCGACCTCACGCTTGGCGTCGCCCAATGGGAATGACATGCCGGATATTTGACGAAACGACAGGAAAATAAACCGTTCCACGTTGGCGGCTTTGGCTGCGTTCACCAAGTTCATTTGCCCGGCTGCATCGACAGATTCAATCGAGTCTCCTGCCTGGCGGGAGATGGTTGAGGACGCAGTCGAGATCACCGCCTCCATTCCCTTGCACAAGGTATTGATTGTGTCGGAGTCTTTCAAGTCGCCAACACATATTTCGACACCGCACGACCGTAGAGTTTCAATTCTTTCCGGCGAACTTGTCGCCCGAACAAGAGCTCGTACCCTCTCGCCCCGCCTCGCCAACTTGCTACAGATCTCGTTTCCCACCAGGCCGGTAGCACCAACGACTAGAATCATCTTTTTGCCCTCCAGAACACGGCCAATCGGTTGTCTTACAGATTGCAGAGTTCTTTCCCCCGGATCGACTCTAGCCAAGATCGTAATTCATAAAACTGACCAGTCAAATACCTGCTTCGACTTCTTTGATACCACAGCTCGACCGGCGCTGCGAGTCGCCGATCACGGCAGTAGATGCCGAGCGTTACGCTCGGATCCGCGTCGCTCAACTGCGCTGGCGCTACCTAAATCGGCGCACCCGATTCCACCAGCATGCTGGAGCGCTTATGCCGGAACGGGTACAGGCCGCACCGCGGGATCTTCAACGCATCGAGAATCGCCCAGAGCCCATGCACGACCACGTTCCGCGTGACAAACAGCTATCACTCCGAGATTGGCTGCCAGCGCTCGACGTAGCTCTTCAACACGGGCAGCGACTCTGGAAATGGGGACCGTTCGAACACTGCTTGCCGTCTTCGGACTTTGCGCTTTGCCGCACCATGCGGATCTCCGGACCTGAATCAGACGCCGTTCGAGCGCCATCGCGTTGCACTCTAAGAACCGGTTTCGGTTGCGATAGCGTAGCCGCTTGTCCCTGCACGGATGTTGTAGTAGGATCACCGAGACTGGTAGGAGATATGAAGAAAGCCCGTCTTTCTAAAGCTGAAACACGAGTCCTGGAGCAGTTCTGGAAAATGGGCACGTGCTCCGTCCGAGAAATACTCGAGAGTTTGCCCGAGGATGAGCGCGTTGCTTACACAACGGTGCAGACACTCGTCTACAGACTCGAGGAAAAAGGCGCTGTGAGTAAAGTCAAGAAGATCGGCAACGCTCAATTGTTCGAGCCAGCCATCAACCGGAGCGAGTTCCGAAGCGGGCTGGTGCGCGACATTCTGGATTTGTTCGGCGGGTCCCCTCGCCTGCTGGTCTCTAATCTGCTCGAAGCGGGCACGCTCACCCTGAGAGATCTGAAAGCTCTGCAAAGCGCGGCGCCAAACAGCAAGAAGAACCGCAAGCTTGGAGGTAAAGGCCATGCATGAGTACATCGTGCGTCCGGTTTATTATGTTGGCGTCCACCTCTTCTTTGCCTCGCTGGTCTGGTTCGCGGCTTGGACTCTAACTTCGATCTTCCGCGGTACCGCCACCACAAAGTATTGGGTGTGGGTCGCGACCTCGCTCAATTTCATCCTGCCGCTGGGCGCAGTTCTCGACAAATCCCTGGCGTCGCATCTTTCGTGGGCCAAGCCTCTGGGCGTAATCGGGGACGCCGGGCTTCGCATCGCTGATAACGCAACGATGGTCGGCACTGCGTGGTTCCTGGGCGCAATGTTGATGGCGGGTCGGCTGTTTTGGCGGATACGAGCTGACCATCGTGACGCGCAGGCCGGTCAAAGCACGACCGACTCGAAACGCAATTTCCTGGTTCAGGGTACGCCCGTCAGGTTCTCCTCCGCTGGGAACGGCCCGGTAGTGGATGGTGTCTTGCGTCCGCAGATCTATCTCCCCTACGAGATCGACCGATTATTGACAAAATCAGAACTCAATGCCGTCCTCCTCCACGAACTAACACACGCAAGAAGGCGCGACAATCTGATCTGGCTGATCCATGAAATCGGTCTTTGCTTGCTGTGGTTTCATCCGCTCGTCTGGATCACCGGCTCTCGCCTTGCCCTGTATCGAGAGCTCTCCTGTGACGAGTCTGTGATTCAGAGCGCCTATGGCGAAGAGCTGGTTTCCGCACTCGCAAAACTTGCCAAACCAGAAAGGGAGTTGTTGCTGCAAGCGTCAGCCTCGTCGTATATAAGCCATCGGCTTGCCCGGTTGGCTGCTGAGCCTCGACCGACCTGCCGCGCAGCGAGCATGCTATTGAGCTTGGTCTTCGGCGCTGTAGTTCTTTGGGGCGTTTTTCAAACGGTAGCGCACACAGCTTGTTGTTTTCTTGCCAAGCGGTAATCCTCCGAAAATCACCACACAGCAAGGTCCTAAGAAGCCTTTTGGCATGTTAAACGTATCTTGTAGTAGATTAGACGTAGTACGTAGTAGCACTTGGAAGGAATGGCTGTGAGAGCAAAGATGAACCAGCAGACGAAATTGCGATGGCGCGGGGCAAGGTTGGGTTCAAACAGAATTGTGGGAGGCACTCCAATGAACCAAATGCGGATCTCCTGGCTGTTGGAGGTACTCATCCTCGCGGCGACCGTCTTGGCACAGGCCGCTGCAGCTGCCTGCGCGACTCCGGCGCAACAGTCATCGCAGCAGCTGCCAGCTGCTCGTATGGTTGACCTGAAAGCACCCGACGGCACCGCTTTGAAAGCGAGCTACTTTGCCGCAGCCAAACCTGGCCCCGGCGTGTTGTTGCTGCACCAGTCCAACCGGACGCGAAAGTCCTGGGATGAAGTGGCCGCGCAATTGGCGGCTGCCGGAATCAACACGCTTACGCTCGATGTCCGGGGATTTGGGGAAAGCGGCGGCACACATGATGGCAAGCCGACGGAAGACATTGACACAGCGTTTCAATACTTGGTTTCGCAGCCAGGCGTCAAGCGCGATCTCATCGGCGTGGGAGGAGCCGGGTGGCTCGGCGTCCTCAATTCCGTCGAGGCCGCGCGTCGGCATTCCCCCGAGGTGAAATCGCTGGTATTGCTCTCCGGAGAGACTTTACGAGATGGCCTGCAATTCCTACATCAGGCGTCACAACTGCCCGAGCTTTTCGTCTTCTCCGATGATGATGAATATCCGCCCACTCAAGATGCGATGAAGTTGCTCTACGTCACGGCGTCCAGCCCGAGCAAGAAGCTGGTGCATTATTCTGCAGCCGAGGATGCGCCGTGGGTATGGTACGAAACCAGCGACATCAGTAAAGTTCCCGCCAAGGGCGGGCACGGAACCGACATGTTTAAAGTCCATGCGGAGCTGCCCGGCATTATCGTGCAGTGGTTCGTCACCACGTTGATCAAAACACCGGGCCACGGTCCAGCGGATGCGTTGGCAGCAGCGCCGATCCTGAATCAACTTCAGCTTCAGATGCCTGGCGGAGCCGCCCAGGTCACCCAACAACTACTGGAAGCTCGCCGCAAAGACCCACACGCGCAATTGTGGCCGGAAGCTGCCGTGGACATTATCGGCGAGGACTATCAGCGGGCCGGAGACGTTAAAAACGCGATCGAGATCTTCAAACTGAATCTTGTGGCCTATCCCGACTCTGCCGATGCGCACAGCAACCTAGCCGGTGCCTATTTGGAAGACGGACAGAAAGATCTGGCGCGCCAGTACGCCCAGAAAGCGTTAGCCATGCTGGACTCTCATGCGGCGCCGCTTTCCTCCTGGTCCGATACGGAGCAGCGCCGCGGCGAGATCCGCCACGACGTGGAGAATGTACTAAAGAAGCTAAGTGAGGCCCATTGACAAGGCCATTGATCGCGAATTTGGTGCTGGGAAATCACACCTTTCGGCTTCAAACGAGTTGCGGAGAGTCATGGGAATTAGGCTTAATCGAATCTTCTTACCGTTGGCAGCATCGTTTCTCGTCTTGTTTTCAACAGGGCAACTCGCTGCCCAATCGCCCGCTCCCATCACCCTGGTAAAAGCTGGCCGGCTGCTCGACCCACGAACGGGAAACGTGCTTTCGCCCGCGGCCGTGCTGATTGAAAATGGCAAGATCAAAGAGGTTGGCCTTCCTTCTCAGGTGCAGGCTCACGCGCCGACGGGTGTCAAAACCATTGATCTTGGCAGTGCCACCTTGCTGCCCGGATTGATTGACAGTCATACCCACCTGCTTCTCGACGTAATTGTGCCGCCAGAAGCCGAGAGAGCGCGCCATTTCAACGGCGGCTTCGCTCCGGGCCTGTTGCTGGCGATCGTCGAGTCGCCCACTAAACGCGCGTTGCTGGGCGTACAGATGGCGCGTGAAGACCTGGAAAGTGGTTTCACTACTGTGCGCAATCTCGGCCACTCCGGCGTTGATGGCGATGTCGCCCTGCGGGACGCCATCAACGCCGGGCGCGTCCCCGGCCCGAGGATCCTGGCGTCTGGTCGCAAACTTGCGCAGAACGGTAAAGATGGGTATCTCCAGAGTCTCAATCCCGCTCTTGCCAAGGCGATCCTGCAACAGGAGTTTTTGGAGGTAACTGGGCCCGACGGAGCGCGACAAGCGGTAAAAGACGATTTGTTCTACGACGTCGACCTCATCAAGGTTGCGATCGAGGACGACTTCTCAGTGGCGGAAATGAAGGAGATCGTAGAAGAAGCTCACCGCCAGCACCTAAAGGTTGCCGCTCACGCCGTCAGTGCGGGTAGCATCCAAACGGCGATTGATGGGGGCGTCGACTCCATCGAGCACGGTAACGATGTAACTGACGAGCAATTGAAGGCGATGCGCGACAAGGGAATCTTCCTCGACATCACGCCGACTTTTTGGGGTGGTTTTTTTTCCGAGATTGCCGAGCCGAGCATAGTGATGTCCCCCGCGTTGAAGTCTGAACTCAATGCACTCGATGATCGAAGGCGGCAGAAAGTAGCCACTTTCACTCAGCGAATATTGAAGTCGGGCGTGAAGTTTGCAGCAGGGTCGGACATGTGCTGGTTCTATCCCGGAAAAACGCGCGGGCGAGCATCAGCATCGAGGTTTCCCGTTTTGCACGAGGCCGGAATGCCATCGCTCGACGTCATTCGCGCGATTACCACCAACGCCGCGGAAATGCTGGGCTGGCAGGACCGCGTTGGCACTCTCGAAACCGGGAAATTTGCGGATCTCGTTGCTGTTTCTGGGGATCCCATGGCCGACATTACTGAGCTGGAGCGCGTTCGCTTTGTGATGAAGGACGGTCAAGAGGTCAGGAATGACCTTGTCGCAAAATAGGGCAGTAGGCAGAATTAGTAACGTTAAGTTCTCGAGTTGTATAGGAGGTGCGAGTGAGCAAGTCGCACACACGAGCACGGTGTGAGCGGTTGAGCTAGCACTCAAAACCTACTTCACCAGGGGCGCCCTTTTATTGCGTGCGCTGAGACTGCGCTCCTATCGATCCACTTTGTCCAACACCCATATGCTCCCAGACACCTGCGATACAGTCACAATCAGTTGGTCTTGGGTCAAAGAAAGACCCACGGTTGGCATCACCTCCGCCACCATCAACCTCGGATTATCGAAGGCTGTGACCTTGTCGAAATGAATTCCCCACACATTGAAAAAGCCCCCGCGCTCCGATACGAAGTAAATAATCCTGCCGTCGGGGGACCAGCGCGGCTTGTCGTCCCAGCGTTTGCCCTGCGTGATCTGTGTCCACGGCCCATCACCCGCCGACGGCGTTACGTAAATCGCTGACCGATGCCCGATCGGTTTATTTTCCTCTCCTTCAAAAACGATCCAGTGTCCGTCCGGCGAGAACCGGCTTTACCACAGATTAGTTTTCGCATCGCAGGCGATAATTTTTCGCGCCTTTCCGTTCGCTTCGCTCATCGCCGTTGGCAGTGCCCAGATTTCCGCTTGGTTGCTTACTACGTTCTCCAGCGATGCCAGCAGCCACTCGCTGTCCGCAGACCAATCAAATACGAACGGGTCAATCTAGCCTAGCGTTGTGATCGGCTCTTCACCGCGGCTCTTGGACCAGATCACTGCCTGGGCCTCTTCCGTGGACGTCTTCATCCGAACATAGGCCAGGCGCATCCCATTCGGCGACCATTGTGGTTCGTTCCGAACGTAGGAATCATCCGCCGCTATGGGAGCCTCGCTCCCGTCCGCTAGCGGCTTTTCCCATAGCTGAGCAACTCTTCTGACCGCAGATCGACTTCGAAAGTTGCGAACCGAATTACCTGACCGTTTGGGTGGCTTTCTCCAAGACCAGGACCTACGCGGCGCACTGAATCAGATGTAGTGTCGGCTCAAGGGGAACAGCTCTGGCCAACTCCGGTCCGGGCAATCTGATATAAGCCCTGCCCCCGGCTGTGATCCGTTTTGATGTTAGGCTCTCCGAAGAAGGTGTGCGACTTGCGAGAAATAGGAAAGGACTCAAATAACCATGAAACGTAACGTTTCGATCCTAGGCAACCTCGTGGCGATGTTTCTTGTGGTCCTTTCGCAGTCACGCGGAGTCAGCGGCTTTCACGTGTCGAACTCCTCGGATGAAAAGGAAGCAGAGACAAAAATCCAGGCGGTGCTCGACGAGATGGTCAATGCCCATGAAACATATCTAAGCGTTCCCGTACAAGACGGGAGGGCGCTAAGGCTGCTCACTGAAGCGACTGGCGCCAGGTATGTCGTCGAGATCGGCACATCCACGGGCTATTCGGGCCTCTGGCTTTGCCTGGCACTGCAGAAGACGAATGGTCGCTTGACTACGTTCGAGATCGATCATCAAAGGGCCACGATGGCTCGCGAGCACTTCAAACAAGCTGGTGTAGAGAAGATGGTTACCGTCGTCGAAGGTGATGCTCACGAGCAGGTGGCGAAGCTGAAAGGACCGATCGATATTGCCTTTGTCGACGCCGACAAGGGCGGCTACGTCGACTATCTGAACAAACTACTGCCACTCATCAAGCCGGGCGGATTAATCCTCGCACACAATGTCGACATGGTTCCGGATTATGTCAAGGCGGTAACGGCCAGTAGAGACCTGGAAACGATCCTCTATAGAGAGGGCGGCGGGCTGGCTGTGACCCTCAAGAAACGTTGAGGGATAGGCAACGCTATGCTACCCGTGTCCTTGGTGACTGCGTCGCACTTTTGTCACAAGAAACTTGGCAAAACGACCCACATAGCGGTTCGTGAAGCTAGGATTCGTCTAGATTCGCCCATTTCGTATTCGGATTTGCACCCACGGCGGAACACGTGCATCCCAGACTTGGAGAATCCCAGTAGCGAGAAGAAACTTAGATTTGGGAAAGATAAGAACTGCGATTACATTAGCTTCGTTGCAGCCTTCCAGTGTCCCCTGCCGCTTAGGGGTGGACAAACCCGGGATTACCAAAAAACATCGAGTTTCATGCCGAGCTAGAAGAAAAGCGGTTTTTCGAGAATGTGTTAAGGACTGTTCCGCCATTCACGGCGTTCTGGCTTTCTCCATTGGTGCACCTCTTGGCAGGGTTATGTTGCGCTTGCCTGGAACAATTCTACTTGTTCAACTTTCTCGGCGGCGTTCATGATCGAGATTATCGGAAAGGCGACAGCATCGGACTTGTAGCAGTGTTATGGTATTGCTTCTACCTTCTGCTTCCAAAAATGACCACGTATATCGGACTGATTGGCGGAGGAAATATTAGCGAGACCCACGCGCGTGCGGCTCGCGCGATTCCGGATGTCGAAATCGCTGCTGTCTTCGGTACGAATGTCGAGAAAATCAGCCGATTGTGCCGCGAGTTCGGCGGAACGCCCTATTCTGACTTCGAGAAGTTTCTGGCTCACCGTCCGATGGAACTGGTGGCTATTGGCAGTCCTTCAGGCCTCCACGCCGAGCAAGGCATAGCAGCCGCGAGACGAGGTCTGCATGTGCTGAGCGAAAAACCACTCGATATCACAGTGGAGCGCGCCGATGCCCTCATCGCAGAAGCGAGCAGAGCGGACGTGAAGTTGGGAGTTTTTTTTCAGGATCGCTGCAAGCCAGATATTCTTTGCGTGAAAAACGCGATGGATTCCGGAGCTCTGGGCCGCCCGATTCTAGCCGACGCACGAGTGAAATGGTATCGACCGCCCGAGTATTATGCGAAATCGCGCTGGCGGGGAACCTGGACTTTGGATGGCGGCGGCGCGCTTATCAATCAAGCAGTACACACGCTGGATCTTATGCTGTGGATTTTCGGGGAAGCTATCAGCGTTCAGGCAATGTGTAAGACGTCGCTGCATGCGATCGAGGCCGAAGACACACTGACGGCACTTCTGGAATTTGCCAATGGAGCGCTGGGGGTCCTTCAAGCGACCACGTCGGCCTTCCCCGGCTATCCACGCAGGTTGGAGTTAACCGGATCGGAAGGGACCGTGATTATTGAGCAGGACCGTTTGCTTGCTGCCGACCTTAGAAATCCAAGCGCATGTTCGCTACCGAGTTCGCACGCAGACAGCAACGCGAGTTCCTCCTCACCCGTGGTCAGTGATTCGCGAGGACATCAGGCTGTCCTGGAAGATTTTCTAACATCCATTCGAACGAACGCGGAGCCGCGATGTAGCGGGCTGGAAGGCCGTCGTAGCCTTGCGCTGGTGCAAGCCGTATATACGGCTTGCAAAACGGGTCAGCGCATATCTACCGCGACTGGAAATCGCTAGCGCAACCAATCGTCCAGATGCGCGTGAACGAATTCATTATCCTGCAGGTGGGGATAAAATTCGCATACGCGATCGATTTCCTCCACCTGGCCATCCGAGAGATCTTCGTGAGGATCAAGACACCAACGTCCTTCCAGTAAACCTTGCCTTCGCAAAATTTCGTGAATCCCCGGAATGCATCCGCGAAAGTGGTGCGAGGGGTCAAACAGCGCCGCATTAGCGTCCGTTACTTGCTGGGCTAGTGTCAGTAGGTCCGAGGGAATACTACTGGAATTCCTCTTCGCCTCGCCGAGGTGTTCGACCGCGTTTTTCGTCCATACCGCCCAGTGGCCCAATAAACCGCCGGCAAACCGGATCCGTTCACCTCGAAGGTCGTAGGTGGTGAGTAGATCCATCAAAATATTATCGTCGTTGCCGGTGTATAGCGCGATTTCTCGCGTGCGGCCTGATCCGGCGAAAGCGCGCAATACCTCCAAGGTTTGATAGCGATTGAAAGGCGCAACCTTGATGGCTACGACATTCTCGATTTCGCAAAACTCGCGCCAGAAGGCGTAGGGCAGAGCGCGGCCGCCGACGCTTGGCTGCAAATAAAATCCGATGACCGGGACGATGTAAGAAATCTCCCGGGTGTGCTCCACCAGTTCTGCGATGGAAGCCTCGGGAAGGGCGCCAAGACTCAAAAGAACGGCATCGTAGCCCAGTTCTGCAGCGATCGTTGCTTCTGAGACGGCTTGGGGCAATTTCCCGCAAACACCGGCAATCTTTACCACGTCGGTTGCGTGCATCTCCTCCATGGCAATTCTTAAAACGGGTTCAAATAAACCAATGGCGGGATTGCGAATGGCAAATTGCGTGGTGTGCACGCCAACCGCGATTCCACCGGCACCCGCCGCGAGATAGTAACGCGTCAGAGCGCGCTGCCGGCGCTCGTCCAACCGGCGTTCGCAATCGAGCGCGAGAGGATGCGCGGGTATCACTAATCCCGAAAGTAGTTGGGAGCGCAGAGACATCAAAACTTTCCGTCCCGCACCTCGAAATGCGTGGGTTTATTCAGGCGCGAACCACCAGCTGAAATCCAGGCGGCAGTCCAGTCGATCATTTCTGAAGCCGTAACTCTAGGATATCCAAACATATGATGCGCTTTGGCAGCATTACTCAATAAGGCGGTGTCCGTTTCATCTGAGCTGAAGGTCGGCTGCAGCTTGAACCGGCGTCCGAACTCTTCAGCGATGTACCGAACACTCAAAGTTTCGGGACCGGTGAGATTTAGGAACAGTGGTGGCGACTGGCAGTGTGCGAAAGACTGCAGGCATACTGAATTCGCATCGCCCTGCCATATAAGATTCACGAGCGCCATACGGAGGTCAACCGGCCGCCGCTCAAACACCGCTGCGCCGATGTCCAATAAGACGCCATATCTCAGGTCAATCGCATAATTCAATCGAAGAATGACGACGGCAGTGCCCCAACAGCGCGAGCCATACTCGAACATCCGTTCTCTACCCAGCGCAGACTGAGAATATTCTCCGCCGGGCGCCACTGGAGTGGACTCGACTGCTCCGCCTTGTGCAGCGCGGCGCAGCGGATAAACATTGCCGGTTGAAAAAGCAACAATACGCGATGCGCGATAGCGCTCAGCGACGAGTCCCGGCAAGTACGTATTCATGGCCCACGTCAAATCTTCAGAGCCGGTGGTGCCGAATTTGCGAGCAGCCATGAAGATAACATTAGGGAAATCCGGCAATTTGGCCAGCGCGCCAGGCACAAGAAGATCGGATACCAATGTCTCGACGCCGTCGGACGCCAAACTCTCGCGCAGATCTTTGTTGGTAAATCGTGCGACCGCCACTATCCTCTTGCGAACGCCGGCTTTTTCGGCAGCCCGGCGGGCGCGCCGAGCCAAACTAGGTCCCATCTTTCCGCCCGCGCCGAGAATGAGCAAATCTCCATCGAGCTGCGCCATGGCAACGGTGTCTGCTGCGGATGGACGTGAAAGAATCTCTTCCAATTCAATTTCTGTATTTATTCGCATCCTTAGCCCAGTTCGAATCCAGCGATGGCATACACTAGTTGGTCGTTCTTCGCGAGACGATTACCGATGACCATTCGTCCCAAACGTCGCTGCGCAACAAATCCAAGTTCCTCTGCCAGCTCCACAGCTTTTATATTGGCGGTTAAGAGATCCCAATACCAACCTGTTTCCGGCGACTCTAGCAAAATTTGTTCTATCACAAGACGAGCAGCTTTCTGCTCCAGCGCGACACACGGGCCTAAATAGCGGCAACGCGCGCCTTCTCGGGAAAAACCGTAGGCTTCATCCGTGCCGTTAGGGGGATTACGGCATGCGAGTTCTTGCAACAGCACGGTGCGATCCGCTCCAAATGCTTCGCGATCCATTTCCAGTGAAGGGCGAGACAGCGAGAGGACGGGCTCGACCGCGGCGGTAGCTTGACGGCCATCGCGAAACCAGCGCTCTACGACTTGCTCGGTCTCAAAGCCCAGCTTTTCATAGAGTGGCTGACCTTCTG